>ERZ1643250.3272-NODE-3272-length-11229-cov-5.452658_pt1 | contig 11229 bp, 4 predicted proteins | sample MGYA00579262_ERZ1643250 | MGnify/ENA primary metagenome ERZ1643250 (study PRJEB29033, sample SAMEA4952265) | chicken gut metagenome | biome: Broiler Chicken; feature: Gastrointestinal Tract; material: Caecum | place: Ireland | collected 2018 | study: Broiler...
TTATCATACACATGGATATCCACGGACACATCCTCAACCGCCGGATCCATCTTGGTTTCCTTGAACGTCCAATTGTTGATGTCTGTCTTTAAGATATCCGTCTCGCACCACCAGCCGCCGTCTGCGGTCAGCGTAAAGGTCTTCTTCTCATTGGTATTCTTGTTTGTTGCTTCCACTTCGATGGAGTTCGGGATATCTTCCGGGTTAAAGTTCGCCCAGCCCTTCCAGATGCTCACGTACTCAGAAAGTTCATTGGCTACATCCACTTCATGCTCAAAGGAAAGTTCCGAATTATTTTCCGGAGTTCCACTGAACTGGAATACTTCTTTGGACAGCTTATATCCTTTCGGCGGTTTTGTCTCATAGATCTCATACATATACGGGGCATTTGGATCTTTTGCGTAGGCATTCGTCGGCAAGGAACCGAAAGACAATCCTTCAAAGTCCTCACCCATAGATCCCGCTCCAGAAGATGTCTCGCGACCGATGATCTCACCTTTCGTAAAGATGATATTTCCGGCATTATCTACAATGTCTGTAGCAGCCCGCAGGGCAAATTCTGCGCCTTCCAGTTTCGTTTCATCGTCTGCGTCTTTCTTGACTGCAGTGATAGTTACGGTCTGGAGCTCGTCTTCCAGTTCCAGGGTCACTTCCGCTTTCTCTGCTCTGACCATTTCTGTATCATCGGTCTCGGAATCCAATACTTCGATCTCTGTATTCAGGATGCCTTGAGCGGCATAACGTCCAGCCATATGGGCTTCTACCGGGATCGTGCCGGCAGCATACGCTGTCTTCGGCTTAAATGTTGCCTCGTCTTCCAGGACAAATACTTCTGCTTCTGAGTCATCCTCATAAACAGCGGTAAATGTGAAATCTTCGATCGTCAATGTTTCGCCGACTTCAAAGTCGCGCTTTGGAGTAACACGCATGGAAACGATATTTGGCTCTTCATATTGCTCGGAACCGTCTGTCAGTTCAAATCGTGCTTTCTTCACGTAGATCTTCTTTAAAATACGACAGTCGTAAAACATCCGGGCAGAGTTCTGCATGCTCTCCGTATTAAAATTGGACAAATCCAGTTCTGGAAGGTTGATACACTTCTGGAACATGTATGAGGCATCAACGACATCCGATGTATCCACATTATCCAGCACGATATTATACACTTCGTCCAAACCAGAAAACATATAACTCGAAGAACCGTTAAAATGGATGATCTGTCCAGCCCTTGCCGGACGGATATACGCGATACCGCCATCGATCGACATCATGACACCCCGGTTCTGGGATTCCGATACGTCGATATTGTAGTCTGCCTCATCATCCACATCATAGTATGTAAAGTAAATTTCCGTGATATCTTCTCCATTTTCTTCTTCCCAGTTTAAGAAGATCTCATTTAATTTTTTGCCCTGCATCAGGATGGCTGGGCCGGAATTTGCCCCATCATCATTGTTTCCGAACGGGTCATCTACGTCCGGGATCGGATCCAGCGGCTCAAAGGTATTGACATCAGATGCGGTGCTGTCCCAGGTGAGAACGACTTCATGCTGTTCCGTATCAAGGACATACCCCGCCGGAGCACTGATCTCCTGTACATAGTAGGTGCCAAGGTAAAACTCCGTTGTCTCCGTACCATCTTTTAACTTCCGGGTGAACTGGATCTTTCCGTCTGCATCAGTCGTCTTCTCATCGATCTTTGTGCCAGATTTCCAGGCTACGCTGCCATCATCTAAAAGGATATCTTCCTTGGCATAAAGGCCATAAACGGCACCAGCGACCGGGCCTTCTTCATAGGCAAACTGTGTCTCGTTATCGTTGTATCCCGTGAGTACTTTACCGGTCTTTGTGATACCGATTTCCCCGTAGATCGGCTTATCTTCCAGCGTCATCTGGTAGGATCCATTTCCATCTTTATCATAGTTGACGCTTTTGACGTTCAGCTCAAACTCATGCGTCTCCTTATCGGTCTGGAACCCTGTCGGGGCGTTGATCTCTTTGATCGTGTACTTACCATATGGCAGGGTAACCGTAGCCTTACCCTTCTCTTCCCCTTCGGAACCAGTCATAATCGTGGCAACGACATCACCCGAATAATCGGAGATCTCATAAGCCGCATCATTGAGCAAGATGGAAGTCTCGCTGGAAATCTTTGTCAGTTCAAACTCCACATCTTTTGCTTCATTATTAAAGGTACCTAAGTGGAAGGTTTGGTGCCGTTCCTGTTTCGTCAGGTAGAAGTCCACCGGTTCCATCAAAATGTGGGAGGCGGCGCCGGACACCTGCTTTAAAGTATAGGAACCATAATCCAGCCGTGGGCTTTCCGCATATCCATTTTCATCAGTAATAAAAGTCGTGACCAGTTTGTTTTCGTAGTCATAGATCTCAAACTCCGCATTCGCTTCCGGGCCTGTGACAGGCTGGGATTTATCCATGGATACCGTCATGGTCTTTGTCAGGTCAATCTTTGCCCATTCTGTGTATGGGTCGTCCGCTACATATTCGTAGGTAGTGATCCCGTTGACTTCTTTCGGTTCATGGTCTTTCGTATAATATGGCGCACATAATTCATAGCCAAAAGTGCCGCTGGTCTGCAGGAGCAGGATCCCCTCCTCATTGCCTTCCCATTTTTCCAGGAGAAATGCGGCATCGCCATTTTCATCAGTATAGATCGTGTCATATACCGCACCTTTTTCGAGGCTGTTCACATAGGCAGTACGTGTATCTGAATCGGTCAAGTCTTTCTCTGTCGGCGCTTCCGCTTTAGAAAGGTCGATCACTGCGAAGGCTGCGCCTTCTTCCGGTGTGATCTCGCCATTCCGGCTCTTGGTCTTCTTTACTGCCACTGCATCGGAAGTGGTCGGGTTATCCAATGTATAGGTATGGGCATCAATATCCCCTTCCTTGATCTCCACCTGGAAGTCGTCTACGAACCGGAAGTTTTCTTCTCCGGCTACCTGATGGATGGTGTAGATTCCCGGCTCCAGTTCTTTGGACTCGCCATAACCGTTCTTATCTGTGCGAATGGTAGCTACTGTTCTTCCTTCTGCATTTTTGACTTCAAATCTAGCGTCTTTCTCCGGACGACGGATCTCGTCACCGTCAAATAAGGTATAAGTGTTTTTCATGATGATGATCCGTCCCGGCTTTTTCTGCTCGTTGACAATATCAAGGGTGATCTCCCTGTTATTATCAACCCGGACCGTGTAATCCGGACTGAACACATACCCCGGTTCGCCGCCGGTCTGTCTCACGGTGTAGGAACCATATGGCAGTTTTTTGGTTGTTGTGCCTACGCCATCTGTGCCAGTCGTGATCCTGTCAACGACGTTTCCTACACTGTCTAATACGTCAAAAGTGGCGTTCGCCTCTGGCACTCCTTGCTGTCCTTTGCTTTTTACGATCTTTACCGTAGCCTCGATCAACGGCTCGGTGGATGTTACAGATTTATTGACAGTGATCTGGGTATTATCGGAAGTATTCCCATCAACCTGATAGATCTTGGTATCGAGGTTATACCCCTTGGATGCCTTGACTTCCTTCACGTAGTATCTTCCGGCATTGAGTCCGGTGATGCTTGCCGTTCCCTGGGAATTCGTGACCATGGTTCCAGCTAATCCGTCTTTTTGAAGCACTACCTGGTTGGCGGAGTTTAAGATCGGCTCTGCTGCCCGGACCTCATATACGGCTCCCTGTAAAGTCGCTTCCTTTCCAACATTCTGCGAGGAGCTGACTTTCCGCAGGGAAATGTTCACTTTCCTGTGCGGATTGGAAAACGCATAGGTAAAACTGGTTCGGGAACCACTCTCGGTTAATGTCTTTGTCCGTTCTTTAGAAAGCGCATGGCCTTTCGGCGGCGTGATCTCCGTGACAGTCCAAGTGTGATTTGCTTTTTTTAAAGAATTTAATTCGGCTTGTGCTTTTTTCCTCGCTTCCTTTTTTGCGACTGATTTCGCTTTTGACTTACTTTTATACCAACCTTTTTGCGTACATTCTTTCTGCTGTTTGTACGTCAGTTGCTTCCAGTTGGTGACATAGACATATTTTTCTGATGTTTTCGGCGAGGTCTTATATCTTCTTGTATAATTAAACGTCGCATTTCCGGCATTGTCAGTGGTCGCAGTCCCGACTCTCGTTCCGTCACAACGGATCTCAAAAACAGCGCCGCCAAGGCCGATACCAGTTTCCTGGTCTTTTTTGTTGATAGTCAGAGAGATATTTTCCGATCCCTCCAAAGATTCTGTAGCATCTACCTTATCTTTCTCTGGATGCTCAAACAGATCTGTGCTATAACCTAACAACACCTGATGCCCGGAAAGGCTTTTGCCGGATACACAATGGGTCACTTTATAATAATAGATGGTGCCTTCCGGATATGTCTCTGAGATAGCCTCACAGAATTTTTTTGCTTTGGACATTGTATATCCACTTTCTACATATTTTCCTGCCTGATAAACCGCTGTGGATTTACTGGTACCCTTTCCACATGCCCAGATATACGCCTGCATCAGTGCGATATCATGGGTGGAATTGGTGTTCATTTTTTTGAAAAAATATGTCAGACCACGGGCAATACCCTTATTGCTATACGTGACAGCATTGTAAGTCTTTGCTGATACAGAATCGCCATTGTTCATGGATTTTCCTGTGTTTAAGCAAAAGGCCCGGCTGCCGGACACCCGGAATCCCCACAGTCCTTCCGAAGCCGGTCGTCCGATGGATGAGATACCCAGTGTTCCCCGCAGTTTTGTCAGGGACACTTTTCCGGACTGCACAGCAGCCTCTACCTGCAAAGGTTCCGTTTCTTCATCCAATGGGACAAATTGAGCAATTCCTGTAAACAACATAGCAAGTGTCAGGCAAAGGAATAAGATTCTTTTTTTTATATTTTTAAACATACCCTTCCCTCCCTATTTCTTTGTGAAGTACGCCGGGTCATCTTTGCCACCGTCAATATGGGCAAACCGGGAATCCGTCCGGTTTCTATCAAAAGTCGTTCCTTCGCCGCCGACAAGCTCACCGTCCGCTCCAAACATCTCTGCGTCCTGGATCAGCTGTGTCGTGTCAAACACTCCGTCATCCCGGGTCCAGACTGCATACAGGTCTAAATATTCGCCGTTTTGTTTCAGAGTGATCGATTGCCCATTTTTATAGATAACGTTTTGCGAATCCGAGTCTGTCGCCCATCCGGCAAACGTATAGCCCTCCCTGGTATATGCGTTTGCCCGCAAATTGGTCGCTTGCCCGGCATATACATCTTGATCGGGCATAGACCCGGCGCCGCCCCGCGAATTAAAACCGACAGATCCCATCCAGCGTTCCCAGTTAGCATAGATCGCCGTGACTCCATTCGGGCATACGATGGAACTTGTGGAAACAGAATTGCCATTTTGGTCTGTCCAGCCCGTAAAGGTATGATACTGCCGGCTGGCGGTCGGTAAAGTGCCAATGGCGGAACCATCTACTTTTGTGATACTTCCGGTGGATACATTGCCGCCATTCCCATATACCTTAACGGTACGGTTCAGCTTTTGGAGAGTGATCGTGGCAGATGTCCCCCAATATCGTGTATTTGTCCCGGCTTTTGTGATCATTCCCATATTTGTGATATTGACCTCATAGGTGACATCTATCGTATGGGAAGAGGCGCTATGTCCCGGAGCATAGTTCCTCACATTATAACGCCCGGCATCCCCAGGTTTAGAGACAGTGAGCCCCTTGTACTCTTCATGAGCCGGTATCGTCCAGCGTACAGTGAATGTGACGACTTTATATCCTCCTTCACTGGCAAGAGTCGTCTTCACTGAGCCAGTCTGAAAAGAAGGTTTATATGGCCCGGAACCCTGTCCGCTGACAGAAAAATTAATAGTTCGTGGTTGATCTACGAATTTGCCCTTTTCTTGGTTCCCGATATTTTGATTGTTATTATATGCTTTCACCGTCAGTGTGCTGGTACCAGATGGGCCTGTCATGGTTAAGTAAGTAATGTTATTTGCATCGTTTTTCCAAAGATTCCGTTTTGGAAAGTTCTGAGACTGCCAGGCATTTACTGGAATATTCTGATAAAACAAAATGCCCCCGATAATGCCGATGATCAGCACCAGAACCGTTAAAACAACTTTATGTTTCTTGATAAATGGAACAAATCGTTTCAATGTGGATGCCCCCTTTTATATAAAATGTGCCGGATGATAGTTACGATAAAAAGCAAGAACAAGATCCCTGCACATACCTTGCGGAAAAACTGTTCCCTCTGGATGTCCGGTCCGGAAGAGACAAAAGTGATATCGTCCTCTGTACGGATAGATGGCGAAGTCGTATCGTTCCGCTGCGCCTTTCCCGTATCCCGGACACAGTACACGATATAGCGGTACTTGCCGTGGGACCGGTAAGGATGGCAGGTGACCAACGTGACCATATCCTTTCCGTCCTGGATCTTGACGGCATCGTTATCATAGGGATCGATGATCGCAATGGACTCCACCCGGTACGTTAAAGTTTCCCACGGGTTCGTGATAGATACCTTATCCCCCACTTCCAATCGTTCGATCTCACGGAAATAAGGGATCCCCTGATATCCCCTATGTCCGGCGATGACGCTGTTCGTGTTGGTGCCGCCGACCGGCAGGGAGGTCTGCCCCAAGACTGCTGCTCCCTTCGATAGGTTTTCCTTCGATGCACCTATATATAATGGAAGTTTTACATCCATAGCCGGGATCTTGATATACCCAAATTTTCCATCTTTTAACCCTTTCAAATCAAAAGGCTGCTGCGTATAACTCCAGGCATCACAAAATCCTTCCTGCTTTTCTGCATAAATGGATGCATTATAAGTATGCGCTTCCTGTAATAATGCTTTTTTCTTTTTTTTCGTTTGTTTGTCGGCAGACTGCCATGTATCATCATACTCGCGGATATATTCTTCCGTTTGATACGCAGAATACTGTGTTGTAACTACGGGATAGGCAAAGATGCCTATCCCGAAAATGATACAGGCAATCCCGAACACGTTTCTGATAAAACGCATCAGCGCCTCCTTTTTTGTACCAGGCGGATGATCAAAATGATACCGACAGAGAGCGCGATACCAACGATCACAGCTTTCCGATAGGTCCGCATCCAGATGGAATCTTTTACATTGCTTCCTTTCTCCATTGCCGTTTGATGAACATCCTCTGTATATTCCGTCCGTGTACCCGTCACACAAAGGCGGTGGGTATTGACACCATAAGGGGTGCAGGTGACTAAGGTCACCAGATCTTCTCCAGGACGGACCAGCAAAGTACTGATATCTTCCGGCTCGATGATCTTGATCTCATTGACTTCATATGCCATGTCACGACCGGATACATGAAGGAAAAAGAGGTCTCCTTTTTTTACTTCCGTAAGGTCGGTAAACAACTTTGCTTTATTGAGTCCCGTATGTCCCGTCAATACGGCATGGGTCCCTTCCCCTCCTACAGGAAGGGAAGAACCCTCTAAGTGTCCAACGCCGGTCTCTAAGGTACTGGCAGCTGTCCCATGATAAACAGGAAGGTTGACGGATATCGTCGGAATCTCAATGTATCCCATCATCCCATTGCCTGACAGGTTCAAAAGAGAATCATATTCTAATCCTTCTGCCTCTTGTTGTTGGTCAGCGATGAATGGGTCGGTCAATGTGACCTGTGCCTGGTTCAAGTTCCTGTTATAATCTTCTGCCCGCTTTAATTCCGCCTCTTTCTCTGCATCCCCCATTTGCTCTACCTTTTCATGGTAAACGTTTACCTCAGAGTCAGCTTGGCTTTGGTACAGCCAGTTGCTGATCCATGGGTAAAGCAGCAAAGAAATTCCCGTAAGGATGATCAAGGTGTAAAGGATCTTTCGGAACATATTTAGCAGGCTTTCTTCTTATTTTTATGGCTGACAGAGTATACGCCGATGACAACGGCAGCCACGCCTACGATCGTGAGCAGGTATAATCCGGCACCACCAGTCTGCGGCAGGAGGAACGCCTTTGAGTTCATCACAGAGATGATCACATCTGCATTTTCAGAAGCTGCGGCAACTGCACTGTTCTTTGTCGCATTGATGGCTTCAGAACCCAGATGCTGTGCGCCATAGACACACATATCTGCCTGTACGCCATCCACTGTTGCAGAAGCCGGAGTCAGTTCCCCGATCACCATATTTTCTTTATCTGTTGTACCTTCTTCTTTTGCAACAAGAGTCGTGCCATCAGATAAGATCAGCTCCTGGTCATCAGATGGATGTTCAATATCATGATCATCTGCCACTGTCATGTAGTGTACGCTGGAAGGAGTGATCTCCCGCATGGACGGATTGATGAGGATATCGATCTGGTTCTGCAGGATAGAGTATCCTTTTGCTGTCGCGATCTCTGTCATCTTGTAGTTATCGGCTTCTAATCCGTTGATGACCATCTTTCCTTCCGCACTTGGAGAGAAGACAGTGGCATCTTCTTTCGCAGTCGCTTTGCCAGTCACATAGTAAAGGCCGTCTACATCAGACTGTTTTGCCTGTACGTAGTAATCTTCGGTCTCATTATAAAGCACGAATTGTACGGCTTTAAAATCCTGTTCTTTGGTGTTTTCATCGGAAAAAGTCTTAGTTAAATCGATACCATAGGTGTAAACGATAGAGCGGTCTTCCAGAGTATTGTAGTACTCATCACTGGTACGTTCCCAAACTAAGGTGACGTCATTCGGGTTACCTTCATCACCCAGCACTGTGGTCGCATCCGATTCAACAGTCGCAGTATAGTACGCAACTAAATAATGCTGTCCATCGTAATAGTTTTTATTGATCTTTTCCAGACCTTTTTCTGTGAGCGTGATATCGATCGTGGTAGAACCATCTGTCTTACCCTTAGACTCTTCACAGGTGAAGTTGTAATCCTGTCCGGACTGCATCGTCCATACATCGATCGCATGAGTCGTATCGTTGACATTTGCATACTCTTCGCTGTTATAGATCGCGATCTTCACGTCATTGTTATACCGGAGACCATCAGATAAGGTATCCAGCAGCTCGTAAGTTGTTAAATATGTCGCTTTACTGGTGATATTCGGAAGTTTTGTCACCAGGATATAATCCAGGATATCGCCTTCAGATGCAGTGACAGTCGTACAATATTCGTAATCGCCCATCTTATCATCGTCGGACAGCCATGCTGCGTAGTCATCTCCAGACAAGGTGTCCCCGTTCGTTACGATCTCAGAGTCCGCAGAATAAACATCCCCAGTATTGACATACTCACCATCCGTATATGTTGCCGGACCCGTGGAATCGTAGTTTAACCCAGGAGTACCGTAAGCATTACGTACCTTTTTATCCAGCGTAGGATGTCCGGTCTGGTTCTTTGGATAACAGCTGATATCGTAAAACCATTCCTGTCCATCAATATCGGTCATCGGTATCTGTACAAACCACGGGTTCGTCGTGTCTGTAACATTTTCCGGAACTTTTGTCTCTACGATGAGATAAAGACCCAGATCCAGGTCTGTAGCACCAGTCAGTCCATCAGCATCTGTTTCCGGCATTGCGGTTCCTGCTGCGTGAACGCTGGTGGATGTGGTGATATAATCTTCCAGTGCGTCTTTTACTGTGATACCCTCTTTACCATCTAAACGCTCACCTTCATCATTACTGGTACCAGTACCTTCTCCTTCATCAGTAGCATAGCTGCCGTCATAAGTGCCAACCTCCAGGGCGGACTTTAAAGCGTCATTGATCTGCTGGCTGGTATAGTAGTTTGTGCCATCGATCTGGGTGGCTGCCACAAAATCCTCGCCATTAGATTCTGCATTATACGGTTCTAAGCTGAGGATCTTCATCAGATCCGTATCGACACCATAGATCAGTTCGATATCGCCATTGACACCATCCTCATTCACATCACTGAATGTCTTGACATCGCCAACACGCAGGTAGGTAAATTCCACACCCTTGATCGTATATTCCTTCAACGCTTCTGCGGCTTCTGCGTTTTCCTGACCAGTAGATGTGATGTTGATCTGCTTTCCATCCGCTGTAGTCAAAGTAGAATCTGTGCCATCGGAGTCATGATCTGTATCAGACCAGTTAAACACCAGTCCATCTTCCTGTGCGGAAGTTAAGTCATACTTATGGATCGTCAGGGAACCTTTTGCATCTTTATCGATAATGTCAAAATCACCCAGATCATTATTTACATCTGTTTCATTGGTATCGCTAGAACCGGTACCCTCCAATGCATCATGATAGGAGTTCGGTGGGGCCGCAAATGCAGTCATTGGGCTGAGTGCCATGCTAAAAGCAAGGACGGAGACCATTGCTTTCTTTAAAATACTTTTTCTTTTCATTTTGACTATTTCCTTTCTGATTCATTTGCTTTCGCGTACTCTGTTTGAGCACGACGATAAGTTGTTTGCAACAAAACTACTGATTTTCCTTTTGATCAGATCATTTTGACCATCCCCTTTCATAAGAAAAACAGCCGAACAGGTCGGCTGTTGACTATCTATAATATGTAAAAAGAGTGGTCACGAATTTTTGTTTTTTCTCTCACATTTTTTTCACAACTCGCATCCGTGCGAAAGCATTTCATTTGCAAATTTCAATGAAATTCTAGCAGGAATCTTCTCCTGCGGGATGATAGGCGAGCCTGCTGTATCTGGATAAGCTTGCTCGCCGATCTATTCGTAGTGGAGGAAATGATAGAAAAAACATCATAAAAAAAACGGAACTATGTTCCGCTTTTCTAATCATTCAATGTATCTATTGCCTTTTTCACATGTACCTTCTGCAACCCTCCATTTGAACCATAAAATGTCGTCCGTACAAGATATTCTCCTATACCATATTTTTCATATGCCTCTGGGGTAAAATCATCATCCAGGCTCACAAAACGTATGTCCTTGTCTTCCTGCCTGTTCAGCCATTCTTTGATCTCCCGTGGCCGGTCATATTCAAAATACGGGGTATGGTCAATGATCTTCAAGCCAAACTCACCTAACGTGTCTACCAGATATTGGTACATGGGATGATCCCGCTGCCCTTCCTTTCGTCCAATGTCACGCCAGGTAGAAGAAAGGACTATCTCGGCGCCGGTATTGGCGATGATCTCTGCCAGTAGTCTTACTTTTTCTATATCAAGCTCCTGATATTCTCCTATCTTTTTTGACTGTTCTGCGTTTTTTAAGAATAAGAGCGGGAATTCCCGGTTACTTGTATCCGGGATGAAAGCGA
>ERZ1643250.3275-NODE-3275-length-11218-cov-9.753113_pt1 | contig 11218 bp, 10 predicted proteins | sample MGYA00579262_ERZ1643250 | MGnify/ENA primary metagenome ERZ1643250 (study PRJEB29033, sample SAMEA4952265) | chicken gut metagenome | biome: Broiler Chicken; feature: Gastrointestinal Tract; material: Caecum | place: Ireland | collected 2018 | study: Broiler...
CAATTCCATATAAGCGTATCTCCAAAAGGAACATCTATTGTTTGCCCTTCTTCGTTTCTATCTATTTCCGCCGCGCTCACCGTCATCCCCATCGTCATCACGGCGGCCAGGGCGAGGGCCAGCAGTTTGGGTGTTCTGTTTCGCATTTGGTCTGCTCCTTTCTTCTCTGTCCGGTACCCTTTTTGTTTTGCTTGTGTTCCTGTCAAGCAAAACAAAAAGAGCTAGCTCTTTTTGCCCATTATACCATCTTTCCCTCCCGCTGTCCATAAAAAAGTGTGCAGCGCAAAGGAGCGAAGCCGGTGACGGCTTCGCTCCTTTGCCTTTTGGAGGGAGAGAAAAAGGTGGTATCTATTTCAAGAGGGTTCAGGATTTCGTTATGCTTTCACCTGTCCATGCAGGTAAGCGCCGACCTCGTCGGGGGTGGCGAGGGCCATCGCCTGTTCGGTCAGCTGCGCGGCCTGCTCGCCGCTCCACTCGCTGATGGTCTTGCGGGTGGCCAGCACCGAGGACGCGCTGACGCTGAACTCGTCCAGACCAAAGTGCAGCAGCAGCGGAATCAGCGCCGGGTCGGCCGCGGATTCGCCGCACATCCCCACCGGGATGCCGGCCTGCCGCCCCGCCTGGATGACGTTGCGGATGCTTCTGAGCACCGCCGGGTGCAGGGCAGTATACAGCTTTTCGACCTTGGCGTTGCCGCGGTCCACCGCGATGGTGTACTGGGTCAGGTCGTTGGTGCCGATGCTGAAGAAGGCCGCTTCCTTTGCCAGCAGGTCGGCGGTCAGCGCCGCCGCCGGGGTCTCGATCATCACGCCCACCTGGATGTCCGGGTCATAGGCGAGGTTGGCGGCTTTGAGCTCCTGCTTGCATTCCTCCAGCAGCGCCTTTGCCGCGCGCACCTCCTGCACGCCGGTCACCAGCGGCAGCATGATCTTGATGTTGCGGTACTGCGCGCCCGCCCGCAGCAGCGCGCGCAGCTGGGTCTTATAGAGGTCGGTCTCCTCCAGACAGTACCGGATGGCGCGCCAGCCCAAAAACGGATTCTGCTCCGCGCCCATCTTGAGGTAGGAGACCTCCTTGTCGCCGCCGACGTCCAGCGTGCGGATGATGACCTCCCTGCCCTGCATGATGCGGGAGACAGCGGCGTAGGCCTCATACTGCTCCTCCTCATCCGGCATCGAGGGCCGGTCCATGAACAAAAACTCGGTGCGGAACAGGCCGATGCCCTCGGCGCCGTTGTCCAGCGCCGCCTGCGCCTCCATCACGCTGCCGATGTTGGCATAGAGCTGATACTGCCTGCCGTCGGCGTCCACCGTCGGCTTGTCGCGGTAGATGGAGAGCATCGCCTTCTGGCGCAGCTGCTCCTCCTGGAGCTTGGTATACTGATAGAGCGTCTCGGTGTCCGGGGAGATCAGCACCTCTCCCTTGCCGCCGTCGACAATGGCGGTCTGGCCGTCCTGCAGCTGCTCGAGCGCCCCTGCAATGCCCAACACCGCCGGGATCTCCAGCGCGCGGGCCAGAATGGCCGAATGGCTGGTCTTGCCGCCGATCTCGGTGACGATGGCGCTGATGTTTTCCCGCTTGAGTCCCACCGTCATCGAGGGGGTCAGGTCCCTGGCTGCCAGCACGGTGCCTTTTGGCACTGCCGACACATCCACGCTCTCAATCCCCAAGAGCAGTCGCAGCATGCGGGTGCGGATGTCCCCGATGTCGGTGGCGCGCTGCTTCATCAGCTCGTCCTCGACGTTGGAGAACATCTCGATATACATCTGGCAGACGCTGTCCACCGCCGCCTCGGCGCAGCTGCCGGAGTTGATGGCGTCCTCCATCTGCCCCATCATGAAGGGGTCCTGCAGCATCATCACCTGGCCGGTGAGGATCTCCGATTCCTTCTGCCCCACCCGCTCGCGGATGTCCTCCGCCATCTTCTGAGTGATTTCGCAGAAGGTTTCCGCCGCCGCCTTCAGGCGCTCCTTCTCCTTGTCCTTTCCCTGGCAGATCACCTGCGAATAGTCCAGGCTCTGTTCCCGGATGCAGATGACCTTTCCGATTCCAATTCCGGCTGAAGCGCCGACACCTTTCAGCATTCTCACGCATCCCCTTTCCCGTATTGACAAGCGCCTATTCTCCCAGGCCCGCCTCGACCAGCGCGACCGCGGCCTTCAGGCACTCCTCTTCGCGGTCGCCGCTGCAGCGGATCTCGATCTCGCTGCCCTGCTTGATGCAGGCGGCCATCAGGTTCATGATGCTCTTGCCGTTGATCTCTTTGCCGTTAAAAACGATGGTGACGTCGCAGCCAAACGGAGTGACCTCCTTGATGAAAAGCTGCGCCGGACGCATGTGCATGCCCATTGGGTTTACTACCTTTACATTTGCCGATACCATATTCATCGCTCCTTTTTCTTTTGCTGATCTATTGCCGGATGACCCGGACTTTTTATTTCATCGATTGTATTTTATTTTGCCGCTGCGTCCTTTTTGAACAGGCCCAGCATCAGCATGCCGACGATGGAGCCGACCACCAGGGCGATCAGGTAACCAAAGACGTTGCCGACAACCGGGAAGACGAAGATGCCGCCGTGCGGTGCGCGCAGGGTGCAGCCGAACAGCATCGACAGTCCGCCCGCAACCGCCGAACCAACGACGCAGGACGGGATGACGCGCAGCGGGTCGGAAGCCGCAAACGGGATTGCGCCCTCGGTGATGAAGCACAGACCCATGATGTAGTTGACCACGCCGGATTTGCGCTCCTCCGCGGTGAATTTCTTTTTAAAGAAGGTGGTCGCCAGCGCGATGGCAAGCGGCGGGATCATGCCGCCGATCATGACAGCCGCCATGATGTCGTAGTTGCCGCTGGCAATCGAGGCGGTACCAAAGACGTAGGCCGCCTTGTTGAATGGGCCGCCCATGTCGATGCTCATCATGCCAGCCACGATGCAGCCGAGCAGGATCTTGCTGGTGCCGCCCATCGAGTTGAGCAGGTTGACGATGCCGCTGTTGATGGCGCCCATGATGGGGTTGACCGCAAACATAAAGACGCCGATGAGGAACACGCCGAACAGCGGGTAGATCAGGACCGGCTTGATGCCCTCCATGCTTTCCGGCAGCTTGTCGGCCAGCTTCTTGATGCCCAGCACCAGATAGCCCGCTACAAAACCGGCCAGCAGCGCCGCCAGGAAACCGCCGGAGATGGCGTTTTCGCCGGAGATGTTGGTGAACGAGTTGCCGACCTTGGCGAGGTAGCCGCCGACGATACCGACCGCAAGACCGGGACGGTCCGCGATGCTGTAGGCGATGTAGCCGGCCAGAATCGGGAGCATGAAGTTAAAGGCGGTGTCGCCGACCGTCTTAAAGAAGGCCGCCAGCGGGGTATTGGTGCCGAAGTTTGCGGGGTTGATCGAGTAGTCGTCCAGCAGGAAGGCAATGGCGATCAGGATACCGCCGCCGATGACAAACGGCAGCATGTGGCTGACGCCGTTCATCAGGTGCTTGTACAGCTGGCGGCCAAAGCTCTCGCTGCCAGCCTCGGCGGCAACCGCTTCCTTTGCGCCCTCGTGCTCATAGACGGCGACGTCGCCGCTCTCGATTTTCCGGATTAGCTCTGCTGCCTTGTGGATGCCGTCCGACACCGGCACAAAGATGACCTTCTTGCCGGCAAAGCGCGCGGTCTCGACGTTTTTGTCCGCCGCCACGATGATGCCGTCGGCGTTGGCGATTTCCTCTGCGGTCAGGCGATTCTTGACGCCGCCGCTGCCGTTGGTCTCCACCTTGACGGTGACGCCCAGCTCGGCACCGGCCTTTTCCAGTGCCTCCGCCGCCATGTAGGTGTGGGCGATGCCGGTCGGGCAGGCGGTGACCGCCAGCACCTGGTAGCCTTCCTGCTTCTGCACATCAGCAGCTACCGCTGCTGATGTTGCTGCTGCTTCCTCCGGATATTTTTCCTTTTCAAAGCGGTCGATGGCCGCAATCAATTCCTTCGGGCTCTTTGCGCCGCGCAGTGCTGCGACAAACGCCGGGTCCATCAGCAGCACCATCAGGTGGGAGAGGATCTCCAGGTGCAGGTCACCGTCCACCGGCGCCGCAATCATGAAGAACAGGTCAGACGGCTGGCCGTCCATCGCGCCGTAATCTACACCCTTCTCAAGCGTCATCGCGCACAGCGAAGGCGCGGTGACGGTGTCGGATTTGGCGTGCGGCACCGCGATGCCCGCCTCGATGGCGGTGCTGCTCATCTGTTCCCTTGCCAGGATGGCTTGCTTATAAACTTCCTTGTCCTTGAGGCTGCCGCTTTTTGCCTGAAGCTCCACCATCTGGTCGATGGCCTGCTCCTTGGTCTGAGCGGAAGCTCCCAGCAAAATTCTGTCCTCGCTGAGTAAATCAATAATCCTCATAACACTCTTCTCCTTATTCGTTCTCGCACAGCGCATCAAACAGCGCCTGCGCTTCTGGTTTGGTTGCAAGCCCCTCGGAAAACGCGGTCGCGCTCCCCGTTGCAGTGCCCATCTTCAAAGCGACGCCATAGTCGCCGCTCTGCAGATAGCCGGCCAAAAAGCCCGCCACCATCGAATCGCCGGCGCCGACGGAATTTTTGACCGTCCCCTTCGGCGCCGCAATCCGGTGGAAACCGCCGTTTTCGTCGAGCAGGATTGCCCCCGCTCCCGCCATCGAGACCAGGACGTTGCGTGCACCGCGCTCCTGCAGCTTGCCCGCATACTCCCGGATCTGCTGGTCGTTCTGGAGCTCCACACCAAAGATTTCCCCAAGCTCGATGTGGTTCGGCTTAATCAAAAACGGCTTATATTTCAGGACGTTGCACAAAAGTTCCCTTGTGGCGTCCACCACCACCATAATCTGTCTGCCCTGCAGCTGCTGCATGATCTTCTCATAGATGTCGCTGGGCAGGCTGCCGGGGATGCTGCCGGCCAGGACCAGCACGTCCCCCTCCTGCAGCTTTTGCAGTTTGTCAAAGAGCTGCTGCAGGTGCTCCTTGCCGATTGCCGGCCCCTGGCCGTTGATCTCGCTTTCGCAGTCGGCCTTGAGCTTGACGTTGATGCGGGTCATGCCGCTTTCCAGGTGGATAAAGTCGGTGTCCACCCCCATCGCGCGCAGCCCGTCCTCCAGCGCCCTGCCGGTAAAGCCCGCGACAAAGCCGAGCGCGCAGCTTTTGACCCCGAGATTTGGGGGGGGGGTGGAGACGTTGATGCCCTTGCCGCCGAACTGAATCTCCTCGCTTCGGGTGCGGTTGACCTGCCCCAGAGAAAAATGCTCCATCCTGACGACATAGTCGAGCGCAGGATTAAAGGTCACGGTATAAATCAAATTAATCCACCTCTTTGATAATGGTCTGGCTCAGATAAATTTCGTCCGGCATCCGGTCGGTCAGGATGCACGCATCCCGGAGCGGGCAGATGGTGACCGCCGCCACCTTGCCGAACTTGCTGGAATCGGCCAGCACATAGCTTAGATAGGACCGCTCCACCGCCAGCGACTTGATGGAGGCCTCCTCCATGTCGGGGGTGGTGTAGCCCTGGCGCACCGCGATGCCGTTGGTGCCGATGAAGGACTTGGTGAAGTTGTAGCGCCCGATCGACTCCCTTGCCGCCGCGCCCACCAGCGCCTGGGTGCCCGGTTTTAAAAGTCCGCCCGGCACATAGACCCGCAGTCCCTTTTCCACCAGCCTTCTGGCGCACTCGATGCCGGTGGTGACAAAGGTCGCCTTGCTGTTTGTCAGGTATTCAGCCATCAACAGAGTGGTGGTGCCCGCATCGATAAAGACAAAGTCGTCGTCGTTGACCTGGGCGGCCGCGTAGCGCGCGATGCGCTGCTTCTGCTCGACGTTCAGTTGGGACTTGGTGAGGATATCCGGCTCCTGGCTCTGGAACTCGTCCTTTGGCAGCACCGCGCCGCCGTGCACCTTGCTCAGCTTGCCCTGCCGGTCCAGCTCGTTTAGATCCCGGCGGATGGTCGCCTCGGAGGCGCCGGTCTCCTGGCAGAGGTTCGCCACGCTCACCGCCTTCTTTTCCTCCAGCAGTGTCAGAATCTTTCGAATTCTCTCCTCGGCCAGCATGCAATTCCCTCCTGTCCTATCGGTTAAACTGATTATAACACACCGTTCACAAAAAATCAATCATTTTCAGTCAAATTCAATCAAAAATAATCAACAAAGATGCGCACTTTTTCTTTAGCTAAACGCACAATCCGCTTCCTGTCCCTCTCAAAACTGGCTTTTATTTCTATTTTAAAACTGATGATTGATTTTGATTTTTTATTGATTACCTTTCCCCGCTTCTAGCCCCTTATGCGAGCAGAAGAAAAATTGCATCAAAAAAAGAGGAGGGAAATTCCCTCCTCTTTTTACAATCCCAGAATCACCTGGGCAATCTTAAAATACATGATGAGCGCAAAGGCATCCACGATTGTGGTGATCAGCGGCGCCGCCATGATTGCCGGGTCCCAGCGCAGCACGCCCGCCAGCAGCGGCAGCATGGCACCAACCGCCTTTGCCATCACTACAGTCAGCAGCATCGCCAGCGACACAGTCAGCGCAATCCCTGCCGAGTGCGGAGTGGTCAGCAGCAGGCGGAAAAAGTTGACCGCACTCAAAGCCGCTCCGGCCAGAACGCCGACCCGGATCTCTTTCCACAACACCTGGATGAGGTTGCGGAAACCGATCTCTCCCATCGTCATCGCACGGATGATGATGGTGCTGCTCTGCGAGCCCGCGTTGCCGCCGGTATCGGTCAGCATGGGGATAAAGGTGACCAGCATCGGCACCGCCGCGAAGGCGCTCTCGTACCGCGCCAGAATCCCGCCGGTAATCATCCCCGAAATCATCAGCGCCATCAGCCAGAAAATCCGGCTTTTGGCCAACGCTGCCGCGCTGCTGCTCAGGTACCCAGTCCTGCTCTCCTGCTCGGTGCAGGCACAGATTTGTTCCGCTTTGTCCGGCTCCATCTTGCAGGCCACCGCAAAGCGCAGCTGCTCGTCCTGCCGGGCCAGCCAGCGGGAAGCCTGCTGCGGCTCCATCTCTGTCAGGCGCTGGCCAATCGTGCGGTAATCTCTCTCCTGGACCAGCATCTCCAGGTCCTTCTCGAACAGGTTCATTCCATTGGCTGTCATCAAAATCATCTTTTTCATCGTTTGCTCCTCCTTTACTGTCATGTTGCAGACAGCAAAGTACAGCCCAAACAAAAACCGTGCCACGGCATTTTGCTGCTGTGACACGGCGGTTTCCATTTTGACGGCGCAAGAACAAAGCCCTTACTGGATCATCACAAGATCAAGGAAGGAAAATCCGGCGCGCAAAAACAGAGACCGCTCCTTTGTTTGATTGTACTTATACTGCAGTCGTCCACCGTTTTTTCCTCCCTTCGTAAAATCTGTTTTTTATATGCCATCTCTTTGATGGCCCTTTTATTATAACCGTCTGATTCCAGTTTGGCAAGCCATTTTTTATGAAAAAACTTTAAATTTTGCTTTTTTCGTCTTATTTTACCAGATAATCGATTTTTTTATGCTATTATCTCACGATATCGCCGATTATCACTTGCTTTCACCCATAAAGCTCAGTGCCAGCGCACCCGGACCCGCGTGGGAACCGATGACCGGGCCGATGTGGTTGATCATCGCCTTTGCGATGCCGAATTTTTCCTTCACCAGCTGCGCCAGATACTGCGCCTCCTCCAGGCAATCGCCGTGGGTGATGTACACCTTGTCGTTCTGTTTTAAAAAGGCGCCCGCATGCTCCTCCATGTACTTGACCAGCGCCTGAATCGACTGCTTTCTTCCGCGCACCTTGGCAATCGGAACCAGGTTGCCGGTATCGTCCAGCTTGAGGATTGGCTTGATGCCGATGGCGCTTCCCAAAAAGGCGGTGGTGCGGGAGACCCTTCCGCCGCGGTACAGGTGGTTGAGGTCATCCACCGTAGCGTACAGGCAAAAGTGCGGGATGTTCTCTTTGACCCAGCGCGCGGCCTCGGCCAGTGTCCTGCCTGCTTTGCGCATCTGCGCCACCTTGTCGACCACCATTCCTTCGGCCAGGGTGCCGACCAGGGTATCGATGACGGTGATAGTGCGCTCCGGGAACTCCTCCATCAGCTCCTGCGCTGCCATTTTGGCGCTGTTGTAGCTGCCGCTGACCGCGCTGGTCAGCGCCAGGTGCAGGATGTCCTTGCCCTGCTCCAGATAGGAGCGGAACTTCTGAATCGCCTGGTCCGGATTAACCTGCTGGGTTTTGGGCAGAGCTCCAGCCCGCATCTTTGCGTAAAACTCCTCGACGTCCAACCGATCCCCATCCGGACCATAGGTCACGCCGTCGATGGTATAGTAAAGCGACAGGATGCCAATCTCGTTTTCCTGTATAAATTCCTCTGGCAGATCCGCCGCATTTTCCGTTGTAATCACAAAGTCTGTCATCTGACTTCCTCCTTGATGTGTTTTGTGAAACGACATTACGTCCTTTATTCTACCGGAAAAAGAGGCAGAAAGCAAGGAAAAGATGTAACTTTCGTTACATCTTTTCCTTATTGCACAGATTCTTCTTTTAAAAGCTGTCAATTCTCACCGAAAACTACCGGACATCGCCCAGGAAGAAAAGAGCCAGTGTGCCCGGGCCAGCGTGTGCACCGATGGTAGGACCAATGATGTTGATCAGGCACTCATCGTAGCCAAAGCGCTCCTTGACCAAGCCTGCCAGATACTTCGCGTCCTCCTCGCAGTCGCCGTGACTGATGAAAATCGGCTGCTTCTGGCTGCGGTAGCTGCCGATGTTCTGCTCCATCTTGTCCACCAGCGCCTGAATCGACTGCTTTCTGCCGCGCACCTTGGAGAGCGGCACCAGCTTGCCCTCCTCGTCGACGTGCAGCACCGGCTTAATGCCGATCATGGTGCCGAGCAGAGCGGTGGTCTTGGAGATTCTGCCGCCGCGCTGCAGATATTTTAAGTCGTCAACGGTAAAGAGGTGGCAGATGTTCTGGAGATGGTCCTGCACCCACTGTGCAGTCTCCTCCATGCTCTTGCCCTCATCCTTCATGCGCAGTGCGTAATCCACCAGCAGTCCCTGTCCCAGAGAAGCGCACAGCGAGTCGATGACGATGATCTTTCTGTCCGGAAATTCCTCCTTGAGCGTCTCCGCCGCCAGGCGCGCGGCGTTTGCTGTACCGCTCAGGCCCGAAGAAAAGGCGATGTGCAGGACATCGCTGCCGGTTTCCAAAATCTGGCGGAACAGCTTTTCGGTGTCCTCCACGCTGGCCTGCTGGGTCTTGGTCTCAGCGCCCTCCCTCATTTTCTGATAAAAAGTTTTGAGTTCCTCACTTTTGGGGCAGCCGTTGACGCCGTCCTTTCCATCAATGCTGTAATATAAACTTACCAGCGGGATCTGATGCCGCTGAACATAATCGAGCGGAAAATCGCAGGAGGTATCTGTCGAGATAACATAGGATGCCATAGAACATTTCTCCCTTCAACAAAAATAGATAATCGGCCGTCGCCTGTTTTCTCTATTTCTTTATTATACCCTAACTCCACAGCAGATGCAATTTCTTTTCTGTTAACAATTTGGCGTTTCCGGGAGAGAAGCGGGCGGATCAGCTCTTGTAAAAAGGAACCATCTCACCCACAACGCGGCCGGCAAAATAGACCATTCCAATCTGCAGCGCAAAACAGACAACCAACAGCACCGTCGAGAGCAGCTTGCTGCCGGTCAGCTTTGCGGCCCTGCGCCAATAGAGCCCGGTCACCCAGATTTCGCTGGCATAGAACAAAATAAAGAGCGGGTTGCTCTGCAGCAGCATCGCGATGTTGGAAAGTGCATATCCGATCAAAATGTAATTGACCGACACGATCAAGAGTTCTAATATTCCGGACCACCTTGTTCCCATTTCGTTTCCTCCATTCTCTTTCAGCCGGAGCATCCTTTCAATATCGACAAAACTGCCCGGTCTTTATCCGCACATTCTGGTTTTATTGTATCAAAAAGGTATGGGCAATGCAACTGCTCCCTTGATCGGCCCCTCCATTCCCTTTTCCGTGCGGGGAGAGGGCGGAAAAAATGCTTGTATCATGCGGCGTTTTGTGATAAAATGGTTTTGATTTCTGCTGCTGAGAAGCTGATAAATAAAGGACTTCGGTTTCGCTGCAAGAAAACCGATAGACAATATTGAAAGGGAGTTTTTGCAATGTCCGGACATTCGAAATGGAACAATATCAAGCGCAAAAAAGAAAAGACTGACGCCCAGAAGGGAAAAATCTTCACCAAGATCGGCCGTGAGATGGCGGTGGCGGTCCGTGAAGGCGGACCGGACCCGATGAACAACGGCAAGCTGCGCGATCTGATCGCAAAAGCAAAGGCCAACAACGTTCCCAACGACAACATTGACCGCATCATCAAAAAGGCCGCGGGCGAAGGCGATAAAAACACCTACGTCGACATGGTGTACGAAGGATATGGACCGAGCGGCGTCGCTGTCATCGTCGAGGCGCTGACCGACAACAAAAACCGCACCGCCGGCGACCTGCGCCACTACTTTGACAAATGCGGCGGTAACCTGGGCCAAACCGGCTGCGTCTCCTTCCTGTTTAACGACAAAGGTGTCATCGTCATCGACAACGAGGACGGCAAATACACCGAGGACCAGATCATGGAAGACTGCATGGAGGCTGGCGCCGAGGACTTTGAGTTCGGCGACGGCGTCATCGAGATCTCCGCTACCAGCGACCCCAACGAATTCCGCGCGGTGCGTGAGGCGCTGGAGGCCAAGGGCTACAGCTTTGTGGAGGCGGACATCCAGAAGGTGCCCTCCACCTACACCAAGATCGACGACCCTGAGCTGTGCGAAAAGATGCAGAAACTCTTGGACATGCTGGACGACAACGACGACGTTCAGGAAGTCTACCACAACTGGGAGATGCCGGAAGAATAATCCCGGGACACAAAACAGCCCGCTCCAAACCGATGGAGCGGGCTTATTTTTTTAGATGCTGCCGTCATTGTCATCCGGCTCATCCTTTTGTGTTCCCCTGATGCGAATAATCCGCACCACCTCCAGCACAACCACCGCCGAAGCCAGAAGGATAAGCAGGTAAAGCTTCCAGTCCTCTTGCTCAGTGCTGCCCTGCAGCTGCTGGGCAACGGGGGCAATCGCGTCGTAGGATGAGTCGATGGCCGGCTCATCCTGATAGAGCACTTCTTCTGTTACCGTTGTTTGGGCAGTACTGCCCAAAT
>ERZ1643250.3277-NODE-3277-length-11216-cov-10.615895_pt1 | contig 11216 bp, 11 predicted proteins | sample MGYA00579262_ERZ1643250 | MGnify/ENA primary metagenome ERZ1643250 (study PRJEB29033, sample SAMEA4952265) | chicken gut metagenome | biome: Broiler Chicken; feature: Gastrointestinal Tract; material: Caecum | place: Ireland | collected 2018 | study: Broiler...
TCTGTAGTATCATTGAAAAGTATCTGTTCCTGTCTGGCATAAGGGGTATCGATCACCATATCTTCAGCTTTCTCTCCCTCCTCAAAGGCGTTCCATACAGTGTCGGGGATCCTGACGCCCAAGGTTCCGTCCTCTCTCTGATACACCTCATGTGCCACAAATGTGCCTGCCCACTCGAAGTTTCCACGGTCATCGCAGTCCTCTTTCGTGGGAACCCAGCCAAACAGAATGCGCTGCCCGTTCAGGCAGAAAGTTCTGCCCGCATAGTAAGCACGTCCATCAAAAGCATCGTCCGCAGGAGCGATCCAGGGACCGTCCAGACTTTTGCTCATCCGGTACACCATCTTATTTCCGTCGCTGTATTCGGAAATAATGTGATACCACCAGTCACCGATCTGGAACAGATCCGGCATTTCATGCATGGTAAACAGGCCCGGTGCCCAGAAATCTCCCTCAAATTTCCAATTTTTCAGGTCTTTGGAGGTAAACTTTACGGTACGTCCGGTCTGCTGTTCCTTGGGTCCGGTCTTTCTGGTTCCCAAAACCAGCAGGTATTCCTGTTTTTCCTCATTCCAGATCACAAAGGGATCCCGCCAGTCATCCGGGTCATAACCCTCCTGCGGTGTAAAAGTCAGCTTGTCCTGGGTCTTGGTCCAGTTCAGCAGATCATCGCTCACCGCATGCATCAGCACCTGGGATGCTTTGCCCAGCTTTGGATAGTCCCGGTTGAATCCGGTATAAAAAATGTGATACTTTCCCTCTGCTTCAAAAACGCTTCCTGCAAAAATAAACTGATCCTGCTCCTCGTCGGTTCCCCGCGGGAGCGCTGTCCCTTTATCCTCATAGTGCACAAAATCAGAAGTCACCGCCAGATCCCAGCCAAAGGGTTCGCCAAACGGGCAGGGCCTTCTGGTATCTCTTTGGTGAAACAGATAAAACTGATCTCCTTTTCCAAAAGGCATGCAGTCGCCGAACCAGGTGTTTGGAAACTGATAGTATAACTTTGTCATGAATTTTTCCTCCTGTTTTTTTCGTTCAATATGTGAGACATTGCTCACTGTGACAATACTATTGCATCTGTACAGAGGTTGCGCAAGTCCGTGAAAAACGGACATAGAAAAAAAGGACCCTCCTTTAAGTTACAGTAATTTTATCACATGTTAAGTATAATGTACATTTGTTTTAATTGACTTCAGCATAGCTTTTAACTATACAAAGATTGAAGAAAATGACATAGCAGAATGGGGGCTTTTTATGACATTGACACAATTAGAATACCTTTGCACGGTATGTCGCTATCACAGCATTACCAAAGCGGCTGCGGCACTCTATGTAGTACCGGATATAGCATTTCTATCAGAACTTAGGCCAATGCGGAGTGACATCGTATTTCTGACAAAAGTTAATAAACTTTAACAGATGTTCAGGCATGAAGATTCCCTTTTTCCATATAATTCCGAATTTTCCAGTGATTTTTGGTGATATGGGAATCATAACAAAATCGTCGAAATTTATCGCCAGAGAAGAGTATAGAAAAGCCCCGCAATTACCGCCTCGTATAAAGTTAAGGATAGTAGTGAGTTGGCTGCTATACATACGGACATCAGGCGTTATTCCTGCGTTGCGCAGACGGCTGATTACCGTCTGGGTCTGAACAGAGTCGGTATTATATAAAATGACCGATTCGTCCTTTAACATTTCCATTGTAATTTCTTTTTCGCAGGCGTATCTGTGGGCCATGGAAACACAATAGACATATTGGTCCTCCATCATAATATAGCTGTTATATTTCTCCAAATTGTAAAAATCCATGTTTACCATAGCAATATCCAACTGCTCGCGGTCAATTAAAGTTTGGGCCCGCATAGAACCGTATTCCAAAAGTTGAATCGGAATATTATACTTTTCTTGAAATCGGTCGGCTATTTCAGGGAAAAACACCGTGCTAAGGATTGGAGGAATACCAATTTTCAGTGGATGACGATTTCTTTCGATATCAGAGAAAGCAGTATACAGTTCCTGTGTCTGTTTTAATATAATTTCTGCTTTTTGATAAAAATCTTCTCCTTCTTTAGTGAGAGAGATTCTGTTTCTTCCATGGTTGAAAAGCTTCAGATGAAATTCATTTTCTAGGTCACGGATAGAGGTAGAGATAGTTGGCTGTGATACATAGAGTGCCGCAGCCGCTTTGGTAATGCTGTGATAGCGACATACCGTGCAAAAGTATTCTAATTGTGTCAGTGTCATAAAAAGCCCCCATTCTGCTATGTCATTTTCTCCAACCTTAGTATAACTAAAAACTATGCTGAAGTCAATTAAAACAAATATATATTATACTAAATATGTGATAGAATTACTGTGACCTAAAAATGAATTTGGAGGTAAAAATAATGTCAGATCATGCACAGTTAAAGAAAATGCTAGATATTATGGCGCAGTTTGTGAACTTTACCGCAAAGAAGCTGCCAGACGATGTAATCGCCAAATTACAGGAACTGAGCGGTAAAGAAGATTCACAGATGGCCAAGATTATTTATGATACTATGTTTCGCAATCAGAAATTGGCATTGGAACTGAACCGTCCTTCCTGTCAAGATACAGGGGTCTTGCAATTCTGGGTTAAATGTGGAACACGCTTTCCGCTGATTGACAAGCTGGAGGAGTTGCTTAAGGAAGCTGTTGTCCGTGCTACGGTTACAGCGCCGTTGCGTCACAATTCGGTAGAAACCTTTGACGAATACAACACAGGCAAAAATGCAGGTAAAGGAACACCTACCGTATGGTGGGATATTATTCCATATTCTGACAAGTGTGAAATTTACACCTATATGGCAGGCGGTGGCTGTACGCTCCCTGGCAACGCCACCGTTCTGATGCCTGGCGAAGGATACGAGGGCATTGTCAAGTTTGTTTTAGATCGTATGACTACATATGGGCTGAATGCCTGTCCTCCCTTGCTTGTTGGTGTTGGAGTCGGCACTTCCGTAGAAACTGCGGCACTGAATTCAAAAAAAGCTTTGATGAGACCTGTAGGCTCTCACAACGACAATGAAAATGCGGCGAAAATGGAAAAGCTGTTGGAGGACGGCATCAACGCTATCGGCATAGGACCGCAGGGAATGGGAGGACGCTATTCTGTTATGGGTGTAAATATCGAAAACACGGCACGTCATCCGTCCGCTATCGGTGTTGCAGTAAATGTGGGCTGCTGGAGCCACAGAAGAGGTCATATCGTATTTGATAAGGATCTAAGTTTCATCGTGGATACACATACAGGTTTTGAATACCAGAACGAGAATTAACGCAGAAGGGAGAAATAGCAATAGCAGTTGAAATGAAAGACGGAAAGAAGATTCTGGTAACGCCGATAGCTACTGAAGATTTGACGAATATCCATATTGGAGATATTGTATATCTGACAGGAGATATCACAACCTGCCGTGATGTAGCGCATCGTCGTGTAGTAGAGGAAGGCAAAGAGCTTCCTGTAGATGTCAGAAATGCAGCAATTCTGCATGCAGGTCCCATCATTCGTTCGCTGGGGGATGAAAAGTATGAGATAGTTTCTGTAGGCCCAACCACATCTATGAGAATGGAAAAGTTTGAATACGAATTTGTAGAAGCCACGGGTGTTCGCGTGATTGTCGGTAAAGGTGGAATGAAAGAAAACACAGAAAGAGCCTGTAAAGATTTCGGGACCATTCATTGTGTATTTCCTGCCGGAAATGCTGTTGTGGCAGCTGTTGAGGTGGAAGAGGTTGTGGAGGCGCAATGGAAGGATTTAGGAATGCCGGAGACTTTATGGCATTGTCATGTAAAAGAATTTGGTCCACTGATTGTATCTATTGATTCATATGGACGGAACTATTTTGAAGAGAAAAAAATAGAATACAATCAGAAAAAGGATGAGCAGATAGAGATTATCAGCAAGCAGGTTGGGTTTATTAAATAAACAGGTGGAAACAGGGACCTAAATCTGAAAGGAAAAAGAAAATGACAGAAAAAAACAAATGCTACGGCATACAGGTTCAGTTTGATAAACTTCGAGACAGCATAGTCATATATAATGGAAATTCTTTTGAAGTGAATGAGCTGAACGTGTGCATACAGGAAAACAAAAAGAAACGTATTTACTATATTAATACACTCGACAGCTTTACCGAGTGGGAGGAAAAGACGCAAGGTGACATTTCAAAAAGCGGAATGGGATCGAAGCGGGAGGTGTTCCGTTCTTTTGGCTATTTCCAGGGAAAGCCTCATATAATAGATGAAAAGTTATTTCATACAGATACGGGAATATACGAAGGAACACCCCATGACGCATTAGTATGGCCGGACGCAGATTCAGACGAAAGGTGGAGAAAGCAGCTTACCTTTCATCTGAAAGTAAATAATGCAGAGGTAACTATCGGTTTTATTGCAAGAGGACCGAAAATTGCATTTTGCGGACATAGCTTTACGGGACTATGGGACAGTGCCTATTACTATTTTCGGGAATTAGCAAAAATGGGGGGGGGCTGGAATGCCAGACTGGCTTACAGCTACTGGGGCGGAACAGGACTCGGACATTATGCTGGACTTGTGGAAGGCTGTGAAGAAAGAGCGAAGCAGTGCGAAAAGCTCATAAATGGAAATGAGTATTATGACTTCTTTATCGTGGCAGGAAACAGTGATGAAGCATTGGAAACTTACAGCGGCAAGGTCGGGGCAACAGATTATAAACAAAGACCGTATATGCTACGTGGTGCTGAGCTTATACACGAGAAAATGAAGGGAAAAGCGGGAAGAATGCTTCTCTGGGCTCCACACGCCTATCAATATGGATTTCTCAAAAATATGAGGTCAAAGCCCTGGTACGAAGGGACTCTCGGAGATACCTACAACATTGACGGGCAGGAATATGTGCTAACGCTTACATCCGAACAAATGGCAGCGGCGAATATGGAGTGGTATGATTATATAGCAAAAGAACTAGGAGAAGATGTAGCTGTACTGCCTGTGTGCTTGGTATATGCAGAACTCCGAAAGCAGTATGGGCTTTCCATTAATCCCTACATATCACCTGAACAAGGCGGAGATTACGGACATCAAAATAATATAGGAAACTATATTGCTGCATGTCTGCTATATGCAGTCATATTTGATGAAAGTCCCGAGGGCTTGGGCATTCCTGTGTCTCATACGTTCGGAATGCCGGGCGGGATAGTCACGCAGGAGCAGGCAAATATCATACAGCGAATTGCGTGGGAAGTATACGAGAACGAAAATCAAAGACGATTCTGAATAAGTTGTAAGGCTTAGATTAACACCTCTTTATCCCTCTTTCCATAAAGATGACAAAATTTTTTCTCCTATGCGGACGGAGTATACGGATGATTTTATGGAGTTTTATCGTGCATATCTGGATAACCAAAGGATACATGGAGAGCAACATGGCATACTTGCTCAAGAAGGACAAGTTCCGCCTGAAAATGCTTATACCGTCTCCTGTGTACCTTGGATAACTTTTAAGCACTTCTCTGTCCTTTCATACGAAAATAAACCGTATTACTTCCCTTCTATTGAGGCTGGAAAGTTCTGCGAGCAGGCAGGAAAAATTGTCTTACCGTTGTCGATTACTTGCCATCATGCTACTACTGATGGCTACCATGTGAGCCAGTTTATCGAAATGCTTCAACATAATGCGAATAGATTAAATTACAAATTACAGGTTGATTAATAATGGCAAGTAAAGGAGCTTAGACGAACGACGGAATGAGTGGTCTTGAAGTTGAAGCAGTTGCTAATGCAGTCTGTCTGCTTTACAAAGAAATATCCAAAAGTCATTGACGAACAAGCGTTCTATATGGTATAATATATTTGCTCTCATTAGGGAGCCACAACTGAATATCTGAATGAAACTCAAGGCAGCCGCCGACAGAGATTGCGACTGCGCCGCTCCTGATGCAGTGTCTGCCAGCGGAGCGGAAATAACAGACATTGAAGGTTTCTGAATAGCAGAGCCGGTACATAGTTTCATCAAAGATAGAGCGAGAGATTATCTCGCGCTGATTTGATGTGCTGTGTACCGGCTCTTTTTGTCGTTGCAGACATAGTTCAAAAAAATGCAGAAGGGGTTAATTTACAGCCCTTCTCGCTGCCTACCTATTGAGGGGTAAATTGAAAACTGAACGACCGTCCGAATGGGATATGACCTTGCGATGACCTCTCCGGCAGGGAGTGAGCGAGGCAACGCTGCGGTGAGATTCCGGGGCAGGGATAGAAAAACGACATTCGGGTACAACGGCAAAACTTACAAAAACTTCAGGAAACAGTTCCGTTTTACACCCGTGATTTCTCCTATTTGTGGGGAAAGCTGTTTTACGGTCAAGACCGCAGATTTTCGCAGAGTTCCTTTTGCAGGAGTGCTGGACGACCTCCGCATTGTCTGCGGCGTTTCCGTTAGAAAATCCTTAAATTCTGCCAGTCTTGAACGTGACTTTTTCCGGCAAAAACGAGCTTTTCAGAAAAGCAACCCGAAATGAGGTGAAATTCAAAATGATTACAGGTATCAAGAAGAAAAACAAGCTGACCGAGATCTGGTTCGACGAAACCGGCAACGCAGTCAACATCCGTACTTACAACACCGACCTAAAAAATCGTCTGACGGCCTATGCGGTAAAATATCCCGCCCACTGCCGCCTGACTGACGATGACGAGTGCGGCTGCCTGACCTTCGAGATAGACCGCCGACGATTCTCCGTCCGGCTGACCGCCCCCTATTCCGAGGACAGGCGCAGCAAAGCCAAGGAGACGATGATCGCCGTTAACCAGCAAAGACAGAAGGACAATTTCAAGAAGCCACTATGACCGCAGAGATGCTGTCCACAGGAATAGCGAGCATCGGATTGTGGCCCCCACAATCCGGATCCGCAGCCTTGCGGCATGCGGACTAACTCAGGGGCGGTGCCCCTGAATACCCCACTAAAGAATGGAGCTGACAAAATGAAGGAAGAAAAAGTGCGTATCAAAGTACGCTTGGCCGAAGAAGAAAAAGAAAAATTAGAACGAAACAGCGCCCTGTGCGGACTGACCCAAAGCGAATATGTCCGCCAGCTTTGCCGGGATGTTCACCCGAAGCCAAAACCGCCGGATGTATTCTGGGAGCTGATGGAGGAGCTATATAAGGCCCATTCCGATTTGAAAGAGTGTGCCAAATATGGGCCGTCCGCCCTGAAACTCTGTGCCGAAATCGAACGGCTGGTGCTGGACTTGCAGGAGGCGATCTAATGGCAACGACTTCTCTTTGGCACATCGAAGGCCGACTGAAAGACCTCATCGACTATGTGGAGGACCCGGAAAAGACGGCAGCGAAAACCCCGGAGTTGCAAGACCTATACAATGTGTTTTCCTATGTCCAGCGTCCGGAGGCCACACAGGAGGGTGAGTATGTCACCACCATCAATTGTCTGAAGGAAACAGCGCTGCGGCAGATGATCCTTACCAAGAAGCGCTACGGTAAGACGGACGGCTATATCGCTTGGCATGGGTATCAGAGCTTTAAGCCGGAGGAGGTCACGCCGCAGCTTGCCCATGAGATCGGCGTGAAACTGGCAAAGGAGATGTGGGGCGACCGCTTTGAGATCATCGTCAGCACCCATCTGGACAAGGAACATCTGCACTGTCACTTCTGCTTCAACTCCGTGTCCTTCCGGGACGGCGGCAAGTACAATTATTCCAAAGCAGAACAGCAGCGTCTGCGAGAAGCCTCAGACCGGCTTTGTCGGGAATACGGACTGTCCGTCATTGAAAAGCCCCGCAAAGCACCCTCCCGTCCGGTATGGCTGGATGAGAAAAACGGCAAGCCTACCCGCTACAATGTCTACCGTGCCGATGTGCAGGAGGCGATAGACTTCAGCCGCACACCCTACTATATGGAGGACTATCTCCGTCGAAAAGGGTATATCACCGACTTTACGGGCAGGCACTGGAAGATACGCTTGCCCCAGTATGAGCATTTCACAAGGCTGGATACACTGGATGAGCGGTGGACGCCGGATAATATCCACCTCGGACGATATGCCTCCTTCGGCAACCGCAGGGCGTATATCAGCTACCCGCCCCAAATGCCGCAGGAGCTTTCGGATTGGTTTCAGCCGTTCCATAAGACCAGCCACATCTACAAACTGTACCTGCACTACTGCTATCTGCTGGGGTACTTGCCGAAGCACACAGACTACAAGCCTACCAGTCCATACCTGAAAGAGGACTTGCGAAAGCTGGACGAGTTGTCCCAGCAAGTGCGGTATATGGGCAAATACGGTATTGAAACGCTGGACGATCTGTATGCCGATAGAGAGAAAATCCAAGGAGATATGGACAGTTTAATCTCTCGCCGTACCAAGCTGCAAAACAAGATCCGCCGTGCCGTACCTGCCGAAAAGGAAATCCTGCGTCAGGAAAAGGCGGGTGTGACGGAGCAGATTACTGCCCTGCGAAAGCAGTTGAAGCTGAATAAGGCCATTGAGGTGCGTTCTGCCAAGATACAGGAAAAGACGGATTTATACTTTGCCAATGAAATCCGTGCCAAGGAAGAGCAGCAACAAAAGAAATCGCAGAGAAGGGAGCGTGACGCACGATGAAGGACCGAAATAATGAAATCTATGCGCAAATTGACCGTATTACAGACCATCTTGTAACGATGCCGAAGCAGGAACGCATTGCGTGGTTTCGGCGGAGCGCCTATGTGCAGCCGCTGAATTTCATCAAAGAAATTGACGGCACGGTATATGCCGTAAGAGCCTTTTTCAAAGAGGACGCAAGAGAAAATATCACCGACAAAGTACAGCGTATCGTTTTGAACGATACAAAAAGCAGAAAACAGATTTGAGATTATCGCATTAAAGCGTTGAAGTTTACAGCTGGATATGGTAGAATAAGCACACCTACAAATTCGATCATATCCGGCTGTGGAAAGGAGAACTATGACAAAACAACCGGATAAAATCACAGCCTTGTACTGCCGCCTGTCCCGTGACGATGAGCAGGACGGCCTGTCAGGGTCAATCAAAAATCAGCAGACTATTTTAGAGAAATATGCTCAGGAAAACGGCTTTCAAAACACCCGTGTGTTCATTGATGATGGCTGGTCGGGCACAAACTTCGCAAGACCGGCGTTCACGGAGATTATGGAGCTGGCGGAAAAGGGCCTTATCGGCACCCTGATCGTCAAGGATCATTCCCGCTTGGGGCGTAACCGCCTTATCGTGGGGCAGCTTCTGGAGGAAGGCTTCGACAGCCTCGGTGTTCGCTATATTGCCATTATGGACAACATCGATACTGCCAAGGGAATCAGCGACCTTGTTCCCATGCAGGATCTGTTCAACGAATGGCACGCCAAGAACACCAGTCAGAAGGTACGCAATGTGTTTAGGAGCAAGGGAATGTCCGGCGCACCGCTGACCACCAATCCGCCCTTCGGGTATCTGAAAGACCCGGAGAGCAAGAACGGCTGGATGGTGGATGAAGCTGCGGCAAAGACCGTGCGGCAGATTTTCGCTTGGTGCATAGACGGCCTCGGCCCCACGCAGATCGCAAAACGCTTGAAAGCTGCTAAAGTCCTTACACCCACGGAGCACTGGAGCAATATCGGCAGAAATTGCAGTAAACCACCTGCTGTTCCATACAACTGGTGTTCGGATACAGTGGCAAATATCTTATCTAAGCAGGAATACTGTGGCGATACGATAAATTTCCGCAGTACCACCAAGTCCTTCAAGAACAAGAAGAAAATCGAGCGTCCGCCGGAGGAATGGCAAATCTTCAAGGACACGCATCCCGCCATCATTGACCGTGAGGTGTTTTCCTTGGTGCAGGAGCTTCGCAAGCACCGCCGCAGGCCCACGAAAAGCGGCATCGTCAGCCCCTTTTCGGGTTTGCTGTACTGCGCCGATTGCGGAGAAAAGCTGTATTACAGCGTTACCAACAACTACAAGCGGGAGCAGGCGTATTTCTTCTGCTCCTCCTACCGTAAGAACTCCGAGGTCTGTTCCGCCCATTATATCTGCGAGAAGGTGGTGGAGCAAATCGTTTTAGAGAGTATGCAGCGCATCCTGCTGAATGTGCAGGCCTTTGAGAAGGAATTTGCCCGCAAGCAGATGGACTGCTACACGGAGGACAAGAAGAAGCAGCTTGCCGCCAAGCGCCGGGAGCTGAGCAAGGCAAAGAAGCGCATTGCGGAGATCGATGCTCTGATCCAGAAGATCTACGAGGACAACGCCAGCGGAAAGCTATCTGACGAGCGCTACGCCACCCTGTCCCTGTCCTACGAGGAAGAGCAGAAAACGCTGAAAGCCTCCGTCCCGGAGATGCAGGCCTATCTGGAAACAGAAACGGATAAGACCGAGAGCTTGCAGCGGTTCATTCAGAAAGTCAAACAGGTCACAGAGCTGAAAGCGCTGACACCGGAGCTGATCCACGAATTTGTGGACAGAATCGTGGTGCATGAGCCCAGATACCTTGACGGCAAGCGGGTACAGCTTCTGGACATCTATTACAGCGGCGTGGGCATCCTCCATGAGCTGACCCCGGAGGAGATGGAAGAAGCCTTCCAGCAGCACCTCACTGAGCGTAACAAAGAGAAAACAGCGTAACCACAGGGGTTACACCGTTTCCAAGAACTTATTAAACTGAGATACAAGAGCCACCCCGGGGCACCTTCCTTACGGAGGGTGCCCCAAGCGGCCTTTTTTTCTTTATGCTCCCCATCTTTTCATTGAAACAGGGGAGCAGCACCGCTCCAAAAACGGTACCATAGCAACAGCAAGGATACCATTGAAAGGAGCGGATCACATGAGCACACAAAAAACAGGTGTGGATGTCTCCGAGTGGAACGGCAGCATCCACTGGAACAAGGTACGGGAGGGAGGCGCTTCTTTCGCCATCCTCCGTGCCGGGTTCGGAAACACGGAAAACCAGCGGGACAAGCAGTTTGAAGCCAACATCAAAGGCGCACTGGAGGCCGGGCTGGCGGTGGGGGCCTACTGGTTTTCCTATGCCAGAAGCACCGATGAAGCAAAGCGGGAAGCGCAGGCTTGTCTTGCTGTGCTGGAACCCTGGCGGAGCAGGCTGACTCTGCCGGTCTATTTCGACTTTGAGTACGATTCACAGGCATACGCCCAACAGGCCGGCGTCACTGTGGACCGCCGGTTTGTCACCGACGTGACTCGGGCTTTCTG
>ERZ1643250.3280-NODE-3280-length-11215-cov-7.240143_pt1 | contig 11215 bp, 8 predicted proteins | sample MGYA00579262_ERZ1643250 | MGnify/ENA primary metagenome ERZ1643250 (study PRJEB29033, sample SAMEA4952265) | chicken gut metagenome | biome: Broiler Chicken; feature: Gastrointestinal Tract; material: Caecum | place: Ireland | collected 2018 | study: Broiler...
GTCACCGGATTTTTCCACTCTACGCCTGCAATATTAACTTTCATATTCATCAGAGTTCCACCTCCGTTGACAGGAATACCGGACCGTCTTTACAGATCCGTTTATTATTTACATTGCTGTGATGATCTTTCTCTTTTGTCCTGCACACACATGCAAGACAGGCCCCTATTCCGCAGGCCATCCGCTCCTCCAGAGAAAGGTAGCACTCGATTTTGTTTTCTGCGGCATAAGCCTGCAGTGCGCGAAGCATGGGAGTGGGGCCGCAGGCATAGATCAGATCTGCCTCAAGGCCATTTTCCCGTATAGCGTCCAGCACATTTCCCTTCGTACCCACGCTGCCGTCCTCCGTGGAAATATACAGTTCTCCATTTTCTTCAAACTCATCCCTCAGAAACGTTTCTTTGTCGCGATACCCTACAATGATCTGCTTCTTTCCGCAGTTTAACTGCTTGGCAAGCTCAAGGATCGGCGGCACACCGATGCCCCCTCCGATCAGAAACACCCTTCTCCCCTCTGCACACTCCAGGGGGAAGCCATTTCCCAGAGGACCGATAACCGGAATCACATCTCCCGCTTTCATCCGGGAAAAAAGCTCCGTCCCCGTGCCCGGTCCGGTAACCCGGTACACAACCCGGAGAGCCTTTTTCTCCCTGTCAATCTCACAGATACTGATAGGACGGGGCAGCAGCCTGCTCCCATCATTTGTATACATAGAAATAAACTGGCCCGGCTTCGCCTGAGAGGCGGCCTCCGCCTTCAGCCATAAACTGAAAATACCAGAAGCAATCTCCTCCTGGGAAAGAATCACCGCGTTTTCCTTTTTTCTGTTCGTCATATCGTCTCCTTTTTCTGACAATTCTTCCAAAAGGGGTCAGACCCCTTTTGGTAATATTATCAGAATATTCTATATTTTTATCTCTCTTCCAGTGCGCTGCTGATATCGGCAATCATATCTTTGACTGCCGCTCTGGACGCCTCTCCGAAGTTCTCTTCTCCGTATTCTGCATATGCCTCCTGTTTGTAGGCCGCAATGATTCCTCTGGATGAGTTTACGATTGCGCCCAGTCCGTCTTCGTTGAAGAAATGAACCAGATCTTTCCCTTTGCCTCCCTGAGCGCCGTATCCAGGTACCAGAATGTAGGCCTTCGGCATGATCTTTCTGAGTACTTTACCCATCTCCGGATATGTCGCTCCTACAACTGCGCCGATATAGCTGTACTCCTCTCCCATGCACTCCGCGCCCCACTGAGCGACTTTTTCTCCTACCAGTTCATACAGCGGACGTCCGTCGATCAGCCGATCCTGGAATTCCCCGCTGGATGGATTGGATGTCTTTACAAGTATGAAGAGGCCTTTTTTCTCAGCTTTGCACACGTCGATAAATGGATTTACTCCGTCAGAACCGAGATACGGATTTACAGTTGCAAAATCCTCATCAAACGGGATGTACTCTTTATTTCCAACTTTCACTTTTCCAAGATGACCGGCCGCATATGCCGCTGAGGTGGAGCCGATATCACCTCTTTTAATATCTCCGATTACAACCAGATCTTTTGACTTGCAGTAGTCCACAGTCTTTTTAAACGCTGCAAGCCCCGGCACACCAAACTGCTCGTACATGGCGATCTGCGGCTTCACTGCCGGGATCAGGTCGCAGGTATTATCCACGATTTCCTTATTAAACTGCCAGACAGCCTCTGCCGCCCCCTCCAAAGTTTCACCGTATTCTGCATATGCCTTATTCAGAATATGCTCAGGAATATAATTCAGCATCGGATCAAGCCCTACGACAATAGGCGCGCCGGTCTTTTTGATCTTTTCCACCAGTTTATTAATCATATTGTTTCCTCCGTTTTTCAAAAGGGGTCTGACCCCTTTTGATGATATTTTCAGAATTGTTTCTTTTTTCGAATATATCATAGCATATCTTGTCAGCTTAGTAAAACAAAATGCTTTTCTTTTGACAAAATCCGTTTTCGGATTTATAATTAAATTCCGAAAACGGATTTTAAGGAGTTAAAGTAATGGGAAACGATATAAAAGAATTGAATCTGGAACTGAACCGGCTTTATAAGCGGCAGGATGACCTGTATCACGCTTATGCCTCTCACTATGGCCTGTCTGTCACATCATTCTGGATTTTGTATGCTTTGTGCGGGACAGAGGAAACCTATACGCAGAATATGCTTGCAAAGATGTGGCATCTCCCTTCACAGAGTATTAACTCTGCGATTTCTTCGCTGGTAAAGGCCGGCTATGTGAAGCTTGAACAGTTGGCTGTGGCCCGGAATAATAAGGCTGTCCGACTCACCCAGGAGGGGGAAATTTTCTGTCACAAAGTTATTTCTTCATTTTATGAACTGGAAGAAAGGGTTCTTGAGAAAATGTCCGCGGAGGAGCGCGCATTATTTCTTGCCCTTTCCCAAAAACAGTACGCTCTCCTGAAAACAGAAATTGAAGCAGTTCTTCATAATCATTAATGGAGTAACAAAAATGAAACTGATATTACAATTTATAAAACCATACAGAAAACAGATCATATTTGTTGTCCTGGCTATGATTCTTGATGTGGCCGGAGGACTTCTCATTCCTACTATCACGGCAGACATTATCAACAATGGGATCGGCGGCGGAAGTCTGCCCTATATTATCCGCCAGGGAATTCTTATGGCGGCGGTTTCTCTGTTTGCCAGTCTGGGCGCCCTGGCCGGAAGTTATTTTTGTTCTGACCTTGCCGCCAGGCTCGGAAGAGACATCCGCAATGCTGTCTATGATAAGTCGCTTTTGTTTTCCGACTCTGATCTGGAAAAGTTCGGCACTGCTTCCATGATCACCCGTACCTTAAGCGACATCAATATCATCCAGCAGTCTGTGATCATGTTTATCCAGATGATCCTGCCGGTCCCTGCAGTCTGTGCCCTTGGAATCATAATGGCTTTTCTGGTGGATCCTTTTATGGGGTGGATACTGTCCGGCGTAACCGCAGTTCTTCTTCTCATGACGATTATTGTAATGAAAATAGCCGCGCCGCTGTTTGAACGTCTTCAGAGCCTTCTCGACCGGATGAATGTGGTGATCCGTGAAAACATAACCGGCGTGCGGGTTATCCGCGCCTTCGGGAAAGAAGCTTATGAGGAAGACCGGATGAACATGGCCTTCGGAGATTACAGAGACTCTTCTGTCAAGGCCAACCGTCTCTTTGCAGGACTGGAAAGCTCGGCGCTGCTGATTATAAACCTTATCATCGTAGCCCTCCTTTTCGCAGGAGGAAACCGGACCGGATCAGGCTTTATACGCATGGGCGACATCACCGCTCTGATCGAATACGCCATTTTGATTCTGTTCTATGTCATTATGGCACAGTTCGTGCTGATCATGCTTCCCAGAGCTTCTGTCTGCGCAAGGAGGATTCAGGAAGTCCTGGACACAGAACCGGAGATCACCGACAACGTAAGTACTGTACCGTCTCCATCTTCTGCGGCAGAGGACGTGATCCGCCTGCAAAACGTCAGTTTTCGTTTTGCAGACGCCGATGAGGACACACTGCATAACATCAGTTTTCACTGCAGACGGGGACAGACTACCGCTATCGTCGGCAGTACAGGATGCGGAAAGTCAACCATTGCAAAGCTGATCCTGCGTTTTCACGATGTGACTTCCGGCAGGATCCTGCTGGACGGAACGGATATCCGGGAGCTTCCCCAGCATGAACTGCGGAACCGTATTTCCTATGTGCCGCAAAAGTCCTGGCTTTTTTCCGGAACAATCGCAGAAAATCTGAAACACGGATGCAGCGATGCCGATGAAGAACAGATGCAGAAAATCCTCGCCTGCTCCCAGGCTGATTTTGTAAACAGCCTTCCCGGAGGTCTTTCATACCGTGCGTCCCAGGGCGGCACAAATTTTTCCGGCGGCCAGCGCCAGCGTCTTTCTATTGCGAGGGCTCTGATGAAGCCGGCAGAACTGTATATATTTGACGACAGTTTTTCCGCTCTGGACTTTAAAACGGATGCCGCCCTGCGGAAAGCCCTGCAAAAAGAGACGAAAGATTCTGCCGTTTTGATCATTGCCCAGAGAATCAGCACCATAATGCATGCAGATCAGATCATTGTTCTGGAAAACGGGAAAATCGCGGGTTCCGGCACACACCGCCAGCTTCTGGATAACTGCCGGATATACAGGGAGATTGCCGAATCACAGATGAAAGGAGAAACGTTGTATGGATGATAACAATATGGAAAACTTTGACGACGGCTTTGATCTTTCAGCCCCGGATAATGTACGCGGCACATTAAAACGGCTATGGACGTCCGTCAGCGATCAGCACCGGCGGCTGGCTGTGGTTTTGATTTCAGTTATTTTCTACACCGTCCTCTCCATCGCTGCCCCGCTGTACAGCGCATATATCGTGGATCTTTTATGGGCGAAGATACAGGCGGCTTTTCAGGACGGAACTGCATTCTCCATATCCTGGGACTCCGGCGGAAAAGATCTGCTTTTCCTCCTGCTGCTCTATCTGGCTGCAGGAGCCTTTTATCTGCTTCAGTCTTTTCTTATGGCAAGTTTTGCAGAAAACCTCAGCCTCCGCCTGAGAAATGAAATCAGCCAAAAGCTTAGCCGGCTCCCGCTGTCCTTTTTTGATCAAAACAAACCCGGGGCCGTTTTGAGCCGGATCACAAATGACCTTGATAAAATGTCCGAAGCCTTCCAGACCGGAGTGCTGAAGCTCTTTACCGCTGCAGGCATGATCGCAGGATCCCTGATCATGATGTTTCGCTTCAGTATCCTGCTCACAATTATATTCTTGATTTTTATGGGCCTGTCCCTTCTTGTTACCGGCTGGGTTTCTGCACGGACTCTCCAACATGCGCTGACCCGGCAGCAGTGTGTCAGCGATGTTACCTCGCTGGTAGAGGAAAACTACAGCGGGCGCACCATTATCAAGTCATTTAACCTGGAACAGGACAGTTCCGGGCGGATGCACCGGGCCACGCAGGATCTGGCAGATGCGTCCCGGAAGGCAGACTTTATGATCAACTCCATCAATCCGCTGATCCGCCTGATCAACCGCGGCGGACAGATACTGATTGCCGTCTTCGGCGGAAATATGCTTCTGAACGGCACCCTGACTGTAGGAACATTTCAGGCATTTTTCCAATATGTTAACCAGTCCGCTGAACCGCTTACAGAACTGGCATTTATGATAAACTCCATGCAGTCGTCGCTGGCCTCTCTGGAGCGGGTCTACCGTCTTCTTGACGAACCGGAAATTATCCCGGACACAAAAGTTCCCGATCATATTGAACAGGCAGAAGGCGCTGTAGAATTCCGCCATGTCCGCTTTGGATACACCCCGGAAAACACTCTGATGAAAGATGTCAGTTTTAAAGCCGTTCCCGGACAAAAAATTGCGGTCGTAGGCAGTACAGGAGCCGGAAAAACAACCCTGATCAATCTTCTCATGCGTTTTTATGAGATAAGCGGAGGAGATATATTATTGGACGGGAAGAATATTCAGGACTTAACGCGGGCGAATCTGAGAAACTGCTTCGGTATGGTCCTCCAGGACACCTGGCTTTTTGAAGGAACCATCGAAGAGAATATCGCATACAGCCGGCCCGGCGCATCTCATGAAGAGATCGTTGCAGCCGCAAAAGCAGCGCGTGCAGACTTCTTCATCCTCACTCTGCCTCACGGCTATCAAACTGTTCTGAGCAATGATGCGGAAAATATTTCCGTCGGGCAGCGCCAGCTTCTTACGATCGCAAGAGTCTTCCTCCGGGATCCGGCGGTCCTCATCCTGGACGAAGCCACATCGAGCGTGGATACACGCACAGAAATCGAGATTGTACGGGCCATGGGCCGGCTGATGAAAAACCGCACCAGCTTTGTGATCGCCCATCGGCTTTCCACTATCATAGACGCCGACCTGATACTGGTAATGCAGGATGGGACTATCATCGAACAGGGAACCCATAAAAGCCTTTTGGCGGCAGGGGGCGCCTACGCCGAACTTTATAACAGCCAGTTTGCATAAAAATCCGGCTTCGCTGCTTTTCCCGCAGAGCGAAGCCGGATTTCTGATTTCTATATCCCGCGTTTATACAGGCGCCGCCGCGTCAGGCCGCCTTACTTTCACAGCAGCACCTCAGCCAGCCCTCCCGGCGCCAGGAGAGTAAAAGGATACACCGGAATATTCCGAAGCACCCCAAACAGAAGCACAAGGACCAAAACCACGATCAGCAGAGTGACACTGATCTTTTTGTCCACATGATTGCCTCCCGTAATGACCCAATCCACCATCCGCACAGCAAAGTACAGGCCGATAAACGGCAGAAGTATGACAAATACCGGATTATAGCAGAACGCCTCCACAAAACGGAACTGAAGAATCGCCCTGCACGCCCGTCCCGCACCACAGCCCGGACAATATAATCCGGTAAATTCATACACCGCACATGAAAACGGGAAGGGAAATGTGGGATGGAAATGATAAAATATGGCCATTGAGGCCAGGGCCAGGCCCGCGCAGAGCACGACCATGATCCGATATTTTCTGTTTTTCTTTATTTTAACTCCCATCTGCCACTATCCTGCTTTCCCGACATCTTTTCCGTATTTCTCACGCAGCCCCGAATTCCTATATCATATTTCTCAGACTGTAAATAATATCAAATATTCCGCCGTAATATCCATCGAACGCTCCCATCACAAATACAAAGATAAACGCGATGATATCCAGCAGTATTCCCGCTGCGAAGGCGATAATGATCCAAATTTTAGCCGTTTTTGCAGCTTTTCGCGCTTCATCCTGCCTGCCGCCTGCAAGCAGGCTGCTTGTTTTCGCCGAATATATGATCGCAACAATTCCAAGCGGAATACAGCAGCAAAGTGTAGAAATAATTGATAAAATGAGATAAGGCACCCAGTTCACCGTTTTTTCCTGTCCGGCAGGCTGCCAGCCCTGAGCGGACTGCCCGGGCTGCGCTGCCTGGCTGTAGGACATTCCCTGTCCCTGCTGTCCGTTGGGGCTATAGGTATAGTTCTGACCATATGTATTATTCTGACCGTACTGACCACTCTGACTGTACGGTCCGCTCTGTCCTTCCTGCGTCAGTGTTCCTTCCGGCTGATCCGCACTGCCTCCGGCCTGATTATTTACCTCCGGCTGCACTGGTGCCTCCGGCTGCTGTGCTGGCGCCTCCGGCTGCACATTTGCCTGCGGCTGTGCCGGCATTTCTGTATGCATATTTACCTCCGGCTGCACCGGTGCCTCTGGCTGGACACCTGCCTCCGGCTGAGGCGGCATTTCCCTTCTTATATTTTCTGTACTTTCCGGTGCCACAGATTCTGCCTGTTTCGCCCCGCAATACGGACAGAACTTTGTTCCATCCGGAATTTCCTGATAACAATTCAAACAGTTCATCACAAATCCCTCGCTCTCGTAATATATTTTTATCTATTAATAATACCATTGATTTCGTGAAAACGTTACAGAATTCTTATATTTTTTAATTTCTTTTTTCCGGCTGCCGCTCCTTCTGCTGTCCGAGTCTGATTTTTTCCATTTCTCCTGCGTCTTCTCTGCTGAGATAATCAAAAAGATAATTTCGCAGGTTTGACTGGCCAAGATGCTCTCCCCTGATTTCCTTCATAGCTATCTCGACTTCTTCTTTGAGTCCGGCGGCCGAAAGCCTGTTTGCCCCCTGTCCGAGGATAATGACCTGCTCCAGTGCATCCGAAGTTGCCACAGTCACCTCATGGCGGCGCGCCATTTTCCGCACGGTTTTTTCAATGTACTGGTCCGCTGTCTCGGCTTCCTTTGTATAAACCACATAAATATTATGATACTTCAAAACTTCTCCGGGATTTCCTTCTACTTTATACGCGTCAAACACAAGGATCAGCGTACATTTTCTATATCCCTGATAGTTGCACAGGATGTCCATCAGCCTGCCTCTGGCGCCGGAAATGTCCGCCTCAGCCAGTTCTTTCAACTCATCCCAGGCGAAAATAATATTATATCCGTCAACGAGAAGGTACTCCTCTCCGCCTCCTCTGCCTTTTGTCCGTCCGTTCTTTCCGGCTCCTGACTCATCAGCAGAAGACGCCCGCACCGTAACCGCGCCCCGGTTGCTTTTCCTCTTCACCGGATCCGGCGAAGGCGCATAAATGGCGTCCAGTTCTTCCTGTGTGAGCTCGATTCTGGATCCGGTATATTTCTGCACAACAGCCGGAAATGCTTCCTCTACCTTTTCTCCCCGGTCATAGGCGTTTTCCATGTGCATATATTCTTCTACCTGATTCCAGGGCACGACAAATCCTGCTCCATGAGCGCAGAATACAGAATCCGCAGGATTTTCCAGGTCAGCCGCCGGGTCATATCCGCAGGCAGCCACCGCCTCATCTTCATTATGGCAGACATCGTACCCCTTAAGAGAGCAGAACAGTCTGCCGCGCCCTCCCGTATAGGAGGCAAATTCCGTCTGGTATCCTCTCATAGACGCTGCCGGCGCGCTCCCTGAAAGAACGGCCCGGTTTTCCTCCGTCAGGGGAGGGTCAAATCTTCCATACATTCTCTGCACATCCGCCATAGCTCTCCCCACGCACTCGGTCGGCATCTCCATACGGAATTCATACCAGGGCTCCAAAAGGATGCTGTGCGCTTTCATAAGTCCCTGCCGCACCGCCCGGTATGTAGCCTGACGGAAATCTCCCCCTTCCGTGTGCTTCTGGTGGGATCTGCCTGACAGCAGCGTGATCTTCATATCTGTGATCTGCGCTCCGGTCAAGACTCCTCTGTGCGGCTTTTCCTCCAGATGGGCCAAAACCAGGCGCTGCCAGTTTCTGTCCAGCACATCCTCGCTGCAGGCGGAGGCAAACTGCAGGCCCGAACCTCTCTCTCCCGGCTCCAGGAGGAGATGGACCTCTGCATAATGCCGCAGCGGTTCATAATGCCCTACCCCCTCAACAGGTTCCCGAATGGTTTCTTTGTACACGATCTTTCCTTCTCCGAACTGCACACACACTCCGTACCGCTCTTTGATCATGTTTCGGAGAATTTCTGTCTGCACCTCGCCCATAAGGCGCACGGATATTTCTCCTGTTTCCTCTTCCCAGACAATGTTAAGTTCCGGTTCCTCCTCTTCCAGTTTCCGAAGATCCCGCAGCATCCGGTGTACGTCACAGTCCTCAGGCAGTTCAAGAGAATAGGTAAGCACCGGCTCCAGTACAGGAAGTTCGGAAGCCTTCTCCGCTCCCAGTCCCTGTCCCGGCCGTGTCTGTTCCGGCCCTGTCACTGCACAGACCTGCCCGGCGGATACCTTCTGCACAAGCTCATATTTTTCCCCGGAATAAATCCGGATCTGATTGACCTTTTCCCCTGTATCTGCAAGGACTTCTTTTACCCGCAGGCTTCCCCCTGTCACTTTCAGATAAGTCAGCCTGTTTCCCTGACTGTCCCGGGCAATCTTATACACCTTTGCTCCAAATGCCTGCGGGTAGCGCTTCTCCGGTGCAAGCGCTCCCACACCGTCCAGGAGTTTTTCTACGCCTTCCGCCCGCAGCGCGGAGCCAAACCAGCAGGGAAATATCTTCCTTTCCGCCACCGCAGTTCTCATAGTCTCAACGCAGATGCAGCCTGTTTCCAGATATTCCTCCATCATGGTTTCCTCACAGACGGCCAGGTTTTCTATCTCCTCCGGCGACGCCTGCCCCTCCGCCAGAATGGAAGAAAATTCAATACACCCCTCTCCGAAGCGTTCTTTTAGTTCTCTCAGGATTTTCTCCTTATCCGCCCCATCCTGATCCATTTTATTCACAAAAATAAATACAGGAATGTGATATCTTCTCAAAAGTTTCCAGAGCGTCTCTGTGTGGCCCTGGACTCCATCTGCCGCGCTGATCACAAGAACCGCGCAGTCCAGCACCTGGAGCGTCCGTTCCATCTCCGCAGAAAAATCCACGTGCCCCGGCGTATCAAGCAAAGTGATCTCCATCCCCTTCCAGGTGAGGACCGCCTGCTTTGAAAATATAGTGATACCACGTTCCCGCTCCAGTTCATATGTATCCAGAAACGCATTTCCATAATCTACTCTTCCCATATCCCGGATGACGCCGCTCAGATAAAGCATACATTCCGACAGGGTGGTCTTCCCTGCGTCCACATGGGCGAGGATGCCGATATTGAGGTGCTTTAACTTCTGTCCTGTTGTCATATTTTCTCTATTATCAGACGTATTTCCCATAGAAAATACCCTTTCCTGTTCTTTATTGTTGTTTTGCCTCAAGCAGAAGATTTTCCAGACAATGTATGGAAAATCTCAAAATTTGCCTGTCAAACGATAGAAATTATTACACCGCCTGATCTGCAATTACTTTAATTCTTTAATCTGTATCTGCGTCCTTTATTTTCCCCTATTGCCTCTATTCTATCTGATTTTACAAGTTCATTTATCAGTTCTCTCGCTCTCGACTTCTTTAGACCAAGCTCTGCTGCTATATCACTTGTCTTATATTCCTGATCAGGGATCATATATTCCAGAATATATTCCAACTGTATCTCTGTTTTTTTTGTTGCTTGTTTTTTATCGCCGTTTTTTATCGCCGCTTTTTTATCGCCGTTTTTTATCGCCGCTTTTTTTACAAACGATAATTTCAAAATGGTTCTGTCGGGGTCATATTCTTCTATGACTTCCGGCTGCTTCCAACTCTGCTGTTCCCACACGCTATAAATATCCGGCACGCCGCTGCCCGCTCTCTCGCCGATACCGATCAGATTAAACATCTTCATCAATGCCTTATTTCTCGGATCCGAAATACCGCCTTTGAGCATCTGTTCTTTCCCAGTTCTGATACTTCCCGGATTTTCCATAATAATAGAATCCGCATCTTTCCGGATCACAATTCCTCTCGGAAAATAAAAGTCTGTATTTACAATGCAATTCGCAAGTGCTTCTCTCAGTGCCTTGTGCACAGGAGTATCATCTATCCGGGTGATTCCTTCCAGTTTAAAAGGAATTTTCAGATCTTTCACGATTTTTCCGTAAACCCGGAAGAAGAAATCGAACAAATTACCCGTCCAGTCGCCCGAACTGGACTGCAATCTGTCCGTCCAACGAATCGTCGGATCAAGAACTTCCCGGTAGTCAAGAAAGTACTCGGGAAATTCATATAAAATCTTATACTCTTCTCCAAACATAAGAAGTCCGGCAGC
>ERZ1643250.3281-NODE-3281-length-11214-cov-4.395197_pt1 | contig 11214 bp, 9 predicted proteins | sample MGYA00579262_ERZ1643250 | MGnify/ENA primary metagenome ERZ1643250 (study PRJEB29033, sample SAMEA4952265) | chicken gut metagenome | biome: Broiler Chicken; feature: Gastrointestinal Tract; material: Caecum | place: Ireland | collected 2018 | study: Broiler...
CCAATGTGGCTCCTTACCATTAGAATACCTCTCCGTGTGGCGCTTGATTATTATAACGGATGTTTTGAAAAAAATCAAGACCTTTTTCAAAATTTTTTTGCTTTTTTCTTTTTCCGTTTTTCTCACGTTGCCGCTGGGTTAAATTCCTGTAAATCGCCCTATTTTGCCTCAATCTTTCCAAAACTCAAATTGAATCTTAGCGCCTATTTTGTTATAATGAAACAAGCAGTAAATTCATTCCACTTAGGAGGGATTCCTCTTGAACAAAAAAAGCGCCGCCCGCGCCGCGGCCGTCATTGAAATAGGTTCGAACAATGTGCGCATGCGGATTTCCCAATGGACCAAAGGCAGCGTGGTTACGTTGGACCGGCTGGAATATCCGGTGAGTTTGGGCCACGATGTGTTTTCCACCGGGTCCATCAGTTTTGATAGCCTTCGGGAGCTTTCCGCAGTGCTCTCTAAATTTTCTGCCGCCCTTCTCTCCTACAACATTGAAAAGCCCCGGGTGATTTCCTGCACGGCCCTGCGGGAGGCCAGAAATCGTGCTCTGGTGGTAGACCAGCTGAAAGTGCGCAACGGCATGGATGTGGCAGTGCTGGAAGACAGTCAGGAAAAGGCGTATATCTATCAGGAAATCATCGCGAAACTGGGCGGCGGCAAACCGGTGCAGCCTGGAAACACGATGATTGGCTATGTGGGTTCCGGCAGCATCGGTGTTGCGGTATACGACGGAGAAAAGATCGTCTATTCCCAAAACATTTCGATGGGCGCTTTGAAGCTGCACGATGTGCTGCGCCGCATGCGCCAGGAGTCGGAAGATTTTCATTATATTATCGAGGAATATTTGGACACCATCTTCAACCGGGTGGCCATTGACCGTTTTCAAATTAAAAACCTGGTCCTTACAGGATCGCAATTGGAGCTGGTTGCACAACTGTGCCAAGCCCAGAGTCCCGACGGCCCCTATGAGATCCGTACGGAAAACTTGACCTCTTTGTACAAATCCATCCGTTCTGCTACGGCGGAAAGCATTGCAAACCGGTTTGGCATTACAGAGGAGCGTGCAGCGCTGTTGTACACCTCCCTCTCTATTTACAACGGCTTGCTCCGCTTCTGCCCCACTGCGGACCGGGTTGTCTCTCCCCCCGTGGATATCTCGGAGGCGATCCTCCGCTATATGCTGACACCCAAAGCCGAGGCTGCCCTGGCGTCATACCTTCGGCAAAGCGCCCTCGCCTGCGCAGAAACCACAGCCAGCAGTTTCAGCTGTGACCTAAACCACTCCCAGAGAACGGGAGAAATTGCCTGCAAAATCTTCGACAAGCTGAAAAAGGTCCACGGCCTGGACCCCTCCAAGCGGCTTTTGCTGGAGCTGGCCGCCATTCTCCACAGCTGCGGCAGCTTTGTCAACGTGCGTCAACACAACCAATGCACCTTTGATCTGATTAAAGGCATGGATATTTTCGGTCTGCGGCAACGGGAAGTGCTGGAAACCGCCTTTGTGGCAGGAAGCATCTCAGACAACCTCTCCGTGGAGGAAAACCCGGACTTTGCCTGGCTGCCCATGGAAGAACGCATTGTGGTCACCAAAATGGCCGCCATCTTCCGCTTGGCCAACGCGCTGGACAAATCTCACCGAGGGAAAATCCGCGACCTGAAAGTTTCCCTGGACGAAGACCGGGTGGTGTTCAAAGCGAAATCCGCAGACAACACGCTGCTGGAGCGATGGGCTTTTGAAGAATCGGCCCAATTTTTCAAAGAGGTGTTTGGGCTTTCTCCCGAACTTTCCATCAAGTTTGACATTATGATTTGAGGTGTTCCCATGGCTGACAAAAAAATGCCCTATTACAACCGAGAGCTGAGCTGGATGGACTTTAACGCCCGTGTACTGGAAGAGGCCACGAAAAAGGAAAATCCTTTGATGGAGCGCCTGCGCTTTCTGGCCATTACCGGCTCGAACTTAGACGAGTTTTTCATGGTCCGCGTGGCCGGTGTAAAAGCACAGGTCAAATCTAACTATAAGCGGAAAGGCAACGATTTTGACCTGACCCCTCAGGAGCTGCTGCCCCTGTTGGAGGAAAAAACACACCGCTTTATGGAGCGCCAATACTCCTGCTTTCACCGCTCCATTCTCCCCGCCTTAGAGAAGAACGGCATCCGTTTTCTCTCTGTGGAGGACATGAGCAAAGAGCAAAAGGACTATCTCTCCCTGTATTTTCAAAAAGTTCTGTTTCCGGTGCTGACCCCTCTGGCGGTAGACGGAAGCCGGCCCTTTCCCCTCTTGGCCAACAAGTCCTTAAACTTGGCGGTCTGCCTGAAAAACAAAGAGGATCCCAAAGCGGAAAAGTGCTTTGCCATTGTGCAGGTTCCCTCCATCCTGCCTCGTTTTCTGGAGCTTCCCTCCACGGAAGGACGGCAGTTTACCCTGCTGGAGGAAGTGATCACCCACAAGCTGGACGAGCTCTTTGAGCTTCACGACATTGTGGCCGCCTGCCCCTTCCGGGTCACGCGGGACTCCGATTTAGAGATTGACGAAGAGGCCGAGGACTTTATGAGCGAAGTGAAAAAGTCCATCAAGCGCCGGAAGCGGGGCCGTCCTGTCCGTCTGGAGCTGCTCACCAAATGCGATCCCGACATCAAGGCCTTTTTGATCGACATGCTAAAAATCAAAAAGACGGAGATCTACGAGCTGCCTGGGCCTTTGGATTTGACATTTCTTTCCAAGTTTGCCGGCCTTTCGGGCTTTGAATCCCTGTGCTTTAAGCCGATTCGCCCTGTGCCTCCCGCAGATTTTTGGGGGTATACCGATATTTTCCAGGCTATTCGAGAAAAAGACCGGATGGTGCACCATCCCTACGAGAGCTTCGACTGCGTGGTGCAATTCATTGAGCAGGCCGCAGAGGACGCCCATGTTTTGGCCATTAAACAGACTTTGTATCGGGTCAGCGGCAATTCGCCCATTATTGCGGCGCTGATCAAAGCGGCGGAAAACGGCAAACAGGTGACCGTTTTAGTGGAGCTGAAGGCCCGTTTTGACGAGGAAAACAATATCAATTGGGCAAATAAGCTGGAAAAAGCAGGCTGCCATGTGATCTACGGCCTGCACGGGTTGAAAACCCACTGCAAAATCGCACTGGTAGTCCGTCAGGAAGAGGATGGCATTCGGCGCTATCTCCATTTAGGCACCGGCAACTACAACGATTCCACCGCAAAAATCTATACGGACATCGGGTTGTTTACCTGCAACAGCCAATACGGGGCAGACGCCTCTTCCCTGTTCAATGTGATCACCGGATATTCCCGGCCGCCGGAGTACCGGCACTTTGTAGTGGCGCCTCACGGCATGCGGAGTTTCTTCTGCCGCATGATCCGCCGGGAAACGGAAAACGCCAGAAAAGGACTGCCCAGCGGCATAACGGCCAAGGTCAACTCCCTGGTAGATCCGGAAATCATCTCCCTGCTCTATGAGGCTTCCCAGACGGGAGTTCCTGTCAAGCTGGTGGTCCGGGGCATCTGCTGCCTGATTCCCGGCCTGGAGGGAATCAGCGAAAACATTACGGTGATCAGCATTGTGGGCCAACTTCTGGAGCACAGCCGGATTTTCAAGTTTGAAAACAGCGGCAATCCTAAAATTTACATGGGCAGTGCAGACTGGATGCCCCGCAACCTGGACCGGCGTATTGAACTGGTATTCCCGGTGGAAGATGAGAAGCTGAAAAAGAAAGGGTTCCAGATTTTGGATACGCTGCTCAGCGACAACACCAATGCCAGAATGATGCAGCCCGACACCAGCTACCAGCACGTGTCCCGTCGGGGCAGAGCCGCCTGCAGCAGCCAGCTCACCTTCTATCGGATTGCACAAGAGCGTTTGAAGGAAAAGCAGCAGGTGCAGCAGGACAGCCCTTTGATCCCCATCCATTCTGCAGAGGAAGCAGGGAACTCTTGACATCTGCCCATTTCAGATTACAATGAAACAGAAAGCGGAAAATCTTCAGCGGGGTGCGTTCGGGGACAGCGCCCACTAAGGCACCGTGAAAACACTGTTTCAGAGAGGAGGATTGTTATGAAGCGCGTGGGTATTCTGACCAGCGGCGGCGACTGCCAAGGCTTAAACGCCGCGATCCGTGGCGTAGCTAAAGGACTGTACCACGAATTTGGCAAGGACGTAGAGATCTACGGCATTAAGGACGGGTACAAGGGCCTGATTTTTGGCGAGTACACCAAAATGAGCGAAGGGGATTTTTCCGGCATTCTCACGTTGGGCGGGACCATTTTGGGCACCTCCCGCCAACCCTTTAAGACGATCCGGGTCATCGATGAAAACAGCGTGGACAAAGTGAAGTCCATGAAGGAAAATTACAAAAAGATGAAACTGGATTGCCTGGTGATTTTGGGGGGCAACGGCACCCAGAAGACCGCCAACCTGCTGAGCCAGGAAGGGCTCAATGTCATTCATCTGCCCAAAACCATCGACAACGACATTTGGGGCACGGATGTGACCTTTGGGTTCCACAGCGCTGTGGAGATTGCCACCAATGTAATCGATTGTATCCACACCACCGCCACTTCCCATGGCCGTATCTTTATCGTGGAAGTCATGGGACACAAGGTGGGCTGGCTCACCCTCTCCGCTGGTATTGCCGGGGGCGCCGATGTGATTTTGCTGCCGGAGATCCCGTACGATATTGACAAAGTGGCCAAATGCTTGAACAACCGCATTGAAAAGGGAAAGAAATTTTCCATTTTGGCCGTGGCGGAAGGCGCCATCTCCAAAGAAGAGGCGGCCCTGTCCAAAAAAGAGCGGAAAAAGGCCCGGGAAAACTTCCCCCATCCCTCCATTGTATACCGCATCGCTGAGGAACTCTCGGAGAAAATTGACAACGAAATCCGCGTCTGTGTGCCGGGACATTTCCAAAGAGGCGGAAGCCCCTGCGCTTACGACCGGGTACTGTGTACCCGGCTGGGGGCCACAGCAGCGCGGTTTATCAAAGAAAAGACCTTTGGCGTCATGGTAGGCATGGTAGGCGGACAATGCGTGCCTGTGCCTTTGAAGGACGTGGCCGGAAAGCTGAAGTCTGTGCCGGTTGACTGCGATGAGATTCAAGCAGCCCGGCAGATCGGCATCAGCTTTGGCGATTGATTGAACCAAGAAAAAAACAAAGGAGCACACAGTTATGCAGTATTCAGTCAGCCTGTACAGTTTTATGAGCGCCATCCGAAAGGGAGAGCTCACTCCCCTGGATTGCGTGGAAAAAGCCGCAGAACTGGGCTTTGATGCCGTGGAAGCGGTGGATTTTGTAAACTTTAACTGTCCCGAACAAGAGATGGAGGCCAAAGCCTTGGAGCTCAAGGAAGCTGCGGACAAATGCGGCCTGCAGATCTCTTCCTTGGCCATCGGGGCGGATTTTCTCAATGGCAGCGAGGGCGATCGGGAAAAAGAGCTTGCCCGGGTCAAGCGCTATGTGGATTTGGCAGCTTTGCTGGGCGCCCCCCGCATGCGCCATGACATCACCCAGGGGTATGCGAGAAATTCTGGCAACTACCAAAGCTATGAAAGCTTGATTCCCACGCTGGCGCAAGCGGTCCGGGAAGTAGCTGCGTACGCTGCGGAGAAGCAGGTGATGACCATGACGGAAAACCACGGCTTCTTTTCCCAGGATTCCCAGCGGGTGGAAAAACTGTACACCGCTGTGAACCATCCCAACTTTGGCCTGCTGTGTGACATGGGCAATTTCCTCTGTGCGGATGAGGACCCGGCGCAGGCAGTGGCCCGTGTGGCCCCGTATGCCCGGTATGTGCACGCCAAGGATTTCATTGTGAAGCCCTTTTACAGCGAAGATCCCGGTGAAGGGGCATTTCGCAGCCGGGGGGGCAACTTCCTGCGGGGTACCATTATCGGACATGGCAATGTGCCGGTCAAGCAGTGCCTCCACTTGTTGAAAGCGTCCGGTTTTGACGGCACCATTGCCATTGAGTTTGAGGGGATGGAACCCTCTGTAGAAGGGGTCCGTATTGGCTTGGCAAATCTTCGAAAGTATTGGAGTGAAGTGTGATGTCTGTAAAAGAAGTTTTTTTGGATTTGGTAAGCATGGGTTCCGGTTCGGATGAGACCTCTGAAACTACGCCAAGCACTTCCAGTCAAAAGGTTTTGGGCGCCCATCTGGTAGAGCACATGAAGGCCATCGGTATTGCAGATGCCTACATGGACGAGGAAACCGGCTGTGTGTACGGCACTGTTCCCGCCACAGAGCCTCGTAAGAATACGGTGGGTTTTATCGCCCACATGGACACCTATGGCGGTGTACCTGGCGACAACATAAAGCCCCAGATCATTGAGCAATATGACGGCGGCGTGATTCCCCTGGGCACCAGCGGCCTCTCCCTTTCCCCGGAGACAGACCCTGCCTTACAGAGGCATGTGGGAAAGACGTTGATCACTACCGACGGCACCACGTTGCTGGGGGGCGATGACAAAGCCGGCGTTGCGGAAATTCTGGTGGCCGCTGAGGAAATTTTGAAGGAAGGCAAGCCCCATGGCACCATGAAGCTGGCTTTTACACCGGACGAAGAAATCGGCCGCGGGGCAGACCACTTTGATGTGGCAGGATTCGGCGCCGACTACGCCTACACCGTGGATGGAGGTTCTTTGGGTGGCTTAGACTACGAAAACTTTAACGCGGCCTCTGCCAAAGTGGAAGTGACCGGCGTCTCCACCCATACAGGCGGAGCCAAGGGTCGCATGGTCAACTCTATGAAAGTGGCCATGGAGTATTGCGACCTGCTGCCCAAGGGACAGGCTCCTGAATACACGGAGGGCCGCGAGGGATTTTTTCATGTGGATTCTATCCAGGGCAACGTCGAGTACACAGTGGTGCAATTTCTCATTCGCGACCACGACAAAGACCTGTTCCAGCGGAAAAAGGAACTGATGAAGCAGGCTGCCGCTTACATCAACGAGAAGTATCCCACCCATCCTCTGACTTTGACCGTGGAGGACAGCTACTACAACATGAAAGAAAAAATCCTCCCTCAGAAGGAGATTTTGGAAAACATGGAACAGGCCATGCGGGAGAATGGCGTAGAACCCCATTCGGAGCCTGTTCGCGGGGGCACCGACGGCGCCCGGCTCTCCTACGAGGGTCTCCCCTGCCCCAACCTGTGCACGGGTGGATACAACGCCCACAGCAGAACCGAGTATGTGGTTTTGGAGGAAATGGAAACCATTAAGGACATTATCAAAACCGCCATTTATCGAGCGGAATAATCCAGGGAAGGAGTGGAATCCATGCTGCAATTTGGAACCATCGGCTCTGGGTGGATTTGCGATGAATACATTCATGGAGCCAAAGACAGCGGTCTTTGGGAACTCACCGCCGTTTACTCCCGCACCCGGGAGCGGGCGGAGGAATATGCGAAAAAGCACGGCGCTGCCCATGCTTTTACCAGTGTGGAAGAGCTTGCCCTCTCCGATGCGGTAGATGCGGTGTACATTGCCAGCCCCAATTCCCTGCACTTTCAGCAGAGCAAACTTCTCTTAGAACATGGCAAACATGTCATTTGTGAGAAGCCTTTGTGTGCGCAAGGGGAAAAAGTGCGGCAGCTGCAGGCGATTGCCCGGGAGCACGGTGTAATCTTTTTAGAAGCTATCATGTACCTGCATTTGCCCCAGCGGAAAATCTTGGAGGAGGCACTGACAAAAATCGGCGCCATTCGCATGGCGAAAATCGACTTCTGTCAGCGGTCTTCCAAGCTGGACCGCTATTTGGCCGGAGAGCTGCCCAACATCTTTAACCCAGCGCTGGAGACAGGTGCTTTTATGGACTTGGGCGTTTATTGCGTGTATCCCGCTTTGGCTCTTTTCGGAAAACCGGAAAGCTTCACCATGGAGCCCCAGATGTTGGAGAGTGGCGCCGATGGCGCCGGTATCCTCACCATGCGCTACCCCGACAAGTTGGTCACCCTCACCTATTCCAAATTAGGAGAGTCCCTGGAAAACACAGAATTTCAGGGAACCGAGGGAACACTGGGGGTGGAGTCTATCTCCCGAGTGGGCGGAATCCATCTGTGGAAGAAAGACGGCACCGTGGAGGAGCTCTACGGGGACGACGAGAAATACCGTCTGATGGGATGGGAGGCCAAAGACTTTTACCGGTATATTACAGAGCCGGAGGCCACTGCCCAAGAGTACGCACGGTGCACGGAACTGAGCCTGCAGGTGGCGGAGTTTATGGAAGAAGCGCGCAAAAAAGCAGGCATTGTATTTTCCAGCGACGAACCGATCGCCTAAAAGAATCACCTATAGTTGAATATACACAGAGAAGGTCTGCCGCAATCGCGACAGACCTTCTTCTTTAGCAAGAGTAAAGTGCCTCTAGCAAAGCCGGGGACATTCTGTTTTCTGGGAGAACGTATCTCCTTGCCCATTTAACGCGTATGCCACGGTTCTTGCCTTCCGGCAAAATTCGGACATTATTCCACGGTGATATAAGGTTTCAATTTCTCAAAGGTTTTCTCCCCGATTCCGGAGACATCCAGAATTTCTTCAATATCGTAGAAACCGTCATTGGCTTCTCGGTATTCCACAATCCGCTGCGCGATGGCCGGGCCTACGCCTGGAAGCAAATCCAATTCCTCCAAGGTAGCCGTATTCAAGTTGATTCCTTTTTCCACCAACACCTCTTGGGGACCGGAGGACTCTGTCTGAGAGTCAGGCAGGGGTGTGCTGGTTTCTGCCTCTTCCTTCGCGGAAGTTACCGGGACTTCCACCTCGGCTGAAGAGACTACTTCCCCACTGGACACAGGGATCTCTGACTCCGTGAGAATCATTGACGAGGCGGCTGGGACCACATGATACACGCGAATGGGCTCCACAAAATAGACCAACAGCAGGGCTACGGTCGCCACCATGCCGGCCCCTAAAAGCAAGAGGATCCGAATGCGCGCGTCTCGATTCATACCAGTTATGCCTCTTTCAGCTTGGATAAAAAACCTGTAAAGTAAGCGGGAAGCGGGGCTTCCAGTTCCAAATATTCCTTCGAACGGGGATGGATAAAACCAATCTTTCCCGCGTGTAAACACTGCCCTTGTAAGGATGTGATCACTTTTTTGGGTCCATATACAGGATCGCCTGCCACCGGGTGACCTATATAGGCCATGTGCACCCGAATCTGGTGGGTCCGCCCCGTTTCCAGTTGCAGCCGCAGCTGTGTAAAACCAGAAAAACGCTTCACCACCCAATAGTGGGTAAGAGCATGTCTCGCCGAGGAGGAGTTGAGCAAAACAGCCATTTTTTTCCGCTCTGTGGGATGGCGGCCAATGGGGGCGTCCACAACGCCACTCTCCTGTGAGAACCCCCCATACACCACAGCGCTGTACTCCCGCGTAAAGGTGTGCGCCTGTATCTGCTCCGCCAAACGGCTGTGTGCAAAGTCATTTTTGGCCACAATCAGCAGCCCGCTTGTATCCTTATCAATGCGGTGGACAATCCCAGGCCGGGCCACGCCGTTGATTCCAGAAAGAGAGCTTCCACAATGGTGCAGCAGGGCGTTTACCAAGGTGCCGCTCTCATGACCGGGAGCGGGGTGCACCACCATGCCTTTGGGCTTATTGACCACCAGCAGGTCTTCATCTTCGTAAGGGATATCCAAGGGAATATCTTCTGGCAGCACCTCTAAAGGACGCACTTCCGGCAGTTCGATTTGAATTTCTTCCCCCGCCTTCAGCTTGGCGCTCTTAGTAAGTGGACGTCCACAACAGGTTACGCGCCCTTCTTCTATCAGGTTCTGTACAGCAGATCGGGTTAATTCCTCCAAAGAAGAGGCCAGCAGTTTGTCCACACGCAGGCCTTCCTCTTCCACGTGGATATGCACAAACCGGCTCATAGTTTTTCCTGTTCCTCGGGAAGTTCCGCTTTACCCGAATGATCCTGTGTGAAAAACAGCACATGGAGCACAAACAAAACGGCTCCCACTGTGATACAACAATCTGCGAAATTGAAAATGTAATCAAAAAACAGCACGTGGATGTAATCTACCACAAAGCCATGGATAAAACGGTCCAGCAGGTTGCCTACGCCGCCCGCCAACAGCAGGGCGGAAGTGGCGTAACTGAGAAATGTGTGATGCCGGTAGCGAAACAAAAGCACCAAAATCACCAGAGAAGCCACCAGCGTGACCAGTATAACCAACCACAGGACATTTTGGAAGAGACCGAAGGCGGCGCCCGTATTTTCCACATAGGTGAACTCCAGCAAACCTGGCAGAACCTTCACAGTTCCCACAGGCTCCAAATAGCGCAGCACAAAGTATTTGATTACTTGATCGACTACCAGCAGCACTACAGCAGCAAGCAGCACAAGAACAGCCGTTGTACGGCCTCGATTACATGCGTTGGATTTCAAAGCTTTCTCCTTTTTCGAAAAAATAGGGGTATTCACCGCGTGTTCTGCCCCTTTTAAACAGGCATCCCCACCGGTTTCCTCTATGCCAGAAGCCTGGGACCCCTCACCAAAAGGGAAATCCTCGGCTCGGAAGAACAGCGCCTCCCGTCCCACTATGGATTTTCAGAAACGAGAGGCAAACCTGTGAGGAGGAGATTTCAGCGCTTTCTGCGCTTATTGGTTCCCACATCCACGTCATCGCCAAACTCCAAATGGCTGAAATGGGACTCCTTCTCCCGTTGCAAAGATTCCGGAATATTGCTATAGGCCTTTAGGTCAATCCCCACCTGGGACAGGTCGTCGTCTTCAAAGGGGGCAGGCTGGGTCTGTTCCTGGCTAAAATCCACCTTATTCCGGAGACCTGTGTCCCCCAGAGAACGCTGATCCCTTGCTCGAGAGGCGGTATGTTTGGCCGGCTGCTTCGGAGCCTGAGGACGAATCGTCTCCTCTTTCGGTTCTGCCAGCACCTCCGGAGCCGGTTCCGGCTTTTGAACGGCTACAGGTTCCGGCTGGGGCTGCACCACGGGAGCAGCGGGAATCGGAGTGGGTTCTGGCTGCGTTACCGGCTCCGGCTTCGGCTCGGGCTGGGGTTCCTCATACACGGGCGCAGGCGCTTCCTCTACCGGAGCGGTTTCTTTCACCCGAAAGCTGGGAATGTGGTTGATGCTTTCCAAGTGCTTTTTATACATTTCCAGCAGGGAGACGCGAAAAGCCGAGACCTGGCGCTTCATCTCTTCCAGCTCATTTCTCTTCCGTTCCACCTGGCCAGCGTACTC
>ERZ1643250.3283-NODE-3283-length-11213-cov-9.018731_pt1 | contig 11213 bp, 7 predicted proteins | sample MGYA00579262_ERZ1643250 | MGnify/ENA primary metagenome ERZ1643250 (study PRJEB29033, sample SAMEA4952265) | chicken gut metagenome | biome: Broiler Chicken; feature: Gastrointestinal Tract; material: Caecum | place: Ireland | collected 2018 | study: Broiler...
CCGGAAAAGCCCGTAAATAAAGGCTTTCTGGCCCACCGCCGACTATTCAAACTCCACTTTTATATTTGTACGCTTACAATTAATGTGAATTATCAGTTCGTTTTTTGTATTATTTTTATCATTTTATATGCACTATCCATTTCGTCTATAATATTTATGTAGCCAAAATGTAGCCACCGTTTTTTATTCACCTCGAAACAATTTATTCACGATCACCGGATTTTTCAACTCCATTGGAGTTTTATCTGGTGGCTTGCAAGTTTTCAGTTTATTGTCCCACTGTTTTTCGATATAAAATTCGTAGCAATTGGTGCGGGACTTAAAAATGTCAACATAAAACAATTAAAACAGTAAAATTCTTTCCGAATGATACGTTAGGAATAGATACACCCTTTATAATTTCAATGTTTTCTTATAACAGAACTGATTCCAACAACAGCGCCATAAAATACTCCGGCAATTGGCCAAACAATCCATGTCTTTTCCCATTCCATAGTTATAAAACTCCACCCAAGATAAATTGCAGTTACTGAACACCAATATATTTTATCTATTACATCATTTCTTTTATTTTCAATTTTCTGACTTCTTGTATAGTCTCCTTCTTCTAATAATCTCTGGAATCCGCCATATACAATCCCGGTAGATACAAGTAAATATACACCAATTGACACTAAGATAAGACAAAGATTCACACCGACTATTGTCAACATTCCATTTTTATCCGATACAGCCAACACCATAATTGGTACTGCACTAAGAATACAAAGCACTATCCCTAACACAAGGTTTCTGCTATGTGCAGCTTCATACCCCAATTTTTCTTTTTCAACCAATCCCTTTACTCCATAGGCCAGTTCTATCGGTTCTTTTTCAAGGAAATCATATACTTCCATTTTTCTTCCGTATATAATAAAGATCGCTACTGCCACCGCAACCATAAGTAAAAGTATTGTCATCCCAATACCCACTGCAACTTCCACAGAAAGAATCATCCCCTCTTTCTTATCCGACACCCCTGTAAGACCAATCAACATTATTGGTGATAAAATGCAAAGGGATACACCTAATGCAATCTTGGAAGATATATTTCGCAAAAGCTCCAAATAAACGTTCGCAGTTTCCATAGAAATTATCTGTATAGCTTTTTCATCCATCCCCAACTCTGCTGTATTGTATTCCAAGATTTCTTCGGTATCTCTCCCTGCTTCAAGAGAGTCCTTTAACAGATAATCTGTACTAACTCCAAAAATGATACTCATTTTAACTATCTTATCCAAATCTGGTATAGATGACGCACTTTCCCATTTCGAAACTGCTTGACGAGATACACCCAGCTGGTTTGCCAGTTCTTCCTGTGACCATCCATTCTTTTTTCGCAAATCTGTAATTTTATCTGCTAAAATCATACTCACTCCTCCTTAAGATACTTGTTCTCTTACTTAAGCACCTCAAAGATATCAAATCTAACGGTTGCAAACAACCATTTCCCCCTTGAAATGTGTCAACCAACAGTTTCCATTCTGTTTTTTTATTGTGGATTATGGTAAATAACAGAGAAGCTGGTATTTCAAACCTGCTGAATATTACGGTGCTGCAGGGCCACCAGTGGCTCTGCCACACCATAATAATCATCTCCCTTAAAAAGAACGCAAATCACAAAAAGCTTCAAGTACACTGTATTTCTTCGATTATAATAATCATAAACTATTTTCTTTTTATAATTAGTTTTTCATTTGAAGAAAAGTATATTCGAGGATATACATTTCCAAATCCATGTTCAGTTTTCGAATATGCTACATATTCTTCATCAACTGATGAAATATTATCCAACTCAAGCAAAATTACCGAACTTGAATTTAAATAGCTCATTTTCTTAACGTGCAACAAATATTCTTTGATCTTAGTACCCTTATTATAATAAAGTAACTTGCAAATACCACTCACACTTACCTGAAAATCCGTTATCTGAATTTGCTTTGATTTTTGGCCACTACTAAACGATTCTACATAAATATTCGATATAGGAATAATACCTTTTAACATTTTAATAATAGTAACCATATCTTCATATATCATCTCATTTGGTGCACTGCTTTCAATTATCTTCTTACTATGTTCATCATACATCAATTGGGTAACCAATTCATTAGAAAGAAGTTCACATTCTCGTTCATCTAATATCTTACGCTGTAACTCCAAATACTCTATACACTTCTGAATAGAAATCCTTTTTCCCATTTCTTCAAAAGTTGATTCTTCCATTAATTTATGTATTGGTTCAAATGTTATTACATTATCGTAATCATCTTTGTTCAAATATATTTGTGCATCTCCCCGCTGATATTGACCACGATACCCGATATTATCCCCTTTCAATGTCATCCACAACACCTTAGAAAACAAATATACATCGGAAGGCTTAAAATCTATATTTAAGTCTATTTGTACTCTCTCAAATTCTGGTGGCATTATTTTATATGGACCTATTCTCTCATTTAATTCTGTAAGTCTTTCCTCCTCCATACCCCAGTATAACCCAAAATCAGAAAGAACCAATTTTCCATTTAAAACCAAAATATTTTCTGGCTTAATATCTCTATGTGCCCCTCCCCGTTCGTGTATACTTTGTATAATCCGCGCAAGCTGTAACATATCTAATATTTTTTGGTATATATTAGGCTTTCGGTTCACTTTGTATGGTTTCGCTTTCGGCATCAGATACCATGCGTCATCCTTATTTTGAGGCACACTTTGAGGACATTGCTTATCAATAACCTCCATAATCCCCTCAATATCTTTTAATTCGCTTAATGCAATTATCTCATTTCTAAATCTATTATATCTTTTTTCTTTATCTACTCCATCGTATTCAAAAAATTTTGCTACTACAGCACACTTTAATTCTTCATTCCCTTCAAGTTCTACATCGTATACCGCACCATTACCACCCTTTCCGATATTTTTTTCACTTCTAAAAAAGCTATGCAACTCTCCTTTATACTTTTTTCTACCATTCATCTTCTGCACGCTTTCTCTCAAAATCCGCTTCACGTTTGTAAATATCACTTAAAGTAAAATAAATTTCTGCAGTCCTTGGATATTGTTCTTGCAATCCTTCGGCATTCTTTTGATATCTATCATGCAATAACAATTCTGATTTTCCTGCATCAACAGTATGAACTCCACGTTTGTTTTGTTCTGCGATCACATAAGAATTCTTCAATGATTCAGAATAATATTCTTCTATAATCCTTCGTACAGCTTCACATGGACTATAGCCGTCTTCACCAATTGGCGAATATGCTAATAATCGTCCTACTAAATTTCCAAATAGCCTCTCTTGCTTTTGACTATTTAATAAATCTTTAAACTTTTCCATCCAGTTTTTTAGATTTTCAAATGAAACTTTTCCATCTTTTTCTGCAGGGCAAAACTTTGCTTTATCAAATCCCGCATAAACTTTATTCGCTAATACTCTCTTTTCCTCATTGTCAGATTCATAATCATTCGCTTTATATATAATTCTAACCAATTGAGCATATAAAGTCGGATCGTTCTTCATAACCTTTTGCATGCATTTCATCTGCTCCCATTCAAGTACATTTCTGCACATCCATTCTAATGTTGCTAATTCGGCACATTTTTCATCATCCATAATGAAAGCTTCTTGCAGCTCTTCCAAAATCTCCTCAAGGTAATAATCTGTCATAGAACTAGCCGCATCGCCCCTAAAATCAGTAATCCCAAATATAGCATTGTATAATTCTTGATTCGATATTTTATCCCTTACATCATACAACAATTCTAAATACGTATGGACAGAACCATATTTTTTACATTCACCCAACGCCCAAATAAATACTTTATGCCCTGCTTTATCCGATATCCTCAGTCTTACGTTTCTTCCCCAATACATTTTCTTTATCTCTTCGCCTTCTCTAGAAATAAGGGCATTTTCATCATCTTCTATAAATTCTAAGGAAATTAAATTTACTAAAAGATTATTATTGTCAGATAAATTCTTAACCATTCCTATAACTTTATTTAAATCTACAGTTCCATTTCTATGTAGATATCTTACATAGTCATATACACATTTACCTTCTTCATCTCTTTCCATAAGCAAATTAAATATTTTCTCATCAAACATTCCATCACAATAAAACTGTGCCAGAACTTCACCTAATATACTGTGTTCTTCTTTCACTGCTAATTCGATTAATTTCTCTAAAGAATATTCTTTTTCTTTAAACTCTTTAAATCTTGTTTTTATCTCTTCCTCTCTTAATATATGGTTTTTCTCACGTGAGTCCTTACTTTCTTCTCGGCAAAAAGGTACTGGGTGCAATAATGGGAACTCATACACAGAGGAAAATAAATACAAATAATCATAGATTTTTTCAGACAACACAATTTCATCCATTAAGCATTCATATCTACACAATGCCTCTTCAGACATGCTCCAATCTGCATCGCAAAAATACCTATGTCTATATATTTCATGTCTAATTATATTTTTTACCTTGATTTTCTCCCCATCACTCATCTCCCTACAATTGAAAACCAATTTTTCAAATACTTCATTTTGAATTGTCACACCATACGAGTCTATATGCTGAATTATTTTAATCCATCTTTCTGCATCCGTATATGCTGAATCAACACACATTCTTAAATATTCGATATAAGTTTTCTTTACTTCATGCACATATAACACATCTGGCTCATCTATCTTTCTATATATGGGTGTATTTAATGTTGAACATATCGAACTTGTACCTTGGGGCAATTTGGACACAATAACTTCCCATGCATTTGGATACATCTCAATTGCATTTCTTGCCAACTCAATTTTTTTATCAACCGACAGTGCACTTTCATTTATCCACGCACAAAACACCACATCTAATACCCCTTTAGGGCTATTACTTATGCTATACTTAATGTTATATGAATCCACCTTCCATAACCACTCTAAAGCTCGTACAACATATTTCTTTTGCTGAACTAATTGCTCTACTGCCCACAAAACATTAGTGTAATAATTTCTGCTTGTCATAAGGTCACCGCCATTTACCGCAAACAACTCCAACAACCCCTGTGGTTGTTGTAATTCATTTTCTAGCTTTCTTAAAACACTCTCAGGAGAAGCTTCACATAAATCTGTTAGATATTGTGAAATATATCCCCATCTTTCCTTACTTGTAATAGTATCAAATACCCTTGATACTATATTATCTATTTGTTTTTGATTTTCTTCATGACCTCTATAGTACGCGCGCATAATAAGTGTTCTAATCATACCCTTTTTCAAATTTGGTGACCATTCCGGTTTTTTTGCGTAAATACTTGCCTCAAAATGCTTTTCAAAAGGGTACTCAAAAATAGGCTCTGATTCAATCAAGACCTCATAAAACAATGTTATAAATTTATCCCACAACTCATCAGTTATGTAAATATCCAGTTCTTCCCATGCATCTTCTACACTAGCAAGTTGCATATTGCCCCCACCATAACCATTATGAGTTACTATATATGGATTTTCCCTATGCAAATATCCTTCTAGTTCCTTTTTACATTCAATATATGTCTTACCGGATAATTCCTCAAAAATCAACACATCTCCTGTTGCCTCAGTCCACTTACCACACAATAATGCAGCCATAACTACATCAGAATGACCTTCTACCCAATCTGGTATACTATACATCGCACCATTAAAAATTTTTTTCTTTAACGGCACATATAAACCATGGGTATTATCTACCATGTTATAAGCTTCATTGGGCTCTATTCCAATCTCTTCCAACGATTTTATAATGTTTCTTTTCGTTCTTTTTCTTAACACCACTTTATCTCTCGTATAACATGGTTCATCTTCACCATATACAAAGATATTAGTATTATTCGGAATAGCCACAATTCTCTCTGCATAAAAAAACGGAAGCAATATATTCCCTGATAAATTTGCTTTCTGTAACTTGTTCCACTCTTCTTCGGACTTAATTATTAGTGTAACTCGATCTGAATTTTTCTGTCGTAATTCATTTAAGATTCGATAGGTTGTCTCCTCTCTACATTTCCCTACAACATATATCCTCTCATCATTTATAACATTTTGAAATCTTGCTTCAAATTGTTCATCATCAAGTTTAAAAAAGTCTAACCCCATTCCTTTATATTTTGATTCTCTTCTAATCTGGATATCAATATCTGCTATTGAATAGGATAAAACTTCTTCTTTCCTTAAATCTTCTATTTGATGTAATACTAACTCTAATTTTGATTCTATCGTAAAAAAATGGGTTTCTATCTCCTTTTTCAAATCCCCTAAAAATATTTCCATTGTCTTGTCTGGATCATTTTCTTCTAGATAGTTTATAATCACTTGTATAAAATGATGAATATATGTTTCTGCTTCCATTGCAGGAATTTCATAGCACACCATCAAGTCATATAATTCCCTATGTAATAATTGTGGAAATTCATATCCCCTCTTATCTTTTAATTTCTTTGCCATTTGCTTCAAATTCTCCTGTGAGAATACCGAAAACAAGTCTTGTTCAAACATTTTTAATGTATCAGGATTATTTACAAAGAATGAACCCGTACTAACAAACAACTCTTGCCATTTATATTTTTCCTTCACATTATCTATTTTTTTCTTTACACCATCTAACAACAAATCAATCGTTATATCTTTCAATTTTTCATTCATGGTCTAAAATCCTCTCCCAACTCCTATGCTTCCCAGTAATTCAAATAAACCACAGGTGTATAACCCAATATTCTAACTTCTTTTTTCCATGCATCTAGTCTATTTTTTAGCATTACCATTTTTAAGCCAGAAAGATCCGGCTTTCCATTTACCTCTGGCAAATGCGTATGTCGTTTCAAAACAACCCAAACAGCAATCTTATCTACCTTAGGCATATCTGGAAGTAAATGATGTTTATACATTCTTGTAGAACTAATCGATTGCTCAACAACATAGCTTAATTTTGCAGATGAATTTCCAATCTTAACTGCATACATCGTTCCGTCTTTATATAAATCCATCAATTCAATTTTTCCCGCTCCGATCTCATCACTATCCCTGTCATGATTTTCGAAGCCAAACTGTTCTGATAAAACATTATTAAAAACTCGTTCTGCATAGTATTTATTTTTAATTTTTCCTTTTACTTCTTGAGAAGTCAATCCAATATATTCCACACAGTCTTTTTCTTCTTGATATTTTCTTTCCACATATTCTGATAATTTTTTATTGGAAAAATCAAATTGAGAATCATAAACAACATCTAACTCTGCTATTGAATCCTGCAAGTACTTTACATAATCATCATTAAATGAATACCATTCACCTTTTAAAAGTAAACATCTTTTCTCATCATCAGTAAAATCAACCAATCGCTTCATTATATCTGTACATACTGGTTCACCATTTTTATTGCTTACAACCTTTATATTTAAAAAATTATTTTTTATATTCAAATTATTTTCATCCACAAATTTCAAAATATTTTCTTTTGTTAATTCGTGAATGTTTTTATGTTTTCTTTCATGCTTTAAGGTAAAAGAAGTGTCATTGCTATTAAAGATTTCAGTAACTCCAATAATATCCAATTCGGATATATTTATACACTCAATATTCTCTTCAAGCTTTTCCAACAATCTCTCATCTAATTCTCGAATACTGTTTTCATCTTTCACCTTACTAAAAACAGGGATTTTATGAAGTTCATCTTTCCTTTTTACAGTTTCTACATATTCTATAAATCTTAAAATACAATCTACGCTGTTATCTGATAATTGAGTTTTTATAGAATGTCCAATTTCGACCATTTCTCCATGAAGAGTGAAACCATCTTCTATTTTCATTTTTGCTTTTATTTTTGCATAAGACTCACCGCTGTCAAAAGATAAATCATTATAATTAAGATACACGTTTATCATCTTATTTCTTTGCGCATTTGGAGCTGTTAATGTAGTTGTTTTAATTTGCTTAAAAGTAATTCTTCTGGCAAAGTCAAATGCAAAATCAATATCACAATATTTATCAACTACAAAATATGCCAAACCATATGTTACTGCATAAGTAGCATCCACCCCTTCAATTACCAAAACAGCTCTCGGTGATGCCACGGTTCCTTCTATCTCATAATCATATTCATCTAATATCCACTGCCATTCAGGAGCTTTTCTCTCCTCTGGAACATTAATATATGTGCTTACAGTATATACATCTTCTTCATTATTCAACGAATTATAATCCTGTTCCCCAATGAGCTCAAATTTTTCATTAAGTTTATCCAGAAAATCATTTTTCTTGTTTCCATCTATTTTATATAAATTCACTTGTCCCATATCCAAACCTCATATACTTTCGTATGTTAATTACCAAATTTTTATATAATTATACCATTTTCTTTTATAGAGAAATAGTGCTATCTTATATGTCGCACACTCTTCTTTGAAACCGCCCATATAGCAAATACATTTTTATTCTCGTTGCATTACATAATATAATTTGCTATACTCATCCCATGGTGCTACCATTCACGGTAGGCGGTTAGTCCTTCGCCAGAGGGACTGTGACCCTCTGTTTACATAGAAATCCCCAGACTATCTGACGGAAATCTTGCTAAAGGAGGGGATGCCAATGTTGACTCTCGAAGGTCTGATTGCTGTTATCAGCTTATGCTTAACAGCCTTTGGACTTGGTTACTCAATAGGAAGCAATCACGCAAAAAAATAACCGCCCCAGCCTCGCAAACTGAACGGTTATTTTTTAACTAATCATTATGTGGGCTAACCGTCTATCGGTAGCACCTTTTCTGTAATTATATTAGCATCAAATTCTCAATATGTCAAAACTTTTATTTCCATTCCACTTTCCATCCACCACAAAACATTCGATGAGTATTTTCCCTTACTTTTCTCAGATTTCTGGTTTCTCTCATTTTTACTTTTATCTTTTCAATATGTTTGAAACGTTGTTACTATCAATCGAATATTCATGATATTGACAAGCACTACAGCAACAACCATCTTCCATTTTGTTCTTATCTTTACTCTTTTTTTCCATTATATTACATCCTCTTTGTTTGCAATCTATGCATTGTAATTATATGAAAATTTTATACTAAAATCAATGGCTAGGAATTCGTGTAAATGGAAAGAGGTGAAATCTTTATGGTTCAAAAACTAAAGCAAATTAATGATATTTCCATCGGAGATAATGTTTGCAAACTAAGAAATGCCGCCAATCTTACTCAGGAGCAAGTCGTAGCACAGTTGCAGCTGCGTAATCTTCCTACATCCAGAAGTGTTTATTCCCAGATTGAGGCCGGAACTTACAATATCCGTATCAGCGAACTGATTGCACTTGCGGAAATTTTCCATACAGATTTCAACACTATTTTCAACGGACTGACACACGACAAATAATCCCAGACAACAAGTTTTCTTCTGTCGCCTGGGATTATTATCTGCATAAATACTTTTTATTACCGATCCAACCAATCATGTTTTTTCCGTTTGTTTAAGGATTTTGGTCGTTCTCTTTCTTTCACACGTTTTTCATTTTCTTTCAATCGCTCCAGAACACTCTTTTTCTTGTCAGGCTGAATATCATTTTGTCCGGTCTTCTGTTTCCAGACCTCCAGTTCTTTCTTATATTGCTCCACGATCTTATACGCTGTACGGTATCCATCCATAAATTTCTGAACGTTTGGATAACCGCTCTTTTTAACAAGAATATGGAGTTCATCCTTCTGTTTTCTTATTCTCTCTTTACATTGATCAATTTTGTTCTGCGCTTCTTTTTTCTCTTTTCCTTTGAAAAATCCGGTAATATCTTTCAGATCCTTTTCTAATCTTGGAAGTTCTACTTGTTCTGCCTGGCGTATTACTCTTAGCTTTTGATCCAACTTGCTTTTCAGGTTTTCCATTTCATAAAATTCTTTCATGTCAATTCCCAACTTCGGTTTTGATGGAATCCTTAATTTTCTTATATATTCCCGCAAGATCTGTAGTGCTGCCAGCAGTATCTCTCGAAACGCTTTTGGTTGGAATCCCTGACGAGATATAGACTGTGCTATTTTAGTTGAAATTTCTTCTTTTTTGATTTTTAAAATCTTTTCTTCCGGTACTCCTTCCACCAGAGCCACATCGACCGCCCGGTTCCATTCCTGCCTGATTGCATTATCTGCCCGGATTTCTGCTTCCTTAGGGTTGTTCTTACCGATTTTTTTCGTAGGAAGATAAACACTGCCATGCTGAAAAACATTTAACTTTTCTTCATCATTGCGAACATATACATTCATAAGATCTGTAAAAGAATGTTTTACTTCATCCAAAAATCTTTCGCTTTTAAACCTTTCATCCTTTTTGGTAAAGATCTTTTTTTCATATACTTCACCCTTTTTAATAATATGACAACCGGTTCTTATTTCCCCAGACTCACCGAGAATCTCTTTTTTCGTTCTAACATGTTTTCCCTTTTCATCATAAAACATATTTCTGGACGCAATCTTTATAATCGGCTCTTTTAATAATTGACGTTCTGAAAAAATCAGGTGAATGTGATAGTTCGTTTTTCTCTTATTATGATGCAATGCAGAAACGCATTCCACCTCGTAATTCTTCTTGAAATGTTCTGTAAATAATTTCAGAAGATGATACGGATCATACTCTACAAAGCTTTCAGGAAGTGCTATAATCAGTTCTCTCGCTTCAATGCATTTTCCCTCTGTTCCGCTTTTTCTGAATTCTTCTTGATTGTACTTTGCAAGCTCTCTCCAAAACTGTCGTTCGGTCGTTTCATAAACAGCATACAGATTTTCCTGTTTTGCTCTACTGCTGATGTATGTAATTCTTCCCTTGACATTTGCAAGCTTTGACATCTGTATAAATGAATTTCTTGTGATAGGCGTTTTCCCCTTCTTTTTAATAGCTGCATTCTTTCCTGTGAGTAAGTGCATAGGCACCTGTTTATGAACTTATTGCCGTGACCGGCATCAGCCTGGCAGAGCGACTTCTGAAATTGCAGGCAATTTCATCAGTACGCGGCTCTCGCCAAATTCGTCTGCGAGCAGCCGCACTTGGCTCGATGCAATCGCGAAATACACAGAGCATAAACGAAGTTTGTGCAATGGGTGTATTTCGCTCTCAATCGCCGAGGGCTTAATTTCTGGCGTATCCGCCTT
>ERZ1643250.3284-NODE-3284-length-11203-cov-9.394869_pt1 | contig 11203 bp, 10 predicted proteins | sample MGYA00579262_ERZ1643250 | MGnify/ENA primary metagenome ERZ1643250 (study PRJEB29033, sample SAMEA4952265) | chicken gut metagenome | biome: Broiler Chicken; feature: Gastrointestinal Tract; material: Caecum | place: Ireland | collected 2018 | study: Broiler...
CGCACAATTCCAGATATCTGGCCATGTCAGCTCTCCTTTCCGTGGATTTTCTTTTCAGACAGCTTTTTACTTATTATATCATAAAAAAAGGCCGCCTGCTTCCGGTTTTTTCCGAAAACAGGCGGCTTTCCTGCTTGCATCAATGGAAAGTATCCACCGAATAGTCGTGGTAATGGAATCCGAACCAGTGATTCTTGACGTCCATATAATTTTCCGGTTCGGGAATGGTGATAAACTTGCCGTCCTTCAGCACTTCGGGCGTATACCGGGCCGTGTGCTCGATCAGCAGTTTCCACAGACGGTCCCGCTTCTCGGCGCACTCCGGGTTATTGTACAAGTCGTGCTGCTCCATGGGGTCGGTATTCAGGTCAAACAGCAGCCGGTGATCTCCTGCTGTGCAGTACACCAGCTTCCAGCGGTCCTCCATGACGCAGAAATTCCGGTTCAGGCTGTTTCCATAAAACACCCGCTCGCCGGTTTCTTCCAGCAGATTCTTTCCCTGTACAAAGTCCGGCGCTTCAATGCCCGCCATGGCCAGAATGGTGGGATAAATATCGGCGATTTCCGCCGTCACATCCACCCGGCGGTTGGTATCCCTGAAACGTCCCAGCGGCGGCACAATAATCAGCGGCACATGGGCGGATCCTTCAAAGAACAGGTTTTTCTGGCTCATGAAGTGGTCGCCCAGCATCTCGCCGTGGTCAGCGGTGAAGATGATCCAGGTGTTTTTGAACAGGTCGTTTTCCCGCAGGCAGCCGAACAGGCGGCCCAGAGAATAGTCCACCTGAGAAATCATGGCATAATAGGCCCGGCGGGTGGCGGCAATCTGTTCCGGCCCGAAGAAATGCATATTGGTATTCTCATAGCAGCCTTCCATCATGCCCTGAGGCATGTCTTCCAGCGTCCGGCTCCAGTCACCGTGTACGGCTTCCGGCATGGGAATATTCTCGTACAGCTGCCAGAAATCCCGACAGGGGTCAAAAGGCGGATGGGGTTTGGTGTAGCTGGTCCACATGAAGAAGGGACGATGCGGGTCCCGGGTTTCAATGAAATCCACCGCTCCCTCGGTAATCCACTGGGTAATGCTGTCCTTCACGTCCACGGTGGAAATTACCGGCTCAATCTCACACTCTCCGGCTCCGTGCACCTTGGGGCTGGCTCCGTAAGGCCGTCTGTCATACTGGCGCATGTAATCCAGAGGCAGCGTCATTTCCTCGAATCCATAATGGGCCCGGGCCGGTTCAAAGTGCATTTTGCCCATGGCCTTGGTCTGATAGCCCGCATCGGTCAAAAGAGCCGGCAAAGTGGTCCGGGCCTTTGTATCGGCGGTCATGACGGTTTCGTGGGTGGCATTGGACACCACGCCGCTTTCAAAGCCCCGGCGGCCAGTCATAATGGTGGTACGGCTGGGAACACAGATGGGGCAATCCGCATAACACCGGGTAAAGGAAATACCGGAGGAAACCAGATAGTTTAGGTGGGGCGTGAAAATGCTTTGATTTCCCAGAGCGTTGATGGTGTCGAATCGCTGCTGGTCTGTGGTAATCAGAATGATGTTGTCTTTTGCCATGATAACTCCTCCCGAAACGGTTATTCCTGGCCGGCTTCGTTTCCTGCAAGCAGTTCGTTTACAAAATAGGCGTTGGTGTTGGCGTACAGTCCGCGGCCATCCCGAATCTGAATCCGGACATAGCCCTCGTTTCCGGTCAGGTCAAAGGAAGCCGTAGTCAGGGTTTCGCCCGGATGCACGGCAACCCATTGACCGTCCCGGCCTTCCGTGATGAGATAGATTTTCTCCACAGGGCTGCATTCGATGGTCAGACGGTTTCCTTCCAGATACAGGCCGTGGATTTCCGGGCCCATGGAAGCATAGGTGTTTCCCTTTTTCAGCGCGTCAATAATGGCGGGATAGGTCAGGCTCTCCGCCTGAATCATAGTAAAGCCGCCGAAAGAGTCGTTCCGGGGACTGCCCAGAGGAGCGCGGTCGTGGTTGTCGTCGGTGGCGAAGCAATGCACCCGGTGGCCGGTGCGCAGCAGCTCGTCATAGGACTGGGGTGCATAGCCGTACAGACCATCCAGCTCACAGCCGTGGTTATAGATTTCGAAAAAGTCCAGATTTTCCAGGGGGATGTAGTCCTCGTAGGTCTGCACACTCCACCAGGGATGGTTATAGCAGCACAGGAACCCCTCATCCTTCCGGGCTTTGATATAACGGTTTACGTTTTCGATGGTATAAACCTGTTCGGGCATGGGAACCGCCTTGCAGTCTCTTCCCTCGGGGCAGGTATCGTAAAAATTCAGATGGTACACCGGACGGGTATTCCAGCTGGGGAACTGGTCTGCGGGTGCATCCACATTGGCCTCAAAAGCGCCGATGGTGAGGAAAGTTTCATCATCCAGCTCGGTGTGCCGCTGATAGTCCATGTGGTCGGTAAAAGCGATGACAGAATAGCCCTGCTTCTGATACTCTTCCTTATTTTTTGCCGCTGTCCATTCTCCGTCGGAAACGGTGCAATGACAGTGCAGATTCGCCTTATACCAGTTTCCTTCCGGGTTTAACAGAATTTTCCGTTCCATTTGAAGTCGTCTCCTTCAATCTGTTGTTTCGTCGTTTTCCGTGCCGGGGGTCAGAACCTTTACCCCAGCCGCTTCATACTGCTGTCGGGTTTCTTCCGGCAAACCGGAATCGGTGACAATGGCTTCCAGCCGGATCAGGTCACAGATTTTCATCAGGGAAACCTTGTCGAAATATCCGCTGTGGCAAAACGCCACAATTCGCCCGGAAATTTCCGCCATGGCCCGCTGTACCTCCACCTCTCCGAAGCCGTAAGAAGTCACGCCGGAATGGAGGGAAACGCCGCTGGGCGTGAGAAAGTAATGGTTGACCCGATACTGCCGGATCTGTTCCAGACAGGTTCCGCCTACCACGGATTTTTCCTCCCCGTGGACAATGCCTCCGGCCAGAATCACCGTAAATCCCGGCTGATCCATCAGCTCCCACACCACCGGCAGGGAATTGGTCAGAATCGTCAGGGTATGATAGTGCTGTTTCAGCACCCGGGCAATTTCCAGACCGGTTGTCCCCGCGTCCAGGGCAATGGAGTCCTCTTCCCGCACAAAACGACAGGCCAGCTGGGCCAGCTCCCACTTCTTTTCGTGGTACAGCCCTTCCCGTTCCTGAAATTTCGGCTCGTGGGTTTCCACCTGCTCCAGCACCGCTCCGCCGTACACCTTTTTCAGACATCCGGTCTGTTCCAGATAGTCCAGATCCCGGCGCACCGTTTCCGCGGATACGCCGAAACGCTCCGCCAAAGCGGCGACTTTCACCGTCTGGTTCCGGCGCAGCAGTTCCATGATCTTCCGGTACCGTTCTTCTGCCAGCATAACACTCCTCCTTTTCCGGTTTGGCTTTATTATACCTGCACTCCCACAAAAAATCAATACAAAACCACAAAATACCGAAATTTACTTGACATTTCCCCAAAAGTACCATATAATTCCACATTGTAGTTGTGTTTTTTCGAGATTTTGTGTTGTTTTGTGTGACTGTTATGGAGGGATGCCTGATGAAACCGGATCAGATTCCAAACCGCCGGCTGATGCAGCGGCGAATTGTGCTTTTGTGTTGGCTGGCCTATGCCCTGTCGTATTTGTGCCGAACGAATCTTTCCATTGCCCTACCCCAGATGACGGCAGAATTCCAGTGGAGCACCGCCGCAGCCGGTGCAGTGGGAAGCGGATTTTTCGTCAGCTATGGCGTCGGCCATCTTATCAGCGGCATTCTGGGCGACCGGCTGGCTGTGAAAAAATTCATGGCAGTAGGCCTGCCGGGCACATCCCTGTGCAACCTGCTCATGGGTGTTTTTCCAACCTATGGCGTAATTTTCTCCGTCTGGCTCCTCAACGGCCTGTTCCTCTCCACCCTCTGGGGGCCTATTGTCCGGGTCATTGCCGCCTGGTTCTCTCCGGAAGAACGGAATTTCCCCGCCGTACTGGTTTCCCTGTCCTCTATGGCCGGATATCTGATTTCCTGGGCCGGTCTGGGCGTGGTCATCCAATTTACCGGCTGGAGAGGCGCGTTTTTCCTGCCCGGAATTCTGACACTGCTTTTCTCCCTGTGGTTTTATATCCGGATGGAAGCGGAACCCCAAAAGCTGGGGCTGGAAGACTTTTCTTCCAGCCAGGCCGAAAAAACGGAGTCCGCGCCCCCAACTCACATTTCCCTTTGGAAACTGGCAAAAAAAGAGCATCTGGTGTGCTTCTGTATTGCCGCCGCTGCACAGGGCATCATCAAGGACGGCATTACCCTGTGGGAGCCCACCATGCTTACCGGTCTGCACCATGCGTCCCCGGCACAGGTTTCCGCGTTTTCTTCCCTGATTCCTCTGTGCAGCCTGTTGGGAGTGGTCCTTTCCGGAAAGCTGATGAACCGATTCTGCGGCCGGGAAAAGAAACCGGCCCTGCTGCTGTTTGCAGCCTGCGGCCTGTGCTGCGCGGTTTTCTGTTTTGTCATGGGCCGTTCTCTTTGGCTGGACGCCGCTTTTTTCAGTGTCATTTCCGCTCTGCTTATGGGCGTTAACACCCTGCTGCTCACCTTTCTGCCCCTGCGGTTTTCCATCTATGGAAGAGCCTCCGGCGTGGCGGGGCTGTTCAATTTCTGTGCGTATCTGGGGGCCGGATGCTCCGGTGTCATCTCCGGCTGGCTGGCCGATCTGGGCGGCTGGAACACCACGGTTCTGCTGTGGCTGGCATTGTGCGTGCTGGGTCTGGCAGGAATCTGGGCCGGTTTCCGCAAAAAAATCCCTGTCTCCGAATCATAACGGAGACAGGGATTTCCTGTTTTTACTCTCTTTTATTCCTTACCCATACGGCTGGGGGTTACCAGATGCGCCCACAGGTTGCGGCACACATAGTCGCCATTTGCATCGGTGTGGAAGAGCAGCTTTTCTTCCCGCAGCTCGGGAATATCTTCCAGCTCGCCCTTTCCGAACGCTTCCATGCGGTCGCGTGCGGTTTCAAAGCGGGCAATGGTTCCGCCCAGACGGATATCCAGCACCTCAAAGCCGAAGGGCTTGTTGACAGCCATCCACTGCTTGTACCAGGCGTGACGCAGGTCTTTCAGAGCGGCAATATTTTCGTCAGCCAGCGGCAGCAGGTCCAGTGCAGCGGCACGGTCCTTTGCCCGCACCACTTCGGCGGCCTTCCTGCGCCAGCGGCACTTGGCAGCCAGCGCCTTGGCCATCAGGGAATAGGCCGTCAGCTGCAAGCGGATTTCCTCATTTTCTCCGGCGAACTTTTCAAACCGGGCAGCCAGCTCCTCGTAATAGGGGACATATTCCTCGTTCCGGGGCAGATCGGCGGCAAACAGCGGCAGCAGCGGATCCTCATACAGCAGCACGCGGCAGGGGTTCGCGGTGCTGTTGGGCTGCAGCGTCATGCCGGGCAGCTCGTTGAGAGCGGACATGGACAAAAATGCCTGGGGATCCAGACCGGTGGCAGCCTGGAAACGGCGCTGGGTTTCCTCAGCGTCCCAGTGTCCCATATAGTTGAACTCTCCGAAGATGGAAAGACCGTACAGAATGGTCATCAGGCTGCACTCTGCGCCGTCATCCAGCCAGGCCGTTGCAAACACTTCGGAAACACCGGCCTTGACGCACTCTTCCAGTGCGGGAATGGTGGCAGCCAGCGTTTTGCGGTAGTCGGCAGCAGGTCCGCACCAGGTCCAGATACCGCCGGCAAAAATGGTCTTTGCCTTGAACTGACCGTGCTTTTCCAGCATATTGGCGTAAGAGGCGTTGTCCTCATGATAGTAGTCCCAGTATACCAGACCGATGTCCTCCGGCGCGGCGGACAGAATTTCCGGCGTCAGAATGGCTTCGGGATGGTACACGCCTTCGTCCCGGGCAGCGGTGAAGTGCATATCGCTCCACATCATGGCTTCCAGACCTTCTTCGTCCAGAATCTCCTTCACCAGCTTCAGGTGGGTGCGCATCAGCTCCACCTTGGGCACATAGCCGTATTTGTTCAGATACAGGCCGCGGCCCATCCAGTAGGCTTCATCCATACCGATATGAACCCGACGGGAACGGAAGGGCGCACAGGCAGCCCGGATGCACTGCCGGATAAACTCATAGGTTTTGGGCTCTTTCTCACCGGTGAGCAGCACATCGTCGGTGTCGCGATAGCCGTCCATGGCCGGCCACTGCAGCGCCCGCTCCAGGTGTGCCAGCGTCTGGATGCAGGGAATCATCTCAATGCCCAGGGTGTCGGCGTAATCGTCCATTTCCTTCATTTCGTCGAAGGTGTACCGGCCCCGGAGATAACCGAAATAGGGGCGCTCCGGCACCTCATAGGTGTCCTCGGTGTAGAGCATCATCAGGTTCAGGCCGCAGAGTGCCATGTGGCGCAGCATACATTTGACCGTATCCACGGTGAGCACTGCATTCCGGGAACAGTCGGGCATCAGGCCGCACTTTTCAAAATGGGCGGTTTCATGGACAGAAACGGATTCTTCCCCGGCATACCGGCAGAGAAGGGCCAGTCCCCGGAAAAAGTCGGTCTTTCCGCCGCAGGACAGCACATATCCACCGTTTTCCTTCGTCAGGGAAACGCCTTTTCCCTCTTTCACCTGCACGCAAACACCGGCGTCGTCCAGTTTCAGCGGCAGCTGGGGCAGCAGCAGCTCCAGACCGGCGCGGTATGCTTCGGGAAGTCCTTCAAATTTCACTTTCATCATGGCAAAAGCCTCCTGATTGTTTCATACTTGATACCACCATTATAGGGGAGAAGCTTCCGGGATGCAATGGTCAAACCGTTGGATTTATCTCCAAAAATGTGAGATTTTGTTTTTTTCAAAATTGACACCTGCCCCGGCGGCGGCTTACAATAAAATTAGGGCGTTTCTGAAAACGAAGAAATGGACGGATTTTCCACAAGCAACAGACAGATACAAGGCAAAAAACGCAGGAATCCTTTGTGGATTCCGAGTATTTTTAACGCAGTAGCTGGCGTTGATTGTCGGAAAAGACTATCATTTCGACTTTTCAGATAGCCCCTGGATTCAGAATCGGGAGGAATCATTGTGAAACTGTCTGTACTGATGGAAAATACCGCCCGCTCCCCGGAGTTTTTTCGGGAGCACGGCCTGAGTCTGTTTGTGGAAACCGAAAACCGTCGGATTCTCTTCGACATGGGGCAAACCGACCGGTTTGCGGAAAATGCGGCGCGCATGCATGTACCACTGGAAACCGCGGAGCTGGCGGTGCTCTCCCACGGGCACTATGACCACGGCGGCGGCCTGAAGCGGTTTTTACAGCTGAACCGCCATGCGCCGGTGTATGTGAGCCCCTATGCCTTTGAGCCCCATTTTTCCGGCCCGGAAAAGGACATTGGTCTGGATGATTCCCTGAAAGGGGAACCCCGGCTGCTTTCCGGGCGGGCGTTTCCCAAGGATTCTCAGCTGGAGCTCACCGACTGTGCCGGGATGGAAATCCCTTTTCCCGCCGACCCCTTCGGCCTGTATACCCGGCGGGACGGAAAGCTGATTCCCGAGGATTTCCGCCATGAACAGTATCTGATCGTTCACGAAAAGGGCCGGCGGATTGTGTTCAGCGGCTGTTCCCATCGGGGAATCCTCAATATTGCCCACTGGCTGAAACCCGATGTGCTCATCGGCGGTTTTCACTTCAAAAAGCTGGACCCCCACGGAGAAGGCCGGGAAACTTTGTCAGAAGCCGCCCGGCTGCTGCTGGAAAGCGGCGCCAAATTCTATACCGGCCACTGCACCGGAGAAGAGCAGAGCCGGTTTTTAAAAGAACAAATGGGCAGCCGTCTGGAAATTCTCTCCACAGGAGACATATTGGATATCTAATGTAGAAACCACTCGTTACAATAGTAGCTCTATATTATTTAGAATCTATATAAATAGAATTTAATAACAAAAACAAAAGGGCCGCAGAAAGGGCAATCCCTTTTCTGCGGCCTGAGAAGATTCCAACAATCAGTTCTCCGCTTTTTTGAAGAGGTTAAAACGGAACAGACGCCGTTCGTCTTCTTCATTGTCACACATGACGAAGGCCTCGGCAATTTTGCCGCCTTCAATCAGCTGGGTAAGTCCGACCAGCTGGCAGAGCTTACTCTTCAGATTCAGTTTATCCCCTTCGCGTGTCATCAGATAGACGTTACCAACACAGGTATCCAGAATTCTCAGAAACTCGGGGACATCAATGTCATGCAGTTCCAACATTTTGTTCGGCATGGGGAAATCCCTCCTTTACAGTGCTGTCTGTGCCATTTTCGGGAGCGTCAGCATCAAGGCGCATCCGCAGATTTGGCACGGAATTTTGTGAGATATAAACTGAATGTAACCGGCAGAGCCGTGCATATTTCCAACCGGCTTTGGGGCCAGCCGGCGGAAGAACCTGAGAAATCAAACGGGCACTTGTCTGCCATGACCCCATTATACGGCAGGAAAGAAACCTTTGTCAATTGACGATTCCATCGCGAATATCCAAACGCCTGGGGGCTGTTTTGGCTATTTTGTCATCATGTGTAATCAAAACAACTGTTTTTCCCTCCCGATTCAGGGACTGTAAAATTTCCATGACCCCCTCTCCGGAAGCCCGGTCCAAATTGCCGGTGGGCTCATCTGCCAGAATCACCGGCGGGCTTGCGGCAATGGCCCGGGCCACCGCCACCCGCTGCTGCTGTCCGCCGCTCATCTGGCTGGGACGATGGTGCAGCCGACTGGAAAGCCCCACTTTTTCCAGTGCCATACAGGCCATCTGCTGCCGCTGTTTCCGGGGAATCCCCTGATACCGCAGGGGCAGCTCCACGTTTTCCACGGCGTCCAGCTCGGGGATCAGGCAAAAGCTCTGGAAAATAAAGCCGAGGGTCTTTCCCCGAAACCGGGTCAGTTCGGCGGCGCTCATGGCGGAAACGTCCTGACTCCCAATCCGGTACACCCCGCTGGTGGGCACATCCAGACAGCCCAGAATGTTCATCAGCGTGGACTTGCCGCTGCCCGACTGTCCGGTAATGGAGAGAAACTCTCCCGGCTCGATGACCAGATTCACATTTTGCAGCGCGTGAATCACTGCATCCCCCTGACGGTACTCTTTACAGATGTTTTCCATTTCCAGCCGAACCGGCTCCATGAAACCGCCTCCTTCCTCCCGTTTACTATGCGCCTGCCGTGGGAAAATATGCACAGCAGGGGTTTTTTCAAAAAGTTTTTTATGCTATGATAAACAGGCAAATTTGTTGATTTTGAAAGGAAGAGCACGGATGAGAGCGGTATTGCAGCGGGCACTGGAAGCCCGGGTGGATATTTTGAACGAGGAAACCAAAGAGATTCTGGACAGCCGGGCCGTGGGGCACGGTCTGATGGTATTGCTGGGCGTGATGGACGGCGACACGGAAGGCCATGCGCGGCTGATGGCCAAGAAAACCTGTGAAATGCGGATTTTCGAGGACGACCAGGGCAAGCTGAACCGCTCCCTGCTGGATATCGGCGGAGAAATGCTGGTGGTGTCCAACTTTACACTGGGTGCAGACTGTAAAAAGGGCACCCGTCCCTCTTTCAGCGATGCGGCTGCACCGTCAGCGGCAGTTCCGCTGTATGAGCTGTTTGTGGAGGAATGCCGGAAGCTGGGGGTTTCCGTGGTCAAAACCGGGGAATTCGGCGCGGACATGAAGGTCTCTCTGGTCAATGACGGCCCGGTGACCATCATTCTGGATTCTGACCGGCTGACACAGCCCAAAAACTGAAAAACAGACAGAAAAAAGGGACTCGGCATCTGCCGGGTCCCTTTTTAGTTATCGCATCACGTTGATATCCACACCACCGCTGATGCCATTGACTTTTCCAGCGCTGGTATACTGCCACCAGCTCCAGCGGTCGGAACCGGAGGGCAGCAGCGCCGATGTATAGTGGGCCAGCCACAGGGGGAAGTCGCTGAGCTGATCCAGATAGAGAATATTCTGAATCCAGTTGGGGTTGGTGTACACCGCCGCCTCATAGCCGTTGGCCTCAATGGTTTCACAGAAGGCCCGGCACAGATCCGTCACCTGCTGGCGGTTCAGGTTTGCCAGATGGAACCGAGAATCCGGCGCAGGGTCTTCCAGATCATAGACAATGGGAAGGGTCAGCGGGCGGCCATCCAGCTGATTGAGCACCCACAGGGCCTCCTGACGTGCTTCCTCTACGGTGATGGCCTGAGAGAAAAAGTACACGCCGGTATCCAGCCCGTTGTTCCGGGCCCCGGTATAGTTGCGCTCGAAATAAGTATCCTTGTAAAAACCGCCTTCCTGCCGGTAATACTGTCCGCCGATGCGGAGGAATGCAAAGGAAATGTCATCGGCGGCAACCTTTTTCCAGTCAATGCTTCCCTGATAGCCGGAAACATCGATACCGGTGCGGCTGGTCCGGATGCCTGCTTCATTAAAGTAATACCGCCTTCCTCCAATCACCTGCCAGCCGGTGAGGGGCTTTCCCTCCACCAGATAATACTGGCCGCTGTCATCGGTAAACCATCCGGTAATCGCCGGAGTGGGTGCAGGCGTGGGGGCCGGGGTGGGTTTTGTGGTAGGTGTGGGCTTCGGCGCCGGGGAAACAGTGGCCGAAGGGCCGGATGTGGGGCTTGCAGTGGGGGTTGCTGCCGGTTTTTTGGTGGGACTGGGGTTTTTTGTGGGAGAAGGTGTGGGAACCGTGTCAACCAGCGGCGGAGGGGTGGGACGGCTTTCCTGAATGGTTTCGTCCTCCTGTTTGGATTCCTCCTGCTGGGGAAGCCGGTCCAGCTCTTCCTTCACCTCCTCCGTCAAAACCGGCGGTTTTTCAGTGGCGGCAGGCTTTTTGGTGGGCGTGGGGGTCTTGTCGGGCTTGGGGGTGGGAGTGGGTTCCGTCGTGCTTTCCGGCGTGGGGGAAGGACTTTCCTCCGGCTCCGGCGTGGCCGTCTGGCTGACGGCGGAGCTTTCCTCACGAATGGGACTTTTGTCCTGCGGGGTCAAAGTCTGGGGCTGTGAGGAAACACAGGAAACCGACAGAGCCAGAAACAGCGCCGCCAGCGCGGACGCCAATACTCTTCGGGGGGATGGCATGGGACAACTTCTCCTTTCCTGGGGCGTTTCTGAAAACCAAGAAATTGACGGATTTTCCGCAAGCAACAGACAGATACAAGGCAAAAAACGCAGGAATCCTTGATGG
>ERZ1643250.3289-NODE-3289-length-11198-cov-6.379521_pt1 | contig 11198 bp, 11 predicted proteins | sample MGYA00579262_ERZ1643250 | MGnify/ENA primary metagenome ERZ1643250 (study PRJEB29033, sample SAMEA4952265) | chicken gut metagenome | biome: Broiler Chicken; feature: Gastrointestinal Tract; material: Caecum | place: Ireland | collected 2018 | study: Broiler...
CCATCTTCAAACCATTCCAGAAACCGATCCATAATATCGTGCGTATGGATGCCTCTTGTTTCTTCCTATTCTGTTTTCCAGGCGGTGCTTGTCAATGGTGCGAATCTGTTCCAACAAGACCAACGAGGGCGCTTTCAGACCATGCTCAGCTCCAATTTCAAAATGGGTGGGCAGTTTTCGCTTGCCTGCTGTTTTGGTTGTTATGGCCGCTACAATGACCGTGGGGCTATGTTTGTTGCCGATATCGTTCTGTATGATTACAACCGGGCGGCGACCCTCCTGTTCGGAGCCAACGCCACGACCAAGATCAGCGTAATACATCTCGCCGCGCTGATATGTTCTTTTCATTGATCTATAACCTCCCTGATTTTTTCAGGCGATATGTACCGCCTATGTAGAGAGATTCCATTTGTCCCCGACACCCCGAATCTCTGTGGGCATTCATCGAACGGCTGACAGCGTATCAGCTCCACGGGCCTTTCACCCCCGGCAGGATCTCTGCTTTTCGGCTGCCCCCATTGCCTGCGACGGCTTCGCACCGCAAGGTACTTATCACGCTCGGACTGTGGCTGGACAGGAGTATCATTATCCCTACTGCCTGTCATCGCCATACCGGGAGCTGCCCGGTACTTATAGCCGACTGTTCTCGCTCCATATCAGGCAGGACAGACCTCAAACCGTACAATCAATCAGGTGGCGTTCCCGCTGTCGTTTTCCTGGTACATCATGGCGCAATCGCTAATGTGGCTTATGCTCATCACAAAAGCAATAGGAAAGTATCCGATGAATGGGTATTCGGTTGTCAAGGAACAGCGGATCTTTCAAAAGAAAGACCCCTCACTCTATTTGCCGTTGAGTGAGGGGTCTGATAACCGCTAAAACTTACTTTTCAAGAAAATGTTTCAGCTTTTTGAGTATTTTATTTTTCTGTTTATGGACAGCCGGCTGGGAGATGCCAAGAGAGTGAGCAACCTCGCGCTCTGTCATTTCCTCAAAGAAAAGAGCTTCTATCAGCTTTCTTTCCCTTTCCGTGAGTGTATCAAGCGCTTTATACAGCCACTCAATAGAAATCCTGCGTAACACCATGTCCTCAACACTCTCGTGTCGGTCTGCGAACTGCTCTGCATTATCATCCATGAGCCTGTCCAAAGAGTCCTCCCTGCTGGGAATGACCTGCTTGATCTGTCCGTTCTCATCCATAAGGAACCTTTCTGCCTTCAGGTCGCTTTCAAAGTAACGCATTTTCCGATCACCTTTCATGTAGGCATCGTAAATTTCATCCGTTACCTCGACAAATTGACCGCTGACCCATAATCTTTTTTTGTCAGCATCCACGTTATGTACCTCCAATCAATCTGAATTTTTTGAAAATCCAGATTGACGGGAAGGCTGCGACAATGCGGAACAGAACCGCTGACATGCAAAAAAATGCGCCCATTACACACTGCATGACAGTGCATAAAAAGCGCATTGCAATTATCTATTTCATTTTTATACTGGAATGTCAGTTCAGTATATGTGCCTACTTGTCCAGATGGAGGATGCGAGCTTTTTTTGACCGTATACTATCAGGACATATTAGGCTTATCGGATAGGCTCATAATCGCTGCAGGAAACCAGCAGCGAAGCGCAGGTAAAGCTCCAGCGCATAAAAATACCCCCAATCCAAACTCGGAATCAGGGGGCATGAAGAATCAGCCCCTCCAAAACCTCGTTTTTTTTATTGGCGGGGCTATATGCTTAGTTCATATTTTTGAGAACCACCAGACCACCTATAATTGAATTGCCATGCCATTATAAACATGGCATAAATCTGTAGAATAATAGATGGAGGTGAATTGAAAGTGCATAATCAACCTGAAACGCTTGGCAGTATTCTCAAAGCAGCGCGGGAAAAAGCGGGTATCACCATTGAAGCGCTGGCTGAAAGGGCTGGAATCACTGAGCAATACTTATATCGAATTGAAAACGAAGGCAAAAAGCCAAGTTTCGATGTTCTCTATAAATTGATCCGTGAATTATCTATTTCTGCGGATTCGATTTTCTACCCCGAGAAGCCATCCAAAGATTCCGAGGTAGAAAATCTCCTCCGTATGCTTTCAGCTTGCGATGAGCGCTCTCTGGAAGTCGTCAAAGCTACTGTAAAAGCCTTAATTGATACTGCACCTGAAAAGTAGCCGGAAGGCTGCTTTTTTATTTCAGTGACGGACAGTAATCCTTTGATTCAACTAATTGTTGTGTGCCACGGTATCAGTATGTCGTTTTTCTGCTCTTTTCGTAATTATGCTACCAATCTTTTCCACCAGTATTGTACCATAGCGCAGGGTTGGCTCAGTTACAATGGCAAATACCACGAACAGCATGACACACTCCATGGACATATGCGTGATACCAAAAATATCACCCAGATAGATGCTGCAAACCAGCAGTCCCACACCACTGCCTATCCAGACAATCCAGCGAAGCAGATTCAGCGGCTTGCTGATATGATACAGAATCATAAATCCCACAATGGCAAGGAGCATGGTACAGGCAGTGGAAATGTCCGTCTCATTGACACCAAAGACTCTGCCGAAGATTACCAGTGCACCTACCACAAGGAAATCTGTCAATCCCGCAGGCAGAGCTTTGATCAGAACATTGGACAGGAACCGTCCGTGAATGGCTTCTGTATTTGGCTGCAGGGCAAGGAAAAAACCGGGGATTCCTATGGTAAACATACTGATCAGTGAGATCTGAGCAGGCTCCAGGGGATAGTTCAGCATGAAGCAGGCGGAGAACACTGACATAAGGAAAGAAAAAATGTTCTTGACCAGAAACAGGCTCGCAGACCGCTGGATGTTATTGACCACCCGCCGCCCTTCCGCAACCACCGATGGCATGGCGGAGAAGTCGGATTCCAGCAAAACCAACTGGGAGACCTGTGCCGCCGCGTCACAGCCCGACGCCATGGCAACGGAACAGTCCGCTTCCTTCAGAGCAAGTACATCATTGACACCGTCTCCCGTCATGCCCACAGTATGTCCTGCGCTCCGCAATGCCCGGACAAGCAGCCGCTTTTGCTCAGGCGTGACCCGTCCAAATACGGTATACTGCTCTGCCGCAGACCGCAGAGCGTCCTCCGTTTCCAATGTAGAAGCGTCCACATAGTTCTCTGCACCAGGGATGCCTGCCTCCGCGGCAATCTGCGAAACGGTCAGGGGGTTATCCCCGGAGATGACCTTGATGGCAACGCCCTGCTGCGCAAAGTAACGGAAAGTCTCCGGCGCATCCCGGCGGATGGGATTGGTCAGCAGAATCAGTCCCATGGGAATCACGGGTTCCGTCAACGCCTGTCCGTCTGGTACTCCTTCGTATCTGCCGAACAGAACCGTCCGAAAGCCATCCGCACTGTAGCTTTCCATCAGCGGACGGTACTTCTCATAATCACTCCGCAGGACAAGCTCCGGCGCGCCGAGGACATAGGCATTATCCGGGAAAACAGCAGCGCAATACTTGTATGTAGAGGAGAATGGAAACACGGCTTCGGCATTCTTTTTGAGCGGTGTTTTGAAGTAACGCTTTAGCGCCTGCATGGTCAGATTTCCCTCGGGCATTGCAGCAATCAGCGTGCTGATCTGCGCTTTCAGGCCAACACCCTGGGTTGGATCAAAGCCCTCCATGGGAATGACGCTGCTGACCTGCATCTCATTTTCCGTGATAGTTCCGGTTTTGTCCACGCACAGCACATCAACTCTGGCAAGGGATTCGATGCACTTCATATCGTGAACCAGTACCTTTTGGGATGCCAGACGGATCACGCTGACCACCAGCGCAACGCTTGCCAGCAGATACAACCCCTCCGGGATCATTCCAACTACGGCAGCTACCATGGAGAGAATACTGCTCTGGAAGGATGCGCCGGAGAACACATACTGCTGCACAAACAGGAAAACACCAATAGGGACAATCAAAATACCCACAATGCCCACCATTCTGTCCAGCACCCGGAGCATCTCAGAGTGCTTCTTCTGATCTTGAGCCTTGGCTTCCAGCGTTAATTCGCTGATGTAGGAATCCGCGCCCACCCGCTCCAGTCGGGCATAGCACTCGCCGGAGACAACAAAGCTACCGGACATCAGAAAATCGCCCAGTTCTTTTCGCAGCTCGTCCGATTCGCCAGTCAGCAGAGCCTCGTTGACCAAAACACTTCCGTCCAATACAATCGCATCGGCACAAATCTGGTCGCCTGCCCGGAAAATCACAATATCGTCCAGCACCAGTTCCTCTGCCGGAATTTCCGAGATATGACCATTCCGAACAACTTCTGCTTTGGGTGCGTTCAGCATGGTAAGCTGATCCAAAGTTTTCTTCGCACGAATTTCCTGAAGGATACCGATAAACAGGTTGGCAATGACTACCGGCAGGAAGGTCAGACTGCGAAAAGAGCCTGCCGCAACAACCAGAATCGCGAGTATGGCAAAAATCAGGTTGAAGTAAGTGAGCAGATTGCCTTTTATGATCTGCCCCACGGTTTTCGACTCTTCCGTAACCATTTCGTTCGTCCAGCCACTATCGATCCGTTCCTGCACCTGTTCTTGAGACAGACCGCTGGAAATATCTGCCTGATAGCGCTGAGCGGCTTCCCGATTCATTTGCTGCGCAGCAGCTTTCTCTTTCTTCATAGGGCAATATCAATCATACTGCCGCCAGAAATCCAGTCCGGCAGCTTCATAGCCTTCCTTGTCCATGAAGTAGCTCATACCATGATCCGCGCCAGGTACAATAAACAGCTTCTTGGGGGATGCACAGGCAGCATAGTTCTCATAGGTCATTTCCAGTGGAACGAAATGATCATCGGCTCCATGTACCAACATGACGGGAATGCGGCAGTGGCGCAGCGCGTCAACGGTAGACTCGTATGCAGCGTCCGACTGGGTTTTCCGTTCATACAGCGTATCTGCCAGAATGCCGCGAAGCCGGAAGGGAATGTGCAGATTGTTATTGGCAACATGCTTCCAAATGGCGTGGGGCGAAGTAAAGCCGCAGTCCGCCATAATTCCGTGGACATTTTCCGGCAGATCCAGCCCTGCCGCCATCAAAACCGTGGTTGCACCCATGGATACGCCGCAAAGGTAAATGGGGAGTTCCGTGCCGCATCGCTTACTGACCCAGTGAATCCAGTCCAGGCAGTCATAGCGTTCGATTGGGCCAAAGCCAATGAAATCACCGCCGCTATTTCCCTGACCCCGCTGTTCTGCATACAGGACGCTGCATCCATTTCTCTCCCAGAAATTGGACACCATCCCAAAGTCTTTGTACCACGCAGAGCGCCAGCCGTGCATGGCAATGATGACTCGCTTCGCATTCTCACAGGGAATCCAGTGCCCTACCAGAGGCACCCCATCATGACCGGTGATCTCCACCGTTTCATTTTCTTTCTGCGCCAGCTTTTCAGCCGCTTTTCGCAATTCCTCCTGAAACGCATTGCCGGATTGGGTGCCGGAAATCAGATTGCCCGCTTTTTGAAATACCCTGGGTTCGTCCCGATCCAAAGCCTCTCTGGTCAGAAGCCGTGTTGTCAGATAGGCGGTGGCAGATGCTACTGCCGTTGCAGCAATGGCAATTCCCGATAATTTCATTACTTTTCTTGTTTCGATTTTCATAGGGGAGTGTTCCTTTCTCTTTATGATAAAAAGCCTTTGGTAGGAGTGTTACAGAAAGAAATTTCCAACACTCATATATTCCTTTCGGAAGGGATACTCCGTATAAAAGGAATAGTTTCGCTTCTTTTATCTGGCAATGTAGGAAGCAACATTGGCGCTTCCAGCGGAAACACCAACGCCCAGATCAAATCGGATATCCTGATCTAAACAGTAATCAAAAACGCCGGCAGTATATACTCCCCGCAAGCCACCGCCTACATCCACAACGCCAGTTTTCATATGCTCGTTTCCGCTCCTTTCCCTTTACAAAATATCTTTCATCATACCAACGCCAAGAGCACCATCACCCGTATGGCAGGAAATGCTGATTGGCAGGGGATCCAGCCCGATGGTCATTTCCGGAAATGCCTTTTGCAGTTCTGCCTGCCAGGCGGCTCCGGCTTCGGCATCCCCGGAATAGGCTGCGCGGATTGTCAGCTTCTGTCCGGCAAATCGGCCCACCTGGTCATGCTTCAGTCCGCCAATCATTGTCTGCATAGCAGGCCGCATACCCCGCGCTTTTCTATAGGCGTCCAGCTTGCCGCCCTGAATCTGCAGAACCGGCTTGATATTCAGAATTGTTCCAATTGCCGCGCCTGCAGCTGTAACACGACCGCTTTTTTTCAGGTATTCCAGTGTGTTCACTGCCACGTAGATACTGGACTCCAGTCCGTCTTTCTCCAGATACGCAACGATCTCCTGGGCTGTTTTTCCCTGACCAGCCAGATGTTTTGCCTCCAGTACCGACTGGCGCAGCGTCACGGAAATTCTGTGGTTATCCACCACATGGACGCTGCCTCCGTACTCCTCCGCCAGTATGGTAGCAGTTTGACAGCTGCCGGAAAGTCCACTGGACATTGGCAAATAAATAATCTCATCATAATGCTCCAGCAGACTATCCCAACAATCCATCAGCATACCCGGTGCCGGCTGAGAGGTACTGACACACGCGCCCTCGCGCAGGCGCTGAAAGAATTCCTCCTGAAAAATAGATTCATTCTCGAAATAGGTTTCATCATCAATGATCACCGGCATTGCCACCAGATAGATACCATACCAGGCCGCCTGGTCTGGGGTAATTCCACTGTTGGTATCTGTTAAGATTGCAATCTTTCCGTCCATATTCGTCTCCTTTGTGTGTGTCTGGGTTCACCCTCAAACGGTGCATATTGCCGTCCACATCCATTTATTGGTCTGCCTTATTCTTTTTGCGATATAATGTGTAAACTGCTGAAGTGACCAGGATATAGGCAATTTCCGCGCAAAGCGAAATAATAAACTGCGGTGAACGAATATCCTGAATGCTTATACCCATAATGGGGTAGGTAATTGTATGGGGAAGCATCCCCAACAGACTTCCCAAGAGGTATTTTTTGTACTCGACATGAACTGCTCCCATATATAAGCTGGCTACATCACTGGGTAAGCGAACCATACGGACAAGGAAGGAAAAGAGGAAATCATTCTTTGCCCTTAAGCTATGGATTGCTTCTGTTTTTGGGTACTTTGCCCGGATATCATCCACTGCGGAAGCCCCAGTTCTTCTCCCAATCTGGTATGGCACGGTCACCATGATTACTGTACCAATCAGATTCAAAAGGATTGCCACCGGAAGGGGGAAGAGAATTCCGTTTGCGGCATAAAGAACTCCAGAATAGATGACGATGCTCAGACTTTTCAGCGCAAACAGCGCCAGCATTACAATGCCGGCAAGCCAGGGGTTCCCGGGTGTATAGCGTGCAATTTCTTCCGCAGACAGTTCTTTCCGATGGAGAAAGCAAATTACAATAATTCCCACCCAAATCAGGCCCAGAACGACATTTCGTGCAGTGCGTAAAGTCTTTTGTTGCTGGCTTCCAGATGGAGCCTGATCCAATATCGCATGGTAAAATCGGCCGTACATTACAAGGGACAGTAGTATAATCCCACCGCACAACAGCATGAGTGCCTCGGCTCCCGCTTCCGGAATATCCACAAAAAGGATCAGGATCATCATGACGGCATAAAGCACGACTGTACTGAGTTTGCCGTACCATTTTGCGCTGTTGATCGTATCTGTGATCTTCAGTGTCAGATATCCCCATAGAAGCATCAGACATTCTTTTACGGCGAATAATGCCAGAAGCGCCCACATCCACGGATACCGGGCAGTCAGACAGATCACCAGCGTAGCTTGCGTCAGCTTATCAGCAACCGGATCCAGCACCTTTCCAACATCGGAAACCATGTTAAATTTTCTGGCAATTTTTCCGTCAATAATATCTGTAAATCCAGAAAGCGCAATCACAATGATTGTGTGCAGATACGCTTTTTGCGCACAATATAACCAGATGATGAACGGAATCAAAAGGATCCGAATCAGGCTCAACAGATTTGGAATTGTAAGTATATTCTCTTTTTTTAAATATTTTCTTTGCATACTGTACTCCTTTTGCCTGTTGAACCGCTGACCAGCCAATTAGTTTGAAGGCTCTTACATTTCGTCGCTTCAGTAACAACGGCTTTTCTCTTTAGCCGCCTATATATAATAGGCGATGGAACAAATAATTGTTTCATACAGCCATTCAATGAAACTGTGTAGAGAATGAACCAAAGGAAATATGTTATAATTCTGCCCATTTAAAACCCCGTAGGCGGCCACCGTAACATTGATGTTATGGTGGCCGCACACACAACCGCTTCTTCTATTTGATTATTCAATAGAATCCGTTTTATATATGAATTTTACATCTCCATCCATATCCTCGCTGATTCCAGAAAAAGATGTATAGTGTTTCGCCACATCAGCGGTCACACGGATTCTGTTGGAAAGTCCATCTAAGTCGCCATCTACGGCTTCAATCAATTTTTGGATGCCTTCCTCATTGAATTGCTTCAACCCGTCGGACAGTTCCATGGAGCCATCCCGAAGCTGCGTAATCCCATCCACAAGCGCAGGCGCACTGTCTTTCATCGTCTGGATTCCCTGAAGCAGCTCGGCGGCGCCGGCAGACAATTCCGAGGTTCCGGCTTTTAAGGCATCCGCACCGGTTTTCAATTCATTTGCACCGGCGGCGGCGCTGGAAACGCCGGAAGTGTATGTAATAAGACCTAGATAAAACGCATTATAGCTGTCCAGGGAGGACTTCAGCGCGATCACGGATTTTGCGCCTTCTGCCGCCGCGCTTAACTGCGCTTGGACTGCATCGGAACTCATGGCCTCGGAGATTGCCTGCTGCACTTGCAGTTCTGTATTGGAGGCAATTAACGCCTGGATCTCATCACTCTGCATTTGTTCCCCAACCGTCTGTTGTGTAACCGCGTTGATCTGCGCCTGGATTTCTTCACGCTGCATTCTTGCGTCAATTTCTGCTTGCATAGCAGCTTCTACAGCGGCATTCACGGCATCCTGCTGTTCCTGCGTAACGAGTCCGGCTTCTATCGCAGCCTTGTATTCCTCTACTGTCATGCCCAGCGCCTGCTGGATGACCGCCGCCCGGAACTGGGCCTCATTTTCATGGACAGCCTGCGTAACCGTTTCCTGGACGGCAGCCGTCACTTGGGCAGACACTTCCGCTTCCACCTGTGCCTGGACCGCCTCGGTGACTTTCTCCTCGATCATACCCCGATTGGCATTGACAGTAGCCGTAACCTGCTCCAGCGCAGCTTGATAGACCGCTGTATCATCCAAAGAGGCAATAACACCATCCAAAACACTGGCGTAGTTGTCAATTGTCAGGGCCGGTACAGAAAGCCCTGCTTCGGAAAGCTGTGTATTGGCCATGGACAGCAGAGAGGAAAAGACCTGTCTTGCGCCGCCGTTCAAAGAGCTGCTGTTGGCGTTCAAAGTATTCAGTCCGCTGGAGAGCTGGGCAGCGCCTGCTTGAAGCTGGGCCGCGCCGCTGTCCAGGGACTCCGCTCCTGCTTTCAGCTGTGCCGCGCCTTCCGCCAGCTTGTTAATGCCGGAAACCAGATCTCCTGACTTTTCAAGCAGGGTACACAGGCCATCATAGAGCTGGGAGGAGCCATCCATCAGCTGGTCCATAGCATCCGTCAGTTCCGCCATGGCATCTGACAATTCGTGGAGATCAAGCTTATCAGAATCTATGGCTCCAAACAGCTCTGTGGTCGCAAGGGTCATGGTCATGCCCATTTCAAAGTTCTCCACATCGGCGCTGATCTCCACATAATCCGGGATGTCCAGTTTCTCCTTACTGATAGCCAGATCTTCCTGTAAGCCAGGGAACGCGATGCCGACCACCGCGATCCGGTCCCCATCATTGATCAGTTTTCCGTTGGAGATGGTCACATTTCGAAAGACTTCCGTATCCAGCAGCATCCCGGTCAGCATGGTAAACGGAACATAGATCTTTTCCGTTTTTCCGTCAAGCAGCACTTCTTCATACTGCATATTCTGATAATCGAAGCGGATCGTCACATGGCCGCTTTGACCGGCAAGTGCCTCAGGAGCAATGGCTTGCCCATCCAAGGTGTAACAAACGGACATTTGGACAGGAAGCTCTTTTTCGATATTTCCCTGATAATAGATGTCGTTTCCTTGGGCATCCCATACGCAGCTATTGTCGCCGCCAAGGGTAAAGCTTTCGTCACCCTTGATATTTTCGATGTCTGAAAGCTCGGTTTTATCCTCAAGCGAATCCGCGGCCATAGCATTTTTGATCCAATCACTGACGATGATCTTTTGCACAGTGCCATCCGCACCGGCCAGCACATAAACGGTTTCGTCCTTGGATGTTTCCGCCTCCGCCGAAGCATTTATGGTTGTTTCTTGATTCTCATCTTCGCTTTCTTTGCCTTCGCCCGTCAGCGCGAAAACGGAAGTTCCGACCGCAGCAAACAAGACCACCGCGCAGAGCGCAAGCGAGATGAATTTCGTTGCTCTGTTTTTCATTTCGATGTTACCTCCACAGTTCTATTTTGGGATTTCCGGATCTTCCGCATATCCAGCGTGGTTACACAAACCAGTCCGTCACAAAGAAGGAGCAACGCTGGCAGAATAAAGATAACGGAAAGCATACTTACCACCGCGCCTCTTGCCATCAACATACACATTGCGCTGATGATGTCGATATTGGAGTAAAGTGCGACACCAAAGGTCGCAGCAAACAGGCCCATGCCGGATATAATGATGGACGGAATGGACGCGGTAAGCGCCGTCCACACGGCCTGTTTCTTCTGCGCGCCAGCGACTCGCTCGGCTTTATAGCGGGTGGTCGTCAGGATTGCGTAATCCACAGTCGCGCCAAGCTGGATGGTGCTGATACAGATCGGCGCGATGAACGGCAGACTCTGTCCCAAATAATGGGGCAATCCCAGGTTGATAAAGATAGCAAACTCAATGACCGCGATCAGAATAAACGGAAGGGAGACGCTCTTTTCCACCAGGGCAATAATGAGGAAGATGGCAAGAATCGATACCGCGTTGACAACCTTAAAGTCATGGGCAGTGGTTTCGATCATGTCTTTCATACACGGAGCTTCTCCAATCAGCATACCGCCCTCGTCATATCTCTT
>ERZ1643250.3292-NODE-3292-length-11196-cov-8.757472_pt1 | contig 11196 bp, 9 predicted proteins | sample MGYA00579262_ERZ1643250 | MGnify/ENA primary metagenome ERZ1643250 (study PRJEB29033, sample SAMEA4952265) | chicken gut metagenome | biome: Broiler Chicken; feature: Gastrointestinal Tract; material: Caecum | place: Ireland | collected 2018 | study: Broiler...
CACGAGTACGGCCATGTCCTGCTGGAGGACGAGACCCAGATCGATCTGTCCAAGGGCACCGGCACCCACGACCCGGCCGCCTTTGTGGAGGGCTCCTTCCGGAAGAACTTTTATGATGCCTTCTGGAGCGGGCTGGGGGACACCGGCGTGGGGGACTACGAGGCCAACCCCACCCGCTATGTGAGCCGGTACGGGGCCAACTACTTCCACGAGGACATCGCCGACACCTTCGCCGTCTTTGTGCTGGGCGATGTTCCCCAGGGGGACACGGTGGCCGAGGAGAAGCTGCGCTTCTTCTGGGCCGACCCGGACATGACGGCCCTGCGCTCCGCCATCCGGCAGGATTTGGGGCTGGACTGGCCGGAGGAGGCCCCCTCCGCCGGCCCGGCTCCGGAGCAGCCGGAGACCGGGGCTCCGGCGGTGGCCAGCCTGGAGGAGCTCCGGGAGGAGCTGACCCGGGCCATCGCGGCGGCGGAGCAGCCCCCTGCCTTTGACGTGTCCGTGCTGGACGGACAGGAGGAGCTGCCGCTGGCGGTAAAAAATCTCTACTACGGCATTTTGTCCGGCAACCGGACTTACAGCTACGCCTACGATTTAAACGCGGAGCTGGGGGCGGACGGCCTGCTCCGCTGCACCATCTCCTATATGCCCTACCGCACCGGGGACTACCCGGAGGGGTTCCAGGGGACGGAGGTGGACTCCCTGGCCGGCCTGGTGCAGGCGGCGCGGGATGGATTGGCGCAGGAGAGCATTCCCATCCGCATCACCGATCCCGAGTTGCTAGTAGACCACATGAACAAGGCGCTCCAGCAGGTGGGTGGGAGCTACCTCCTCTGCCAGCTCAGCCGGGACGGGACGGCTGTCACGGTGACGCCCCAGGGCGGGCTGACCCGCCAGCAGGCCCTGGCGCGGCTGGCGGAGCTGGACGCCCTGGCGGAGCAGATTTATGGGGAGACAGTCACCCCTGAGATGAGCCAGCGGGAGCAGGCGCAGGCCCTGTATGCCTACCTGACCGAGCAGGTGCGCTATGACTTCCGCTACTATGGCGCGCCCGGCGAGATGCCCTACGACTCCACCACCGCCTACGGGGCCCTCCACGACGGTCTGGCCATCTGCGGGGGCTATGCCCAGGCGTTCCAGCTGCTGCTGGAACAGGCGGGCATCCCCTGTGTCACCGTCAGCGGGAAGCTGGGGGCGGAAAACCACATGTGGGACCTGGCCCAAATCGACGGACAGTGGCTCTACTTCGACCCCACCAGCGACCGGGGCCGGGCCGCCCACGGCTTCCAGTGCTTCGGCGTGGAGGCCGGGAGCCTGGAGGGGCACACCTGGGACCAGACCTGGGCCGCCGCTCTGGCCGAGGGTCTGTTTCCCTCCCCGGAGCAGACTCAGCCGCCCATGTGAAAATGGACAAATCTTTCCGAGAGACCGGGGCGGAATCGGGGCGAAAATGAGCTTGACAAATGGGCGGCGGCCCACTATAATCTTGCCCGCAAATCCTGTTTGAAGAATCGGATGCGGCGGCCGCCGCCCATTTTTCTCCCAAAACTACTGCCCCAGGAGTACCGCCTTGCCATGAAAACCCGTTCTGCCGACAGTCTTTTTGATACAGAGAGCATTTGGGCCATCCTGCTGCGGATCGCGCCCCCTGTCATGCTGGCCCAGCTGATCCAGGCCATGTACAACATCGTGGACAGCTACTTTGTGGGCCAGTACTCCAACGACGGCCTGACCGCCCTGTCCATCATCTACCCGGTGCAGCTCATCGTCACCGCCATCGCGGTGGGGACCGGCGTGGGCGTCAACACCCTGATGTCCCATCTGGACGGGCGGGGAAAGCACCATACGGCGGACCGCACCGCCGGAATGGGCACTGTGCTGGCCCTGTTCAGCTGGGCGGTGTTCGCCCTGCTCAGCGCCCTTCTGATGCGGCCCTTCGCCCTCTCCTCCACCGATACCCCCGCTGTGGCGGAGTACACCGTCACCTACGGCATGATCGTCTGCGTGGGCAGCCTCGGCGTATTTCTGGAGAGCAACTGGAGCAAGGTGCACCAGGCCCGGGGCAACATGCGCCTGCCCATGGCGGCCCAGATCGCCGGCGCCCTCACCAACATTGTGCTGGACCCCCTTCTGATCTTCGGGCTGGGGCCCATCCCGGAGCTGGGGGTGGCCGGGGCGGCCTACGCCACGGTAGCCGGTCAGGTGCTGGCGGCGGTGATCGTCTCCTCCGGATTCCGCAGGCCCCCGGCCCCCAGGCTGTTTCTGGCCTACGCGGCCCGGATCTATCAGCTGGGCTACCCCTCCATCTTCATGCAGATGCTCTTTACCGTGTACATCATGGCCCTAAATCTGATCCTGGCGGGCTTCTCCGACGCAGCCGTCACCGTCCTGGGCCTGTACTACAAGGTCCAGTCCTTCTTCTTCATCCCCCTCAACGGCCTTCAGACCTGCATCGTCCCACTGCTGAGCTACACCTACGCCAAGGGGGCCTACTCCCGCTGCCAGCGGGTGGTAAAGGACTCCATTGTGCTGGCCATGGTGTTCATGCTGGTGGGGATCGCCTGCTTCGAACTGATCCCGGCACAGCTTCTGGGGCTGTTCACCTCAGAGCCGGAGGTCTTTGCCATCGGGACCCACGCCTTCCACATCATCGGCCTGAGCTTTCTGCCCGCGGTGCTCTCCCTGATCTTCCCGGTGTTCTTCCAGGCCATCGGGGCGGCGCTGCCCAGCATCCTCCTCTCTCTGACCCGGCAGATCTTCTGCCTGATCCCCGTATTCTGGTTCTTCTCCCGCATCGACCTGTCCTATGCCTGGTTTGCCTTCCCCATTGCGGAGGTCATAACCGGCACCCTCGGCTTGATTTTCTACGCCCGGCGCGTCCACATCTGGGGACGGCTGGAGCAGGCCGCGCAGACCGCCCGGCGCAAAGGAGCAGTTGTTATGAAAATGATCACGGCAATTATCAACAAGCGGGACAGCGGCGAGGTGTGCGCCGCCCTCACCGAGGCGGGCTACTATTTCACCCGCATGTCCTCCACGGGCGGCTTCCTCACCGGCGGAAACACCACCCTGCTCATCGGCACCCCGGAGGAGCGGGTGCCCCAGGCCATCTCCATCATCCGGGAGCACTGCTCCCGCCGGACGGAGAAGATCTCTTCCAATGTGCAGCTGGCCACGCCGTCCGCCCCCTATCCCACCGAGGTCACGGTGGGCGGGGCCACCCTGTTCGTATCCGACGTGACCCAGTTTGAAAAGATCTAGTCCCCCATCCCCCCGCGTCCCCGGCGGGAACCGCCGCCCGCAAATGTGAAACGGCCTCTGGAATCGCCGATTCCAGAGGCCGTTTCGCGCGCCCGCCCCTTTGCGGAGAGGCCCGCACTTCCCGGCCCCCTTGGGCCGGCGCTGTCTGACGTTCGCCGCTTGTCCGCGCCGCTCTTCGAGAGGGGAGGTGCGCGCGCCGTCATGCGCCGCCCGCCAGGCAGGCCACAGTTTCCGGCATAAAAAATCCCGCCCCGCTTGCGCGGGACGGGATTTTGTAAACAGGGGATCTGAATTAGTGGAACATATCCACAAACAGATTGATGTTGAAGGTGATGAGCACCGCATTGAAGAAGTCGATGAACATACCGCCAACCATGGGGATGGCGAAGTAGGCGACCGGAGCGGGGCCATACTTCTTGGTGACCACCTGCATGTTGGCCATGGCGTTGGAAGTGGCGCCCATGGCGAAGCCGATGAAGCCGGCGGACATGACGGCGGCCTCGTAGTCGCGGCCCATGACGTTGAACACCACGAAGTAGGAGAAGATGACCATGACCACGCACTGCAGCAGCAGGCAGATAATCATGGGCAGAGCCAGGTCCACCAGCTCCCACAGCTTCAGGCTGGACAGAGCCAGGGCCAGGAAGATGGACAGGAACATGGTGCCCATGGTGTCGATCTCCTGGTCGGGATACTCCACCTTCACAGCGATCATCACGTTGCGGATGACCACGGCGGTAAGCATGGCGCCGATGTAGGAGGGGAAGGTCAGACCGGTCAGGTCGGTCAGCCACACGCTGATCTGAGCGCCGATGCCCAGAGCGGCCAGCAGGAGCATGAAGCCCTTGACGAAGCGGGGGCTGGCGGAGGTGAAGGACTCATCCTCGCCGGCCACGTCGGCAGCCAGAGTCTCAGCACTCTTGGCCGCAGCCGCATGACCCTCAGTGGAGCGCAGGTTGTGCTTGACGATCAGGCTGCGGGCCACGGGTCCGCCCATCAGGGAGCCGGAGACCAGGCCGAAGGTAGCGGCCGCCAGAGCGGCCACGTCGGCGCCGGCAGGGGCGCCGGCCTTTACCAGCTCAGGACCATAGGCCGCGGCAGTGGCGGGGCCGCCGATCAGAGCGGTGGAGCCGATGCCGATGCCGATGAGGGGATCCTGGTCGAAGGCCAGCATGATGCCGCCGCCCAGAGCATTCTGGATGGGGATCATAATAATGGACAGAATCAGGACCAGAACCACGGACTTGCCGCCGCGGAGCAGAGCGGGGATGCTGACGGTGAAGCCGACCGTGGTGAAGAACAGGTTCTGGAACACCGTCTGCAGAGTGCCGTCAAAGGTGATGCTGGCCACGCCGCTGACGGTCAGGATGCAGTTGATGATCGAGAACAGCAGGCCGCCCACCAGGGGAGCGGGGATACAATAGCGGTTCAGGACGCTCACCTTATCGGTGATGACGCCGCCGATCCAGAACAGAACAGCACCAAGCGCTACGGCATGGTACATATTAAGGCTAATTTCCATCATAGTGATATCTACCTTCTTCCCATATCCTTGCTAAATTGTTAGATCCGATACACAAAATTGCATAGGAATTGGCTCGAGCTTACGTCGACTTTACCACAAATTTCACAGAAGTGGAAGGGCTTGCGTGTTAAGATTTTCTCCAAAACCGTTAAGAAGTCGTTAAGATTACAGGTTCCTTCAAAAAGTTACAGGAAGTTACGGGAATATCCAAAGGAAATTTCAGCGTTTTTGCGGAAACCTGCCGGACGCCGCGGTGAAAAAGGCGGCCGGAAAACCAAATTTTTGTTGGTTTTCCGGCCGGGTGTTAAGAAAGTATGAAGAAATTGTGTCCGCCTCAGCCCCGGTTCTGGGCCTCCACCAGACGCACGCCGCAGTACTTCTCCCGCAGCTTGGGCTTCTCGATTTTTCCGGTGGGGTTCCGGGGGACGGGGGCGAAGATGATCCGGCGGGGCCGCTTGTACCGGGGCAGATCGGTGCAGAACTGGTTGATCTCGCTCTCGGTGCAGGTCATGCCCTCCTTCACCTGGATGATGGCGGCGGCGATCTCCCCCAGCCGCGGGTCGGGCAGGCCGATGACGGCCACGTCGTGGACCTTGGGGTAGGCGGAGAGGAAGTCCTCGATCTGGACGGGGTACAGGTTCTCGCCGCCGGAGATGATCACGTCCTTCTTCCGGTCCACCAGGAAGTAGAAGCCGTCCTCGTCCTGCTTGGCCATGTCCCCGGTGTGGAGCCAGCCGTCCTTGAGCACCTCGGCGGTGGCCTCCGGGTCGTGGTAGTAGCAGGTCATGACGCCGGGGCCCTGGACGCACAGCTCGCCCACCTCCCCGAACTCCACGGGGACGTCGTTCTCGTCCACGATCTTCACCTTCCAGCCGTAGCCGGGCACGCCGATGGCCCCCACCTTGTGGATGTGGTCCATCCCCAGATGGACGCACCCCGGGCCGGTGGACTCGGAGAGCCCGTAGTTGGTGTCGTACTTGTGGTGGGGGAAATACTTCATCCAGTGGCGGATGAGGGAGGGGGGCACCGGCTGGGCGCCGATGTGCATCAGCCGCCACTGGGACAGCTGGTAGTTCTCGATCTTCAGGTCCCCACGGTCCAGGGCGGCCAGGATGTCCTGGCACCAGGGCACCAGCAGCCATACAATGGTGCACTTCTCCCCGGACACCGCGTCAAAGATGGCCTGGGGGGAGTTGCCCTTCAGCAGCACCGCCCGGCTTCCGGTGAACAGAGAGCCGAACCAGTGCATCTTGGCCCCCGTGTGGTACAGGGGCGGGATGCACAGGAACACGTCCTCGTGCTTGGTCTCGTGGTGGATGGCCTCCATCCGGGCGGACTGGAGCAGGCACTGGTGCCGCAGCAGAATGGCCTTGGGGAAGCCGGTGGTGCCGGAGGAGTAGTAGATGGCCGCGTCGTCCTCGTCGTCCACCAGTACCTTGGGGGCGGCGGAGGAGCAGTTGGCGGTGGCCCGGTGGTAGTCCTCGGCGAAGGAGGGGCAGGTGTCCCCCACGAAGAACAGCAGCATCTGGCTGGAGATCTTGGGGACGATGTCCTCCACCCGGCCGATGAACTCGGAACCGAAAAACAGCACGTCCACGTCCGCCTTTTTCAGGCAGTAGTCGATCTCCTGGGCGGTATATCGGAAGTTCAGGGGGACGGCCACCGCCCCCGCCTTCAAAATTCCAAAGTAGATGGGCAGCCACTCCAGGCAGTTCATCAGCAGAATGGCCACCTTCTGGCCCTTCTGAATCCCCCGGCCCAGCAGCAGGTTGGCCACCCGGTTGGCCTTCTCGTCAAAGACGGACCAGGTGATCTCCCGGCGGTAGGGGGCGGTGGAGGTGGGCTGAATGAGGGCGTACTCCTTCCAGGTGACCCGCTGGGTCTCCTGCACCTCGGGGTTGATCTCCACCAGGGCGATCTCGTCCCCGTAGAGCTTGCTGTTGCGCTCCAGCAAATCGGTGATAGGCATCTTATGTCGGTCCTTTCCCAAGGGGGGCTGGCCCCCCGTTACTGATACTTCAATGGTTTCAACCTTTAAATCGTTGAAGTATCATAACCCATTTTTCGCCCTTTGTCAAGAGGTTCCCGCCCCTCCGGGACAAAAATAGGGCAGACCGCCCGGTTCAGCTCAGAAGCAGGTCCAGGTCCGCTACATCCAGCCCCGGCTGGAGGGCCAAACTGATGCCGTAGCCGATGCGCCTAGCGCCCTAACAAAGTGCGCTGGGCAGCCTGTCAAAAAACGGTTGGCCAACAGGTTCGGAGGGAAAGATAGTGTGAAAGAAAACCGTCAGGGTTGTCTTTCACGTGCAATCAAACCACTTTTCAGAACGTTTTAACGTTCTGAAAAGTGCGGTCAGCTTGTCGAAAAAGTCTTTTTCGACAAGCTGGGCGTTGGGGACCCGTTGGGATTGAAATGCTCGGCGGAAATAAATTCCGCCTCCGCCAAGGTTTGCCTGCGGCAAACGCTTGACGCGCTTCGCGCGCGGGGGCTGCGCCCCCGCAAAGTCATCGGCTCGGTTCAGCTCAGCAGCAGGTCCAGGTCCGCTACATCCAGCCCCGGCTGGAGAGCTAAGCTGATGCCATAGCCGATGACTTTGGCCAAATCGTCCACCTGGCTGTCGATGTCCTTGGGGGTGACCAGCAGGTCCCGCCCCTCCCCCAGAGGGGGCAGCTCCTCCTGTCCCAGCAGGTCGGCGGCCAGGGTGGACGCGTCCACCACCGTGGGCACTCCCACCGACAGCACTGGCACCCCCAGGGAGGCCCGGTCCAGGGCCCACCGGTGGTTGCCCACCCCGGAGCCGGGGGCGATCCCCGTGTCGGACAGCTGCACCGTCCGGCACAGCCGCTTCAAGGACCGGGAGGCCAGGGCGTCCACCGCCACCACGCAGGCGGGCTTCAGCCTCCGGCACACCGCCTGGACCAGCTCCCCGCTCTCCATCCCCGTGGTGCCCAGCACCCCGGCGGACAGGGAGGCCACCGGCCGGAAGGCCCCAAAGTGCTCGGGGATCTGCTCCACCAGGTGGCGGGTCACCAGGGTGTGCTCGTGGACCTTGGGCCCGATGGCGTCGGGGGTGATGGCCCGGTTGCCCAGCCCCACCACCAGCGCCAGCCCCCGGCCGGGCACCCCGTCCATGAGCCGGGCCAGCTCTCCCCCCACCGCCCGTGCCGCCCGGGGAAAGGCGTCCTCCTCCCGCCGGGCCAGGCCGTCCATGGTGAGGGTCACATACCGCCCCGCCGGCTTGCCCAGGGCCTCCTCCCCCCGCTCGTCCAGGATGTGCACCGTCTCCGTCAAAAATCCCTCCCGGGTCTCCGTGAAGGCCGCCACCCCCTCCAGCCTGGCGGTCTGCCGGGCGCTCTCCTCCCACAGCTCCTTGGCCTCCAGGGCCAGATCAGTCCTCCGCTGGCGCATATGGGTCCCCTCCTTACATAATTTGTGCGCCCCTCCTCCGCCGGGCCCCGCCCGAATCCCCGGCCGCTCCCCGTGAGGCGGGCGTCTGCTCCCCTTAGTCTGTCCGCCGCCCGGCGGATTTTTGCACAGGAGAGCAGGAAAAACCTTTTTCGAATTTTCTGAAAAAAACAGTTGCTTTTTCCAGACCTCAATGTTATAATACATATCCGCACAGAGTTTCGATACTCAAATCATACTTTATTTTAAAATCGGAGGAGGTGTTTGGTTTGCCGAATATCAAGTCTGCCAAGAAGCGTGTCCTGGTATCCCAGACCAAGGCCATGCAGAACAAGGCCGCGAAGTCCGCGCTGAAGACCGAGATCAAGAAGTTTGAGGCCGCGGTGGCGGAAGGCAACCGCAGCGAGGCCGATGTCGCTTACAAGGTGGCGGTCAAGGCGGTGGACAAGGCTGCCGCGAAGGGCCTGCTGCACAAGAACAATGCCGCCCACAAGAAGAGCAGCATGACCATCAAGCTGAGCAAGCTGGCCTGAGTTCTGTTTGTAGGCAAGGTACAAGCCGTCTGCGTTGCAGGCGGCTTTTTGCTTTTCCCGAAAAACCGCCCGAATTTTCGCCCGTTCCCTGCTATCCTTGATTCTGGTCCCACCATCCGGAGAGGAGGTCCCCGCCATGCGCGGAGCGTTTTTCCAGCTGCCCCCGGTGCTCTTTGTCCGGGATATGGTCCAGGCCTACGGCCGTCTGGGGGTGTCCCGGGCCGCCGCCGCCCTGGCCTATTTTCTGATCTTGACCCTCTTTCCCCTGCTTGTGTGCGTCAACTTCTTCATCGGCCTGCTGGAGCTGGACCCGGAGGCGGTGTTCTCCGCCCTGGACTCCCTTCTGCCCCGGGAGAGTCTGTCCATCATTCTGGACTACCTGACCTATGTCTCGGGCGTCCCCCAGAGCCAGTCCACCCCCCTGCTCCTGGCCAGTCTGTTCACCATCCTGCTGTCCGCCTCGGCGGGGCTGCGCACCCTGCTGAAAACCATGGACGAGCTCTATCAGGTCCGCCATGTCAGCAGCCTGCGCCGGGTTGTTGTCAGCGTGGCGCTCTCCATCCTCTTCCTGCTGACCATCTACCTGTCCATCGTGGTCATCTTCACCGGGGATTGGTTTTTCCAGCTGCTGGAGGCCCGCCTGCCCTCTCCCCTGGCCGAGCTGATCCCCCTGCGGCTGCTGTCACAGCTGTGGGGCTGGCTGCGCTACCTGCTGCTGTTCTTCTGCGTGCTGCTGCTGGTGCTGGCGGTGTACCGCATGGGCACGCCGCCCCCTCTCCGCCGGGAGAAAAAGGTCCTGCGCCTCACCGCCCTCCTCTCCGCCGGGGCCCTGGTGGCCTGCTCGGTGCTGTTCTCCTGGTTCATCGGCATGTCCTCCCGGTACTCCCTGGTGTACGGCTCCCTGGCCTCCCTGATCATCCTGCTGGTGTGGCTCTACTTCTGCGGAAACATCCTCCTGGTGGGAGCGGTGGCCGGCCGGGTGTGGTTCCATCGGCGGGATGGGACCTGATCCGCCTCCGGAGCCGCAATTTTTTGGAAAAACAAGAAAATCCCCTTGACATTTCCCTAAAATCTTATATAATAGTTAAGCCTGTTTCCAGATACAAACGGGCACATCCCTTGCTCCCGGCCATTCCGGGGGCCATAAGACCATAAGGAGGTGCAATGACAATGGCAAAGATCAATGCAAACTACGAGGCGCTGTATATCCTGGACCCCTCTCTGAGCGAGGAGCAGATTGCCGCCCTGGTGGCCCGGTTCCAGTCCGTGGTGGAAGCCAACGGCACTGTCTCCGAGGTGAACGAGTGGGGCAAGCGCCGTCTGGCCTACCCCATCAACGACCTGATGGAGGGCTACTATGTGCTGATGACCTTCAACGCCGCCGCGGCCGTCCCCGCTGAGCTGGACCGTATCTTCCGGATCACCGACGGCGTGATGCGTTCCCTGATCGTCTGCAAGGACCAGTAAGGAGAGGGCACAGCTATGCTCAACAAGATTTTCCTGATGGGCCGTCTGGCCCGTGACCCGGAGCTCCGCCGGACCCAGACCGGGACCCCTGTGGCCTCGTTCCGTCTGGCTGTGGACCGGGACTTCAAGGATCGCAACACCGGCGAGCGGGCCACCGACTGGATCGACGTGGTGGCCTGGCGCCAGACCGCCGAGTTTGTCAGCCGCTATTTCACCAAGGGCCGCATGGCCGTGGTGGAGGGCCGGCTGCAAATCCGCGACTGGACCGACAAAGACGGCAACAAGCGCACCACCGCCGAGGTGGTGGCCGACCAGGTCTACTTTGGCGACTCCAAGCGGGACGGCGACGGCGGAGGCTATGGCAATTCCGGCTATTCCTCCGGCGGCTACTCGGGCGGAGGATATGCTTCCTCCGGCGGTTATTCCGCCCCGGCCGCGCCCGCGGCACCCTCCGGCTTTGGCGCCCCTGCGGGCGGCGACCAGTTTGCCGAGCTCTCTGACGACGACGGCGAGCTGCCGTTTTAACTTTGACCGTATCTGGTCGTAAAAGGAGGTTTCTCTCATGGCTATGGAACGTGATAACCGCGCCCCCCGCGGCCGCAAGCGCCGCAAGGTCTGCGCCTTCTGCGTGGACAAGGTGGAGTGCATCGACTACAAGGACGCCGCCAAGCTGCGCCGCTACACCTCTGAGCGGGGCAAGATCCTGCCCCGGCGCACCACCGGCACCTGCGCCATGCATCAGCGTCAGCTGACCGAGGCCATCAAGCGCGCCCGCCAGGTCGCCCTGCTGCCCTACGTCACCGACTGATCTGCGCCGCAGATTCATATCTGACTGAAACGGGAGTCCGCTGAGCGGACTCCCGTTCTTTATTTACCGGCTGCGCGCATCGCTTTTCCCGGCATGCCAAAAGCCCGCACGGAACTTCCGTGCGGGCTTTCATCATGTCGAAAAACTTGTGCAGAATCAAATCCGTCTGAGACAGGGCGGGGGAGCTCGAGGGGGC
>ERZ1643250.3299-NODE-3299-length-11170-cov-9.624651_pt1 | contig 11170 bp, 10 predicted proteins | sample MGYA00579262_ERZ1643250 | MGnify/ENA primary metagenome ERZ1643250 (study PRJEB29033, sample SAMEA4952265) | chicken gut metagenome | biome: Broiler Chicken; feature: Gastrointestinal Tract; material: Caecum | place: Ireland | collected 2018 | study: Broiler...
TCCACGCCTTCTTTTATCCTGTCAATGATTTCTCTAAACAAATTTACTTGCACTCCTTTTCTCTTCTGCCTCCAGTTTGTGATTGATAAACAGGAGCAGCGGGTAAATAATAAGGGTAACCGCGATCGTATAGATAGCTTCAGGAACAATGATCCTGTTCAGATAATATAGAAAATCGAAGTCACTTCTGAGCAGAAAGGTCAGAAAGTAAACAGCAAGTCCGTAGATAACATCGCTCCCGGCGATCAGGAAAAGAGGTAATTTGATATCTTCATCAAAATAAATCTGCTCAAACAGCCCGTTCACATACCCCGCCGCCAGATAGATCAAAGCATAGAATCCTATCATATCTCCATACTGAACATCGATCAGCATACCGGATGCAAACCCGACGAGCATTCCCTCCCGCGGGCCTCTCATAAATCCGAATGATGCAGTGACGATGAGCATCAGGTTCGGCTTGATCCCTGCTATCTCCAGCGAAGGAAATATCGTACACTGCAAGAGATATGCGGCAAGCACGACCACAGCCGTAACAACGATCCGTCTTATCTTAACTGCTTTCATGAAATATTTCTCCTTTATTCGCCCGTCTCATTCTCACCGGTAAGCTCTGCTTTAGTAGTTGTGATCACAAGCACTTCCTGGATATTTTTAAAATCCACTGCCGGGATAATATACCCCGAACGCGTCAGATTATTTGAATCCACATTGATCTCACTGATCGATCCGATCAGAATCCCCTGAAGATATTTATCACTGATATAAGATGTAACGATCTGATCGCCGACAGCCACTACATTATCATTGTTTTCCATCTGGTCAAACGCGATCTGTCCACTGCTCATAAGAGAGAGATCCCCGCTGACAATACAGGTGTCGGACGTGGAAAGGACCATGCCGCTCACATTTGTCGAATCGTCAATGATCGAACGCACTTTAGCCCATGTCGGCCCGACCTCCGTCACAATGCCGACAAGACCGCTCCCCGCCAGCACATTCATGTCAACTTCAATCCCGTCTGCACTTCCTTTATCGATCGTAAATGTACTGAACCAGTTTCCGGAATCCTTTCCAATAACGTGCGCTGCCGTTTTCTCATATTCTGCATAATTCTGGTCTAACTGATACAGTTCCTGCAGACGCTCATACTCGTATCTTTCTTCCTGAAGATAATTGTTTTCAGTCGTAAGCGCATCAATCTGTGCCTGCAGATCCTCATTTTCACTCCGAAGCTGCTGCATAGTCGAAAAATTATCTTTCATATCCCCCAGCCATCCGCCAATATGATTGATCCCCTGCTGCAGAGGGATAACTGTAATATTCGCCAGAACCTTAAAAGGGCCGGACGCATGTTCTGAAAATGACGAAAGTACCATCATAAGTGCACAGAACAAAGAAAGTCCGAGCAGAATATATCTATTTGTATGTGATGTCTGATTCTTCTTTTTCATTATCTTAACCACCTGTAATCTTCATCTAACATAGAATACGTAAGACGTTTATAATAACTGCGATCAGAAATGATCTTTCTCAGTCCTTTTACGACACAGAGTTCCGGTTCAGGTACTGTGAGGACAGGAAGACCGATACTCTCCATGAGATATGTAGAGAGTCCCCTCAGATTTGCCATTCCTCCGGTAAGGCAGATTCCTTTCTTTTCGATCGCCCTGCGGACATCCGGCGGAGTCCTCTCGATCATGGATCTGATCGCACGCACGCATTCTTCCAGCAGTTCTTTCATTGCAGCCCTGACCAGACTGATCGAAATATCTGTCTGCGCCGGCACTCCGGTGACAAGATCCCTTCCGGATACAGTAATGGCACTGTCTGTGCTCTGGTCAAACACTCCGAATTCCCTGCGGAGCTTTTCTGCCGTAAGTATTCCGATCATAAACTCCCGATTGTGCCGGACAAGATCGGCAATCGAGGTGTCAAAATTCTCCCCTCCGATCTTGAGCAGACGGTTCATGACCATGCCGCCCTGTGACAAGACAGAAAGTTCCGTCGTCCCGCCGCCAAAATTTGCGACAAATATCCCTTTCTCGCCGATCACATCCATACCGAATCCAACGGCATCCGCCAGCCCTTTCTCTACGATCCGGACAGATTTCGCCTTTGCTTCCGAGTGAAAGACCAGATCATAAAAGGCTTTCTTCTCAACTTCGGTCACATCTGTCGGGACAGCCACTACATATTCTGCTCCAAACACAGAACGGCGTTCTGTCCCCAGCAGGTTCCCAAGCAGATACTGCATGTCGTCAAAATGCGCGATCACTCCGTTTTTCATGGGAAAGACAACCCTGATATCTGTCGGTGCTTTCTCGAAGATATCATAGGCCTCATTTCCCACAGCAAAGATATATTTTTTGTTCTTCATCGCTATAGCGTCTTTCTCACGCCATATCCGGTCATTCCTTTTATCAAAAACCTTGATCTCATACGTGCCGAGATCCAGGCCATAAACCTTCCCCGCCATAGTAAAAACCACCCCTTATCAATTTACGTTCGACGGTCAACTCCCTTTTTGCTGAAAGAACCCCTTTTCTTTCATGCTGACAAAACAATTGTTCCCTATAATAATATGATCGAGAAGTTCAATCCCGATCAACATACCTGCCTCATACACCCTCCTTGTGATCCGCACATCTTCCCGGCTGGGCGTTGGATCACCGCTCGGATGATTGTGCAGAAGTATGATCGCAGACGCATTTTTCTGAAATGCCTCAATGAACAGTTCTCGAGGCGATACCAATGCCATATCCACTGTACCGGTCGACACATTTGTCTCTTTGATCAGTCTGGAACGTGTATTCAGGAGCAGAAGCTTGAGCACCTCCCTGTTTCGATGGCGCATGTCTTCCATATAGTAACGCGCGATCGTTGTCGGTGATGAAAAGTCCAGGCCCTCCGCTGCTTCTTCACGCGCTATGCGTTTTGACAGTTCTGCCAGGCACAGGATCTGGATTGCTTTCACCTTTCCGATCCCGCGGACATGCATCAGACGCTCCAGTGTCCATTGATGGATATTATGGAGTCCGGGATTTCCGAAGTCAGGATGAAGCAGCCCCCTCGCCAGATCCAGCGAATTTTCCCCTCGCGTGCCGGTCCGTAATATGACCGCAAGAAGCTCCGCATCCGTCAGATGTTCCGCTCCGAAATGTTCGCATTTTTCATAGGGACGTTCTTCGTGATACATTTCTTTGATCGTATTGCTCTTTTTCATAAATTGATCCTTAGATCAGCGCGATGATACAATACAACGATTTATTTTAGCACACTTTAAAAAATGTGTATAGGGATTACACATTAAAATTCTGTGAACTTCCTGACCAAAGCTTCAGCCACCTTGACCCCGTCCATAGCCGCAGATGTGATGCCTCCCGCATATCCGGCTCCCTCACCGCACGGATAAACCCACGGGATATTACTTCTGAAGCTGTCATCTCTGTTGATTCGTACCGGTGATGATGTTCTGCTCTCCACACCGGACAACAGTACATCTTTATCAGCAAAGCCCCGGATTTTATGATCCATTGCCCCGATTCCTTCCTGGATCGAGAGAGAAAGCTCCTCCGGAAAAATGTTCCTCACATTACCAAGCCTATAATGTCCTTTTATATTTGGTTTTATGCAGCCAAGTTCCACTGTCTTCTTATTTGCACAGAAATCCTCAAATCTCTGGACGGGTACACATCCGCTTCCTTCTTCCCACGCTCTTCTCTCCAGTTCTCTCTGGAACTCTACGCCTGAGAGAGGATGGTCCGTCCCGTAATCCTGCGGCGTCACCGTCACGATGACGGCACTGTTGGCATTCTCTCCTGCCCGGCCATGATAGCTCATGCCGTTTACTGCCAGACATCCCGGTTCCGAAGATGCATTGACTACATAACCGCCCGGGCACATACAGAACGTATACACGCCTCTGCCGTTGTCCAGTTTTTCTGTCAGCTTATAGGAGGCTGCAGGAAGATTTCCTCTATTATCTCTCCCGTACATATTTTCATCGATCAGCCGCTGAGGATGCTCTACACGAACGCCTACCGCAAACGCTTTTGCCTCCATATCGAATCCGCGTTCGCAGAGCATATAAAACGTGTCTCTGGCACTGTGACCTATGGCAAGAACGGCTGCTCCTGCTCGAATCTTCTCCTCATCATTTATAATAAGTACTTTTTCTTCCGGGATCAGATCAGTCACCTGGCTGTGAAACCGGAACTCGCCGCCCATTTTCTCGATTTCCCTGCGCATTGTCTCTACCACATCGATAAGGATATCTGTACCAATATGAGGTTTCTGCTCCCAGAGGATGTCCTCCGGAGCCCCGAATTTCACGAAAGTTTCCAGCACAAAGCGGTTTCTCCCTGCCGGATCTTTCACAAGGGTATTCAGTTTGCCGTCTGAGAATGTGCCGGCACCGCCTTCCCCGAACTGTACATTGGAAGACGGATCAAGCACTCCTGTCTCCCAGAATTTTTCCACATCTTTTCTGCGTTCTCGTACCGGTGCTCCTCTCTCAATGATAAGCGGACGGTATCCCTCTCTGGCAAGAAGATACGCACAGAACAATCCGGCGGGCCCGCTCCCGATGATCACAGGTCTGTCAGACAATCTTTCTGTGCCATGTTCGGGCACACAGTAAGGATGTACGGATACTTTCTGGACTTTTCCCTTCATGCTTTTCAATACACGTTCTTCATTCTTGATCTCTACGTCGATCGAGTATACATAATAAAGTTCCGGTTTCTTTCGGGCATCAAGAGAACGCTTACGGATGTAGTACTGTCCTAAATCTTTTCTACTCATCCGCAGCATCTTTAAGAGCTTTTTCTCAAGCTGCTCCTGTGTATGTGTCACTGGAAGTTTCAACTGACTGATTCGCAGCATAATTACATTTCCTGCTTTCCCTGATTCTATCTTTTATGATACCGTTTCCCTGCATTTCATATGATTACAGATATTCTACCGGCCGGCGGATACTTCTGTTTTTGTTCATCCCTGCTTCCGCCTCCTCCGGTGTACGGTAGATCTCGTCCTCCGGGACTGCAAGCGCACCGCAGGAGCCGACGAACTGGACAAAATACTGACCGTCCTTCTTTGCACTTACCCTTGCACGTTTCACCATATCATCCTCGATCACATAACATGTATCTCCGATTCCGTATTTCATTTCTATCATCTCCTGTTCATCTTAAACTCACGATCCTATAGTTACTACTGGTCTGCACCGGAAGCAGCCTTTCCTGCCACGTATCCGCTTGCCCAGGCAAATGTCAGATTATACCCGCCGCACATGCCGTCCACGTCCAGAATCTCTCCTGCGAAATAAACTCCCGGCACGTAGACGGACTCCAATGTCTCGGGATTAACTTCTCTCGTGTCTACTCCGCCGCAGCACACCTGTGCCTTGTCATAGGGGTTCGTCTCTCTGACACGGACGCGAAACTCCTTGATCAGACTCGTAAGACGGGCAATCTCATTTTCGGTAAGTTCTCCTGCTTTTCTCTGACGGGGAATTTCAGACAACCGGATCCACAGATCACATAATTTCTTATGAAAAAGTCCGATCAGAAACATTTCAGCGCTTTTATCCGGCCGTGTCTTTGCCCGCGCTCTCAGAAATGCGTTTGTCTGTTCTTTTGTAAAATCCGGCATAAAATCCAGCACGGCGTCCGTCTCTTTTTTCTCATAGAGCAACTTTGAAGCGTATCGGCTCACCTGGAAAACCGGGATTCCGGATATACCGTAATCTGTCAGCTGGATCTCGCCTGTATCTTTTGCAATACATTCGCCGCCCGACCATATGGAAACCGAACCGTTTGCCCGCACCCCGGCTATACTCTTAAAAAACTTTTCCTCGCATTTAAGTGCCGTTAGTGCCGGAAGTACCGGAAGGATCCTGTGCCCCAGCTTCTTTGCCAGATCGTATCCCGAGCCGTCGGATCCCGTAGTCGGTGCGGCTTTGGATCCGGCACAGAGGATCACACGGTCAGCCCGAACCGGCTCCTGATCTGTCAGAATAGTAAAACCTTTTTTCCCAGGCCGGATCTCCCGACATTCAACGCCTGTCCGGATCTCCACCTTAAGCCTGTCAAGTTCCATGCGGAAAGCATCCAGCACTGCGGAAGCCTGATCTGAATTCGGATAGATATAGCCGTTTCTGTTCTTTGAATATACGCCCAGCTGTAGGAAGAACGAGATCACAGCCTGAGCGTTAAACTTCTCTACGACCTCCCATGGGAACAGCGGATCCTCTGAGTGATAACAGATCGGTTCCTGATGGATATTGGTAAAGTTGCACCTTCCGTTTCCTGTTGAAAGGATCTTCTTTCCTATTCTGTCTTTGTGCTCCAGAAGGATCACGCGGGCTCCTTCAGAAGCCGCTGTCACGGCCGCCATCATACCGGAGGCGCCGCCGCCGATCACTGCAACTGTTCTCATGTCTGTCTCCTTTTCATTTCTGTATCTGTGGCTGGTCTTTTGTCTTTTCTATTAGATCTGACTGCGGACTTTTGCAATATCGATCACGCCCTCATCGATCATACTCTGGAGGGATTTCAGAATACCGAGTTTTGCATGATTCCACGTCAGTCCTCCCTGGAAATATACTGCATACGGCGGTTTGATCGGTCCATCCGCCGAAAGCTCGATAGAGGATCCCTGCACGAACGCACCTGCAGCCATGATCACATCACTGTCATATCCGGGCATCGCCCACGGCTCCGGTGTCACGTAGCTGTCTACCGGCGCCGCCGCCTGTATTCCCTTGCAGAACGCGATGACTCCTTCTGCGTTTCCAAGAGTCACGGCCTGAATAATATCGTGACGGGATTCCCTGCCATCCGGGACAACAGGATAACCCAGTTTCTCATAAATATTTGCTGCGAACACGGCGCCTTTCAGAGCACCGCACACGACAGTAGGCGCTAAGAAGAATCCCTGATAAAATGACTGCATCACTCCGAGAGATGCCCCCACCTCTTTGCCAAGTCCCGGAGAAGTCAGGCGATAAGCACAGTTCTCGATCAAATCTTCTCTTCCCGCAATATAACCGCCGATCGGTGCAAGTCCGCCTCCCGGATTCTTGATCAAAGAACCGACGATCATATCCGCGCCCACATCACTTGGCTCAATGCGCTCCACAAATTCTCCGTAACAGTTATCTACCATGCAGATCACATCCGGTCTTCTCTCCTTAATAAATGCGATCAGCTCACCAATCTTTTCTACAGAGTAACTTGGCCGGGTCTGATATCCCTTGGAGCGCTGGATCGTCACCAGTTTTGTCCGCTCGTTTAACGCCGCTTCGATGGCCGGATAATCAAAATATCCGTCTTCCAGAAGCTCTACCTGACGGTATGTGACTCCGTATTCTGCCAGAGAACCGTTGGACGGCCGGATACCGATCACCTCTTCCAGTGTATCATATGGCTTTCCCACGGGAGAAAGAAGCTCATCTCCCGGACGCAGGTTTGCCGCAAGAGCAATCGCCAGTGCATGAGTTCCGCACGTAATCTGAGGGCGCACCAGTGCCGCCTCCGTATGAAATGTTGATGCATACACAGCTTCCAGTGTATCTCTGCCCATATCATTGTAGCCATATCCGCTGACATAGTTAAAGCAGCCCTCGCTGACACGGTTCTCCTGCATAGCCTTGATCACTTTCAGCTGATTATACTCTGCCGTCTCGTCAAACTCCTGAAAGCGCTTCTTCAGGCTCTCCTCAATCTTTTGGCCGTACGCCCAGACATCGGCGGATATACCGAGCTGTTCATACATATATCGTGATTCTGTATTTTTCATCTGTCTCTTCCTCTATATCTATATCTATATCTATATAATTTTTTTCTCTCTTAAATATCCCAGCATATAGTCCGCAAGTTTCTGCTCATCCTGCCCGATGACGGACTTATCTGTCCAGATCACATCCCGCTCACGCTTAAACCAGGTAAGCTGACGTTTTGCAAAATGTCGGGTATCCCGCTTGATAATGCGGACTGCCTCATCCAGAGGATATTCACCCTCCAGATATGCATAGAGTTCCTTGTAACCAAGCCCCTGCATTGCCGTGGAATCTTTCCGGACGCCCCGCTTTTTCAGATAACGCACTTCATCGAGAAGCCCCTGCTCCATCATCAGATCCACCCGCCGGTCGATCCGCTCATAGAGCCAGCCGCGTTCATCTGTCAGCACAAAATAGGCATAATTATATGGTGACATTTTCTGCCGCTGCGTCTCGTTATGTTCGGAAATCTTCTTCCCCGTCTGATGATAAAACTCCAGTGCGCGGACGATCCGTTTGATATTACGCGGATGAATTTCCTGCGCGGCTTTGAGGTCTACTGCCTTTAACATTTCATAAAGCTCAGAAGCCCCCTCTTCATCGGACGCTTTCTGCTCCAACTGTCTTCTGTACGACTCGTCTCCGTCATTTTCTGTAAAATCAATATCATAGAGAAGTGCCTGGATATAGAAGCCGGTTCCTCCGACCACAAGCGGGATTTTTCCCTTTTCCCATATCCTTTCTGCCGCTTCCTTTGCCATCTGCTGAAAACGCACTACATTAAACTCTTCCTCGGGCTCCAGCACATCTACAAGATAATGAGGCACGCCCTCCATTTCTTCTTTCGTGATCTTTGCAGACCCGATATCCATATGGCGGTATACCTGCATAGAGTCTGCGGATATGATCTCTCCTCCGGTCTCTTTCGCCAGACGGATCGAAAGCGAAGTCTTTCCCACTGCTGTAGGTCCTGCAAGTATGATAAGCGGTTTTCTATCCATAGCTTGATCCTCTCATTTGGAGCTTATTTATTACACAATCCTCTTAAATTTCTTTTCCAGTTCTCTCTTCGTCATTGCAATGATCGTCGGCCTTCCGTGAGGACAGTGATACGGATTGTCCAGTGTAAGCAGCTCTCCGATCAGTGCATTTACTTCCTGTGCCGAGAGGCGGTTATTTCCTTTAACAGCAGCTTTACATGACATAGATGCGACCTTCTCGTCGATCAGCTCCGGCGTCATGGAACTGGAAATACCATCTGCAAGATCGTCGATCATTTCCATCAGAAGTTCTTTTTTCGCGATCCCGAACAGGTTGTCCGGCACAGCCCTGACTGCATACTCCTCGCCCCCAAAAGGTTCGATCTCAAAACCGATACGTGCAAAGCGGTCCATGTTCTCTTTCAGAAGTTCCGCCTCCTGCATGGACAGAGAAAGGATGATCGGCGGGCTTAAATACTGGGAGGTAAACTCCCGGGTCTTCATTCCTTTCAGCGTCCGCTCGTAGAGCACTCTCTCATGTGCCGCATGCTGGTCTATGATATACAGGCTGTCCTGATACTGGACGAGCCAGTATGTGTCAAATACCTGCCCGATCAATTTATACTCCGCACGGACATCCCGCTTCAGGAAATTTTCCTCAAACAGATCAAGCTGCTGAGGTTTCGGCTGTACGGCTTCTTCTGCCGGCTGTGCATTATATACCGCCGCTTCCCGGATGCGGTCTGCCTGTTCCTCCTGGCGGTAGATGCCGCTTTTATCGGACACTTCTGCCGAGGACGCCCTGTTGTGGTATGCCATGACGCGTTCCCTCATCTTACGGATGAAGTAATCCTCATCACGGACTTCTTCTTTGCTTTCCTGGGAAGCTTCATTCTTTTCTCCGCTCCGGGCAGCTACTCCCGCTGCAGGCTGAACCACAGGAGACTCCAAAGCATCTGAATTTTCGGGCTTTCCGGCATCCGGCACAGCCGGCCGGCTCACCGGACGGGCTCCCGCCGGAACATTTCCGGGTGTCCTTGGCTTCAGAAGAAACGGGCTTTCTTTCGCCGTCCGCGCTTCTGCTCCTTCTTTGGCATCAGATGCCACCGGGTCCGGCACTTCTGCCTGCTGGATCAGTTCCGGCTCCAACAGTCTCCTGTGGACGCCCTCAAATACTGTATTGTAGACGTCCTGCTGGCGCTGGAATCTCAGTTCCATCTTCGTTGGATGGACATTGACATCAATCTGCTCACCGTCCACATGGAAATGAAGTACCGCAAACGGGAACTTGTGCTGCATTGTAAAATCCCGGTATGCATCTTCCAGCGACTTAGAGATCATAGGACTTTTTACATAACGCCCGTTCACGAAAAAGTTCTCAAAGTTACGGTTTCCCCTTGTGATCACAGGTTTTCCCAGATATCCCGTGATCCTTAATCCGCCTTTTTCGTAGTCGATATCCAGAAGATTTGCCGCCACGTCGCGTCCGTATACGTTATAGATCACATCTTTGAGTTTTCCGCTACCCGAGGTGCGAAGTTTCTCCTGCCCGTTATTCAGGAAAATAAATGCAACCTCCGGATGGGAAAGTGCCAGATGCATGAGCAGATCCTGCACATGCCCTGCCTCTGTCATGGGAGTTTTCAGAAATTTTCTTCTCGCCGGAACATTGTAAAAAAGCTGCCGTACCAGAAATGTTGTTCCATCAGGTGCTCCCGTCTCTTCAATGGAGATTTCTTTTCCTCCTTCAATGACATACCGGGTCCCCAGTTCTTCCTCCTCAGTCTTTGTGATCAGCTCTGTCTGTGTCACTGCAGCAATACTGGAGAGGGCCTCTCCCCTGAATCCCAGGGAACTGATATGGGCAAGATCCTCCACGCTGCTTATTTTGCTTGTAGAATGGCGCAGAAAAGCACTCCTGACTTCTTCATGCGGGATTCCGCATCCATTATCCATAATGCGGATCAGTGAAATGCCACCGTCTTTGATCTCTACAGTCACCGATGTTGCTCCTGCATCGATCGCGTTTTCCACCAGTTCCTTTACGATCGATGCAGGCCGCTCGATCACCTCGCCGGCAGCGATCTTATCGATCGTTACCTGATCCAGTACATGTATGTGGGGCATATATCTGTCTCCTTTCTGCTCTACCACCTGTTCTTCAGCTTATTCTGCAGACGATAAATCGTGTTGAGCGCATCTATGGGCGTCATATTTCCCACGTCCAGATTTTTCAGTTCTTCGAGGACATCATCGTCTTTCACCGTATCGAACAGCGACATCTGGGCAATATCCACCTCATCGTATTTCTTCACTTTGGGCTTCTTCTTTGATACTTTGTCTTTTGTTGCAATCTCGCTGACCCGTGTAGTGATGTCCTCCTCACTGAGCTCTTCAACGATCTCTT
>ERZ1643250.3303-NODE-3303-length-11160-cov-8.356596_pt1 | contig 11160 bp, 12 predicted proteins | sample MGYA00579262_ERZ1643250 | MGnify/ENA primary metagenome ERZ1643250 (study PRJEB29033, sample SAMEA4952265) | chicken gut metagenome | biome: Broiler Chicken; feature: Gastrointestinal Tract; material: Caecum | place: Ireland | collected 2018 | study: Broiler...
AAGGTGGCCGCCCAGCAGCGGGCCTACCGTGAGGCCAACCGGGAGAAGGTGGCCGAATACAATCGAAACTACTATGCCAAAAGAAAGAAGGCGAAGCAATGCGCGGCATCCTGATCGACTCCGGAAAGCCTCCCGAGATCCGCAATGTGCCGGACACCGCCCAGGGACTGGACGCCTATCTGGGCGGCTCCGTCCGGGTGAAGCTGTTCAGCACCCAGCCCGCGGCCCTGGTGTATCTTCCGGGGCTTCCCGGCCGTGCACTGCCCACCCGCTTCTACGACGGCCAGTGGTATTATGGCCGCCTTCTAATCGTGGGGTGGCGCCGTGGTCGGCAGGTTCCACTGCCCAAAGCCCTGGCCGAAGATCTGGCCCAAACGTTCCATGACACGGAGGTGAATCGACTGTGATCTATGACGAAATCACCGTAGCGTTCCAAAAAGGCCGCGCGGATGCCGAGCTGCTCTTGCATGAAACGGTGGAAGATATCCTCAACGACCACTGGTGCGACCGCATCAAGCTGGACAAGATCCGCTGTGCTTACGCTGCGGCAAAAGCTGGAAACGCTGCCCGCACAGCCGAGCTGCGCAGCAATGCGGAGGTGTAACCATGGCCATCTATATTTGCAAGTGCGGCCGTCAGGTAAACAAATCCACCAATGCCGACAACACCGGAAACCGGGACACCGCCCAGTGTACCGGCTGCCCCTACCTGCTGCCCTGGGGGCCCGACAAATACATCGAAGGCCAGGGATTCACTAAGGATGTCCAGGGGTATGAATGCCGGATGTCCCCCACCATCAGCTACACCACGACCTACCGAGGCCAGGCCAACGACAAGTGCACGCTGCACATTCTGAGCCTGGACCTTGACTTCCTGGACACCGTGCAGGCATGGATCGACGACCACGCCGCTGATACCCTGACCGCAGGTTTTTCGCGCGGAAGTATGCGTGGCACAGACTTTTCCAACAAAGGGCGCTACAGTCTGTCCATCAGCTGTGCCCAGAATAAAAAGGGGATGGCCGCCAAGGCTGCCCTGATTGAGCAATTCTTCACCGGCGGCCGTGTGCGCAAGGATATGACTCTTGCGCAAGAGAAAGCCCACATCCTGGCCGCCATCCAGCGCGGCAAGAAGCAAGCGCAAAGAAAGGATCAACCAATGAAAAAACAGAACGACCGTTGCCCGCTGCAGCAGGAATGCGAGCGAACCTGCAAAGTCGTCGGGCATGAGCGGGATTGTGACTACTACGTCAACAACCGGTACAGTACCGGGGGTATCCCCGATCAGGATGAAATTCTGGACGATGAAGAAGCTGCACGCCTGGAAGAAATTGAAAAAGGAGCTCCATCGGATTTGTCCACGGCTCCGTCCGATCCGGTCATCTACCAAAACGACTACGGTACACTGTTCGCGGTACGGGAGCACAACGGTGCCCCAGCTCTGATGTGCAAGCCCATGGCCGCGGACGCCTGGACCCTGAGCGGTGTACTGGCTGCCGTGCAGGGAGAGGCATATACGGCCGAAGATCTGCAGGAAGTACTGGACGACTACGCCCGGGCCCATGGGTGGAAGAAAGCGGCATCGGTAAAGTCCGAAAACCCTACCGATGCGGCCCCCGCCTCCCCTGCGGATGCTGGAGCTGCCGCACAAAGCCTGCCCGCTGCCGGTCCCGCCTCTTTGGCAGCTAAGGACACAAATGTCCCGACCTTTGACTACAGCGGGCTGGACGGCCACACCGTGGAAGTGCTTCACCTTGCCGAAAGCGAGATCCGGGAAGCACGCCAAGTGTACATCTGCCGTGTCTCGACTGCGGTGGCTTCCGCACATGATGAGCTCTTCGCAAATTGCGAAGGGCACAACCAACACAGCACTGAAACGTTTGTTGCTTGGTGCGCCAGTGTCGGCCTCAAAAAAGATGCCGCCTACCGCCTTTTGCAGGTCAACGCCCTTCTGTCTGGCGCCACCCCCGAAGAGCAGGCCACGCTGGAAGCCGCCAGCCCTTCCCTGCTCTACGCCGCGGCCAAGCCCTCGGCCCCGGCCGAGTTGGTGCGGGCCGTCAAGGATGGCGACATCACCACCCACAAACAGTACCAGGAATTGCTGGCCAAGCTGAAGACTGCGCAATCCGAAAAAACAGCCGCCGAGAGAAAGGCCACCCAATTCGAGGAAATGAAGGATTCCGCACTGGAAACCGCAAGGCAAGCCCAGGAAGATGCCGCAAACGCCGAATCCCGCGCCAGGGCTGCCGAACGGGAGCGCGACGAAGCCCGCAAGGAGCGGGATGGCGCCCGGGAGGCCCTGCAGGCTTCCAAGATGCGCGGCGACCGCCTGAAGGCCGAGAACGACGATCTGAAGGCTCGCCCCATCGAAGTTCCCGCCGTGGACGAGGACGAGATTGACCGGCGCGTGGAGGCACGTCTGCAACAGGAACGGGACGACAGCCTGGCCGAGCAGCGGGAGATCGCCGCCCGCAATGCCCAGGACGCCATCCTGCTGCTGGGCCGGCAGATCAATACTTCCTGGCAGATGGTCCGCCCCTTCCTGGCCGAAATGGAAGAAAGTCGTCGTGTGGAAGCCATCGACCGCATCAACAATGAGTGGGCCCAGACCCAAAAGGAGATCTTGCAATGTCTGTAACCATCACAACGCTGGAAGCCGAGAACGTCAAGCGCATCAAGGCCGTCCAGATCATCCCTGCCCCCACCGGACTCACCCTGGTGGGCGGCAACAACAATCAGGGCAAGACCAGCGTACTGGACGCCCTGGCCTGGGCGCTGGGCGGGGAAAAGTTCCGCCAGGCACCCCGGGACGGGTCCGTGGCACCGCCCCATCTGAAAGTCACCCTCTCCAACGGCATCGTGGTGGAACGCAAGGGCAAAAACAGCACCCTGACCGTCACCGACCCAACCGGGCATCGCGCCGGCCAACAGCTGCTTCATGAATTTGTGGAGGTGCTGGCCCTGGACCTGCCCCGCTTTATGCAGGCCAGCGACAAAGAAAAGGCCGATACCCTGCTGAAGATCATCGGCGTGGGGGAAGAACTCACCCAGCTGGACCGGCGTATCAAAGCCCTGTACGACAAACGCACCACGGTGGGCCAGATCGCCAACCAGAAAAAGGCCGTTGCCGAGGAAATGCAGGAATATCCCGAAGCGCCGGCCGAACCGGTGAGCGCTATGGAACTGATCCAACAGCAGCAGGAGATTCTGGCCCGCAACGGTGAAAACCAACGCAAGCGGCAGCATCTTGCCGAGCTGGAGGACCAGGAACGACAACTTTCCCGCCAGGTGCAGGACCTGTCCCGCGAATTGGAATATGCCGAGCATAAGCTCTCCAAGGTGCAGCAGGATGTGCAGGACGCCCGCAAAACCGCCGCCCAGCTCCAGGACGAATCCACCGAAGCGTTACAGGCAGCGATCCTGGCGGTAGACGAAACCAACCGCAAGGTGCGGGCCAACCTGGACAAAGCCCGGGCCGAGGATGATGCCGCCGAGTTCGCAGACCAGTACGCCTCCCTGTCCCAGCAGCTGGAAGAAGCCCGCCGCAAGCGCACCGCCCTGCTGGAAGGAGCCGACCTTCCCCTGCCCGGTTTGAGCGTGGAGGATGGACGCCTGACCTACCACGGCCATCCCTGGGGCGCCATGTCGAGCAGTGAACAGCTGCGGGTGGCCACGGCCATTGTGCGACGGCTCAACCCCAACTGCGGCTTTGTGCTGCTGGACAAGCTGGAGCAGATGGACCTGCAAACCCTTACCGACTTTGGTGCCTGGCTGCAGACGGAGGGGCTGCAGGCCATCGCTACTCGTGTGAGCACCGGCGGCGAATGCCAAATTATCATCGAGGACGGCAGAGTGCGCGGGCAGGATACCGACGCCCGCCTGGCAGCAGCCCCCAGACAATGGACGAAAGGAGCCTTTTGAATATGAGCAAATACCAAGTGACCTCCGGCGTGATCCCGGCGCCGGTCAAGGTGGTGCTGTACGGGCCGGAAGGCATCGGCAAATCCACCTTTGCCGCCCAGTTCCCCGACCCTGTCTTCCTCGACACCGAGGGAGGCACCAAGCGACTGAATGTCCGGCGTCTGCCCCGCCCCACCAGCTGGGCCATGCTGCTGGATGAGGTAGCCGAGGTGCGCCGGGGCAGCATCCCCTGCGCCACCCTGGTGCTGGACACCGCAGACTGGGCCGAAACCCTCTGCATCCAGTCCATCTGCGCCAAGGCCAAGGTGGACGGACTGGAGGGGTTCGGATACGGCAAGGGCTACGTGTATGTCAAGGAAGAGTTCGGCCGGCTGCTGGATCAGCTGGAAGAGATCGTGACCGGTGGCCGCAACGTGGTGGTGTTGGCCCATGCCGCCATCGCCAAATTTGAGCAGCCCGACGCCGTGGGCAACTACGACCGCTGGCAGATGAAGACCACCAAGCAGGTGGCCCCGCTGCTGCGGGAATGGTGCGATATGCTGCTCTTTGCCAACTACAAGACGGTGGTGGAGAAATCCGGCAGCAGCCCCAACGCCAAGAACAAGGCCAGCGGCGGACGGCGGGTGCTCTACACCACCCACCACCCCTGCTGGGATGCCAAAAACCGTTTCGGCCTGGCCGAAGAGCTGCCGCTGGACTACGGGGCCATTGCGGCTGTGATCCCCGGAGCGATCCCCCGTGCCCCGGCGCCGGCCGAGCGGCCGATTCTGGTGGAGGACGAACCCGCAAACCCTACCACAAGCCACTCGAACCGCCCCCAGACTGCACCGATCCAGAAGAATGGAACCTTGGCTGCTGGCATTGCTTCCGAACCTGCAAACTGCACGGAGACAACTTCGCCCAAAAATTCTTCTGCCCCTGACCCTGCCGCAGTGGAAGCCCGGTACCGGGCCGGACTGGAAGCCGCCCTGCAGGCGGCGGGCATTCCCGACAACCTGCGGGCCCTGATGGTGGCCAACAAGGTGGAGGAAGCGGACATCCGCAAAGCGGTGGCCCAGAAAGGCTACTTCCCCGAGGATATGCCCATCCGGGATTACCCGCAGGACTTCGTCGACGGCTGCCTGGTGGGCGCCTGGGATGCAGTGTACGAAATGGTAAAAGACTACGGCGACGTGCCGTTTTGATGTGAAAGGAGATTTTCTATGGCTTACGAAGAAATGGGCCGCGCTTTCAGCTGGGACGATGAGATCCGCAACGATGGCCCCGACTATGTACTGCTGCCCGAGGGGGACTACCCCTTTACCGTCACCAAGTTTGAGCGCGCCCGCTTTGAGGGCAGCGCCAAGCTTCCGCCCTGCTCGATGGCAAAGCTGTCCATCACGGTGCACGGTGGCGCCAAGGGCGACGCCTATGTGACCCACCGCCTTTACCTGCACACCCGCACCGAGGGCCTGCTCTGCGCCTTCTTCGAGAGCATCGGCCAGCGCAAGCATGGCGAAGCCCTGCGCCCCCGGTGGAATGAGCTGGAAGGCGCCCAGGGGCTTTGCCGCCTGGACATCCATGAGTACACCAAGAAGGACGGCACCCCCGGTTCCAGCAACGAGATCACCAAATTCCTGCCCCCGCCGGAGCCGAAAGCCGCGCCGGCTCCCGCCTGGAAACAGGGGTCCTTCTGATGGCCGCCACACTGCGGCCGTACCAGCAAGCAGCACGCGAAGGCGTCCACGCCCAGTGGGATGGCGGGCGCCTTCGCACCCTTTTGGTACTGCCAACCGGCACCGGCAAGACCATCGTCTTTGCCAAGATCACAGAGGACCAGGTGCGAGCCGGTGACCGCGTGTTGATCCTGGCCCACCGGGGCGAACTGCTGGAACAGGCGGCTGACAAACTGTACCGGGCCATCGGCCTGACCTGTGCGGTGGAAAAGGCCGAGCAAAGCTGCCTGACCGCCTGGAACCGGGTGGTGGTAGGCAGCGTCCAGACCCTGATGCGCCCCCAGCGTCTGGCGCAGTTCGACCACCGGTATTTCGGCACCATCATCATCGACGAAGCCCACCATGCCGTCACCGATGGCTACCGGCGCATCCTGGACTGGTTCGGGGATGCCCGGGTGCTGGGTGTCACCGCCACGCCTGACCGGGGGGATCTGCGCAACCTGGGCGAGGTGTTCGATTCCCTGGCCTACGAATACAAACTGACCCAGGCCATCCGGGAGGGGTATCTGTGCAAAATCATGGCGCAGACCATCCCCCTGCAGCTGGATATCTCCATGGTAGGCATGAGCGGCGGCGACTTTGCAGCCGACGGACTGGGCACCGCCCTGGACCCCTACCTTGACCAGATCGCCGAACAGATGGCCCACTACTGCCGGGAGCGCAGGACGGTGGTGTTTCTGCCTCTCATCCAGACCAGCCGGAAGTTCCGGGACAAACTGAACGCCCACGGATTCCGCGCGGCCGAAGTCAACGGCAAAAGCCCCGACCGGGCCAAGATCCAGGCGGACTTTGCCGCCGGCAAATACAACGTGCTGTGCAACAGTATGCTGCTGACCGAGGGCTGGGACTGCCCGCCGGTGGACTGCATCGTGGTGCTGCGCCCCACCAAGGTGCGCAGCCTGTACAGCCAGATGGTGGGCCGCGGCACCCGCCTTTCCCCGGAGACCGGCAAACAGAACCTGTTGCTGCTGGATTTTCTGTGGCACACCGACCGCCACGAACTCTGCCGCCCCGCCGATCTGATCTGTGAGGATCATGCGGTGGCCGTACAACTGACCGATACCCTGGCCCATGCCGCCGCGCCCCAGGACCTGGAGGAGGCGGTGGTGCAGGCCAGCACCGACGTGGTAGCCCAGCGGGAGGAAGCCCTGGCCAAACAGCTGGCCGAACAGCGCCGCAAGCGCGCCAGACTGGTGGACCCGCTGCAGTACGAGATGAGCATCCAGGCCGAGGATCTCTCCGGCTATGTGCCGGCCTTCGGCTGGGAGAGCGCCCCGCCCACCATGCAGCAGACCGCCGCCCTGGAAAAGTTCGGTATCCTGCCCGACGCCGTGGACAGCGCCGGCAAGGCCAGTCTTTTGCTGGACCGGCTGGCCAAGCGCCGGAACGAGGGCCTGACCACCCCCAAGCAGATCCGCTGTCTGGAGCGGTACGGTTTTCATCATGTGGGCACCTGGACCTTTGACCAGGCCGCCCGGATGATCACCCGCATCTCGGCGGGGGGCTGGCGGGGCGCCCCGAAAGGCGTCAACCCCAAAACCTATACCCCGGATTTTGCGTAAGGTGGTGATCCTTTGGAGGAAGAACTCTGTCAGGCGCTGGAAGCCATCTCCCCGGCGACCTGCACCTATCAGGACTGGCTGACCGTGGGCATGGCCCTGAAACAGGCCGGGCTGCCCGTGACCCTGTGGGAACAGTGGAGCGCCCGGGACGGCAGCCGCTACCACAAGGGCGAATGTGCCCGCAAGTGGGAAACGTTCCGGGGCAGTCCGGCCCCCGTCACCGAGAACAGCATCTTCAAGCTGGCCCGGGACCACGGTTGGACCGGCCCCGAAGGGCACGAGCTGGGCTGGGACGACGTCCTCCAGGCCCACGAGGAAGGCCGGGTGGTGGACCCCCACTGGCTGGATGTGCCCGACCTGGCGCTCCCCGACCCAACGGCCCCCTGGGACCCCGCGGCCCAGCTCGTCGACTATCTGCGGGCGCTTTTTGAACCCTCCGACCATGTGGCCTATGTCACCGAAAGTTTTCTGGATAAAGACCGGCGCCGCCCCACCAAGGGGTGCTGGGACCGCACCGCCGAGCAGCTGATTGCCGAGTTGCAGGCCTGCGGGGAGGATCTTGGGAGCGTACTGGGGGACTATGACCCCGCGGTGGGCGCCTGGATCTGCTTTAACCCCGTGGACGGGCAGGGACGGCGGGACGCCAACATTACCGAGTACCGCTATGCCCTGGTGGAAAGCGACGAGCAGGACATTGACCGGCAGGCCGCCATCCTGCACCAGATGCAGCTGCCCCTGGCCGCCCTGGTCTACAGCGGAAAAAAGAGCCTGCACGCCATCGTCAAGGTGGACGCACCCGATTCTGCCGAATACCGCAAGCGGGTGGATTATCTCTACGAGGTCTGCCGCAAAAACGGGCTGCAGATCGACCAGCAGAACCGCAACCCAAGCCGTCTGTCCCGGATGCCCGGCATCCTGCGGGACGGCCAGAAGCAGTGCCTGCTGGAGACCAATACCGGCAAATCCTGCTGGCAGGAGTGGCAGGACTGGATCGAATCCGCCACCGACGACCTGCCCGACACCGAGAACATGGCCGACAGCTGGGACAGTTTACCCCCGCTGGCCGACCCACTGATCGACGGCGTGCTGCGCCAGGGGCACAAGATGCTGCTGGCCGGCCCATCTAAAGCGGGCAAGAGCTTTGCCCTCATCGAGTTGTGCATCTGCATCGCCGAGGGCCGCCCCTGGCTGGGGAAGTTCGGCTGCGCCCAGGGGCGGGTGCTGTACATCAACCTGGAACTGGATCGGGCGTCCTGTCTGCACCGATTCAAGGACGTCTACACCGCTCTGGGTTACCCGCCAGACCATGTGGGCCGCATCGACCTGTGGAACCTGCGCGGTGCCAGCGTCCCCATGGACAAGCTGGCGCCCAAACTCATCCGCCGCGCCGCCAAAAAGGATTACATCGCCATCGTGCTGGACCCCATCTACAAGGTCATCACCGGCGACGAGAACAGCGCCGACCAGATGGCCAAGTTCTGCAACCAGTTCGACCTGGTCTGCCGGGAACTGGGCTGCGCCGTGATCTACTGCCACCACCACAGCAAGGGCGCCCAGGGCGGCAAGCGCAGCATGGACCGCGCCAGCGGCTCCGGCGTGTTTGCCCGCGACCCAGACGCCATGCTGGATATGACCGAGCTGACACCCACCGACGCCATCCGCAAGCAGCTGGAAAACCGCGCGGCCTGCGCCGCCTGCAAGGCGGCCCTCGACCGCCGCGGGCTGGAGGATGCCTACAGCCAGGACGACGCCTTGAGCCGCACCCGGATGCTGGACATCTGCAAAGAGCAGCTGTCCCTGGCCGACCGCCGGCAGCTGGATGCCGACATCGAGGCTGCCACCCGCCGCGCCCTGGCCCAGACCGCCTGGCGCATCGAGGGGACCCTGCGGGAATTCGCCCGCTTCGACCCGGTCAACCTGTGGTTCGACTATCCCGTCCACAAGCTGGACACGGGGCTGCTGGAGGACTTGCAGCCGGAAGCCGACTACAAGCGCCTGGGCGAGCGGGGCGCAGCCCAGCGGTGGAGCGACAAGGGCCGGGAGGACTACGCCAAAAAGCGCAGCAAGGACCTGTCCGCCGCCTTCGAGGCCTGCATGATGGACGGCGAGGTGACGGTGTACAGCATGGCCGAGTACATGGACCTGAAGCCCCGGACAGTCAAGAGCCGCCTGAAGGCAGACGGCGGCTACTGGATCGATGGCGAGAAGGTTGGCCGAAAGGAACCCGGCAGCCGGGGATGAAATATACAAACTGTAATTTTTCTCTGTACAAATTGTTATATTTTTGCGGTTATGGCCGCCATTAACGTCACTGCAAAAATGCAGCGAATAGCGAAAAATGCCGCTATAAACTGCAAAATTGCAGTGCAAAAATAGCCTTATATATATAAGCAAAACAACTGCGTTGTGTTTGGGTGTCCCCAAGTATGGGGGCGTACACAGCCCCCCATACATTGGGGAACCCCCTCCCAAACACAGTGGCGAGAAAAAGAAGGGAGAGAACGCCATGCAATTTTTCCTGCCGATGAAACCGCCTACCGTGACCCACCACGCCAAGGAGCTGCACGCCTACATGAAGGGCGGCAAGCCCTGCGCCGTCCTGCATGACAGCCGCGAGCTGAAGGACGCCCGCGCCAAGCTGCACGCGGCCCTGGCGCCCTTTGCCCCGGACAAGCCTTTCGGCGGGCCGGTGCGGCTGCTGGTCAAGTGGTGCTTTCCGTCCGATGGCCGCCACGCCGACGGCGAATGGAAAACCACCAAGCCCGACACCGACAACCTGGACAAGGCCCTCAAGGACGAAATGACCCGCCTGCGCTACTGGTATGACGATGCCCAGGTCGCCAGCGAGATCAGCGAGAAGTTCTGGGCCGATGTGCCGGGCATCTTCGTGAAGGTGGTGGCGCTGTGAAACACGATTGTGAAACCTGCCGCTGGTGGGAACCGTACAACGGCGTATGCTGCAATGGCGACAGCCCCTACTGTGCAGATTTTGTGACCTATGTATGCAAGGAATGGGAGGTGCAGGATGCCCAAGAATCTGACCTACGATAACGCCCGGGCCTGCTGTGTGCCCTACGACAGCCCGCCGCCGGGCCTGACGGCGCAGCTGCAGCGGCTGGTGACCGAGGAGCGGCCGGGGGCCTGCCTGGGCTGCGGATTCGAAAATGCATGCGCCGCCCGCGGCTGTGCGGTACTGCGTACTGTGAGCCGAATGGTGGCCATCATCGAAAGGAAGTGATACCGATGCCCAAAATTATGATACCAGACATTCTTAGTCTGATTATCTCTGTATTTATCCATACGGTTCTACTTTTTGTGGCATACCGCGCGGGACACAATGACGGATACCGGGAGGGCTATCTGGACAGCAAAGATTTCGAAAAAACGGTGCAGGATACGTTCCGTCATATTCCGCCCATCCGAATGGATCACACACACGGAGGCGATGCCGATGACCTATGAGGAGAAAGTCCGCTGGCTGCGCCGCTACCGCAATGCGCTGCACGCTGAGGACCGCCTGCGTGACCAAATATGCGCCGTGCGTACCAGAATGGAATCCACCTCGCAGGCGTTAAGCCCCGTCGTGGGCGGGAGCAGCGGGGACGGAAATGCCATCGAGCGCGGCGTCGAACTGCTGGACCGCTATCAGCGTGACTTGGTGGAGCAGCTTGAAAAATCGCAGAAGATTCGCGCCGAGATAGAAGATGCTATATATGCACTGCCGGACCATCTGCAACGGGAAGTCCTGTTGGCCCGGTACATCGATGGGCTGCCGGTCTGGCGTACCGCAAACCGCTTGCATATTTCCGAGCGCTGGGTCTTGAATAACCAGAACCGCGCGATCAAAAATCTTCAAACTGTGCATGCCAGTTCACCTTTTGATGGTGTAAACTGCTAGTATCAAAAGCCGCAGGGAGCAGAGACCTTGCGGCTTTTGGTTTTGGGCTTTGCATAGGCACCTCC
>ERZ1643250.3304-NODE-3304-length-11153-cov-104.968102_pt1 | contig 11153 bp, 9 predicted proteins | sample MGYA00579262_ERZ1643250 | MGnify/ENA primary metagenome ERZ1643250 (study PRJEB29033, sample SAMEA4952265) | chicken gut metagenome | biome: Broiler Chicken; feature: Gastrointestinal Tract; material: Caecum | place: Ireland | collected 2018 | study: Broiler...
TTCTGGATTTGTTCCGCTTCGGAGAGGAACAGGTTTAAGCTCAGCTGTTGATAAGCTCCGCCATCAGAATCTCCTCGGCCTGGGCCTTGCAGGTGTTCATCAGGCCCACCCACTGCATCGGGTCGCGGGCTTTCAGCTCCTCCGTCGCGCCCGCCGCCTCGGCCAGCCGGGGCATCATCTGCTCCAGACGGCTGTTCGCGGTCTCGTCGATCTCCTGAAGGTGCGGGTACAGCTTCTCGCTCATCAGCAGCTGGTTGTACAGGATGGGCCGATGCTCCTTCAGGTACGCTTTGCGCATCCTGCCGTACTTGCCCAGGGGCCTCTGCGGCTGCTCGGTCAGGCTCAGGTCGGGAATCAGGTAATCTCCGTTCCTCGTGTAAGTCAGGTTGTTCTCCATGTGTGACGCTCCTTTCTGCGAGTTGTTCACGTTCATAGTTCTGGATGGTGACGCCGATCTGCCGCAGCACCTGCTGGTTTACCTGGCTGACCGCTGTGCCCAGCGCCCCGATGGCCGCAGGGGTGTTGAAGTCGAAGATCGGCATGAAATCTTCATGGCCGAAATACTGCTCCGGTTCCAGCCCGCAGCGGGACATGAGGGCATAGGTGATGCTGACGGTGGCGGCGGATTTGAATTGCACCTCGATGTTGTACTCATCGTACTCCTCCAAAAAGGAACCGTCAACGATATAGAGAATGTCCTGCCTGTGTTCGTCCCAGTATTCCTCCGCCAGCTTGGCAGCCACATCAGCCAGTTGCTGGGCCAGGTCGTTGCTGCTCACATCGTAGTTGCGTTCCAGCATGGCCGACACAGGCCCAATGTGCCGTTCCTCCAGCTGCCACAGCCAGGGGGTGCGGGAATGTTCACGGGTGCCGGTGTCGGAAATATCGAACACATAGCGCAGGCGGGGCCGGTCCCCGGAATCGTCCACCAGGGCGATGCCCTTGGAACCGCGCCGCACATACCGGCCCATGCGGTCATTCCACAGGTCGTACTCGGCGCAGGCGGTAGCGTCCGGGCGCTGAGCGTAGATCATCAGCTGCTCATGGTAAGGGTACTTGTAAAGCCGGGCGGCGGTGGTGAGAAAGCCCGCCCACTCCTGCCAGCTGCCGGTGAGCTGGACCGCCACCTTCTCCGCCATCTGCGCGTACATTTCTGCTTTGGTTGGCATGGTTGTCTGTCCTCCCTTCCTTCGGATATGAAAATGGGGCGGTATGGTGGCCGCCCCGGCTGGTCAAAACAGGGTGTTACTCGTCAAAATCCGGGTACAGTTCCAGCGCATCAAAGTCGGCGTCCGTCATCGCCCGGAGCTTGGCGAGGGTGCTGTCGGTCAGGGCCAGCAGTTCGGTCTCGTCCGGCTCCAGATGGCCACGCATCTCGGACAGCGCCTCGATGGCTCCCAGGCGGCTGCCGGGGTTGTAAATACACAGCAAATTGGTTTCCTCAAAAGTCAAAGCATTCATATCAGATTTCCCTTTCCGCGCTCTTTTTGGGCGCTGTCTTTTTGTGTTCGGGTTTAGGCTGGCTTTTCAGCTGGTCCATGACGGACTTCTTCTTGTCCCGATCTTCCCGGTGGGCGGCGGCCGCCAAATCCATGAGAGAGATGGGCTGACCGCTGCGGGCCTGCTGTTCCAGCTGAGCCACCGTCGGCTCCTTGGGGCCGTTGTTGATAACGCCGTCGATCATGCCGTAGTCGTCCTCAACCGTCATCTCCGCACTTTTCAGCGGATTGTCCGGCAGAAAGCCGGGGATTTGCTGAAAGCCAAAACTGTCGCAGTAATGACAGGATACCTTGCCGTCCTGCTTGATGGCAACGATGTCGCTGACGCTCATAGACGGGTGGCGGTAGTCGGCAGGGTGTTCGTTGTTGAAGCGGTATTCGAGATTATCCAGCACGCTGCCTTTCAGGTCGCCGGGTGTGAGCGGCGCAGTATAGACCAGATCGTAGTTATCGCGCTGCACAGTCCGCCCGATGGACTTGACCCATTCCAGCCCCTCGTAGCGAATGTCCCTCAGTTCGTCGGTGTGCTTCACTTGGTAGATGGCATAGCAATCGCCCTTGTGGTTGAGAAACGCCTGCTCCCGTTCCCGCTGGTGGTCCATGCGGTCCATGACCCGGGTATCGAAAGCAGGACTTTCTTCCCATTCCTCACGGGTGACAGCAAAAATGCCGTCGTGGGCGTCCAGGTCGGCGGTATCAAAGGCCATCGCGGGGTTTTCGCCCTGCTGGACCATGTAAACGGTTAGGTCCTGCGCCATCAGCTCGTAGGCCCGCTCTTTGGAAAGGGGCAGAAGGTCCCTGTCCAGATAGCCGCACTTTTCCAGATCGTCCTGGGTCAACGTCGGGTCCGGCATGGGGTATTCGTCCAGCGTCTGCTCCGGGGCATCCGGCAGCTGGGTGACTTCCGGCACAGCGGCCTGGGCCGCTGCCTGCATCTGTTGGACTGCCGCCTCCTGCAAGGTCTCGATCATGGACAGCGGCGCATACCGAATGGACTGGCCGCCCATGCCGTGCATCTCACAGATTTTCAGTGCAGCGGTGGACAACGGCAATTCCGGCGCATCTAGCTGGCCGCTGTCCAGCTGTCGCATGGTTTCTTTGTCGTAGAGCGTGTAGTCCCAGCCGGTGTCACAGGACTGAACATGAAGATAGGTGGCATCATCAACCAGCAACAGGGCCTCCTGGGCTTCGGCGCTGGGGGCAGGTGTATTAGGCGTTTCCTCTGTGGGCTGCTGAACAGCGACCTCCGGGGCCAGCTCCGGCGCAACTTCCTGTCGGGGCACCGCCTGTTCCGGCTGGGCGGTCAGGTCAATGCCGCGCTCCTTACAAATTTCCTTGTAGTGCCGGTCAATATCGGAAATCAGCTCACCGGCGGTCTTATTGATAACCTCCAGACTGGCCCGCAGCTCCTTCAGTTCCTTGCCTTGACTCCAGCTGGCGATATAGCCGAAGCTGTTCTCGGCAGTCTGGATACCGTAATACTGGCAAACCGCATAGGAGATGCTCTCGGCCTGGACTTCCTCCGTATGCCGGTCCTTCGCTGCCTGGACCTCGGCAGAGTGATCTTCCTCCACCTCCAGACGCCACTCGAACTGATTCTCGTCCACAAAGCGCCAGTCTGCATCGGCAGCGAACTGTTCCGCCTCTGCTTCGGTGGCAAAGCCCTGGGAAAAGTCCCGCTTGGTCCCGCCGTCGCTGACCATGACCACCTTCCAGGTGGGTTCGGGTTTCGTCCGCTTCGGGTCGTGTAGCTTGCTGTGGGCGGTCTCATGCACGGCAGCGGAAACGGTCTGCACCTCGCTCATGCCTTCCCGAATGGCGATCCGCTGCTGATCGGAGGAAAAATAGCCGTCCATGTTTGCATCCATCGGCTCAAACTCGATGGGGACCGGGGCGGACCGGCGCAGGGCCTCCATAAACACCTCATAATTCTGGACATTCCCGGAAAGAGAGGCCGCCAGTTCCGGCAGGGGCTTGCCGTCCGTCTGGCTGATGTCGAACACCTTCACCGGGCGGAACAGTGGGATCTCGATCTCCTTTTCCTCCATGATGACCTTGCCATCCTTATCCAGCATGGGGGCTTTGGTGTCCGGGTCCAGCTTCTGTTCCTCGATTTTCTTCTTATATGGTGTCGGGGCAATGATGGTGATTCCGTGTTCACCCCGCTTCACATGGCGGGAAAACTGGTTTTTCCACTTGTTGTAACCGGCCACCAGGGTGGCGTCCGGGCGCTGCATATAGATGAGCATGGTGTTGTTGACGGAGTAGCGGTGGAAGCGGGACATCACGGACAGGTAACGGCGGTATTTGTCGCTCTCGAACAGCTCCTTGATACCCTGTTCAATGCCCGCCGTGATTTCCTGCAACCGCTCCCGGTTGGTGGGTTTGTCAGCCATGATTTTCACTCTCCCTTCTATGGCCGAAAGTTCAGAGGTGTGTTCTACGATCCACCGGTCCTGTTCCTCGGTGCTGCTGTCGAGAAACGTATCCAGCAGATAGCCCATGTAATCTTTCTTTTGAATGGCCTCCATAAAACGGGGATGCGGGTCCTCGTCCGGCGTTTTGGGGGAATAGTCGGTTTCCCATTTTCGGAGCAAGTGGTAGTAGTCCGCCAGAACACGCCACCCATGTTCCCGTTTTTCCTTTAATTTCTGCGCCTCGGTTTTCTGCCGGACGTAACGCCTCCGGGGAGGGGCCTGACTGTCATAGGCCAGGCCAAAATCCAGGGCCAGCTTTTCGGCGGCCTCCTTGGGGGACAGGTCATAGAGCCGGGCGGTGAAGTCGATCACATCGCCGTCTGCGCCACAGCCGAAACAGTGGAAACGTGTGTCCACCTTCATGCTGGGGTTGCGGTCATCGTGGAAGGGGCAGCAGGCCATACCGCCGCGCTTTACCTCGATGCCGTACAGTTCTGCCGCCTCCCGGACGGTGACGGACTGCTTCACAACTTCAAAAAGGTTTTCGCCCATACTCACTTACCGCCCGCTTTCGGGACGGGCGGCCTGTACCCGGCAGCCTTGGCCCGTTCGCTGGCTGCCTTACGACGCTCGGCGCTATAAGGTTCCCGCACCGACACGCAGCGTTTGGGCACCGTAAAGGTCTGACGGTCTTTTTTTACAATCTGGTCCGGGTACTTCTCCGCCAGCCGACGCAGCTTTTCCAGCAGCTTGAGGTCGTGGGTGTAGACCTCGGCGGTGGCCTCGGCCTGGTTGTAGAGGATAATGGTTTCCTGTTCATACAAACTCAGTTTCATTTGCCGCCGCCTTTCTGCCGGTCAAAGTCCAGCTTGAAGTTGACGTACTGGCCGGTATCTTCCAGCACCACGGTGGCGTCGTAGGTCTTGCCGCTTTTCTCGGAGTACAGCCCCGTCACATGGGCGCGGCCATCTTTCAGCAGCGCCGCCACAATGGCCTTGGTGGGCTGCTTGCGCTTGGCGGCCCACCACTTGCTGTTTTTCCAGATTGCAAATTTGCAAGATTTGTCCTGGCAGAAGAAGCCTTTTTGCATTTCTGCAATTTCACCGCCGCAGCGGGGGCATTTGCCCACCACCTCGCGGGGCGGGGTGAACAGGTACTCGCTGCCCTTGATGACCTGATAGGTCCCCACCAGCTCCTTCAGCATGGCGGTGATCTCGGCCATGAAGTCCTCCGGGGCCAGCTCGCCGCGCTCGATTTCGCCCAGCCGGTATTCCCACTCGGCGGTCAGCAGTGGGGATTGCAGCTGCTCCGGCAGGACGGTAATCAGGGAAATGGCATCATGGGACGGCAAAAGCTGCACGGTTTTCTTGCTCTTTTTGCGCTCCAGAAAGCCGGTGGACACCAGCTTCTCCAAAATTCCGGCGCGGGTGGCAGGGGTGCCAAGCCCCTTGCGTTCGGCGTCCTCCGGCATATCATCTTTTCCAGCAGTCTCCATCGCGGAGAGCAGCGTGTCCTCGGTGAAGTGCTTGGGCGGCGTGGTCTTGCCCTCCTTGACGACGGCACCGGCGACCGGCAGTTCCTGGCCCTCGGTTAGCTCCGGCAGGGCCTTGTCCTCGGCGTCTTTGTCCGGCTCCGCATTTTTCATGCTGGCGCGGTAGGCGGCGTCCAGCGCCCGCCAGCCAGGTTGCTTCACCGTGCGGCCTTTGGCGGTGAACTCTGTATCGGCGCACTCTACCGTGACAGCGGTTTCGGCGTAGGTGTGGGGCAGGGCCACCGCGCACAGCAGGCGCAGCGCCACCAGCTCCAGAATGGCCCGTTCGCCCACCGGCAGGGCGGACAGGTCCGCCTCCCGGATGTTGCGGGTGGGGATCACCGCATGGTGGTCGGTCACTTTCTTGTCGTTGATGACCGCCGCCGCATCGCAGGAAATGGCGATGCCTTTGCGGAACGGCATGGCGTTGGCGACCAGATTCACCAGCACCGGCAGGCCCTCGGCCATGTCGGAGGTCAGGTAGCGGCTGTCCGTCCGGGGATAGGTGCAGAGCTTCTTTTCATAGAGGTTTTGCAGGTAATCCAATGTCTGCTGCGCCGTGAAGCCCAGCAAGCGATTGGCGTCCCGCTGGAGTGTTGTCAGGTCGTAGAGGGCGGGCGGTTTCTCGGATTTGTCTTTGCGTTCCACCCTCTTGACCGTGGCCATGCCGCCCTGGCAGGCACTTTTCAACTGCTCGGCATCCGCTTTCTTGTCTATCCGGGCGCTGGTAGCGGAAACGCCGGGCAGATCCAGCGCCACCGTATAAAACGGCACCGGCTTGAAGGCGTCGATCTCGGCCTCCCGCTGGACGATGAGCGCCAGCGTCGGGGACATAACGCGGCCAATGTTGAGGGTGCGGTGGTACAGCACCGAAAACAGCCGGGTGGCGTTGATGCCCACCAGCCAGTCGGCCTTGGCCCGGCAGAGGGCCGCCTGGTGCAGCCCGTCATAGTCCGCGCCGGGGCGCAGGTTGGCAAAGCCCTCCCGGATGGCGGAATCCTCCATGCTGCTGATCCACAACCGGCGTATGGGCTTGGTGCAGCCCGCCAGGCAGTAAACGGTGCGGAAAATCAACTCACCTTCGCGCCCGGCATCGCAGGCGTTGACTACCTCGGTCACGTCCTCCCGCCGCAGCAGGGTACGCAGCACATCGAACTGATCCCGTTTGTCCTTGGCGATGGTGAAGCGCCAGGTCTCCGGCAAAATCGGCAGGTCATCATAGCGCCACTTGGCGTAGTCAGGATTATAGGTGGCGGCATCGGCCAGCCCGGCCAGATGCCCCAGGCACCAGCTCACCAGCCAGCCGCCGCCCTCCAGGTAGCCGTCCCTGCGGGTGGTAGCGCCCAGTACAGCGGCCAACGAATTTGCAACCGAAGGTTTCTCGGCAATTACCAATTTCATTTCTGTCTCCTCCTTTCGCGCAGCCATGCGGTCAGCTCCTTGTGGCAGAATCCCACGCAGGGCTGGCCGGGGCGGTAGTTTCCACAGCCATAGCAGGGGTGGCCGGGAGATAAAGAGGGAGGACGGGAAACTGCCTTCCCGCCCTCCGGCCTGCGCATCATCATGGGTTCAAAGGGGCTGTCGGTGAACCGGGTCATTTGACCGGGTTCTCGCTTTCTTCATCGCCGCCCCCGTCGGCTTCCTCCGGCTCGGTCTCCCAGGTCTCATCCTCCGGGAGTTCTTCATCTGCGCCATAATCGTAATCATCTAAGTTATCGCTGCCCTTGGTCTTGGGCTTCTGCTTGATGAATTTGAAGTAGACCAGCGCACCGATGCCGCCCAGCACAGCCAGCACCACCAGCAGGAATACCGGATTCAGCCCCGCCGGTTCAGCTTCCGGCTCAGCCTCGGTCTCCGGGGTGGGCGTAGGTTCCGGCTCCTGACCCGTGCATCCAGCCATATCCACGGCGCAGACCGGACAAGCCGTATTCACTGCGCCCGCCGCACACTTCTCCGTACAGTTGCAGACGGCAGGGGTTTCCTCTGTGGTCTGGCCGTCCTCCATCAGTGCCTCCAGATCGGCCTCATCCACCTGGTTTAAGAAGTGGACGGCGGTCTCCTTGTCCTCGTTGGCACGGTCAATGAGGATGTAGAAGTAGTTGCCCGCCTTGGTGGTGACGGTGATGAGCTGCTTGTTGCCGCCAAAGTCATCCACCAGGGCGGCGTTGCCCTCCGGGGTCAGCGGCGGGCTGTCCTCGGTTTCCTCCACCACCACATTGCTGTCATTGGTGGCATCAGCTTCCGGTGTGGCCGTCGGCGCGGGGTCCGTGCCCTGGGCAAAGGCGGTCACAGAAAAGCCGCCCATCAGCACCAGAGAGGTGCAAAGGGCGGCAAGGGTTCTGAAAATCTTCTTATTCTTCATGGGTCATGTCCTCCTGTTCAGAATTGGCGGGAATCGCTTCCTGGCCGGGCACCATTCCGCCAGCCAGCAGGGCGTTCAACTGGGCCGGGGTCATGCGCAGGGCGCGCACCATCTGGACAATCTCCAGATTTTCCGCTTCAGTTTTCTGCGCTTCCAGGGCCTTCAGCTTTTCCTGCTGCTCCGCGATTTTCTCGCGGGTTTTGGCGATCTCCTGGTCGATGCGCTCGATTTTGTTCTTAGCCATAGTCAATCACTCCATTCCATATCGCTCTTTCCAAGCGTAGTTGCGCCCCAATCCCTTGACGGTCTTGAGATGGGGCATTGCGTTTTCCTCAATGGCAAGCGCCCGACGGTACAGGTCGGGGTGCTGCCGTTTCAGGGCTTCTACTTCGTCGCGCTTCATACTGGGGCAGAAAAAGCAGGACGATTTACCGGGCAGAGGCAAACCCGCCTCCTGAATTGCCCGGATACAATCGTCCCGCGTCCAGTGCCAGTCCTCAATCAGCGGATAGCGGTTCTTATACTTTTTGTCCGCTTCATTGTACTTTTTGGAATGTTCGTACCGTTTCTGCTCCCCGGCGTCGTAGCCAATGAACCGCGTGACCCGTTCGCCCGCCTGCCACACGGCGCGGCATTGCGGATGGTGGTTGCAGAACTTTTCCTGCGGGCCGATTTTGTGCTTCTGCGAGCACCGCTTGAAGCCGTAGGCGATGGAGGGCAGCGTCCCCGAACGCAGGCACTCCGTTTCCAGGGTTAGCCGGTTGCCACTGCGGTCTACATTCTTCACCACCGTAATGTGTGGCATCCTGTGTTCTTGCAGCCACCGGTTCATGATTTCCAGAAAGCGGTAGGTATGTGGATGCTCCGCCCCGGTGTCCGCAAAGGTGATGAGGTCAACGGGAATCTCATGCTGATGAAGCCCAACCAAAAGGGCGGCACTGTTCGTGCCGCCCCCAAAAGATACAATATTCAGTTTTATACCTCCGCAGAAATTTACCAGTTCATCAGGCCGTAGCCCTTGATGCACTCATAAGTGAGTGAGTAGCTTTTAATCTTGCAGGCGTCGCCGGAATTACCTTCCACGGTGTAGACCCGGCTGCCGTCGGTGCCCACCACGATGCCCACATGGTCGGCGGACCCGTCCAAATCCCAGTCAAAGAAGATGGCGTCGCCGGGAGCGATGTTTTCATATCCCCGCGCACCCCACTGACCGTGCGACTGGAACCAGGGGACGCCCTGGGACTGACAGGCGGCAAAGCGAGGTTCGGATAACCCCATCTGGCCGTAACACCAGGAGACGAAGCAGGCGCACCACTCCACACGGGAGGTAAATCCGTACCAGCTCCAGTAGGGCTGGCCGCCCACATTGCCCACCTGGCTTTTGGCGATGTCCACCACCGCCTGATTGCCGGGCCGTGTTCCGTTCACAAACTCCACACCGGCCAAGCTCTCGGAGTCGCTGGTGTCGGCGGAACCACCGCCGAAGATCAGCGGCTTGTTGCCCAGCGTCTGCCGGTACACCTGATACATCTCCAGCTGATCCGGCGTCAACAACTCCGAAGCCACAGAGGATATGGGCTTGCTGGTGAGGGTCACATTTAAGATGTAGTAGTTGTAGGGGACTTCAACCGTATAACTGTTGCCCTCGCTGTCGGTCCGGGTCTCGGTGCGGTAGCGTACTTCCACTTCCTCGGTCAGCGTCAGCTGGTACTGGGCATTGAAGATGCGCTCCAGCTCGGCCTGGGCACTTGCTCGCGTGTAGCCCTGCAAGACGGCAGACAGGTAGGCCGCCAGCTCGTGGGGGTCGTGGCCGATCATATCCAGGTCATAGCGGTACTCGTCATAGCCGGGATGGCTGCTCTCGATGTTGTCGATCTCGGCTTGCAACGCGGTCTCCCTGGCTGCATAGTCCGCCTCCACCGCCACCAGCTCCGGGTCATCCGAAGGGTAGGTGGTGCCGGAAATCATCGAACCGATGCTCTGCGCCATCATGGAGCAGGAGGACATAGTGTTGAGCAGCAGGCAGATCAGCAGGAAAATCGCCAGCACCATGATGAAGCCTTTCTTGTGCTGCATCACATAGGCACCGGCCTGCTGGGCCTTTTCTTTGACCGTTTTGGCCGCCTTGCCGGATTTTTGCGCGGCACCGGCGGCGGTCCCGCCGGACTGCGCGGCCCGTTTGGCAGCGGCGTACTGCTTTTTGATCTGCTGCTTCTGCTGCCACCGGGACAGCGGGTTACTCGCAGCCTGGGGATTGTCCTGCAACGACTTCTGGTACAGTACATTGATGTTGGCCTTTTCCAGCTTCCGCTCGGCCTGGGCGGCCTTGCGGTAGGGTTTCAGCTTGTGGCTGCGGTAGCCCTCCTGGACCAGATGCACGCCAGTCTCCACGGCTTCCTCGGACTTGTGGGCGCTCTCCACGCCCACGTTGTCATCCTCGGACTCCTGAATCTCCTGGTGAATCTTGCCTGCCACTGCATTGCCCGGCGCATCCCGCAGAGAATGGGACAGCTTGGAGGGCGGCCGGGGCTTATCCTCCAACACCAGCTTGGTTGTGACCTTGCCGGTCTTGGGGTCCACCTCGGTCCGTTTGACCTGCTTTTTCGGGATTTTTGCCTGCGCCTTGTCCGCTTTGGCGGCGGCCTTTTCCGCCTTGCGGATGGGCTTTTCCAGTGCCGGGTCCGCCCGTTCTTCCTCCGTAAAGCGCAGGCGCGGTTCCTTAATCAAACCATTCCCCCAGCATGAGGGAGGCCATCATGCCGGAAAGCTCCGCATAGGCCGCCAGCCCCATCGGCCCCACGAAGCGGCACTCGGTCAGGCAGGCGTAAAGCTGGGCCAGCGCATCCGCCAGAATCTGGACTTCGGTGCCTTCCAGCACGGCCCCGCCGGTCTGGCCCCGCTGGACTTTGGCGGCGCACAAAATCTCCACCAAGCGCAGCAGGCCGATCTCGCCGGTCTCGGTCAACTCCGCCGCCTGGTCTGCCGCCGTGCGGCACTCGGCAACCGCGTCGGCCATCGCCGTCAGCAGCGCGGTGCGCTGGGTCTCCAACGCCCGGTCCAAAAACATCATGTGGTCATTGTTCAGAATTTCGGGTTTCATAATCAATCGGCCTCCTTTATTTCCTGTGGTTTTGTAGTCATAATGCGGTACAGCTCGGTATTTTTCGGGAAGTGGTCCACGAAAGGCAAAATCGTGGAACCGTAGAACAGCAGTCCCTCGCCCTCGCCGGAATGGGTCACATAGGACAGCTGGTGCGGAGAAATGCCCAGCTGCTTGGCGAGAATCTGCCGGTCACCGCCCGCCTGGTTGAGCATATACACGAAGTCGGAGTTCTCGAAGATGT
>ERZ1643250.3310-NODE-3310-length-11146-cov-5.162835_pt1 | contig 11146 bp, 10 predicted proteins | sample MGYA00579262_ERZ1643250 | MGnify/ENA primary metagenome ERZ1643250 (study PRJEB29033, sample SAMEA4952265) | chicken gut metagenome | biome: Broiler Chicken; feature: Gastrointestinal Tract; material: Caecum | place: Ireland | collected 2018 | study: Broiler...
GCTGCATATCGAAATATTCTCCCTGACTGGTCACACCCACCCCCAGAGGAGCTGCAAAGGAGAGGATCATATGGGGACTGAATCCACCGGAATAGGCAATGGGAAGTTCTGCTCTTCGGATCGCCTTCTGAAAGTAGCGCATGGTATCCAGATGGCCGATGAATTTCACCGGGCCCTGTTTGGAAAATTTAACTCTGACGTTCATAGCAGACACCTCCTCCATATTGTTTTACGCCGCATCCGGAACATTTCTCGCGGCAGTTGGGAGTAACAGTTTCCTTTTTCGCCTGCTCCCATTCTCTTTTTAAGAAGGATTTTGTAACCCCCGCGTCAATGAAATCCCAGGGGAGGATTTCCTCCAGAGAACGCTCCCGAAGGGTATAAAAATCCGGATTTATTCCTGTCTCATCGAAAGCCTCTCTCCAGATTTTTGGACGGAAAGACTCCGACCAGGCGTCATAAAGAGCGCCTTTTTTATAGGCCGCCTCAATTACAGAAGCACACCGGCGGTCTCCTCTTGCCAGGAAACCTTCCAGAATGGTCACATTAGCTTCATGCCAGTTATAGTGGATACTTTTCTGGTTTAACTGGGCCCGAATCTCTTCTTTTACTACTTTCGCTTTTTCTAAAAATTCCTCTTCCCGGAACATAGGCGCCCACTGAAACGGTGTAAAGGGCTTGGGAACAAAGAAGGAAGTGCTTACGTTAATCTGTACTTTTCCCTTTCTCTGCTCTTTGGGAATGGTATAATATTCTTCGGCAATCTTCTCTGCCAGATGGGCGATTCCCCTCATATCCTCCTGGGTTTCTGTGGGAAGACCCAGCATGAAATAAAGCTTCACCCGGTTCCAGCCGCCCCGGAACGCATCCATGGCGCCTTTTAAAATCACTTCTTCCGTCAGCCCTTTATTGATCACATCCCGCAGTCTCTGAGAACCGGCCTCCGGAGCAAAGGTCAGACTGCTTTTGCGGATGTCCTGTACCTTACTCATCACATCCAGGGCAAATGCATCAATTCGAAGGGAGGGAAGGGAAATATTTACCCCCTGACTCTTGAATTCATCAATCAGATACGTAACCAGTTCTTCCAATTGGGAATAGTCGCTGGAGCTTAAGGAACTTAAAGAAATTTCCTCATGCCCGGTGGACTTTAACATTCTTCTGGCTTCAGTCTTTAATGCCTCTACGTCTCTTTCCCGGGTGGGACGGTAAATCATGGCTTTAATAAACGGTACCACCGGATCCGGCATGTGATAAGCTTCTGTCATATTCATCATGACCTGTTTCTGAATTTTTACGGGAACCTGAGGACGGTTAGGCCCAAAGGAAGCGATGGTACCGTCCGCATGGTAAGTAACGTCATAGAAAGCCGGTGCATAAGTGCCCGGAACCTGAGCGGCCTGTAAGAGGAAGTCCTCCCGTCGGCCGCCCTTCCTTTTATTTTCTTTATAGAGATCGAGAAGCTGATGATAGACCGTCTCCCCTTCTCCGATATAGAAAAGATCAAAAAATGGCGCAATAGGCTCCGGATTAAACACGCAGGGGCCTCCTCCGATTACAATGGGATCCTCCTGGGTCCGTTCTCTGGCATAAAGGGGAATCCGGCTCAGATCCAGAAGCTGCAGGATGTTGGTATAGCACATCTCATACTGGATGGTAATCCCCAGAAAATCAAACTCTCTGACCGGATCCTGAGATTCCAGGGCAAAGAGGGGGATTTTCTCCCTGCGCATAATCTGATCCAGATCCAACCAGGGAGAAAAAACACGCTCACACCAGGTGTCTTCCCTCTGATTAAACATATGGTATAAAATCTGCATTCCCAGATGAGAGCTGCCGATTTCAAACACATCGGGAAAGGCCATGGCAAACCGGATGTCCACTTTGTCCGGATCCTTCATCACGGAATTGATTTCACCGCCGATATAGCGGGCGGCCTTGTCCACCGACAGAAGAATCTCATCACTTAACGCTAATTTTCGCATAATTGTTCCTTTCTGTATCGCAGTAATTACCGGCGGGCCAGCTCCCTGGTAATATCCTCCCAGGTCACGCCTTTTTGTGCCATTAAGACCATTACATGGTAAAGAAAATCGGAAATCTCATATTTTATCTCTTCTTTGTCCGGATTTTTGGCCGCAATGACAATCTCCGTACACTCTTCGCCCACCTTTTTCAGGATTTTATCAATTCCTTTGTCAAAGAGATAATTGGTATAGGAACCTTCTTTTGGATGTTCCTTTCTGTCCAGAATTACATCGTAGACACTCTGGAAAACTTTTAATGGATTGGTATCCTCGTATTCTTTCTTCATTAATTCCTGGAAGAAACAGGTTTTATTTCCTGTATGGCAGGCGGCTCCTATCTGATCCACCTTTGCCAGGATGGTATCGTTGTCGCAGTCCAGATGCAGAGATTTTACATACTGGAAATGACCGGAAGTTTCCCCTTTCAGCCAGAGCTGATTCCGGCTGCGGCTGTAGTAAGTCATTTTTCCGGTTCTCAGGGTATTGGAAAAGGCCTCTTCATTCATATAAGCCAGCATCAGAACTTCTTCCGTACGGTAATCCTGCACAATAACCGGAATCATGCCGTCTTTGTTGAGTTTAAACTCCTGCCAGGAAATCCTGCTTTCAAAAGTATTGACAGAAATCCCCGCCTCTTTGCACACCGTCTTAAATTCCATCAGATTCGCAGAAGGACTGCTTACAAAGCTGCCGCTCAATGCCCAGATGTTGTCTTCCTTTAAAAATCCCTTAAGACGTTCCTGGTTTTCCTCTTCCGTATGGAAGATAACCGGAAGGCTGGTGGATTCCAGCAGCTCTTTGGAGAAATTATCCAGGGAAAGAATGGAGTCCGCATAAGTTTCAATCAGCTCTTTGTTCTCGGTAAACTCTTCCAGGGAAGAAATGCTTACTACCATTTTTTCTTTTCCAAACCGTTTCGAGACTTCTTCCAGAAGTTCAATGTTGCTTTCTTTGGAAAAGTTTAAAACGGTTTTCTGGCATCCGGCATAAATCAGTTTCTTAACATCTTCCATCCGTTTAATATTTCCGGCTCCAATCACCGGAATCTCTGAAATGCTGCAGATGTCCTTTATTTTCCCGATAGCGGCTTCATGTTCTGCATCACTGGAAGAAAAGTCGAAGATCAGAAGCTTGTCTGCTCCGTGATCGTTATAATATCGTGTCAGTTCCTCCACGTCTCCGGAAGAAAACAGATTTTTCTGTCCCCATCCTGCCACGGCTTTCCCGTTGAGAAGATACAGACAGGGGATGAATTCTTTCTTTCTCATAATGTATCCTTTCCTGATTTTTCTTATAATGTTCCCTTGGTGGAGAGAACATCGGTAATTCTGGAATCATAAGACACCGCCATATCCAGCGCCTTGGCGAAACTCTTGAACATGGCTTCTGCCACATGGTGATTATTGCCCGGGGTTAACACCTTCAGATGGAGATTCATTTTCGCCGAATAAGAAACGGCGTAAAAGAATTCCCGAACCATCTCTGACGCCATATCTCCGATTTTATCGGCGGTAAACGCCCCGTCAAAGGAGAGATAAGGTCTTCCTGACAAATCCACCGCACAGAGCACCAAAGCCTCGTCCATGGGCAAAATACAGCTTCCATAGCGGCGGATTCCCTTCTTGTCTCCTGCAGCTTCCGCAATTGCCGTCCCCAGAACAATCCCCGTATCCTCAATGGTATGGTGATCGTCCACCTGCAAATCTCCGGACACACGAAGGGCCAGATCAAACAGGCCGTGACGGGTAAATCCGTCCAGCATATGATCAAAGAATCCCACTCCCGTGGTAATATCGGAAAGACCCGTACCGTCCAGGTTCAGCTTTAATTTAATCTGCGTTTCTTTTGTATTTCGTTCCACAGAAGCCTCTCTCATCTTAATCCTCCTTTTCAAACCGCACCCCAATGGAATTGGCATGGGCAGTCAGTTGTTCCGACTGGGCAAACTGCATAATATCCTTGTGAATTTCTTCCAGAGCTTCTCTGGAGTAGTAAATAATGCTGGATTTTTTTACAAAATCATCTACCGAAAGAGGGGAGAAGAATTTGGCTGTTCCATTGGTGGGAAGCACATGGTTGGGGCCTGCGAAATAATCTCCCAGAGGCTCAGAGCTGTTCTCCCCGATAAAAATTGCTCCCGCATTGCGGATTTTCATCATTACTTCAAAAGGATTTTCCGTTACAATTTCCAGATGTTCTGAGGCAATGGCATTGGCAGTTTCAATGGCTTCATCCAGGGTCTGTGCCACCAGCAGATACCCGAACTGTTCCAGAGATTTCTCAATAATTTCTCTTCTGGAGAGAACCTGAAGGAATCCCTGTATTTCTTTTTCCACTTTTTCAGCCAAAGCCCTGTTGGTAGTAATTAAAATGGCGGAAGCCATTTCGTCGTGTTCTGCCTGGGAAAGCAGATCCGCTGCCACATAACGGGGATTGGCCGTTTCATCTGCCAGCACTAAGATTTCACTGGGGCCGGCCACAGAATCAATACTTACATGACCGTAAACGGCCTTTTTGGCCAGGGCCACATAAATGTTTCCCGGGCCTACGATTTTATCCACTTTAGGGATACTCTCTGTTCCGTAAGCCAAAGCGGCGATGGCCTGGGCGCCTCCTGCCTTGTAAATTTCATCCGCTCCGGCCTCCTTTGCCGCAACCAGGGTGGAGGGATTGACCTTTCCGTCTTTTCCCGGCGGCGTGGTCATAATAATACGGGAAACCCCGGCCGTTTTGGCCGGTACAATATTCATTAACACAGAAGAAGGATAGACAGCCTTTCCCCCGGGTACATAAACGCCGACTTTTTCCATGGGGATCACTTTCTGTCCCAGCATGGTTCCCTTCTCACTGCTGGTAAACCAGCTGTTCTGCCGCTGACGTTCATGGTAAGCGCGGATATTTTCCAGGGATTTCCGAATAACCTGTATCAGCGCCGGATCCACCAGGCCATAAGCCTCTTCGATTTCTTCATCAGATACACGGATAGTGTCTTTGGTAATCCTGACTTTATCAAAAGCCTCTGTATAGGCAAAGAGAGCCTGATCTTTTTCTTCTTTTATTTTAGCCAGAATCTGGTTTACTCTCTCTTCGTATTCCCCATACTGACTGGGACTTCTTTTTAACAGATTTTCCAGGATGTTCTCTTTTGTTTCCGGGGTTAATGGGATGATTTTCATTTTATTCACTCTTTTCTCTTAACTGATTGATTAATTTTTTGATGCGTTCTCCTTCCATCCTCATGCTGACCTGGTTAACTACCATACGTGCAGACAGAGGACAGATTTCTTCCAGGACTTCCAGTCCGTTTTCTTTTAAAGTACTTCCGGTTTCTACAATATCCACGATGACTTCTGAAAGTCCCACAATGGGAGCCAGCTCAATGGAGCCGTTTAACTTAATAATTTCCACGGTCTGATGTTTTTTATTATAAAAATAATCTTTGGCGATATTGGGATATTTGGTGGCTACCCGGATTTGGCGGCTGCCATCCAGAAACTCTCTGGCAGAGGCAGGTCCGCAGACGCACATCCGGCAGTTTCCGAATCCCAGATCCAGCACCTCGAACAGCTTGCGACCCTCTTCCACAATGGTATCCTTACCCACAACGCCAATATCCGCTGCGCCGTATTCCACGTAAGTGGGAACATCGGGTCCTTTGGCCAGGAAAAAGCGCAGCTTCAGCTCCTCGTTTACAAAGATTAATTTTCTGGAACTTTTATCTTTCATTTCCTCGCAGGTAATTCCGATTTTCTCCAGACATTCCAGTGTTTTGCTTGCCAGGCGTCCTTTCGTCAAAGCAATGGTTAAATATTTCATCTATACGTCCTCCCGTCTTTTAAGCAGTACCCGTATGCCTTTTTTTCTCAGCTTCTGGGCATTTTCAATAACTTCTTTTCTGTCTGACGGACCGTAAGACATCACGAGAAGCTCCCTTTCCTCCGGAAGAGGAAGATTCTGCCTGGAAATGGCGTTCAGCAGCAGTTCCAGGGTAACGGCAAATCCAATGGCCGCAGCAGGAGTTCCAAACTGTTCCAGCAGGTGGTTATAGCGGCCGCCCTTGGCAATGGGTTCCCCGGTACCGTAGGTAAACGCCTGGAAAATAATTCCAGTATAATACTGATATTTGCTTAACATTCCCAGATCAAAGCTGATGTATTTCTCGTATCCGTAACAGGAGAGAACCTGATAGATTTCTTCCAGCCGGTCAATGGCGGCAAGAGCCTTTTCGTTGGAAGTAATCTGCCTTGCCTCATCCAGTACTTCGGCGCCTCCGAATAACTGAGGCAGTTTTAAAAAGGACTGCTGCAGCTCCTGGGAAAGGTTCTGCTGACGGAGAAGTTCTTCCACACCGAAGAAGTTTTTGCTGGAAATCAGAGAGCGAAGTTCTTCCTCCATCTCCTGGGTCATCCCCGCCTCTTCCAGCAGAGATTTGAAAAAATCCACCTGACCCACGCTGATCTGAAATTCCTCCAGGCCTGCCTGCAAAAGCAAATCCACTATCATGGCCAGAATTTCACCGTCTGCCTCTGCCGTGGCATCCCCAATGGACTCCGCCCCAATCTGGGTGACTTCCTTAAGCATCCCTCTGTGATCGCCGTGGTTAATAAAAGTTTTCCCTGTATAACAGAGTTTCCTGCAGAGTTCCCCCTCGCTGTGGGTGGATGCGGCCCTGGCTACAGAGGGGGTGAAATCCGGTCTTAAAACCAGAGTATTTCCCTCCCGGTCGAAAAACTTATACAAATCTTTCGAAGGTATGGTTCCTACCTTCTGGCTGAAAACTTCAAAATATTCAAAGGTCGGGGTCTCGATGTCTTCGTATCCGTAATTAAGCAGTACCTGATGCAGCCGTTGGTTTAACTCCAGTTTCTGTGCGCATTCTTTTCCGTAAACATCGCGGACACCCTCCGGTGTATGTAAAGTCCGGTTCATAACTTCCTCCTGATTCTTTATTTTGCTAAAGTGCTAATTCGATACTACGATAGCACATTGACTATTTTCTGTCAATCCCGCATTTTCAGATCCTCCTGAATCCCATCCAAATACGGAACCAGAAATCCTCCGTGTTTCTTCAGATAAAACCCCGGGGAAAGTTCTTCCAGTTTAAAGCTTTTCCTGCCGCCCTGTTCCCTTCTCTCCCAGAAAATTTCCAACTGTCGCAGAGGCATATAATAAAATGCATCTCTGTGACTGAAAAAAAGAAGAAGGAAGGATATTCCTCCCTGCTTTTCAAACTTTTTCATGAACTCCATCTGATGGGGATGGATATTCGCCAACGGAAAGGTATCTGTGCAGCATTCCTTTGCGTCGAAACAGACGGGAATTCCCTGCACAGCCCCGATATAGTCCACCGTACTGCGCTGTTCAAAATATGCCAGCGTAATGTGGCGGTGTGCCTGGTCGATCTTAACAGGAGTAATCGGCGTCGGTATTTTCTGTATAAGGGCCAGGCCTTTTTCCTGATATTGTTCATTGGTGCGGTTTACCAGATCTTCCAGGGTAGACCCCCGAAGCCCCCGCGTATTCCAGGTTCCCATAAACTCCTCCTGCCCTGTCTCTTATCCGATAATCTTCAGAGACGGGTAATAACGAAACAGCGCCTTCCCCACAATCTGATCAAAGGTAACATAGGTGTTCTCCCAGAACCGGGAGTCTTTGGAATAGTTCCGGTTATCCCCCAGCATAAAGTAGGAATCCTCCGGAACTTCATAAGGGCCGAAACTTCCCACCGGCTCTTCCGGTACGAAGCTGTCGTCCAGAGGCTCTTTGGAATCATTAATGTAAACTTTTCCGTCCACAATATTTACCGTTTCTCCCGGAAGGCCGATAATTCTTTTAATAAAAAGCTGGGATTCGTCATCCGGATATTTAAAGATTACCACGTCGAAACGTTCCGGCTCTTTCATCTTATAGCCCGCATGTTTGCCGAAAAACTGCAGATTCGGCCCGTAAGCCATCCGAAATCCGAAGATCCGGTCGCCGGTCATAATGGTTTTTTCCATAGATTCAGAGGGAATTTTCGCATTAATTAATACTACCTGATCCACAATCACAACGAAGATGAGTACAAACAGAATCAGCTTCGCAAATTCCCATATTTCTTTCCAGAATTTCATAATAACTCTCCTCCAGGCTTTCGCCCTTCAATATATTTTGAAATAAAGCAGGAACCGGGGCGCAGAAAACCTTTTGGGAAACCGGCCCGAGGGCTCCGTCCAGCCTGGGCATCTCTAAAAGAAAAGAATGCAGAAGCTGATGCTTTAACGAATATTTTCGATACATTTTTTCATTCACTGCCGTATCTCCATACTTCCTGTCCCCCAGAAGCGGATGGCCCGTACTTGCCAGATGGGCGCGAATCTGGTGAGAGCGTCCCGTAAATAAGGTAACGCAAAGAAGGGTGACAGATCCATTGTCCCCTAACGGTGTGTATTGGGTTTCAATGGGAACTGCATCCTCCCTTTCCTGAAGATACACTCTTACTTTATTACATTTTTCATCTTTATGCAAATATCCTTTGATAAATTTTTCTTTTTTAATAACCCCTTTCACAATACAAAGGTATTTTTTATGCAGAAGCCGCCCGGAAAACAGACGGGCCAATTCCTGCAGACCGGTCAGGCTTTTCCCGCAGGCCACGATTCCACTGGTATTTCTGTCCAGACGATTGCAGACAGAGGGGTGAAAGGTAGCCAGCTCTTCCCTGGTAAGCTGTCCGCTCTCAACCAGATAGCCGATGAGATATTCTACCAGAGAGGGCTCTTTGCCCGATGCCCTCTGAGAGAGCATCCCCGCCGGTTTATTTACCAGAAGAATATGAGCGTCCTCATAAAGGATGTTCAGCTTTTCTCCTGATTCATAAGAAACTTCCCGGGAGGGGCTGAATTTTGCAAAGGTTTCATCGCTTAAATAAACGGATACTCTGTCCCGGGGCTGAAGCTTTTCTCCTCCGGATGCTTTTTTATCATTTAATTTAATATTCTTTTTGCGAAGCATTTTATAGACAAACCCTTTGGGGGCTTTTGAAAGAAGCTTGGCCAGGTATTTGTCGAATCGCTGTCCTGCCTCGTTTTCTTTTATGATAAATTCCTTCATGAAAACTCCTTACAGACTGATAGCCAGAATCGTATGTTTAATCAGCTCGTTTCGGGACAAATCCGGATATTGCTCATTGGGCTTAAATTCGATTTTGCTTTCCAGAGAATCTTTATGTTCCACCAGGGAATCCAGCCGTTCCAGATAAGAATTTAAGCCGGTAAATATTTTAACAGTAACTGCATATCCGTTTTTTCTTAAAATTTTCTCAATTTCCTTTTCCATAAACGCCGCGTCAATTTTCTTGCTGCTGCTGTATCCGGCAACCACATTTCCGCAGATGGCAAAAGCGTCGATGTACCCGCTTTTTTCATAAAAAGTAACGTACATTTCATAACTCATGGTCAGATTTTTGGCCCGGTTCCGAATGGTTTCATATAGTTTGGGATCCATGTTGGCGCACCGGAAAATCATAATCAGGCCAACCAGAGATTTGCAGGCCGGAAGGCAGCCTACTACTGCGATAACTGTACAGATACTGGCCCGGGACTGAAAATAAATCCAACCCGTAAAAAATATAAGCAGGGGAACTGCAAACAGAACTGCCGTAATGATAAGTCGTCTCTTTTTCTCACTTTGAAAATATCCATAATCGCCTTTGTGTACTTTCTGCATGGGTTTCCTCACTTCTTTCTGGTGTTTTTCTGGGATTTCTTATGTATGTTTCGTATGGTTTTCTTTTTTCGTTCTCTTTTCCCTGCTTCCTTTGTCAGGCCCCGCTCCTCTTTTGAAGGGCGGATCAGACAGCGGCTGTCAAAGCCAATCAAATCTTCTCTTTTAGCCATTTTCAGCCCTTCTGTAACCAGTTTCCGGTTTTCCGGTTTCCGATACTGAATAAAAGCCCTCTGAATGGCTTTTTCCTTTGGGGAACGGGGAACATAAACCGGTTCCATCGTACGGGGATCCAGACCGGTATAATACATACAGGTAGACAGTGTGGAAGGGGTCGGGTAGAAATCCTGAGCCTGTTCCGGGGTAAATCCCATATCTCTGATGTATTCTGCCAGTATCACCGCGTCCCGGACCGTACTGCCGGGATGGGAAGACATAAAGTACGGAAGTGCATACTGTTTCTTTCCTGTTTTCCGGTTCTCATTTTCATAGGCCTTTATAAATTTCTGATAAACCTGATGCCTGGGCTTTCCCATATAATATAAAACCGAGTCCGACACATGCTCCGGGGCCACCCGAAGCTGTCCGCTGATGTGATGTTCCACCAGGGCCTTTAGAAATTTTCTGTTTTTATCTTCCATTACATAGTCAAACCGGATTCCGGATCGGATAAAGACTTTCTTCACCCCCGGAATCTGACGCAGTTTCTCCAGAAGCTGCAGATAATCCTCATGATCCGCCTCCAGGTTGGGACAGGGAGACGGAAAGAGACACTGCCGGTTTTTGCAGACGCCCCTGGTCAGCTGTTTTTTACAGGATGGGATACGAAAGTCCGCCGTAGGCCCGCCCACATCATGGATGTACCCCTTGAAATCCGGATCTCTTACAAAGCTTTCCGCTTCTTTTAACAGAGATTCCTGACTTCTTATCTGCAGAATTCTTCCCTGGTGAAAAGTCAGTGCGCAGAAAGAACAGCCGCCAAAGCATCCCCGGTTGCTGGTCAGGCTGAACTTTACTTCCTCCAGAGCCGGAATACCTCCGTCCTTCTCATAAACGGGATGCCAGGTTCTGGTATAGGGCAGCTCATAAATATCATCCATTTCCCGGGTAGTTAAGGGACGCGCCGGGGGATTCTGTACAATATAACCCTGCCCTTCATAATACTCCGCCAGAATTTTTCCGGTTATGGAATCTGTGTTTTCATATTGAATACGGAAACTTTCGGCATAGATCTTCTTTTCTTTTTTCATCTCCTCAAAAGAGGGCAAAAGAAGGGGATCGTAAATATGGTCCAGGTTCCGGCAGCGGCAGACGGTTCCCGGAATATAAGTTAAATCCTTCACCGAAAGCCCGCTGTCCAGGGCCTCTGCAATTTCTATAATGGAATGTTCCCCCATTCCATAGGAAATCAGATC
>ERZ1643250.3311-NODE-3311-length-11146-cov-5.144712_pt1 | contig 11146 bp, 8 predicted proteins | sample MGYA00579262_ERZ1643250 | MGnify/ENA primary metagenome ERZ1643250 (study PRJEB29033, sample SAMEA4952265) | chicken gut metagenome | biome: Broiler Chicken; feature: Gastrointestinal Tract; material: Caecum | place: Ireland | collected 2018 | study: Broiler...
CATTTCCTACCAGGGCTCTTTTTTGTACTGTATGCACAATCTGGAGCAGTTCACCCTTAGATACCGGCCGCTTTTGTGCGGATTTCATGACTGGTACTGCGCCTGCACAGCAGGAGGATAGAGACTGTCAAAATCATAATTTTCCATCAGGGAGCGCAGATGGCTGGCCAGCGCCTCGACGCCGGAGTCGTCCAGCGGCGGGTTATCCGCCATGTAATCGACGATATACCGGTTGACCTCGCTGCGGTAGTGGACCATGTCCGTGTAGTTGTCGTAGTTGGTCGTGATAGCGTTCTGGTCGATAAAGCTGTAGAATTTGACGTTGGGCTTGTCCTTATAACGGTTTGCCGTGTCATAGAGCAGGAACATCATTGCATCGATCTGTCCCTGCCGTTTGATGCTGTCAAAATACAGGGTGGAGTAGGGCGGGAAGTACAGATAGAAGGTGGTCTCGGGATGGCCGTCCACCCATTTGTCGATGATCTCCAGGTTGGCGCGCAGTGCCTCGTCGAACACATGGCGGTCATACTGGAAGCCGATGTCATCCGGGCGCTCGTAGGAAGCAATGGCCACATCCAGGCCGTATTTTGCGTCGCCGTCGTCCCAGACAAAGGCCTCGTCCAAGTCGGTATGGGTGCCGGAAAGCGTGGCAAGCACGGTCTGCGCGCAGGAGTCGAGCAGGATATCCTTGTTGAGCAGATACTGGATATCGTTTAAGGGGTTGAAGTCATAGAGGTAGTCGGGCATATCGTGGCTGTCCTGCGGATCAGCCGACAACAGGCGCGGGTCCAGGCTCCAGTAGATCTGCTTGATGTCGTGTGTGGCATAGGCGGTTTCGAGCGCCAGATCGAAATCCGAGAAGGTGCCGCCGGGATAGCAGACCTTGAGCGTCTTGCCGCCGAAGCGCTCGTCGAACCAGCTTGCGCGGAAATTGGACGTGACCGATGAGCCGATACAGATCGAGTCGTAGTCCTGGTTTTTGATCAGGCCGGCATTTTGGTAGCGCTCGTTGGTGTAGGTGGCCTCGATGCCGGCAAAGGGCAGGTGGTACTGAAAGGCCGGGTCCAACACAAACACGGTGCCGGCGCACAGGATGAGCAGGCCGATGACCACGCCGATCAGGCGGAGCACATATTTTTTGTACATGGCAAGACCTCCTTTTTTAGAAGTTAAAGTACAGGAATGTGCTCACGCCAGTGAAGGAGAGGATGGCCCAGGTGAGCAGGACGGCCGACACGGCAAGCTGTATGCCGCTGGGACGGAAACGCCCGGACAGCGTGCGGTCTAGCGCGTTATGCGGCACCAGGCACAGCGCAAGCGAGAGCGCGAGGAAAAAAATCGTGGCAGCCAGGCCCAGCGTTTCGCTCTGCAGGCCAAGGAGCTGGTTTACCACCTTGACCTCAGTGGTCATAAAGCAGGAATACATGCTGTAGGGCAGGCGCATCCAATTCATGGAAACAAGCTGGCGCAGGAAGACGCGCACGGCTTCGAAGTTTGGCGCGCGGAAGAAGACCCAGGCGATGTTGACAAACAGGAAAGTCAGTAGCCAGCCCAGGGGGCGCGGCAGACGCTTGTCCGTATAGCGGTCGCGGATCTTGGCCAACATGAGCAGCAGGCCGTGCAGGCCACCCCAGGCAATGAAGGTCCAGCTTGCCCCGTGCCATAGGCCGGAAACCAGGAAGACGATGAGGGTATTGATGCAGGTGCGCACAAATCCGCGCCGCGATCCGCCTAGCGGGATGTAGAGATAGCGGGTGAAGAAGCGGGTCATGGTCATGTGCCAGCGCTTCCAAAACTCGGTGATCGAGCAGGCACGGTAGGGCGAATCGAAGTTACGGGGCAAATTGATGCCAAGCATTTTTGCAGCGCCCGTCGCGATGTCGCAGTAGCCGGAGAAGTCAAAGTAGAGCTGGAAGGTATAGGCCAGCATGGCCACGAGGGCGGTCGAGCTGGTCAGGCCGTATACATCGTTCCAAGCGACATTGACCGCGCTTCCCAGGGTGTCAGCCAGCAGTACCTTTTTTGCCAGACCATAGCCGATGAGCGTCAGGCCGTGTGCCAGCCGCTCCCAGTCCAGCCTGCGGCAGGCAGGGGCACGCAGCTGCGGGAGGATCTCGCTGTGGAAGGCGATGGGGCCGCTCATGACATAGGGGAAGAAGGAGACAAAAAGCGCGTATTCGTCCAGGGCATACCGCTCGGCCTTGCCCTGGTAGGCGTCGACTAGGTACGCGACCTGCTGGAAGGTGAAGAAACTGATGCCGAGCGGGAGCAGCAGGGAAACCGCGCCGAACGTATGGCCGGTCAGGCGGCCGATATTTTCCAGGACGAAGTTTGTATACTTGAGTACGCCGAGCGTGCCGAGATTGAGCAGTACGCCCAAAATCAAGAGCGGTTTGCGCGGATGCCCGGTCAGCTTGCGCCCGATGGCCCAGTTGACGAGCGCGCTGGCCAGCAGGACTGCCAGCCCACGCAGGTCATTTGCGGCATAGAACCACAGAGACATCGCCAGAAGAAACAGCGTGGACAGCCGCGGCCTGTCCAGGCGGCCGCACAAATACCAGCCTGCAACGCAGACTGGCAGAAAAATCAGCATGAATAAATAGGAGTTAAATAGCATAGCGCCCTCCGCAACCTTGTATCACAGAATATCCCCCATTATACCATAAAAACGCGCGCACGGATAGCATTTTTGCGATAAAGGGCGACGGTAAAAATGGATACAGATGAATAAATATTCATTTTTGCAGCGAAAATCGGGCGGACGGGCGAAAAGTTTGTAATATATGCCAATTTTGACCAATAAAATTTTGGAAAAACTGTCTCTTTGGCGGTAAAACTTGTGCAAAAAGCGGTTGCAATTTATGTAAATGGGTGTATAATAATACTCGATCAAATTCTCAGAGGATGTATTTTTACAGGAGGATATCTATCATGAAGAAGAAATTAGCGGCACTTCTGGCAATGTCCATGCTGTTGACCGGCGCGCTGGCCGGCTGCGGCGGCTCGGATGAGCCGGCACAGGACGATACCGCAGAGAACACCCAGAGCGCGACCCAGGATGAGTCGGCTGAGTCCACCGAGACCACCGGCGGCACGCTGCGCATGGGCACCAATGCAACTTTCCCGCCGTATGAGACAGTAGACGATAGCAACAATGTAGTTGGTATCGACCCGGATATTGCGCAGGCTGTTGCAGATAAGCTGGGCATGAAGCTGGAAATCATCAACATGGAATTTGATTCCCTGATTCCGGCACTGAGCGCAGACCAGATTGATATTGCATTTGCTGGTATGACCGTTGACCCGGAGCGTGCAGAGCAGGTCGATTTTACCATTTCCTATGCAACCGGTATTCAGGCTATCATCGTACCCGAGGATTCCACCATTGCAACCGTTGACGACCTCAAGGATAAGAAGGTTGGCGTACAGACTGGTACCACTGGCGATATGTATTGCACCGATGATTTGGGTGAAGACCATGTACAGCGTTTTGAATCGGGCGTTGTGGCAACGCAGGCACTGGTAAATGGTCAGATTGATGCCGTTGTCATCGACAACGAGCCGGCAAAGGCTTATGTAGAAGCAAATCAGGGTCTGAAGATTCTGGACACCGAGTACACCGTGGAAGATTACGCCGCCGCTGTCAAGAAGGGCAACACCGAACTTCTGGACAAGGTAAACAAGGCAATGGAAGAACTCAAGGCAGACGGCACTCTGGATGAAATCATTGCAAATTATATCCACGAGTGATTACAATGAACAGCAAAACGCAAGGGACGGCATGTGCCGCCCCTTGTTTCCATCCAGGAAGATCCGCAGAAAAATAGAAGGAGGTATGCATCGGTGCAGTTTATGAAGTTTGACGACTGGCTGGGCGTGATGCCGGGCTGGCTGCAGGCGCTGCCGGAGAGCCTACAGGATATCATCTATCAGGTGTTCCAGACCTTCGTCTTTGAAGACCGCTGGTATACATTTTTCCTGAACGGCCTAAAGACCACATTTATCATTGCCATCGGCGCGCTGATTTTGGGTATCATCATCGGTGTGCTGGTCGCGGTGGTGCGCTCGGCCCACGATTCCAAGCGCACCAAGCCTGGCGTCGTGCTGCGCGTGATCAATGCGATCTGTAAGCTGTATCTAGTCATTATCCGCGGCACGCCGGTTATGGTACAGCTCTTGCTGATGGGCTTTGTCATCATGGTGCCGCAGCTCGGCACCATGGAGGCGACCTGGTGTGCGATCATCACGTTCGGCATCAACTCGGGCGCATACGTGGCGGAGATCGTCCGCTCGGGCATCATGGCGGTTGACCAGGGCCAGATGGAGGCCGGCCGTTCGCTGGGCCTTAACTATGTGCAGACCATGCGTTACATTATCGTGCCCCAGGCTATCAAGAACATCCTGCCTGCCCTGGGCAATGAGATGATCACGCTGGTCAAGGAGACCTCGGTTGTTATGGTCATCTCGGTCCAGGACCTGACCCAGGCGGCCAAGGTCATCGTCAGCAAGACCTATATGGCGATTGTCCCCTATGTCAGCTTGGCGCTCATCTATCTGGTCATTGTGCTGATTATGACCAAGCTGCTTGCAATCTTTGAGAGGAGGCTGCGCGAAAGTGATCGACGTTGAGAATCTGGAAAAATCCTTTGGCGACCATAAAGTGCTCAAAGGCATCAACGAACACATCGAGAAGGGTGAAAAAGTCGTCATCATCGGACCGTCCGGTTCGGGCAAATCGACCTTCCTGCGCTGTCTGAACCTGCTTGAGCAGCCTACTGGCGGCCGCATCACCTTTGAGGGCGTGGACATCACCGACCCCAAGAACGACATCAACAAGATGCGCCAGAAGATGGGCATGGTGTTCCAGCAGTTTAACCTGTTCCCGCATCTGACTGTCCGGGAGAACATCAAGCTTGCGCCGGTCAAGCTGGGCCTTATGACCCAGGAGCAGGCGGACAAGCGCGCGATGGAACTGCTCGCCCGCGTTGGCCTGCCCGATAAGGCGGATGCCTATCCCAAGCAGCTCTCCGGCGGCCAGCAGCAGCGTATCGCTATCGCGCGTGCGCTCGCAATGAACCCGGACGTCATGCTGTTCGACGAGCCAACTTCGGCACTTGACCCGGAGATGGTCGGCGAGGTGCTTAATATCATGAAGGAGCTGGCCGACGAGGGCATGACCATGGTGGTCGTCACCCATGAGATGGGCTTTGCCCGCTCGGTCGGCACGCGCGTCCTGTTCATGGACGGCGGCGTCATCGCAGAGCAGAATGATCCCGAGACCTTCTTTACCAATCCGCAGCACCCCCGACTCAAGGAGTTCCTGTCCCAGGTGCTGTAAATTACAAGGCATAAAAGACCGCTTTCCGAACCGTTGGGAAGCGGCCTTTTTTTGAGATAAGGGCTGCATTTTGGGAAGAAAAATAAAAATAGATAGTCAATTTATATGAAATTAAAAAATTTTTCTGTATAAATCTAATGAACATATAGAGATAAATAGATGGCGAATTATATTTGGTGCCTTGCTGGTTTGTGCTGTGAGTGTTGCAGTTTTCCTGTTTTCCCCGAAGCCGGTCGTGGCAGACCCTGAGAACGCTCACATTTCTTTCATGTGCGGGATGCAGAGACAGGAGAACCGCTGTGGATTGCGCTTGACGAGCAGACTGAGCGGGAGATTTTACAGTCGCTGCAAACCTGCGAAGCTGTTTTGACGTTGTACAACCCGGACCGGCAGATGCGTGAGGTGATGCTTGTCGTTTCGGAGAGAGATCGAATCACGACGATTCAGTTGGGGGAAAACGAGGGATATTGCTATGGCTCTCGGATGCCGGAACGAGGGATTGCTGGTCTGCCGGATGCCTTGCGGAACTCGTTTCAGCGCAGGATTCAAGACCCTGAGCGGGTGCAGGAGGACATCCTTGCGATTCTGGACAAGATAGAAATGCAAATAATTGAGTGATGATGCAAAAACGAGCATAAATCAAACAAATTACGCTCTTTTCTTGTCTTTAGTTTTGTAGTTTTGACAGATAAAAGATGAGGTAGCGGGATGAAATTCTATCTTAAAATTTGCGTGCCACTTCTGATAATCGCTGGAGGAATTGTCTATCTGTTTTCCCCGAAGCCGATTGTGAAAAATCCAGAAAGTGCGGAAATCATATTGGTTTTAGTGCGCACGACCGATAATGGTCCCGGCGTTTCCTACAAACACGTTGAGAATTTTGATGAGCGGGCGATTTTGAATGTGCTGCACGAGGCCAAACAGCGCCAGACTTTGTACAATTACCAGATGTACCTGAGTGATCAAGTAGATATTGATTTGATTATATCGCTGAACAACGCAAACGAGAGAAGCTACGAAGTGAACCTCGGGAATGAAAGTTTTACTTTTTATTCGGGTGGCGATTTCAAACATTGGGTGCTCGATCAAGAACAAGTGCTGCGCGATGTCGCGGCCTTGATTGACCCGGAGGACTTGAAGGGGACGGTGCTAGAGCAAAAATAAAAAGAGAGCGTGAATTCACGCTCTCTTTTTCAGTTTTTCGGTGCTTTTTTGACCAGCAGGTTCATCGCGCTGTCATACCAGACGTTTTGCCGCACGATCACATCGTCGGCGGCGAACTTGCGCTCCTGCACCATTTGCAGGCGGAAGCCGTTGTCCCGGACGTTGACATAGGTGCTGGTGTTGTACGAGCCGTACGGGTAGGCGAAGAACAGCGTTTTGGGTTCAAGGTTGGTCAGCAGGGAGTTGTAAGCGCGCTCCAATTCGCGGTTGAACTCCGGGCCGCTGAGTTTGGTGCAGTCGATGTGGTCGATGTTATGGCTGTAGACCTTGACCAGGCCGCTTGCCTCCATTTCACGCGCCTGCGCGGCGGTAAAGTATTGTCCCTGCTCGTTTTCCATCTCGCGCACGATGGTAAAGACCGACGCGGGCGCATTCTCCTCGAGCAGGACGGGATAGGCTAACGTGTAGGTGCTCAGATAACCGTCGTCGATCGTGATGATAAAGTATTTTTTACCCTTTTCGGTCTTGCCGTTGTAGTAGTCCTCGAGCGAGATCAGCTCATAGCCCAGGGCGCGCATGTCGCGGATGTTGCAGCGCAGCTTCCAGGGGGAGGTGTACAGGTCGGGGTGAGCGGCGAGCGTGTTCGGGTCCTCGGTAAAGGCGTGATACATATAGACGATGGTGTTGCCCTGTTTTTCGAAGTACGGGCGCTCCGGGTTGAGCTCCACACGCTTTTGCGCGCCGTTGTAGATGACCGACCAGCCAAAGGCACGGCCGAGATCGCGCAGCTTAAAATAGTTGTAGCCGGCGATGCTGTATCCCTGGATGTCGGTCTGTTCGCCGTTGACGTAGACAGTTTGCAGGGTGGGCCGGGCATAGGCCCTGGCTGCGGTCTCAACCGGGCGGCTCTCGGCGGAGGCGTCGTAGCCTTCGCCCTCACGCAGCGAGATGGATGAGGTCTCTGGGTCATATTCCAGCGAGCAGCCGGTCTCACGGGCGAAATCACGCGCGCGGACATAGTTATTGCCGCCGACTTCATAGGCGGACAGATCGGTTTTTGTGTTGTAAACGTAGATGTTTTGATTAGAACGCACGGCGGTCAGCGCTGACGCCGACGAGGTGAGCAGCAGGGCCGCACATGCGAGTGCAACGGGGCGGAATAAACGCAAAACAGGCATACCTCCTGGAAAAAACGACAATACAGGCGGTTTCCTTGTGAAAACCGCCTGTATTTTTGTCTAAAATACACTTGACTATACGTTGGAAAATATGGTATAATAAATCGCTTATCGAATTAAGGATACTTTTCCCTATAGCTGATTTCATCATAGCACGCTTTTTGAATGAGTGCAAGAGCTATTGGAAAAAAATTACCACGCCGCCCGGCGTATGAAATCCACGGAAATTCAGAAACGGAGTGATGGGTTCAACATGATGGTGAAAGACGTACAGCACGGCAAGACCACAAGAAAGAGCTTCGCGCGCATCGAGGAAATCCTCGAGATGCCCAACCTGATCGAGATCCAGAAGAAGTCCTATGAGTGGTTCCTGGCCACTGGCCTGCGCGAGGTCTTTGAGGACGTCTCCGCGATCACCGACTACACCGGCAACCTCGAGCTGACCTTCCTCGATTACTCGCTCGACGAGCCGAAGTACAGCATCGAGGAGTGCAAGGCAAGAGACGCAACGTACGCCTGCCCGCTCAAGGTGCGCGTGCGCCTGCGCAACAAGGAGACCGGCGAGATCAAGGAGCAGGAGATCTTCATGGGCGAGTTCCCGCGCATGACCCAGTCCGGTACGTTCATCTTCAACGGCGCCGAGCGCGCCATCGTCTCGCAGATCGTCCGTTCGCCCGGCGTCTACTACGGCCGTGAGCTGGACAAGACCGATAAGGCCATCCTGTCCGCGACCGTGATCCCGTACCGCGGCGCCTGGCTCGAGTACGAGACCGATATGAACGACGTGTTCTACGTCCGCATCGACAAGAACCGCAAGATCCCGATTACCTCGCTTATCCGCGCCCTGGGCGTCAAGACCGACGCCGAGATCCTGGAGATGTTCGGCGAGGACGAGCGCATCCTGGCAACGCTTGAGCGCGATCCCTCCAAGACCGCGGAGGAAGCCCTCATTGAGATCTACAAGAAGATGCGCCCGGGCGAGCCGCCCTCTGTTGAGTCGGCGACCAGCCTGATGGACGCCATGTTCTTTGACACCCGCCGCTACGATATCTCGACAGTCGGCCGCTATAAGTATAATAAGAAGCTGGACATCGCCCGCCGCCTGGTCGGCCGCAAGCTGCTTGCGGCTGCGGTAGACCCGATGACCGGCGAAGTCCTGGCCGAGGAAGGCGTCATCCTGACCCGCGACCAGGCCCGCCAGATCGCTGCCCGCGGCGTCAACGCGGTCATCATCGAATCGGCTGAGGGCAAGCCAGTGCATGTGTTCGGCAATGGCATGGTCAATGTGGACGACTTCCAGGATTACCTGGGCGGCATGAGCGCCGAGGACCTGGGCATCAAGGAGAAGGTGCGCTTCACCGTCCTCAAGGAGATCATTGAGTCGGGCGTGAGCGGCGACGAGCTCAAGAAGACCGTCCAGGAGCGCATCCATGACCTCATCCCATCGACCATCTGGGCAACCGCCGCCTGCGCTGCGTCGGCGAGCTGCTGCAGAACCAGGTCCGTATCGGCTTCTCCCGCATGGAGCGGGTCATCCGGGAGCGCATGACCATCCAGGACCTCGACACGGTCACGCCGCAGTCCCTCATCAATATCCGCCCTGTGACCGCTGCAATCAAGGAGTTCTTCGGCTCCTCGCCGCTGTCGCAGTTCATGGACCAGAACAACCCGCTGGCAGAGCTGACCCACAAGCGCCGTCTGTCCGCGCTGGGCCCCGGCGGCCTGTCGCGCGACCGCGCATCGATGGAAGTCCGAGACGTACACTACAGCCATTACGGCCGCATGTGCCCGATCGAGACGCCTGAAGGCCCGAACATCGGCCTGATCTCTTACCTGGCGACCTACGCCCGCATCAATGACTTTGGCTTTATCGAGGCGCCCTACCGTATCATCGACAAGGAGACCGGCCGTGTCACCGACGAGGTACGCTATATGACTGCCGACGTCGAGGACGAGTTCATTGTCTGCCAGGCGTATGAGCCGCTTGACGAGAACGGCTGCCTCAAGAACGAGCGTATCACCTGCCGTATGCGCGATGAGATCATCGAGGTCGACCGCAAGGATGTAGACCTCATGGACGTCTCGCCCCGCATGATGGTCTCGGTCGCAACCGCATTCATCCCATTCCTGGAGCACGACGACGCAAACCGTGCCCTGATGGGTGCAAACATGCAGCGCCAGGCTGTGCCGCTGCTCAAGACCGAGGCGCCGGTTGTCGCAACCGGCATGGAATATAAGGCCGCAGTGGACTCGGGCATCATCCCGCTGGCCGAGGGCGACGGTGTTGTCACCCGCTCGACCGCGCGCGAGGTTGTTGTCCAGTACGATAACGGCGAGGAAAAGTCCTATCACCTGACCAAGTTCCTGCGTTCCAACCAGTCCACCTGCATCAACATGCGCCCGATCGTGGACCTGGGCGAGCGCGTCAAGAAGGGCGACGTCCTGGCTGACGGTCCCTCGACCGATAAGGGCGAGATCGCCCTGGGCAAGAACGCCCTCATCGGCTTTATGACATGGGAAGGTTACAACTACGAGGACGCCGTCCTGCTCAACGAGCGCCTGGTACGCGACGACGTCTATACTTCCATCCATATCGAGGAGTATGAATCCGAAGCCCGCGACACCAAGCTTGGGCCGGAGGAGATCACTCGCGACGTGCCCAACGTCGGTGAGGATGCCCTGCGCGACCTCGACGAGCGCGGCATCATCCGCGTTGGTGCGGAGGTCCATGCCGGCGATATCCTGGTCGGTAAGGTAACGCCCAAGGGCGAGACCGAACTGACCGCTGAGGAGCGCCTGCTGCGTGCCATCTTTGGCGAGAAGGCACGCGAGGTGCGCGATACCTCGCTGCGCGCGCCGCACGGCGAGTCTGGTATCGTCGTGGACGTCAAGGTATTCACCCGCGAGAACGGCGACGAGCTGGCCCCCGGCGTCAACATGGTTGTCCGCTGCTATATCGCGCAGAAGCGCAAGATCTCGGTCGGCGACAAGATGGCGGGCCGCCATGGTAACAAGGGTGTTATCTCGCGCATCCTGCCGCAGGAGGATATGCCCTTCCTCGAGGACGGCACCCCGCTTGACATCGTGCTTAACCCCCTGGGCGTTCCGTCCCGTATGAATATCGGACAGGTGCTCGAGGTCCATCTGGGCTTTGCAGCCAAGAAGCTGGGCTGGAAGGTCGAGACCCCGGTATTTGACAGCGCAACGCTGGAAGATATCCAGGAGATGCTGGTCAAGGCCGGTTATGACGCGGACGGCAAGAGCTGGCTGTACGACGGCCGTACCGGTGAGCGCTTTGACAACCGCGTCACGGTTGGCTATATGTATTACCTCAAACTGCACCATCTGGTTGACGATAAGATCCACGCCCGCTCGACCGGCCCGTACTCGCTCGTCACCCAGCAGCCTCTGGGCGGCAAGGCGCAGTTCGGCGGCCAGCGCTTCGGCGAGATGGAAGTCTGGGCGC
>ERZ1643250.3312-NODE-3312-length-11140-cov-12.988814_pt1 | contig 11140 bp, 9 predicted proteins | sample MGYA00579262_ERZ1643250 | MGnify/ENA primary metagenome ERZ1643250 (study PRJEB29033, sample SAMEA4952265) | chicken gut metagenome | biome: Broiler Chicken; feature: Gastrointestinal Tract; material: Caecum | place: Ireland | collected 2018 | study: Broiler...
ACCACCGCCAACATCTACGCCCACCTGGACAAGGCCAGCAAGCAGGCCAGCGCCGATGTGATCTCCGGAATGTTCCAGGAGAGCACGGTCGAGAGCAAACCTGATACAAGTGAAAAGAAAACGTAAAGGGCGCCCCGCTTTGGGACGCCCTATTTTTATAGGAGGTGCATTGTATGAAATTGCAGGGAACAAAGAAGGCGCGCTGCCGAGGGCCGCCTACTGTTACTGAATCTCCTGCTCCAAAGTTTGGAACAGAGGGTCGTCAAAGAACTCGGTGATGGTCATGTCCAAGCCGTCGCACAGCTTCTTCAAAGTAATGACGGATAGGTCCCGGCGGCTGGGATTCATCAGACTGTACACCGTAGAAGGTGTCACCCCAGACCGGTTAGCCAACTCGTTGTATCGAATGTTTCTCTCCGTGCAAAGCTGTTGTAGCCTCAGAACGATGGCGTCTTTAATCAACATTTTCCTCACCCAAGCAAATTGTAAAGAAACATTCGCACGAGCGTGTACGCACTTGCGTAAAACGATCTGCCTTGCTACAATTATTTACGCAAATGCGTATATAATTCGGAGAGGGGTTCAGAAAAATGAAACTTGCTATTATTGGTTCCAGAGGACTGTGGGTGGACAATCTTGGTGACTACCTTCCTCCAGAGGTGACGGAGATTGTGTCTGGTGGAGCGAAGGGCATCGATACCTGTGCCGGGGAGTATGCCCGGGAACACGGCTTGAAGCTGACGGAATTCCTGCCGGACTACCGCCGGTACGGTAGGGGTGCGCCGCTGAAGCGGAACCTGGAGATCATCGCCTACGCCGATCAGGTGCTGGCCTTCTGGGACGGCAACTCTCCAGGGACCAAGCGCGTGATTGACCAATGCAACAAGCAAAAGAAAAAAGTGACGGTTTACTTGCTGTGACCGCCACGGAAAAGAGGAGCCTATGAAACCCAAACCTATGTTATCCGGGAGCCAGCTGCGGCAGTACCTCCACATCTCCACCCGCAAGCTGAAATACCTGATGGACCACAATTACATCCCCCACGAGGACACAGGCCAGGCCACCTACCGCTACCGTGTCCGACGGGAAGACGCTGTAGCCTTTAAGCAGCGCATGGACACTGACCCCAATTTTTTGAGCGAGCTGGTTGGGATGTTCAACACACACCGTCCGGCCAAACCGAAACCAAAACCAGAGCCAGTCCTCAAGCCAACCCAGAAAAACTGTTGGCTGTTCAAGAAGTGGCTCACCCAGCGCTGGGCCAATGAGCCGGACGCCCTGCCCATCCAGCGAGCAGCCCAGCTGCTGGGCCGCAACCCCCAGACCCTCCACCGCTGGATAAAGGAGGGCCGCCTCCAGGCGGTCCAGGTGGGACGGAACCAACTGTGCAGCAAGGAAGAGCTCCTCGCTTTTTTGGCCACGCCGGAGAGAGCGCTTGGGTGCCGGGAGCTGGTGGGGGAGTTTTTGGCCGAGACGCAATAAGCATAGTACGAAATAGAGGGAGAAGGCCAGTGGCTGAAGGGGGTAGCTGCTGGCTTTTTCTTTTTGCTGTTTTCTTGTGCTTTTTTGTAAAGTGTGATAGAGTTATATTGAGTTATTATAGGCAGGAAGCAGGCGTGGATCGGGTACAAGGAGACGGCTGCGTCCAGCGGCAACACCTTCAAGGTGAGCCGGTATTGCCATACCAGCTAAGTGCCAGAAAATAAGCTGCCATTCCGTGCAAAAAGTTTGTGCGGCAGATTCCCGAGGATACGCTGCGAGCGTATTTCGGAGAGAGAGTTTACAGCCTTCCGTGGAGTGTGATGAAAAACGGTGGCAGCCGGAAAAGCAAATTGCTGCGTTGGAGAGTAAGATGCGGAAAGAAAAGCATATCAACCGGCGGATAGAGTTCAATGAAAGTATATAAAAACTAAAGAGAGAATGGGAGGCGTTTCAATCATGAAAGTAAAACTTTGGAACAAAAAATTGTGGAAAGAATATTATGCAGTTCTCTCTGTTATTAGTGTAATCGCGTCTTTTGTTTTTCTGTTTATAGACATACCTGATAAAAGTAAATTATGTTGTCTTATTGCCTTTTTTATTATGCTTGTTATAGCTTTCCTTGTCATGTGGCGTCGCGCAAATGAGCTAAAAAAAGTGTCTCTCAAAATAAACAATTCGACATTGGAAATTGAAACAGGAGATATTTTCTCAGAGAAAGGATTTAAGATTATCGCGTTTAATGAATATTTTGATACACAAGTAGATGATGTGTTGATTTCTAAGAATACATTGAACGGGAACTACATCACTCATTACTATTCTTGTTCTGCTGATTTAGATACTATTATAGATTCAGATGCACATTCAAAGGAGTGTATCATTGACACATGCCAAAGAAATATAGGGAAGACAAAACGGTATAAGCTTGGGACAATTATAAGAAATGGAGAATTTTTCCTCCTTGCCTTTACGCATTTTGATAAAAACAATCGAGCCTTTTTGGAAATTAATGACTATACAGCGTGCCTGATGAATATGTGGAATGAATGTGATATTCATTATGGGGGAAACACAGTCGTTTTGCCTTTGCTTGGCTCTGGCATCACTCGATTTCATGGTTACGAAAATATAACTGACCAGGAGTTGCTTGAAATAATGATATGGACTTTTAAGGTTAGTCGTATTAGGTTTCAATATCCGGCTAAGGCAAAAATTGTTCTCACAGACAGATGTCTGGATAAGATTAGTTTGTACGATGTAAAGAAAAGATTCGACTCATAGGAGGTTTAACATGGGACATAAATGTTTCATTTCTTTCAAGAAGGAAGATCAATGGTATCGTGATCAAATAGATAAGCTATTGGCGTCATCGGATGTGATTAACAAAGGGTTGAATAGAGTTATTAACAGTGATGATGGTGAGTATATTATGAAAACAATCCGGCAGGATTACCTCAAGGATTCCACTGTGACAATCTTTATGATCGGGTCACATTCTTCGGAAAACGAAGGCTATGATTATATGGGGCGCCGTAATGATTATTTCATCGAACGTGAATTACAAGCATCATTATACAACGGAAGTTGGAATACAAGGAATGGTATTTTAGGTATTGTTTTGCCGGAAATGTATGATCGAATTTACAAAGGAAGTCATCAATGCATAATTTGTGGTAATATGCACAACACAGTTGTAATTGATGATTCAACGGTCATTCGGGAGTTTAGCGCAAACTACTACATAGAGCCTCACTCTGGATGCGGGTGGTCTGAAAACGAGAGATATTGTGTGCTTACAAAATGGGGTGATTTTATTTTAGACCCTGATAGTTATGTAAACGCTGCATTTGATAAGCGAACAAGCGAGATTGCATCAAAAGTCAAGGTTCGTAATTTTCGATGATGGAGGCAACGCATAATGGACAAGATGAAATTTGAAACCCCCGATCTGACATCGGAGAACATAGACCGCATCGCCGCACTATTCCCGAACTGCGTTACCGAGATGCGGGACGAGGGTGGCAAGCTCAAGCGCGGGATCAACTTTGAATTGCTCAAGCAGATGCTATCGCCGGATGTGGTGGACGGGAGCGAGTGCTATGAGTTCACCTGGGTGGGTAAGAGGGCTTCCATTGTGGAGGCCAACAAGCCCATCCGCAAGACGCTGCGCCCTTGTCCGGAGGAAAGCAAGGACTGGGACACCACTGAAAACCTCTACATTGAGGGAGACAATCTGGAAGTGCTTAAGCTGTTGCAGGAGGCGTATCTGGGCAAGGTGAAGATGATCTACATAGACCCGCCCTACAACACTGGCAACGACTTCATCTACGCCGACGACTTCATGCGCTCCCAGGAAGAGGAAAACGAGCAAATGGGGATGTACGACGAGGACGATAACCGTCTGTTCAAGAACACCGATACCAACGGGCGATTTCATTCTGACTGGTGCAGCATGATTTATTCCCGGCTGATGCTGGCAAGAAATTTGCTGACGGAGGATGGGTTATTATTTGTAAGCATTGATGACAATGAAAATGCCACAATGAGGGAACTTTTAGATGAAACACTTGGCTCTGGAAATTTTGTTGCTTGTATTGTTTGGCAAAAAATACATAGCATTAAAAACGATGCAAAATACTTTTCAGAAAACCATGAGTATGCATTGGTTTATGCTAAAAATATAGATTCTATCAAGCTAAATCTTCTCCCGCGGACAGAAGAAATGAATGCACGCTATAAAAATCCTGACAAAGATCCTCGCGGTGCATGGCAATCAGGTGATTTAGTTGCAAGCGGAGAGCGAAGTAATGGCCATTTTATCGTGAAGAGTCCGAAAACAGGAAAAGAATTTGATGTGCCGCAAGGGAAACATTGGGTTTACTCACAGGAGAACCTGCTGGCTCTTGTAAACGATAACCAAATTTGGTTTGGCGAGGATGGCAACTCATTTCCTCGAAAGAAGAGATTTTTGTCTGATGTTCAAGATGGTCGTACACCAAACACACTTTGGCTTTGTGATGAAGTTGGTCATAATCAAACTGCAGCTCGTGAATTGAAAGCTCTATTTGATGACAATAAATACTTTGATTTTCCGAAACCGGTGAGTTACATTCAGCAAATGCTTCTACTGGGAACCAGTGCAGACTCCATCATCCTCGACTTCTTCTCCGGTTCTGCCACCACCGCTCACGCCGTTATGCAGCTCAACGCCGAAGACGGCGGACACCGCAAATTCATCATGGTTCAGCTACCCGAACCCTGCGACGAAAAGAGCGAAGCCTACAAGGCTGGCTACAAAAACATCTGCGAAATCGGCAAAGAGCGCATCCGCCGTGCTGGGGATCAGCTGAAATCAGCCCTGGCGAAAGATGGGATTGCCCTGCGCAAAATGGTAAAACAGAAAAATGAACAGGGCACATTAATGGGATTCACCTATGCAGAGTGGGAAGAAAGTCCAGAAGTCATCAGCGCCAAACAGAAAATGGCCGATGAACTGGACACCGGCTTCCGCGTCCTCAAGCTGGACGACAGCAACATGAAGGATGTCTACTACGCCGCGGATGAGTACGACCAGGGTAACCTGACCGACATGGTTTCCAATATCAAAGAGGACCGCACCGACCTGGACCTGCTGTATGGCTGCCTGTTAGATTGGGGACTGCCGCTGTCCCTGCCGTATCAATCCGAGCAGATCGACGGCTGCACCGTCCATATTTACAACGAGGGCGATTTGATCGCCTGCTTCTATGCCAATGTGCCGGAGAGTGTTGTCAAAGAGATTGCCAAACGCAAGCCCCTGCGGGCCGTATTTCGGGACAGCAGCTTTGCCGACAGCCCCTCCAAAATCAATGTGTTCGAGATTTTCAAGCTCTATATGCCGGAGGATGCCAACGACATTTCCAAGCGCGTGCGGGTGATTTGAGTATGGATCGAAAGTTAATTGATACCTTTCGAGATGCAATGAACTATAACGGCTTTGGGGCATATAAGTTTTCTAATATCAACGGTAAGAACAAATGGAATGGCATCTGTTCTGCTATGGATTGGATAACTGTTGCTGTAGATGGCATCGACTTTACTCCCAATTTAACATACATAGGGCATCGGACTAGTGGAAGTATTATAGTTCTTACTCTTATATTAAGAATTGCATTAATAAAAGAGGGTATTGAGCAATTGCATAGGGTGTTTTATGACACAAATGAGGTGTTTTTAAATGACAGCTGTGATGTGTGGGATAAACATCCTTTTGGCGAAACTGATAATGCGCATTTTGAAACTATAAGGGCCTGCTTTGGTGCCCATCCAGTTAATATAAAAGAATACGGAGGACAAGATTCTGGTAGAATGTTTGCAAGTTGGTCATATGTGGGATTTGATGATTTTAATGTTCTACTCTATCCATCATCTGTGAAAGGACATAACATTGATCTAAGTATCTCATTCGATAAATTGGAGAAATATACTACACTTCGATATGCACATTTAAGAGATTTGTTGTCCCTTAATACAGAAACTGAGAGTTTTGCAGGAGACTTACCTTAATGAAACTTCAATTCAAACACCAAAAGTTCCAGGCAGACGCGGCAAAGGCCGTGGTGGATGTCTTCGCCGGGCAACCCTACCTCACGCCCACCTACAGAATGGACAGGGGTGTGGGTTACCAACAATTCATCAACGATGAGGAGGACTTCACCGGTTGGCGCAACGAGCCGGTTGTGCCGGAATTGACGGATACCATCATTTTGGAAGAGCTGAATAAAATCCAGCGGCGCAACCAAATCAAGCCCTCCGCGAAGCTGGAGCGGTCGGAATCTTGCAAGTTCAACCTCACCATCGAGATGGAAACCGGGGTGGGCAAGACCTACACCTACATCAAAACCATGTATGAATTGAACAAGCACTACGGCTGGAGCAAGTTCATTGTGGTGGTGCCCAGCATCGCTATCCGGGAGGGCGTGTACAAGTCTTTCCAGGTGACCCAGGAACATTTCGCAGAGGAATATGGGAAGAAGATCCGCTTCTTTATTTACAATTCCTCCCAGCTCACGGAGATTGACCGCTTCGCTTCCGACAGCTTCATCAACGTGATGATTATCAACTCCCAGGCTTTCAACGCTCGGGGCAAGGACGCCCGGCGTATTTACATGAAGCTGGATGAATTCCGTTCCCGCCGCCCCATTGACATCATCGCCAAGACAAACCCCATCCTGATTATTGATGAGCCCCAGTCGGTGGAGGGCAAGCAGACCAAGGAGCGGCTGAAGGAGTTCCATCCCCTGCTCACCCTGCGTTACTCCGCCACCCACAAGGCGGACAGCATCTACAATATGGTCTATCGGCTGGACGCCATGGAGGCCTACAACAAGCGGTTGGTGAAAAAGATTTCCGTGAAAGGCATTACTGAATCCGGCAGCATGGCCACAGAGGGTTATGTCTATCTGGAAGGAATCAATCTTTCCAAAGCCGACCCCACAGCCACCTTGCAGTTTGATTTCAAGGGCGCAAAGGGTATACGCAAAAAGACGATGAAAGTGGGTATTGGCTTTAACCTGTACGACAACTCCGGCAATCTGGACGAGTACAAAAACGGCTTTGTGGTCAAGTTCATCGATGGGCGGGACAACTCCGTGGAGTTTCTTAACGGGGTGAAGATTTTCGCCGGGGATGTCATTGGCAAGGTCAGCGAAGACCAGCTCCGCCGCATCCAGATTCGAGAGACGATTCTCTCCCACATCGAGCGGGAGCGTGCGCTTTTCCACAAGGGCATCAAGGTGCTGAGCCTGTTCTTCATCGATGAGGTTGCCAAGTACAAACAGTATGACCAGGTGGGCCATCCACACAACGGCATTTACGCGGATATGTTCGAGGAGGAGTACCAGGACATCGTCTCCCATTTGCAGCGCGAGCTAGGGGACGAAGAGTACATCAACTATCTAAACGCCATCCCCGCCCACGAAACCCACGCCGGGTACTTTTCCATTGACAAAAAGGGCAAAATGGTTGACAGCAAGCTCAGCGACAAAAAGGCCGGCATATCCGATGACAGGGACGCCTACGATTTGATTATGAAGAACAAAGAGCTGCTGTTGGACCGGGACCCCAAGCGCTCCCCGGTGCGATTTATTTTCTCCCATTCGGCTCTGCGGGAGGGTTGGGACAACCCCAATGTGTTCCAAATTTGCACCCTGAAACAGAGCAGCAGCGAAGTGCGCAAGCGTCAGGAAGTGGGCCGGGGCCTGCGGCTGTGCGTCAATCAGGAGGGTGAGCGCATGGACGCCAATGTGCTGGGCAACGATGTCCACACGGTGAATGTGCTGACTGTTATCGCCAGCGAAAGCTACGACAGCTTCGCCAAAGGGCTGCAAACCGAGCTTGCCGAAGCGGTTGCCAACCGTCCGGTAGCTATTACCGCTGAACTCTTTAAGGGCAAGGTTATCAGCAATGTGCATGGCAATGAGCAGGTTGTGGATGGAGAAACCGCGCAAGCCATCTATTTCGATATGGCCATCAACGGCTATGTGGATAAGAAGGGCGCACTGACAGACAAGTATTACACAGACAAAGCCAACCATGCCGTTAAGGTTGCCGAGGAAGTAGCCGATTGTGCCGATGCAGTCCTCACTATTGTAGATTCGGTCTATGACAGTCGTGCTATGCAGCCAGAGAATGCCCGGGAAAAGAATGTGGAATTGCAAGTTGACCCTGAAAAGCTGGCCATGCCGGAGTTCAAGGCGCTGTGGCAAAGGATCAGCCCTAAGTCGGTATATGTGGTAGATTTTGATACGGATGAGCTTGTGCAGAAGTCGATTGACTCTCTCAATCGGAATCTGCGGGTGTCCAAGATATTCTTCAAGGTAGAACTTGGTACCATGAACGAGATACAGTCCAAGGAGGCTTTGCTGGAAGGCGCTTCTTTCGTGAAAGAGAAATCTGGAACGTATGCTACCGCAAGGCGCATCCACGCAAACCGCAGCGTGAAGTATGACCTTATTGGGAAGCTGGTGGGGGAGACGGGCCTGACTAGAAAGGCGGTTGTAGAAATTCTTACCGGCATTGAAAAATCCGTTTTTGACCAGTTTAAAGAGAACCCAGAGGAATTTATCATCAAAGCCGCCGACCTGATTAACGATGAAAAGGCAACGGCAATTATTCAGCATATCACATACAATATGCTGGACGAACGGTATGACACAGATATATTCACAGAGCCGGCCATCAAGGGAAAGCTGGGCGTAAACGCCATGAAAGCCCAGCGACATTTATATGACCATATTGTGTACGATTCCACCAATGAGCGCGATTTCGCCACTGATCTTGATACCAATACAGATGTGGCCGTCTACGTGAAGCTGCCGGACAGCTTCTACATCTCTACGCCTGTTGGAAGGTATAACCCGGACTGGGCGATTGCTTTCTATGAGGGAACCGTTAAGCATATCTACTTTGTTGCGGAAACCAAGGGATCCATGCATTCTATGCAGCTTCGCCTGATTGAAGAGTCCAAAATCCACTGTGCAAGGGAGCATTTCAAAGCGATCAGTAATGGAAATGTGGTCTATGATGTGGTGGACAGTTACCAGGCTTTGCTGGAAAAGGTGATGAAATAGCGAGTGAGAAGAGTGATAAAAACTGAGAGTATAAAAGTTGATTCGTATGTGGAACAAGCGGGAGGAGGCCGATTATGACCGGTGAAAAATTTACACTGATGCAATATTCTGTTAGTGGAATTCTAGGTTTGATTCAACTGCAGGATTTCGTTATTCCTGAAATCCAGCGCCCTTTTGTGTGGGATCGTAGCCAGGTTCGCGACTTGATTGACTCCCTGTACCAAGGATATCCAACGGGCTATATCATCACATGGAAAAATCCAGATGTGAAAACAAAAGATGGTGGGCGTTCCAACGGCAAGAAAGTGCTCATCGATGGCCAGCAACGGATTACTGCCCTTATGGCTGCTATTGCTGGGGAGGAAGTTTTGGATGATGACTTTAATAAAGATCGCATTCGGATCGCGTTTAACCCCTTAGCAGAGGATGAAAGCAAACGGTTTGCAGTTCAGGATGCCTCTCATCTTCGGGATAAGCGGTGGATTCCGGATATTTCTGCGGTGTTTTCGCCCGATTTTAAACAGCGCGCCTTTGAAAACCAGTATGCGCTAGACAATCCGGGCGTTGATTTAGATGAACTAGCCGATACACTCACCAAGTTGAAGGGAATTCTGAATCGCCAAATCGGTGTCATCGAGTTGGATCACACGCTGGACATTGATGAAGTAACCGAGATTTTTATACGCATCAACTCCAAGGGAACTCCCCTGAGTCAATCAGATTTTGTTATGTCTAAAATGGCCGCAGATACAGAACATGGCGGCAGTATGATGCGAAAAGCCGTGGATTATTTCTGCCATTTAGCTGTGAAACCGGAATTTGTATCGAGTCTGCAGAACGACCAGGAGTTTTCTGAGTCCAAATATGCAGAGAAAATCCGCTGGTTAGCGAAAGAACAGGAAGCGATTTATGACCCAGACTTTGGGGATATGTTGCGCGTTTCCTTTATGCATCAGTTCCGAAGGGGCCGACTTGCTGATCTTGTCAGCTTGCTTTCCGGAAGAAATTTTAAGACGAAAGAATATCAGGAAGATATTGTGGTGGACTCGTATCAAAAGCTGAATCAGGGGATTCTCAACTTTATCAACGAGTACAACTTTAAGCAGTTTCTCTTGGCTATCAAAGGCGCTGGTTTTATTTCCAACAAGCTGCTGAATTCCAATATGACCTTGGACTTTGCCTATACTCTCTATCTGATTTTGGCAAGCACACCGGAAATCCCCAAAGACCAAATAAAACGGTTTGTTCAGAAATGGTTTGTGCTTTCTACACTGACGTCTCGCTACACGGCTTCCCCAGAATCTCAAATGCATCGGGATATGCAGAGCATTGAAGAAAAGGGATTTCTCAATTTCTTCGCAGAAATAGAAGCCTCTGCGCTTTCAGAGAGTTTTTGGCGAGTGACATTGCCTCAGAATCTGGAAACCTCCTCTGTGAATAGCCCTGGGTTCCGGGTGTTTTTGGCTGCCCAGGTGTACTGTCACAGTGATTCTTTGTTCATGAATGGAATGGAAGTGAGGGCTCTCTTATTGATTGCTGGAGATATTCATCACATCTTCCCACGGGCTTATTTGAAGAAGCAGGGGATCGATAATCGAGCCAGGTACAACCAGGTCGCATATTATATCTACCTGGACACGCAGGTGAATAAGGCGATTGGGGATCAGGCTCCTTGTGAGTACTTTGGAAAAGTGATTCAGCAGTGCGAAACAAAAGCTCCTGTTTTAGGAAATATCGTGGATATGGAGCTATTGAAAAGAAATTTGGACGAAAACTGTATTCCTCAAGCAATTCATCAAATGGACTTTACAAATTATGAGGAGTTTCTTTCTCAGCGCAGGTATTTGATGGCTGCCAAAATTAAAGAATATTATGGTAACTTATAACATAAAAAACCGCACCCAGACCATTCTGCGTGCGGTTTTTCAATGGCGGAGATGTGGGGATTTGAACCCCAGCGCCGGTTTGAAGCCGACCTACCGCATTTCGAGTGCGGACCCTTCAACCACTTGGGTACATCTCCATATAAAATTCCCGTGAAAGGAACT
>ERZ1643250.3314-NODE-3314-length-11140-cov-5.940280_pt1 | contig 11140 bp, 14 predicted proteins | sample MGYA00579262_ERZ1643250 | MGnify/ENA primary metagenome ERZ1643250 (study PRJEB29033, sample SAMEA4952265) | chicken gut metagenome | biome: Broiler Chicken; feature: Gastrointestinal Tract; material: Caecum | place: Ireland | collected 2018 | study: Broiler...
AATACCAGACCCGTGTGGTCTCAAATGCGAACAAGGTTAACCTGAAATTTGAAGAAGCGAAGCCTGTCTTGGAAGACCAGCTGGCCAAATCAATTGCAAATATCCTCTGAACCTCTTCAGGAGGCTAGACCAGCCTCCTGACTGACACCTCGCATTGCTCTTTGTCCCCCCGGGAAGTGGTGATGCTTCCAATTAGTAGAACATGTATTTTTCAATGAAGGCCCCGATAACCTTTTCATGTAGCTCAATTGAGCGTGAAAAGCAGATTGTTTTGCGGGCCAGACGCCTGATGCGGGTTCTCAGCGTCAGATTGTTACGCTCAATGCGCTGAGTGAATAGTTTGCCGGTCAGATGCTTTTCCTTCGCGACTTCTCTGGCATAACTTCCCCAGTCGTCGCTCGTTATCATGCCGATATTAAACGGGGTGAGCAGAGCCAGCAGCTCACGACAGGTTTCATCCGTTCGTGGACCGAACGTATAAGCAAGAACACCACCTGTTTTGGTGTTGCAGGCATACCAGAGCCAGTGCTGTCGGGCCTTGCTGCCGACAAAGCTCCACTGTTCATCGAGCTCGCAGATGAGCGCGACATCTGCATGAGCGACCGGAGAGGACGTTATTCTCTTTGGCGCGAGTTTTTTAAAGTGCGGATGACGGTATTTATTCCAATTTTGAGTGTCCTTGCGGTATCGCGGACACCTGCTCCGTTGAACGCCATTTCGGTGATTTGCTCTTTGACGCCGGGCTTACGGGCTTCATAGGTGTAGGTGAGCAGAAATACACGATGGCAGTCACGGCAGCGAAACCGAGCACGGCCTTTAGGGTTCTGACCATGGAGGTAAACCTGAGCAGACTGACAACGGGGACAATGGACAGTAACGATGGCCATGAGAAAACCTCAAAAGCGAGCATTATACTTCAATTCAACCAATTAGAGGCATCACCGCTTATGGAAGACCATCTCATCGCTTACGATAAAAAGCAGGCCGTGCCAGAATTCAGCACGGCCGCTGCTATATACGTATTATTCTGTTCCAGTATATTGCCTATCTTCTGGTTATTCAGTAACACAACGGACAAAAAGCACTGGCATAAATAACCAGTCGTTAAACAGAGAACAGCGATAATATATTGACGCTATTACTCATTTCTCATCTTTATTCTTCGGGTAAGCAGAGTCGCACAAATGAATCCCAGCAGACTAAATGCCACCATTACGGAAAAAATATAGTTATAGCCCTGTATGCCAGAAAAGTTATCTAACAGTGAACCATAAAGCGTGTAAGCAAACATGGAAGGCATGTAACCAATAATGCACCCAAAAGCCATTGCTGAACCGGCAAATTCCCTGGGTGTACCGATTTCATCCATCGGAGCAAAGAAAATTGCCCGTTGTGAAAAAATGATTGCACCAAATCCAAGAGTCGCGGTCATTCCAAGATAAACATTCATTGAGTCGTGTGGTAGTTGAATGAACAGTAGCATAGCGACTGCTGAAATAAGGAAAGTCCATTTCAGATAGATGACCGGAGAATGAGAAATTTTATCTGCGAGATAACCACCAACTGGCCCGCCCACCATTTTCAGTCCGTACTGGTTAATAATCCCGTAAGCACCCACGAGTGCAACGGGAAGGGCATAGATATCTTTCAGGAATGGTATGAAATATGTCAGCCCACAATATGCGGAGTACACAAAGAATATACAAAATGAGGCCAGCCACAGATTTGGTGATTTAACGACATTCTTTATCCCCTTGAATATCTGTTTATTAACATCTTCGTCATTCTGTGGAATGGTCCTGTCGTCTGCATCCACAATAAAGTAGGTGATAATTCCAACAATAATGGTGATTAATGTGTAATAAACAAGACCAGCCTGCATGCCGGCTTTTCCTTCGCCAAACTGCACAAAGACTAATAAAGCGCCGGACGCAATTAATACATCCACAACTCCTCGCCCAGCTTCCAGAAAGCCGAACATACGTCCCTGTTCATCCCTGTTCCCCAACAGACGAACAGCTTTAAGTAGCACGGGCCAGTAGACCACTTCGCCAAAGAAAGCCATAGCACCAAAAGCTATAAGGTAACCAGAGAAGGGAGGTAATGTTGTGAGGTAAGCACCACACAGACCCACACCGATTAAACCTGCAGGAAGAAGTATTTTTTTTGAAAAGCGATCTGCTATATATAATGAACTGAATAGTCCGATAGTCTGAACAGCAGCATATACTGTAAATCCAAAGCCAATCTGTGTATTAGTCAACCCCCAGTCAGCCTGCATAGGAACATAAAATACGTCCTTCATACTGGACAATTTGAAAATTGTCCCACCGCCAAGAATAAGGAAGCATAGCTTCACCCATTTATTCATCTGGTTATCCCCCATTATTTGATAACCGCAATGGCTTCAATTTCTATCAGAACGTCCTTCGGTAATCTGGCTACTTCAACACAGGACCTGGCCGGGTATTTATCTGATGAAAAATATTCACTGTACAGAAGGTTAAATTGTGAAAAATTATCCATATTACTGATAAAGCAGGTCGTTTTTACGATGTTATCCATTCCGACTCCTGCAGATTCAATAATTGCCTTCAGATTATCCATCGCTTGCTTGGTTTGCTTTTCTATAGTGTCGCCATTTACGGTTCCGTCTTCTGGTTTGAAAGGACAACATCCGGAAATGAACAATAAATTACCAGCTGATACTGCCTGTACATAGGGGCCGATAGCTTTGGGGGCATGTTTAGTATCAATGACCATAAAAGTATCCTTTTTAATTTGTTAACAATATTTTTTTCTTAAATTCTTCAGAGCCTGAACGGAAACCTCAACACAACGATTCTGGGCTGCCATTAGTTCCTGTAATACAGAGTCAGATATTTTTGCAGGGTAGTAATAATCAAGTGGCTTTATTTTCAGGTGTTCAAATGGTGCCTGTTTTACAGAGAATGTCCTTTCCAGAGAATATACGCCGCCAGTACCTTTTGGACGGGCAAAAGGTGATGCATATGGGAAACATGTTTCGATGTTTATTCTGGTTAAAGAGGACTCATTCACCAGTGTTTTGAAACAGGTATCAATATCAATGCTTCCTTCTCCGACAGGAACACCACAGACAACCAGGTCTTCGCCGTTGCGTGTGACTATATGATCCTTGAAATGCGTGCTGTAAGCATAAGGAGCCAGTTTACGAACTGTTTCTACTGGTTCTTCCCATGCCATCATTCCATTACCTATATCGCAGTGTGCTCCTACCCACTCAGAATTAACAGATTTGATAACTTCGATTATCTCGTCGGCTGTTTCATCTTCATGGTTTTCTATTGCCAGTTTAATTTTTTTTCTACTGAGTAAGGATGTCAGTGATTTTAACTGTTCTACTATTTCAGGATATTTCAGAGGGTTATATTCCCCTCTCCTGAACATATAAGTTCGGATAACTTCTGCTCCAAGTGCAGATGCAATTTCCACTGCTCTGGTGATAGCTTCACAGGTAGTAAATCGGGTATCTATCTCACAATAAAGACCATGAGAATCAATGGCTTTTCTGACTTTTGACAGATATTCAGGAGATATACTGTTTAGGACACCAAATTCCGGATGCAGACCAACATCCGGAATGATATTTATTTCAACCCCATCCAGCCCCAGTTCACTGGTTTTAGCAATGAAGTCGAAAATATCCATCACTCCCTGCTGAAAGAACAGATGATATGACTCAGTCTCAAGGCCTAGTTTCATGGCTAACCTCCATAGCATTTGAGACTGATTGTAGTTTTTTGCACATCTGTAAAATGTGATCTGAGTGGAATAATTACTCACTTAGTGAATAAAATTACTACTTGGTGTTGTTTTTGTGCCCTTTAGTGGACTCTGCTCTGCATCTGGTATAGCATTCAGATTTACTTTATTCATGAGGTGATTATATGAAATCTATTATTAATCATGAGTTTACTGAAGATGACAGACAGCTTTTGCTTTCATATATTCCATTCATCGACAGTCTTGGTCAGTTCCTGGGAGAGTATTGCGAGATCGTCCTGCACAGTTTTGAGGACCTGCATCATTCCGTTATTCATATCGTCAACGGGCATGTGACGGGGAGAGAGAAGGGGGCACCTGTAACAAATATAGCACTGGAAAAACTGGCAGAATTTAACTCAACAAACGATATGTGGGACGTCTATTTCAACCATAAAGGCGCTCGCCCTTTTAAATCTTCGTCATCACTTATTCTGAATAAAAGTAAAGAACCAGTAGGTATGATATGTATGAACTTTGCTCTGGATATGCCTCTTAATGCATTTATTGAAAACTTTGCAAAATCGTCAAACTGTAAAAACGAAAATTTCACTCAGGATATCAATAATCTTGTGCTTAGTCACCTTGAACCTGTTAAAAATATGGTTTACTCCAATAAGAATATACCAAGTAAAAACAAAAACTTTGAAATAATAAAAGAACTTAATTCTATTGGGTTGTTTAAGTTCCCGGTTACAACGAAAATTGCCTCATCGGTTCTTGGTATCAGTGCTAACACTATTTATAAACATCTCCGGGCTCTAAATAATAAGGCGCAGGGGAACTAAGGTTGCTACATTCTGAAATTACAATGCAGATAACACGAGTTCTGGTGCGGGATGGCAACATGAGGACCAAGTATCAAGTACAATTACAGCGCAACAGAATACCAAGTTAACTATTTCTGGTGAGGATATTACACTTCCTGGTAATACTTTCGTAAAGGACACAGATGTATTCAAATTTGCGGTGCATAGTGGAACAGATTCTTCTGCTACTGCAGAACAGGTTGGTATTAAGTTTGGTTGTACTTTCTCTGGCTGGCAATGTGATGTAGCTCAGACTGCGGGTGGCGGCAGTGATACCGTTACGGTTAAATTCGATCCCGCGAAACATACTAACTGGAAGCTGGCAGAAAGTGCTGATGCTCAGTCTGTTGATATAGTAAATACTACGGTAATCAAGGTCAGACTGTAGATTTACCGGTAGTGCAGAGTGCTGCAACGGGGCACAGGAATACTGTGGGTCAATATGCATTAAGTGCCGAGCTGAAATATAAATATAACTAATACTTTTAGTTTTTTTGGAAAGGAGTTGCAACTTTGTTGCATGAGCCGGCCCCTTGAAACATCAGACAGTGGAATCTAGCATGACGGTGTCTCATGTGGCGCGTTTGCATGGTATTCAGGCCAGCCTGTTGTTTAAGTGGAAAAAACAATATCTGGAAGGAAGTCTCACCGCTGTTGCAGCCGGAGAGGATGTCGTTCCTTCCTCAGAACAGGCTACCGCTATAAAACAAATAAAAGAGTTACAGCGCTTGCTGGGTAAAAAATCATGGAAGTTGAGAACCTCAAAGAAGCGGTGGAGTATGGTCAGTCGCGAAAATGGATAGCACATGTGCCTTGCTGCCAGTGAAGCTCCACTGCTCATCAGGTTCACAGATAAGGGCAACATCAGCGTGAGCGACTGGCGCAGATGTTATCCGCCGGGGCGGGAGCTTTTTTAATGTCCGTATGACGGTATTGATGCCGATTTTCAGTGTTCTGGCGGTATCACGGACACCTGCGCCGTTATGTGCCATTTCAACGCTCTGCTTCTTAACGCCGGGTTTTCTGGCTTCATAAGAGTAAGTGAGCTGGAAAACACGTTTACATGAGCGACAACGGAAACGCTCATGCCGGGAACAACTACGGCCATGTCGATAAGCTTCATCGGAATTACAGCGCGGACAATGAACAGTAACGGTAGCCACGGAAAACCTTAAATACCAGCAGATTGCCAGAAACTTCTGTCGATTGAAGACATTACCTGTTCTACTGATTGGAAGCACTACCCGATTTTGACGATAAGTGGGATTGCTTGAATCTATCCGGAGGCTGAATATATATGCAGTATCAGAACCTGCTAACCCTGGCAGAAATGCTCCTGATGAGGCTAATTACTTCAGCTGCCCGGATCATAAGTAGCGGCCTGCTACTGCCGGTATTGCTGCATATGGAAGCAACCGCGCTGGGTTTACTGCTAGGCTGAAAGTTATATTTTTTATTAAACATTCCGAGTTAAAGCCTAGTATATCTTTTTAACGAATGTTATATTTAAATATAACTTTTTTGGAGGTGAAATATGCATACCACTCGACTGAAGAAGGTTGGCGGTTCTGTCATGCTGACCGTTCCACCGGCACTGCTGAATGCGCTGTCTCTGGGTACAGATAATGAAGTTGGCATGGTCATTGATAATGGCCGGCTGATTGTGGAGCCTCACAAACGCCCTCAGTATTCACTGGCTGAGCTACTGGCACAGTGCGATCCGAATGCTGAAATCTCGGCAGAAGAACGGGAGTGGCTGGATTCACCGGCAGCTGGTCGGGAGGAGATCTGACATGGAAAGAGGGGAAATCTGGCTTGTCTCGCTTGACCCTACTGCAGGCCATGAGCAACAGGGAACGCGGCCGGTACTGATTGTCACGCCGACTGCCTTTAACCGCGTGACCCGTCTGCCTGTTGTTGTGCCCGTGACTAGCGGAGGCAATTTTGCCCGCACAGCCGGCTTTGCAGTGTCTCTGGATGGCGCCGGTATACGCACCACCGGCGTTGTACGTTGCGATCAACCCCGGACGATTGATATGAAAGCCCGCGGTGGAAAACGACTCGAACGGGTGCCGGAGACTATCATGGACGAAGTTCTTGGCCGCCTGTCCACTATTCTGACTTGATTGATATGTGCTCAGCATCCCGTTTTGGTGCAGCGAAGACATGGAAGCGGCTGGAGAACCCCAGCGTATTAACCACAAAGTTAACTTTGCTCCGTTGCCCGGCCCCCCTCAACTTCGCCCCTGTCGTGCTGGGGCGGGTATCCTGGCTGGGTTTCGAAGCGAATCGTTCTTTTTGGCGGACGCATATTACGTTTGGGCTGGATGTAGTAACGCAGCATGGAACGTCTGCCCGTATAGCCCATTGCTTTAATCTCGCGAAGATAACCTCGCTATTCCAGACATTCTCCGCCAGGCACATGTCGATGTAATTCATAAACGATTTCAGCTTAACTATTTTGTGGCGAGTCTTTCTGGCTGGCGATTCAGGGTATTTGAGGTAGCGTCTGACAGTCAGTTCAGAGCAACCAACCTGAGTCGCAATATACCCACAACAAGCCCAAGAGTTAATATCTAAACACTATAATCAAAGCCCTGTTCAAACAATAAATTAAAAAAGCAAAAAACAAACACCAAGATATATAATTTAGTTACAGATTTTTATCCCATTACTCTTGGTATAATAAAACAACATGATACTAATGCGACTCCAGTACTGTATGTCAGAGATAATGATGAAAATAGTGGTGCCGGAATTTCATTTCCAGTTTATTATTAATTACAGACATAAAAAAACCCTCTGAGAGCACAGAGGGGGGGAAGATTGATCCAGTCAGAATAGTTTCACTTTTTTATATAACACACGCAACATAACGTTTACAAGCAGCCACAATATTAAAGTCTAAATTTCGTGAGCTGAAACCTTAAAGCTCAACTTCATTCTATATATATGTTGCATTAAACATAAATCTTATCTTGAACATTGAGAAGAAGTGCGGCAAATTTATTATGTTGCGTGCGTTTATTCACGTTATACAAACATATAAGACATCAGCGAAATTTCTCTCCTTAACTCCCCCACTGCCAACGGGGGATTTTTTCTGGCTCACCAAGGCGTTATTGAATAAATAAGATTTTGCGAGTCCCTCTCAGAGTTTGATTCCTTCAAGGAACATCGCCAGCAGTTCCGGTGTGATGAACACTTTACCATACTGGGCTGACGGTAAGGTGAAACGGCCGCGTTCCAGCCGTCTGGTCGGCAGACACCGTCCATCGCTGGTAGGCCAGAAGAGTTTTACCTGAATGCCATTACTCCCACCGAAGATAAAAACGTAACCTGACATCGGATCGTCTTATGAGGAAACAAAGTGAATATCCAGATAGATGCCCCGTGCAGGGCAGTAACGAGACAAGCCGTTAGGCTCTTCTTGAGCCACGTGCACAGGTGAGGAGACACTTGGCATGAAGATGCTTCCGGCAGCCGACAGGTCCAGGACAGGACACAAAGGGGCGATCGCTGTGTGAGTCAAGATGCGGGAAGGTCTTTACTGCATCAGTAATCACACCGATCTGGTTCAACAGAAAACATAGTGATGATAAAAACTGATACCGTCATTATTACTATCGCTGTGCACAATAACGTTTTCCACAGGCTTACTCTGTCGGACTGCCATCAGCAGCTCATCCAGTGCCAGATCGCGGATCTGGGGCGGTTTTATCAACCAGTCCACTACATTACGGGTAAAAAGATCGATAACTACCGCCAGATACAACCAGCCCAGCCAAGTGTGGATATAGGTAATATCGTATAGATAATAACCACTATTCCCGCTAACAGTGATGTTATCATGATCTGTCGATCACCGGTCATAATCCTGTTTATTTTCCGGCTCATTGGTATTTACCAGCCTACCCGCACCGCCTGCTGGGAGGCCTTTACTTTGATAGAATCATCGTCCAGTACATCAACAACCCGCCAGTGAATATCCGCAGACAATACCGGATATGAAAAAGCAAACAATATCCGTGGAATATATTTACTCATGTTATTCTCCATAAAAAATAAATGGCACCTGTATTTCAGGAATACTGAATATTAACCCCTACGTTGAATAACGTCTTATTTTGTGAATTTAATCACAAAATATAAAAGCTCAACTTCATGCGAAAAAGTCACTGTGTTATTTAGAAGTGACCGATCATTCACCCCGATCGGATATAAAAAAGAACATCTCATGCATTATTCAGCCTTCTTAATCCCTGAAGTAACGAAGGCTGCTTTTTCGTTACACCCTTCCCCGGCAGCGCCGGTGGCAGTATTCAGCCCTTTTCAGAGCAAACTGCTTCCAGTCTGTCCGGGGAGCCATACTGACAGCACTAGCCATGGCCGTTGCGTGAACAGTTGCTGAATCTATTCGCCTTTACTTTTCCCCCTTTACCTTATCAGTATTATTGTGTTAAATAATTCAGTGGGCAGACTTCCTTTCGGGTAAGGAAGATATTTCCTTTTAAGCCTTATTCCTTTGCCTCCTGTCTCTGAAGGAGGCTCTTTTATTTCACCTGAACCGTCCTGAATAGCGTTGACACGTTCCTGACTTAAATCGTAAGCGCCTCATTTAAACCGTCTTTCGCCTCCCTTTCCTGTTTCCGATACTAATGTCCATTTTCGCAGTAAAAGGACATTTAAGATGAATGCACGAAAGGCGGTACTGGCAGATAATCCGGAATTGATCCTGCGTGTGCTACAGCTGAGATTTGACGAGTCACTGTCGTACCCGCGCATTTCTGCGCAGACTGGTGTCAGCAAAACCGCCATTTTTTCTCTGGTGAAGCGATTTCACCAGGTATTTACTGACTGGCCCCTTTCCGGTGAATATTCCTGCAGGCAACTGGCCAGGGCTCTTTTCCCGGGGCGATATCCTTCAACCCCGACTATTTGATTCCTTTATGGCGGCCTGGTGCAGAGCAGCCCCTTCCCAGGACCTCCATATAATTTTTGTAGCGGCATTCAGTGGCGCACTCAGTTAACTACGTTCACTTCAGTGACTTTGAATGAGTCGGGGCTGCCGTTAAAGGTGTTAATGAAGGCTTGTATTTTCCACTTCTGGCCGGGTTCAAGATTGGATGCTGTGTCGATTGTTTGACCGATAACTACTCCATCTTTTAAAAGATTAAATTTTACATAAGCATTTTTGACAACAGAGTTTGATTTATTTTCAGCATAACCCACAATTGCCTTCATCCCACTTGGGCTGTTTTCCACATGAAGGTTAGATAGCGCTATTTGAGAATTACCTACAGCCAGGGCATAGCAACTAGCGATTGATAAAACAGTACTTAAAATTATATTTTTTAAGTTCATATTCACCTCAAGTTAGTCATTGATCGAGCTGGTTATTTTAACGTCTCAGATGACCTTGTTGAATAGTTTTTCATCGTCAGAAGATTTTCAGCTTTGTAAATAGAGTTTATCGCTGCCCAGTCACCCTGTCTTACGCATCCTGTACGCGCTGTTTAATTCTAAGGGAGGTACGTATGCTTTCTTTTCCAGCATCATCCTGTCGTGCCGGTCGTCTGGTCGGTACTGTGGGGATGCTGTTTCTTTTCAACCTTGTTATGCTCGTTCAGGTGAAGTGGTCAACAAAAACTGGCCACCGAGTTAGAGTTTTTCCAGTATCGATTTTCCGATTCGTTTGGGGATAACCCACCGTTATATTCGTGCGGTCTTAGTGCGCTGTAATATCCAACGATATAGACCGTTATGGCGTGAGCGGCCTCGCAGAAGCTTCGTAACCCACCACCGGCATCCATTCGTTCTTCAGACTCCTGAAGAAGCGTTCCATTGGGCTGTTGACGCTCCTATGTCAAGAGCGGCGATTGGCATATGCGAGGTCCGATAAAATCAATGGATAGAGCTCACGGACCATGTAGCGTTTTAGGCATCTCAGGATCTCTTTAGTCGATAGCCCTTCACCAGTTCGTCTGTCGACATAGATTCTCGTGCGCGGAAGGGCTATTGTCCACAGAGTATGTTTGCTTCACGTGAGCCGCCACGGTTTAATCTGTGCCTTACTGTTTTCCCTGATGATGCTGGTAGTGGATTTACGCCACAGAGCGATGCCAGGGCCGCTTCATTTTTTAAACGTTCGGGGTTATCACCCGCAACTGCCAGCAGTGTTGCAGCCGTCTGTGGCCCAACTCCAAACTGACTACGAAGGTTACTGGCATACTTGCGGGTCAGTTTAGGTAGCCGACTGTCTGGTGGATAGTGGGCATAATGGAAGAATGATATCTGTCGAACATTCTGGCGATATCATGTAGAGAATCACCTTGCTTATATCTGTCCCAGATAATTGCCTTCTGCTCTGGCGTGTAGTTGATCCGAGTTCTTCGTTTCATAGCAACGTCCCCCCCTTGATTAAGGATAGCGTTGCATCGCCCCGTTGAACTCACAACCGGTGGTGGACTGTTTCGATGGAAAAGTTGTGAGCTGGTCTCTCAGTACACGCCCCGATGCTGAACTGG
>ERZ1643250.3322-NODE-3322-length-11128-cov-4.200036_pt1 | contig 11128 bp, 6 predicted proteins | sample MGYA00579262_ERZ1643250 | MGnify/ENA primary metagenome ERZ1643250 (study PRJEB29033, sample SAMEA4952265) | chicken gut metagenome | biome: Broiler Chicken; feature: Gastrointestinal Tract; material: Caecum | place: Ireland | collected 2018 | study: Broiler...
CATCCGGCTGCGGGTCGGTGCAGATGACATGGGAGCCATGCAGGTCCTTCGTGTGGAACCACAGGTCATCCTTGCGGGCCAGGGTGCGGGTCAGGTACTCGTTCTGGATATTGTTCTTGCCCAGATAGACGAGCCTGCCCTCGATGTCAAAGACGGTGAAATGCGGGATCTGCTTGCCTTTGCGGCGGCGGATGCCGCTTTTCTGTGCGTTCATGTAGCCGCGCTTCACCAGCTCTTCCCGGATCTCCATCGCATCGGGCACGGCGGCCAGCTCGACCTGAGACTCCAGCTGTTCGAAATAGGCGATCGTCTGTTCGCACAGCGCGATCTGTTCCTGCAGGATGCCCTGCGCCCGGCGCTGCTTATGGTATTTCTGATAATAACGGTTGGCATTGCGAGCGATGTCAAAGCGCATGTCGATGGGGATGGCGACTTCCTCCTCCCGCTCAAACGAAGGCAGGCGCACGATCGGCTCACGCTTCAAGGAAGACTGGTAGGCGAACAGCAGGTCGCCGTATTCCCGGTAGCGGTCGCAGTCCATCGCTTCATCGAGCGCCTGATACAGCTTGGGCAGCTTGTTGCGGTTCTTGCTCAGCTCGCGGCGGATGACGCGGAAGAGGTCGCCGCTTTGCTGCTTGACGCGCACCTTCTGCTCTTTTTCATAAAACAGCGCATCCATGCCTTCCATCAGCGGATACGTCTGCGCTTCGCTTTGCAGGTGGGTGAGCGGGATGCAGTGGAACAGCGTCTGTTCCTTGACCGTATGCAGATACAGGACATGGCTGCTTCGGATCTGTTCCATGATGTCCGCAAATGCCTCTCCCTGCCGCATCCGGTATTCCACCTCCCGCCCCAGCAGCGGAGAGAAGCCGAAGAGCTGCGCGCCCAGGGGGCGGCTGTCATCGAGCGCGGATGCGTCGACCTGGAAAGGGTCGTGCTTGCGCATGTCCTGGGCCGGCAGAGCGTAGCGCGCGCCGGGGTGGATGAGGCGCTTGCTGTTTTCAAAGACAGGGATGCGCTTGAGGGCGTCGACGATGATGCCCTCCGCATTGACCAGCACCAGGTTGGCGTATTTGCCCATCAGCTCCGCATAGAGCGTGCGCATGTGCAGATCGCCCAGCTCATCGCGCGCTTCCACATCGATGCGCAGCACGCGGTCAAGTCCGACCTGTTCGATCCTGCGGATGAATCCGCCGTCCAGCTGCTTGCGCAGCAGCATGACGAAGTTGCTCGGCGTCTCCATCGTCGTATAAGAAGCCTGCGTCAGGTGCAGGCGGTTATAGGTGCTGTGAAAAGAAGTGAGCAGGCGCCGGTTTCCCTTCGTCGTGCGCAGCGTCCACAGCAGTTCCACATCGGATATATTCTGGATCTTGCTGATCTTGCAAGGCAGGTATTCCTTCAGTTCGCTGCTGATCTGATGCAGCAGCAGTCCGTCCAAAGCCATTTTGATCACACTCCATTGTAATATTATAGCACAGATCAAGGACGGAAAAAAAGTTTGACAGATGCAGGGCACGCTGGTAAAATCAGTAGTAAATAAACGGAAGGATGAAGCGCATGAAAAAAGGACTGCTGATCATCATGAGCGGACCGAGCGGCGTAGGCAAGGGGACCATCCGGAAATGTTTCATGGACGACGACAGTCTCCGCCTTGCTTACTCGATCTCGATGACGACACGGAAACCGAGAGCGAATGAAGTGGACGGTGTAGACTATATCTTCACGAGCCGGGAACACTTCGAAGAGGCCATCCGCAGAGGGGAACTACTGGAGTGGGCCGAATTTGTAGGAAACTATTATGGCACGCCGCTGGCTCAGGTAGAGGAACTGCGCAACGAGGGGAAGAATGTGCTGCTGGAGATCGAGGTGCAGGGCGCTGACCAGGTGCGTCAGAAATGCCCGGATGCGCTGAGCATCTTCATCATCCCGCCGAGCATGGAAGAGCTGGAGAAACGGATCCGCGGCCGCCGCAGCGAGCCGGAGGAGATCGTGCAGCAGCGGCTGGCGAAGGCCGAGAACGAGATGAAGCTCGTCAGTAATTATAAATACATCGTGTGCAATGAGGATCCGCAGCTTGCGGCAGAGCTCATCAGCTCCATCATCAAACGGCACATGTATGTCGAAGAAAACGTCTGATCAGATCCTTCGGGATCTTTTCTTTTGTAAAAAAAATGGATCCCGAAGGATCCATGAGGTTCTTATACGATGCCCTGGGCGAGCATGGCGTCGGCCACCTTGATGAAGCCGGCGATGTTGGCTCCGGCCATGTAGTTGCCTTCCATGCCGTATTCCTTTGCCGTCTCGCTGCAGGTCTTGAAGATCTCTTCCATGATGTTCTTCAGCCGTGCATCCACTTCTTCGAACGTCCAGGACAGACGCAGAGAGTTCTGAGACATCTCCAGTCCGCTGGTCGCTACGCCGCCGGCGTTGCTTGCCTTGCCCGGCGCATACCAGATGCCCTTTTCTGTGAAGACATCGATGGCTTCCGGCGTACAAGGCATGTTGGCACCTTCGCAGACCGCTGCGCAGCCGTTGGCAGCCAGCGTCTTGGCATCTTCGCCGTTCAGCTCATTCTGGGTGGCGCAAGGCAGGGCGATGTCGCATTTTACGCTCCAGATGCCTTTGCCTTCATGATACTCGGCGCCTTCCACACGCTCTGCATATTCCTTGATGCGTCCGCGCTTCACTTCCTTGATGTCCTTGACCACATCGAGCTGGATGCCGTTTGGATCATAGACATACCCGTTGGAATCTGACAGCGCGACGACCTTTGCGCCCAGCTGCGTCGCTTTCTCGCAGGCGTAGATGGCGACGTTTCCGCTTCCGCTGATCACGACGGTCTTGCCTTCAAAGCTCGTGCCGTGCTCCTGGAGCATGGCCTGGGTGAAGTAGCACAGGCCGTATCCGGTCGCTTCCGTGCGCACTAAGGATCCGCCCCACTTCAGGCCCTTTCCGGTCAGCGTGCCGCTGAATTCGTTGCGCAGGCGCTTATACTGCCCGAACATATAGCCGATCTCGCGTCCGCCTACGCCGATGTCGCCGGCCGGCACATCCGTATTCGGTCCGATGTGTCTGGACAGCTCGGTCATGAAGCTCTGGCAGAAACGCATGACTTCTCCATCGCTCTTGCCCTTAGGATCGAAGTCGCTTCCGCCTTTTCCTCCGCCCATCGGCAGGGTGGTCAGGGCGTTCTTGAAGATCTGCTCAAATCCGAGGAATTTGATGATGCTGATATTGACGGACGGGTGGAAACGCAGACCGCCTTTATAAGGACCGATCGCGGAATTGAATTCCACACGGTATCCGCGGTTGACCTGCACTTTGCCATTGTCATCCACCCACGGTACGCGGAAGATGATCTGGCGTTCCGGCTCAACGATCCGCTCGAAGATTCCGTTTTCGACATATTCAGGGTGCTTCTCTGCTACTGGCTCCAGAGAAGTGAATACTTCGGTCACTGCCTGAATGAATTCCTTGTCGTCAGGATTGCGCTGGATCACGCGATCCAAGATTGGTTTTAATAACTCCATCGTAAAGTCCCTCCTCATAAAAACAGGTATATTATAGCGCAGAAGAAAGTAAAATGAAATACTTTTACAAGAAATTTTCATTATGGATAAATCGTTTTCATGGTGTTTCATCCTAAGGGGCTGACATATATGCACAGGCCTGGCCGTTCTTGTCTGTTTTCGTGCAAAACTTCATGACAATTCACGCGCGAAAAGCCTGCTATGCTTGGGGCAGGTGATATCATGTTGGCAAGCGAACTGAAAAGAGGGCAGCGCGGAGTGGTCCGTGCGATCCATATGGAGGAGGCAGACCGGAAGCGGCTGAGCGAGATGGGCATCAGCGCGGGAACGTCGATCATCTTCCGCGGCACGCTTTTGTGGCGCGATCCGCTGCTGTTTGAGACGAGAGACGCGATGCTCGCCCTGCGGCGCAAAGATGCGCGCCGGATCGAGGTGAGCGGATGAAGCACTATACGGTTGCGCTTCTTGGCAATCCCAACGTGGGCAAGAGCGCCTGGATCAACCTGCTTGCGCATGCGGACTTCAAGGTGGGGAACTGGCCCGGCGTCACCATCGAAAAGAAAGAGGCGCGCGTCTATGATCAGGGCAGCTGTTATCACTTCATCGATCTTCCGGGCGTGTATTCGCTCAGCGAGGATCAGGATGAAGGGCGGATCTGCACGGCGTTCTTGCGGGAAAATCACATCGATCTCATCCTCGATATCTGTGATTCCACCTGTCTGGGCCGTTCGCTGCGCCTGTGTCTGGCGCTGCGGGAGCTGCAGGTGCCCATGATCGTCGTCTGTTCCCTGGCGGATGCGGCAGACAAGCTGGGGATCCGCATCGATGAAGCGCAGCTGAGCGATATGCTGGCACTGCCGGTGCTTTTGCTCAGCGCCAGGAGGAAGAAGGATGCGAAAACGCTCTGGACAGCGATCCGCGCCAATATCGGCGCAGGCGGGATCCACAAGCCGCTGTATGATCCTGCACAGGCGAAGATCGCGCGCGAGAGGGAAGCGCAGCTGCATGAGCAGGATGAGAGAGCGCGCAATGCGCAGGTCTATGCGTTCATGCGCGGGGAAGGGGATGACGGCTGCCTGAGCCTCGATCTTCAGCAATGGCGGCGCGCCAGGACGGCGGACGATGTCTGGAACCGCTATGATGCCCTCATCGATGCGATCATGGCGCGCTGTGTATGCCAGAAAGACCGCTCCCGTTATACGCTGGCGGACCGCATCCTGCTCGATCCGCTGCTGGCGCTGCCGCTGTGTGCGTTGTTCTTGCTCTGGCTGCTGCAGATGGTCTTTACCGGCTCTGCCCCATGGAGCGCGTTCATCATGGAAGTGTGCGACGACTACATCTGCCCATATCTCTTATACTATATGGAAGGCATACCGGAAGTGATCCAGCGCTTCCTGCTGGAGGGCGTGGTGCGCGGCGCGGCCAGCGTGATCAGCTTTGTCCCGCTGATGGGCTGCCTGTATTTCTGGCTCGCCTTCCTGGAGGAAAGCGGATATATGGCGCGCATCGCTTTTCTGGCCGATAAAGTGATGTCTTATTTTCATCTCAGCGGCAAGGCGCTGGTCGCCATGGTGCTGGGCTTTGGCTGCAATGTGCCGGGCATCATGGCCACCAGGGCATTGGAAAGCGAAAAGCGCCGCCGCATGGCCGCGCTGCTTGTCCCCTTCATGTCCTGCGGCGCCAGGCTCCCGCTGTATCTGATGTTTGCGGCAAGCCTCTTTTGCGGCAAGGAAGCGCTCGTCGTGGCTTCGCTGTATGGGATCGGCCTTCTGGTTGCTTTTGCGGCCGCTCTGATCCTCAGCCGCCTGCAGTATTTCCATGATGAGCGCATCCAGGTCATGGAGCTGCCGCCGTATCGGCTGCCCTCTCTTGGCGCGATGGGCAAGACGGCCTTCCATGAGATGATCGCCTATCTGCGCAAGGCCTGCAGCGTGGTGCTCATCGTCATGATGGGCCTGTGGTGCCTTTCTTATCTTCCCTCAGGGGAGCGGGAGAGCAGCTATCTCGCCGCTGCGGCAAAGGCAGCCGCACCTGTGTTCGAGCCGCTGGGCTTTGGGGACAGCTGGGTGTGCGTGGCCTCGCTTCCGGCCGGCATTGCTGCCAAGGAGAGCATCGTCGGCTTTCTTCAGCCGCATCAGGAAGAGATCACGGCCAGGCCGATCGATCTTGAACAGGATGTCCCCCGCCTGATCCAGCGCACGCTGCAATGCGCGAAGGCGGCCACGCTGCTGCAGAAGGAAGAAGCGCAGCCTCAGCCACAGCTTCAGCTGTGGGAAGGGGATGACGCCGCGCTGCGCGCATACAGCTTCATGGTCTTCGTACTGCTCAGCATCCCCTGCGTGATGACGCTGTCGGCGCTGCTCAGGCTGTATGGGCGCTCGATGATGTGGATGAGCGTGGGGATGATGACGGTCATCCCGTATTTCGCTTCGCTGCTGATCTATCAGATCATCCATCTTTTGCAAGGATGAAACCAGTGAAAAAGGGAGAAAAACGTTTACATTTCCCGATAAAATCTTACATTATGTGATAAAATGGGGAATCTCTCTTGTTTAGCCCCCGCCCTCTATGTTATTATAATAAAGGTTAACGACCAGGCTTCAAGCCGATTGATCATAGACGAATGGAGGGAATGGTATGAATTTACTGTTCATCCTTTTGTCCGGGGTTGTGGGGCTTGTCCTCGGAATTCTCGTGATGTTCGGGATTTCCAAGGCAGGTCTGAATAAGGATCAGCAGAAGGCTGCCCAGATACTGGAACAGGCCGACATCCAGGCGGATGCGAAGGTCAAACAGGCGATTCTGGACGGCCGGACCCAGGTGCATGAACTGAAAATTGAAGCAGAAAAGGAAATCAAGGAACGCAGACAGGAGATCACCGAAATGGAGAACAAACTGCTGCGCCGAGAGGATAATCTGAATTTCCGCGATGAAACTTTGGCTGCGAAGGAAAAACAGATTGACAGGAAAAGTACACAGCTGTCTGAAAAACTGGCTTCTCTGGATGAAAAGGAGAAAGAGCTGCAGGCCAAGATCGATGTGCAGATCACCGAATTGGAACGCGTAGCAGCAATGAGCTCGACAGAGGCAAAGGAAGAACTGTTCGCTGCGGTGGAAAAACGCATGGAGCAGGAAACAGTTGCCTACATCAAGGACAAAGAAGAAGAGGCAAAGGCAAAAGCGGATGACATCGCCCGCAACATCATTGCCCTTGCCATACAGCGCCTGTCTCAGGACGAGGCGGCAGAGCGCACGGTTTCCGTGGTCTCTTTGCCAAGCGAAGAGATGAAGGGGCGCATCATCGGACGTGAGGGACGAAACATCAAGGCGATCGAACAGGCGACCGGCGTCGATCTGATCATCGACGATACGCCGGAGACGATCACGGTCTCCTGCTTCAACCCGATCCGCCGCGAGATCGCGCGCCTTTCGCTGGAGCATCTGATCAAGGACGGGCGTATCCAGCCCGGACGCATCGAGGAGGTCGTTTCCAAGGTGCGCCGCGAGATCGAGAACAACATCGCAAAAGTGGGAGAGGATACGGTGTTCAAGCTGGGTATCGGCAAGATCGACCGCGAGATCATCAAGCTGATCGGCCGGCTGAAGTATCGTTTCTCCTATGGGCAGAACGCGCTGCAGCACAGCATGGAGGTGGCCAACCTCACCGGCATGATGGCTGCCGAGCTCGGCTTGAACCAGCAGCTGGCCAAGCGTGCCGGACTGCTGCATGACATCGGCAAGGCGCTCGATTATGAAGTGGACGGCAGTCACATCGAGCTGGGCTATAAATTCTGCAAGAAGCACGGTGAGCGGGACGTCGTCCTCAACGCGATCCAGTCTCACCATGGCGAGGTAGAGCCGAAATATCTCATTTCCAATCTGGTCATCGCAGCGGATACGATCAGCGCGGCCCGTCCGGGCGCACGCTATGAAGCGCTGCAGAATTACATCAACCGACTGGAAGAGCTGGAAAAGATCTCTAAGAACTTCGACGGCGTCGAATCCGCATACGCGATCCAGGCCGGACGCGAGGTGCGCGTGATGGTCGTGCCGGAAAAGATGGATGATCTTGCCTGCCATAAGCTTGCGCGTGAGATCAAGGACAAGATCGAGGCGGAACTGACCTATCCGGGACAGATCAAGGTGACCGTCATCCGCGAGATCAGGGCCTGCGAGCTCGCCAAATAGCATGAATATTCTCTTTATCGGGGATATCGTCGGAAGTGTCGGGAGGGAAATGGTCAGAAGCCATCTCCCTCTTTTAACATCCCGCTACCAGATCGATCTGGTCGTGGCCAACGGGGAGAACGCGGCGCATGGCAAAGGGATCACGCGCCGGATCTACCATCAGCTCATCGGCTATGGGATCGATGTGATGACGATGGGCAACCACACCTTCGCGAAGAGCGACCTGTACAATTTCATCGATGAGGCGGACCGGATGGTGCGCCCGATGAACATGGCGCCGACCGAATATGGCAGGTCGGTGCTGGTCAGGGAAGTGAAGGGCAAGCGGGTCGCCGTCGTCAACCTGTGCGGCGAGATCTTCATGCACGACATCACGGATTCGCCGTTTCGCTGCATGGAGGAGGCGCTGAAGCACATCGACGCGGATATCGTGCTCGTCGATCTGCATGCGGAGGCGACCAGCGAAAAGATCGCCTTTGCCTATGCGTTTGCCGGCCGCATCAGCGCGGTCGTCGGCACGCATACGCATGTGCAGACGGCAGATGAGCGCATCGTGAACGGGACGGCTGCCATCAGCGATCTGGGCATGTGCGGCGCCTATACCAGCGTGCTGGGCAGGGATGTCGACGAGATCGTCACCCGCTTCATGACCGACGCCAAGACCAGATATACGATCGCAGAAGGGCCCGGAATCTTCTGCGGCGCCGTCGTGCGCATCGACGATGAAACCAACAGAGCATGCTCTATCGAGCGGATCCAGATCCGCCCGCAAGGAGAATGATCGTTTGAACTGTACCGAGATACTGGATGAACTACTTGATCGTGACCGTTGACAGCTTAATGAGCGGCTTAGTCAACGGTCTTTTTCGATGCTCTTTTTGCTTGCGATAAATATGTTTTTCTTCATATCATATTAAATTCAGAAAATTTATATGAAAAAACGGATGACACTTTACGTATTTTGCAGAATTTAGGATCATCAGGAAAAAACTGCTTGCAGCGGCTGTGAAACGATGTGATAATAAAAATAGAATGATGTTACAGAAGAAGCGTCTTGTTCAGTAAAGGAGGGAGGGCAAAGATAACAAAACGGCTTTTTTTGCAACATCACTGTCATCAAGATCTAATCACCTTAAGGGAAGAAGGTGTATTTGTGATAATCTGATGGATGACGAGCATAGTATTCATGTTTAGCACGCGTGTCGTGCAGAAAGGAGCTCAAGATGGGAATATGTAAAAAAATGACGAAGAAATTGCTGGGGGCTTTGCTTGCTTTCGCAATGCTTGTGTCGATTGCGCCTCTTCCGGCTCAAGCAATCGAAGGAATCGATGGAAAGATCGTTGTGGTCATAGGGGATAAAGAGTATGATATGACCGAACTGATGAAAACGAGCGATCAATCGCCCTATTGGGATGATCCACTGATCATTGATGATGCAATCGGAGAAAACCCGACGATCAAAGTGACCGGTACGGATATCTATCAAATCAGCGTGAGCATGGAAGGCGTTCTTGGTGAACGCGTCTGGAAAGCCATGATTTCTGATCACGTCACCGAAAGAGAGATGGATCTTTTTGATGCAAATCGATATGGCAACAATAAATATAAGATTACGGTCGGCGTAGACAACAGGATCTTGCGTGGCAGCGTGCAGATCAATGATTATACATTGCCATCGATGGACGACATGAAAGCGAAGCTGGATGAAGCGAAGGCGATCCAGGCAGACGGATATACAGAAGAAAGTTATGCTGAATTGCAGAAAGTCATCAAGAGCGTAAACAATACGGTCATTATTTATAAAAATAGATTGTGGGACGCCAAACAGTCGATTTTTGACAATCAGTTGAGCAAATTGGAAACAGCGATTGCAAATTTAGAGCAGGCGGGCAGCGGAGCTGATTTTACCAATTTGCAAAAATTATATGAAGATACCGTGAATTATAAAGCGGAGGGCGTAACAGGTTTTGATGTCTTTCAGGAGCAGCTTGAAAAAACAAAGAAGCTGCTGGATGATCCGACTGCGACACAGGAAGAGATCGATAAACAGTTCATCCAGTTGGACGGCCGATATACATTTGTCAGATTGAAAGAGATGAATAAAGAAAACCAGGATGTTCTCTTTGATCATGAATCGATGTATGCGACCAGTTCTTTAAAAGCACTTGCGGAAATTTATGCAGCGGTACAGGATAAATCTCTTTCTAAAGCGCTGGTATTGAAACAAGCTGATGTAGATAAAGCAAAGGCATGGCTTTCCGCATATGAGGAGGCTGTGAAATCTCTGATACCTGCGTCGAAGGATGATATGGAAATCGGAACATATGAGAAAGCGATGGCGAGAGGAGACAATCAGGGTGAATTTGCGCTTATCTCAAGTCAGCCGTTGATGGTCGAAGGGACATTATGCAAAGAGCTGACGATCCGTTTTACAAATAATGCGGTTCATCCGCTCTTTGGTGAAAGTTATACGAATTACGATGGTGATGAGACGGCTTTTGCTAAATATGGCGGAACAAAAGAAGCGGTGATGAAGGTCACTGCATATGATGAGCAGTTTAATGCCATTGAAATGCCATGGAGCGGAGACGAAGACTTCAAGGCACTGGAGGGGAATAGTTCAAAGACGCCTGGATTTGAGACGAAGATAATCGTAGATGGTGAGACAAAGTATGTCACGATGGAGTACACTTATAATTGGGATAAAGCGTATTCAGCAGGTTATTGGGTCATTGACAACATTCCGGACATGGATGCGCCAACTGCAGAAGTGATGACATCCAACAATGATGAGGCGACTGATTCGCCAGTGACAGTAACGATCAAAGCTAACGAAGCAATTCAGCCGGTAGAAGGATGGACTTTGAGCGATGACCAAACGATATTGACCAAAGTATTTACAGAAAATACAACAGGTACAGTAACGATTACCGACCTTGCCGGCAATGTCTCACAAATCGTATATAAGGTCAGCGGCATTGAGATCCCGAGCGAGGAAGCAGCTAGTGAAGCAGCGCTCGAAGCGTTGCGTGATATGGTGGAAAAAGCCATTGCGCTTGGTTCTGAAGAGGAAGCGTTGAACGCAGCGATCACAGCTGCACAGGCCGTGCTGGCGAAGGACGCGCCGACCGCAACCGAAGTTGTAAGCGCTCTGCTCGATCTGAGCGCAGCGATGCAGGATCTGAGCGGATCCAGTGATGCGGATGCTCTGCGTGCAGATGTACAGGCAACGATCGACTTCATCAACGAAAACATCCTGAGCGATATGGAGGGACTTCGTCCGGGCAAGGTACAGGCGCTGGTCAATGCCGTGAAAGCTGCACAAGATGTCGTTGATGACCCGGATGCGACTGCAGATGAGCTGAAGGCAGCGAACAGAGCGATGACCAAAGCGGCACAGGAGCTGTGG
>ERZ1643250.3324-NODE-3324-length-11119-cov-7.650940_pt1 | contig 11119 bp, 11 predicted proteins | sample MGYA00579262_ERZ1643250 | MGnify/ENA primary metagenome ERZ1643250 (study PRJEB29033, sample SAMEA4952265) | chicken gut metagenome | biome: Broiler Chicken; feature: Gastrointestinal Tract; material: Caecum | place: Ireland | collected 2018 | study: Broiler...
TAGCCCCCTTCCTCTGCAGCAATCCTTGATACAGCTGCTGTTGCCGCTGTTTGGGGCATTCATTCCCGCCAGGCACCATGCTATAAATCATGACGATAGTTATTTCTTCCGCCCATCCAGAAAGAATTTTACGTTAATTGCGCCGCAACCGTCTTTACGCAAAATTGGAAATTGTCAGATGTGCGGATAAAAAGATTGTCCTTCTCGTATTATCCATCCAACGTTTGCCCGCATATTCCCTCGAATACCACTCCTCAGCAATGTTCGCATCCTAAAGTTTCACTTCCAGCAAAGCAGGATGAGCGCAGGAATCGGTTTTGAGGCTGTCGAAAAACATAGTTTTTTTGAACAGCCTCTCGATCGAAACCACGGTTTCGATCGAATTTGCGACTCCGTGCCGCGCCCTACGGGCACAATTCGGAGTCGTTTGTATAAAAACCGAGATGCATGGCCCAGGCCACCTTCTCTTGACGCTTTGCGTCAATTCACCTTGTGCTCCCGGTTTTTATAAGGCCGTAGCCCTCTATCCTTGAAATTGCCGCTGCGCGGCATTCGAATGAGAGCAATTGCAGCTTGTTGCAATTTTTTATTTGATGCGCGCTTCGCGCGAAGGACTTTTTCGACAGTCTGTTTATTATCCTTTTCCATTTTCTACGGTCGCAGCAACTAACTAACATGCCTTCTGGTATGCTGAACCTGTTTGCATTCTTAAAAGAAAAACAAAAATCCGAACCCGTCCCCAATGGGAACGACGTTCGGATTTTTCATCTTTGGTACGCCCGATGCGATTCGAACGCACGGCCTTTGGAGTCGGAGTCCAACGCTCTATCCAGCTGAGCTACGGGCGCGGGTACGGAATGTATTATAGCATCTTCCCCGCAATTTGTAAAGCATCCGTCTCGTCTTTTTGCTGCGGCAGCTACACATTCCTCCAAATACCGTTTTTCCCCGGCATAATGCTGTCAATGCAGGCTGGTTTTGGGCATTTTAGCCGCCTCTTCCGGTGAGAACTCCGTATTGGCCGGAGTCTGCCGCTTCATACCGAATTTCAGTAAGATCGGCGTGACAAGCGTGGTCACGATAACTACCAGCACAATTGCCGGGAACAGGCTTGGATCGATCAGACCGGCCTGCGAGCCCTTTTGGGCTACAATCAGCGCGACCTCGCCGCGCGACACCATGCCCAAGCCAATGGACAGCGAGTCATACGCCTGGAAGCCCATCAGCCGCGCCCCAAAGCCGCAGCCGATGATCTTGGACACGATCGCGATCAGCGTAAGCGTAACTGCGAACAGAACCAGCGTGCCTGTCAGCCCCTCCAGGTTGGTCTTGATACCAATAGACGCAAAAAACAGCGGGGAAAACAGCATATATCCCAGCACATTGGTCTTGCTGGCAACATAATCGCGTGTAGCAGACAGATTGCACATCACAATGCCTGCAAAATACGCTCCCGTAATATCTGCAATGCCGAAAAAGCGTTCTGCCGCATAGCTCATCAAAAAGGCGAACACCAAGGCATAAATCGCAATGCGGCGATGGTGGTGCCAAAGCTGCTCCATCTTGCCGAACACCTTGTGCATAAGCAGGCCCACCACAAGTACAAACACAAAAAACAAAACGATGCGTCCGAATACCAGCAGCGGCTGTACCGTAGGATCTGTAAACGCCGTCAGCACGGTCAGAACAACAATACCCAGAATATCGTCAATGACCGCTGCGCCCAATATCGCCGTTCCGACTCTGCTCTTCAGCTTACCCAGCTCACGCAGTGTCTCAACCGTAATCGAAACCGAAGTTGCAGTCAGTACCACACCGACAAATGCAGCCTTGAGCATATTAAGCGAATCCGAGGGGTCGTTTGCGAACAGAAGATAACAGCCCATACCGCCAACCAGCGGCACAATTACACCCACCAGTGCAATGATGAAGGACGCGAAGCCGGTCTTTTTCAGCTCTTCCATATCGGTATCGAGACCAGCATTGAACATCAGTATGATGACTCCGATCTCTGCAGCCTTGACCAGGAAGTCAGTCTCTCCGACCCATCCCAATACACTCGGCCCGACCAATACACCAGCCACCAGAGCCCCTACAACCTGCGGCATGTGTACCCGTTCTGAGGTGAGGCCAAAAATTTTGGTGAACAGCATGACAATGGCGATTGTCAATAAAAAATCGTATGACATAGCGGCAGCGCCCCTCTCATCATAAAAATAACATACATAGCATTATACATCTTTTTTCTCATTCGTCCAGCACAAACGTCAATTTAATACATAATTTTTGCACAATCAGGCGTTTTGCACAAAAATCGCTATTTTATTTTGTGTCAAAAGACTATTATCTGCTTTGGTGCTGTCCCTGAACTCCATTTGGCTCTGTTTATCTGTTCCCATTTGATATGCAGCATCCCGCAGTCCTGCCGGGTTTATACGCCATAATGGATCCCTCCCGGTTTTGGAAAGCCATAAAAAAGCAGACCGCATGAAAAGCGGTCTGCCCGGTTCTATTCGATTTACTGCTCCACCTTGGGGGCATGGTCATGGATCTCCCTGATCTTTTCAATACATGTCTGCAGGCAGGCATGAAGGCTGTCCAGATCCTCCGCTGACACATTGCGCTCGAGGAACAACAGCTCAATCGCATGAGACAGCACCACCATCTCATTTGCGGTATCCAAAAACTTCGGGAAGTTATGCGATTTCTGTGCATTGCGGAACTTTTTGATATCCTTGCGGATAAAATCCACCACTTCCTGCGCCCCATCGAAGTCGCCATGCGAGATGGGATATGGCGAAACGCGCTGTAAATAATACTTATCGCGTTTGGTTACATCGAACACATAGGTGACGCACAGGTCGTTGGAAAGCTCAAACTTTGCAATATACAGGATGCCATTTCTGACCTCTTTGATCGACGTTGCCCCCATCTGGCGCAGCGCAACATTGATTACATCGCCGGAAAAACTGCTTGTTAACATATCAATTCCTTCTTTCTCGCCCTGTCAAGCCTCAGTGGAACCGGATCAGCAGGAATGCTGTGGAAATGATGACCGACAGCAGCATCATCGGGAAACCAACCTTGGTATACCTTGCAAACGTGATCGGATGGCCATGTTTGGCCGAAATGCCCGAAAGCACTACATTTGCCGACGCGCCGATCAGCGTGCCGTTGCCGCCCAGGCATGCGCCCAGAGACAGCGCCCACCAGAGCGCGGTAACGTCCATGCCGTCCGCCTGCATGGCAAGGATCAGCGGGATCATGGTTGCGACGAACGGGATGTTGTCCAGAATGGAAGAGAACAGTGCCGAACCCCACAGGATCAGCAGCATGAGCAGCATTGCATTGCCGCCTGTCAGAGATACCAAGCCGTTGCCCAGCAGGGTAATGATGCCCGTCTGCTGCATGCCGCCGACAACCACAAACAGGCCGACAAAGAACAGGATGGTGGACCATTCCACGCCAAGAATCGTTTCTTCGATATCCTGCTTTCCTATCAACATCATAATTGTAGCACTGCCCAGTGCAATAATGCAAGAGTCGATGCCGATGGTAGAATGGAAAATGAACGCCAGGACAACCACAACGATCATAACCACGCTTTTAACCAGCAGCCCATGATCCTTGATGGACTTGTTTTCATCCAGCTGCATGACTGCTTCCATTTTTTCCGGTGCTACAACCAGCTTTCTGCCGAACACAAAATAGAAACTCAGGCAAAGGGCAATCATGATGAAGATCACTGCCACGCCAGTGTTCATTACGAAATCCATAAAGCTGAGCCCAGCCTGTGAGCCGATCATAATATTCGGAGGGTCGCCGATCAGGGTCGCAGTACCACCGATATTGGAAGCGAGGATCTGCGCCAGCAGGAACGGCACCGGATCGATACCGAGAATACCGGTAATAGCAATCGCCATCGGGCCGACGAGCAATACGGTCGTCACGTTATCCAGAAACGCCGAGAGCACGGCGGTCAGGATGGTAAACAGCAGCATGATTTTCCACGGATTGCCCTTTGCAATCTTGGCTGCCTTGATCGCCACATACTCAAACAAACCGGAATTACGAACCACCGCTACAAACAGCATCATACCGATCAGTACGCCGATGGTGCTGAAGTCTATGTAGCTTACCGCATCGTCCACCGACAATACCCTGAGGATGACCAGGATGACGCCGCCTGCAACTGCTGCGACCGTCCGGTGGATCTTCTCCGAGATGATCGCTACCATGACTGCCAGAAAAACAACGACAGAAAGGATTTGCATGGTGTCCATTTTACTTTCCCCTTTCTCACGCAGCCAGAGCCGCATTGACGGTGGCGCGCTTTAATAAATTTTTTTTACGACATATTATACCCCCCGGTTTTGCAAATTTTCAATGTTCAATTCCCCCTGATTTACTGGCTGATCCTACAAAACTTTTGTGATTTAGCACAATGATCCGGTGTTTCCTTTACAGCTTTTTAACGCATACTGTTACACAAAAAGAAAACCCGTTCCGAATGGAACGGGTTTAAAGTTTTCGCTTCTATCCAGCTAAACGATTAGCCCTGCGAAATCGCGCCTACCGGGCAGGAGCCTGCGCAGGTACCGCAATCGATGCAAGCATCCGCGTTGATCTCATACTTGCCGTCGCCCTCAGCGATCGCACCTACCGGGCACTCGCCCGCGCAGGAACCACAGCTGATGCATGCGCCACTGATAACATATGCCATTGGTATTGCACCTCCATAAGTATTTTACACACTTATTGTAACACAAGAATCAAAAAAAGCAACAAAAAGCAGCAGTTAGTTCTGGGTAACTTTTATCAATACATACAATTTTTATAATCACATGAAAAATTGAGAAAAATTGAGAATTCATGAGATATAATGAGAATATATCATGTTTTTCACTTCTCGTTCCGCCTGATAGTCAGATTTGGTCAGAAAATTCTCTTGCAAAAGGACATCATGGATTATATAATAAAGACAAAGGTCAGGAAAGGTCAGATAGTCATCCAGCCAAAGGAGTGAATCGCCATGAAAATGTCAGATATCATTGCCGATTTCATCGGTGAGATGTTATCGGATAACGGCGGCGTTGCCGAAGTGCAGCGTAAAAGCCTGGCCGACCGGTTTTCGTGCGTACCCAGCCAGATCAATTACGTGATCGAAACTCGGTTCACACCGGAACACGGCTATCTGGTCGAGAGCCAGCGCGGCGGCGGCGGTTACATCCGCATCGTCCGCCTGATGGGCGACAAGCAGCGCACGCTGCTCGAGGCTGCGCGCGGCATCGGCGGACGGCTGACGCAGAATGACGCAGCGCGTCTGACTCGCACCTTCGTTTCCGCCAACCTGCTCACCCAGCGCGAAGGGCAGCTGCTTTTGTCCGCCTGTTCGGACGGAGCACTGGCCGAAGTCGATAAAGCCGACCGCGACCGCTTGCGAGCTGCCATCTTCCGATGCGCGGTCATGGGAATCGCGACCACATGATGCCCGGCCTGCGCCTCCCCTCCAGGGAGCAAAAAAAACAGTCAACAAAATCAACCTTTTATATATAAGGATTTTCTGAAAGGAGAAATGACTTATGAAATGCGAGAAATGCGGTAAGAATGAAGCGACGATGTATTATAAGGAAACCATCAACGGCGTAACGCGCGAAATGCACCTGTGCCCGGAATGCGCGCAGAAGGAAAACCTCGGCGGCGCATTTGAAAACGCCTTCGAGTCCATGAACCACTTCTGGAGCGACCCGTTCCATTCCTTCCTCGGCGGCGGCTTCGGCAGCCTGTGGAACGACATGCTGGGCGCGCCTTCTGCGACCATGCTGGGTACCGAGCGCAAGTGCCCGACCTGCGGCATGACCGAGAGCGAGCTGCGGCGCACCGGCCGCGTAGGCTGTCCGGACTGCTACAACACCTTCTCGGACATCTTAAACCCCTATGTGCAGAAGATCCACGGCGCGACACGCCACATCGGTGCCGCCCCGGCTGCTCCTGAACAGCCCAAGGCTGATCCGGTTGCGGAACTGAAGGCACAACTGAAGGCTGCAGTAGAAAACGAAGAATACGAGCAGGCCGCGCGCCTGCGTGACGAGATCCGCAGAATGGAGGGCGAGCAGAAATGAGCATGTTTGAGATCCACGGTGGGTTCACCGGGCTTGCGGCTTCCAGCCGCGTGCGCCTCGCGCGCAACCTCAAGGGTTACCCATTCCGTCTGACCGATGCGCAGCATCAGGAGATCGCGGACAAGGTGTTCGCCACCCTGCAGAACAACCCGACCATCGGGCCGGAATTTGAAAAGAAACAGATCATCCCGCGCTCGACCGAAGCCTCCCAGCTGGTCGAGGAGCATCTGATCTCGCCCGAACTCGCCCAGAACGGCGGCTGGCTGATCGTCTCCAAGGACGGCGGCGTATCCATCATGGTGGGCGAAGAAGACCACCTGCGGCTGCAGGTCATCGGCACGGGCCTGTGCCCCAAGGAGTGCCTCGAGACAGCGAACCGTATCGCTTCGCTGATCGAAGCCGCGCTCCCGTTCGCCTATGACGAGCGTCTGGGCTACCTGACCGCCTGCCCGACCAACGTCGGCACCGGCCTGCGCGCATCCATCATGCTGCACCTGCCCATGCTGACCGCGACGAATTCCATGAGCCGCATGGTCGGCTACGCCGGCAGCCGCGGCTGTGCTGTGCGCGGCGCCTACGGCGAGGGCTCCAAGGCGGTCGGCGGGTTCTACCAGATCTCCAACCAGGTCACGCTGGGCGCTTCGGCTGCCGAGTTGACCGACAAGCTGGTTGAGACCGCAACCACCATCATCGACGCGGAAAAGAAGGCACGCGAGCAGGTGCGCAGCCAGAACGAAGCCGGCCTGCGCGACCGCATCTGCCGCGCGGCAGGCACGCTGCGTTCCGCCTACCTGATCGAGACCGCAGAAGCGATCCAATGCATCTCGGATGTGCTGGTCGGCCTGCAGATGGGTATGCTGTCCGGCATCGATCCGCAGAAGCTGTACACGCTCGAGCAGCGCATCCGCCCGTCCATGCTGACCGGTGCGCCGCAGGAGCGCGACATCAAGCGCGCCGCCATGCTGCGCGAAGCCGCGCAGGACATCCGGTTCGCGTAAAAAGCACACACGGGCGCGTACTGCGCGCCCCTGCGATACATTATTTTGATTGCAACTCTGAAAGGAGTGTTGACCTATGTTCTATCAAAACCGTTTCACCGAGCGCGCCCAGCAGGCGCTGTCCAAGGCACAGGAAGCCGCGGGTTCGTTCGGACACAGCTATATCGGCTCAGAGCACCTGCTGCTTGGCCTGCTGCGTGAAGGCGGCGGCCCGGCTGCCAAGGCGCTCGCCGCTGCAGGCGTGACTGACGAGGCGCTGGTCAAGCAGATCGAAGACCTGTCCGGCCGCGGCACGCCCGACGCCTCTGCCCCGCAGGGCATGACCCCGCGCACCAAGCGCATCATCGAACTGTCCATCCGTGCAGCCGCCCAGATGGGTACAGGCTACGTCGGCACTGAACACCTGCTGCTCGGCATCCTCAACGAGGGCCAGAACGTTGCGCTGACTGCACTGGCCAACCTCAAGGTGACCCCGCAGATGCTGGTCGAAAAGCTGCAGGAAGCGCTCGGCGGCGCCCAGCAGGGCGACTTTGCCGAAAACGGCGCGCCCGGCGCTGCCGGCAGCGCATCCGGCGACGCGCTCAGCCAGTTCGGCCGCGACCTGACCGCCGCTGCCAAGGAAGGCAAGCTCGACCCGGTCATCGGCCGTGAAAAGGAAATCCAGCGCGTCATCCAGATCCTGTCCCGCCGCACCAAGAACAACCCGGCGCTGATCGGCGATCCGGGCGTCGGCAAGACCGCCGTCGTCGAAGGTCTGGCACAGAAGATCGTCGCGGGCGACGTGCCGGAAACCCTGAAGGACAAGCGCGTTGTCTCGCTCGACCTGACCGGCATGATCGCGGGCACCAAGTACCGCGGCGAGTTCGAGGAGCGCATCAAGAAAGTCATCGAAGAGCTGACCGCCAAGAAAGACACCATCCTGTTTGTTGATGAGATGCACATGCTGATGGGTGCAGGCGCTGCCGAAGGCGCAGCGGACGCGGCCAACATCTTAAAGCCCGCGCTGAGCCGTGGCGAGGTGCAGGTCATCGGCGCGACCACGCTCGACGAATACCGCAAGAACATCGAGAAGGACGCCGCGCTTGAGCGCCGCTTCCAGCCTGTCCAGATCGACGAGCCCTCCCCGGAGGACGCTGTCGCAATCCTGAAAGGCCTGCGCGACCGCTACGAGGCGCACCACCGCATCAAGATCCCGGATGAGGCCATTGACGCTGCGGTCAAGCTGTCCGTCCGCTATGTGACCGGCCGTTTCCTGCCGGATAAGGCCATCGACGTGATCGACGAGGCTTGCTCACGCGTCCGTCTGTCCACGCTGACTGCTCCGCCGGACCTCAAGCAGATGGAGGACGAGATCGCCGCCATCGCTGCGAAGAAGGAAGAAGCGGTCAAGGGCCAGGATTACGAGAACGCTGCCAAGCTGCGCGACGAAGAAAAGGCAAAGCGCGACGCGCTCGAGGCCCGCAAGAAGGAATGGTCGGATGAGCAGACCAAGACGCACGGCGCCGTCACCCCGGACGATATCGCAGCCGTGATTTCCGGCTGGACCGGCGTGCCGGTATCCCAGCTGACCGAGGATGAGGGACAGCGCCTGCTGCACCTCGAAGATACGCTGCACAAGCGCGTCATTGGCCAGGACGAAGCCGTCACCGCGGTCGCCAAGGCGATCCGCCGCGGCCGTGTCGGCCTGCGCGACCCCAAGCGCCCGATCGGTTCGTTCCTGTTCCTCGGCCCGACCGGCGTCGGTAAGACCGAGCTGTCCAAGGCGCTCGCGGAAGCCATGTTCGGCGATGAGAACGCCATGATCCGCATTGATATGTCGGAATACATGGAGAAACATGCAGTTTCCCGTATGATCGGTTCGCCTCCGGGTTATGTCGGCTACGATGAGGGCGGCCAGCTCTCCGAAAAGGTGCGCCGCCACCCGTACTCGGTCGTACTGTTCGACGAAATCGAGAAGGCGCATCCGGATGTGTTCAACATCCTGCTGCAGATCCTGGAAGACGGCGTGCTGACCGACGGTCAGGGCCGCCATATCGACTTCAAGAACACCATCATCATCATGACCTCCAACATCGGCGCGCAGAAGATCACCGGCAAGAGCCGCAAGTCGCTGGGCTTTGCCGAGGGCGACGCGAGCGAGGCCGAGCGTACCTTCGAGCAGATCAAGGAGGACGTGATGGGCGAGCTGAAGAACGCGGTACGCCCTGAGTTCCTCAACCGTATCGATGACATCATCGTGTTCAACCGCCTGAGCGAGGAGGAAATCGCCCAGATCGCAGACAACATGCTGCGTCAGGTCGCGTCGCGTATGCAGGACATGGAGATCACCATGGACTGGACCGACGCTGCGAAAAAGCACCTTGCCAAGGCTGGCTTTGACCCGGTCTACGGCGCGCGTCCGCTGCGCCGCGCGGTTACAAACGAGGTCGAGGACCTTGTCGCGGAGGAATCCCTCGAGGGCAAGATCAAGGCCGGCCAGCATGTCACGCTGGACGAGGCAGACGGCAAGCTGGTTCTGCACGCGGCAGATGCCGCTGCGGAAGCCCCGGCTGAAAACAACGGCTAAATCCATTCTTACCTTCCCATATATCAAAAGGAAACGGACCGCTTCAGCGGTCCGTTTCCTTTTGCGCATCTCAGAGCCGCTCGACAAGCGCCGGACGGTGTGATAAAATACAGTTGCAACAGCATCCGTTTTTTATCATCGTGGGGGTGATCAAAATGATCTATGATGTCGCTGTGATCGGCGCAGGCCCTGCCGGCGCGACCTTTGCGCGCCTTGCTGCCGAAGAGGGGCGGCGCATCCTGCTGATCGACGGGCAGAACGAACGCTGCAAAAAGCCCTGCGGCGGTCTACTCGCACCGGACGCCCAGAAGGCACTTGCGCACTTTGACCTGACGCTTCCCAAAAGCGTGCTGGTCGATCCGCAGATCTTTTCCGTGCGCACAATCGACATCTGCCGCGGGCAGACACGGCATTATGCGCGGCATTACCTGAACATCGACCGCTATGCGTTCGACCGCTGGCTGGTCTCGCTCGTACCGGATACGGTCGAGATCTTCCGCGGCCGCTGCACGGATGTGCGGCGCGAGGACGGTGTGTTCCGCCTGACGCTGCGCGGCGGCGGAAGGGTCTGTGATATCCACGCCGCGCGCATCGTCGGTGCAGACGGCGCCAATTCGCTGGTGCGCAAACGTTTTTTCCCAACGGACAAGGTCATGCACTATGTCGCCATCCAGCAGTGGTTCACCGGAGCCAACGGGCTTGCGCCGTTTTACTCCTGCCTGTTTGACGAGAAAACCAGCGAGAGCTGCTCGTGGTCGATCTGCAAAGACGATTATTTTATCTTCGGCGGTTGTTTTACGCCCAAAGACTGCCGCGCGGCCTTCGAGGCGCAGAAAACACGCCTGCGGGATGCGCTGCATTTTGATTTCAGCGGCTGCGTCAAGACCGAGGCCTGCCTCGCCCTGCGTCCACGCCGCCCACGGGACTTTCAGACCGGTGCAGACGGCGTATACCTGATCGGGGAAGCCGCCGGGTTCATCAGCCCCAGCTCGTTCGAGGGCATCAGCAGCGCGATCATCAGCGGCAGCCTGCTGGCAGAGTCCTTCGGTAACAGTACGGAGGATGGGGAGATTGCTCGCCTGTATCACCGCAAGACCTTCCGCCTGCGCTGCAAGCTCACGCTCAAGATCGCCAAGCGTTGGTTCATGTACACGCCGCTCGTGCGCGAATGGATCATGCGCACCGGCGTGGGCAGCATCCGTCTATGGCACAAATGAAAAAAGAGCCTGTCTCATCGGACAGGCTCTTTTGATTGCTGTTTTGCAAGCATTCTTTGACAAGAAAGGCCAAGCAGATCAAAGCGCGGTTTGCCGCCGCGTACAAAGGTACGCAAGGCAGCGCGCAACACAGAAATGCGCCGGCATTTCGCCGTCAAAAATTTACTTGGAAGCCTTGGCAGCGCGGATGGCGTCGATCATCATCGGGACAACCTT
>ERZ1643250.3327-NODE-3327-length-11109-cov-9.589832_pt1 | contig 11109 bp, 13 predicted proteins | sample MGYA00579262_ERZ1643250 | MGnify/ENA primary metagenome ERZ1643250 (study PRJEB29033, sample SAMEA4952265) | chicken gut metagenome | biome: Broiler Chicken; feature: Gastrointestinal Tract; material: Caecum | place: Ireland | collected 2018 | study: Broiler...
TCCATGCCGCAAGGCACGGAGCATAGCTCTGGATGGAGCAGTTCGGTTTTACGGCAATAAATCCGCGTGTCGTGCCGAGGCGCTTCTTCTGATCCGGGATCACGTCAAAATGGGCAGCATTAATCTCCGGTACTACCATCGGGACGTCCGGCGTCCAGCGGTGCGCGCTGTTGTTTGATACGACCGGAGTCTCTGTCTTTGCATATTCTTCCTCGATCGCCTTGATTTCTTCCTTGCTCATGTCCACTGCACTGAACACAAAATCAACTGTAGATGCCACATGCTCCACATCGTTTACATTGAGCACTACAAGCTTTTTCACTGCTTCAGGCATCGGGGTGTCCATTTTCCAGCGGTCACCTACTGCTTCTTCATATGTCTTACCTGCTGAACGCGGGCTGGCAGCAACTGTCACTACCTCAAACCACGGATGATCCTCCAGCAGAGAGATAAATCTCTGTCCCACCATTCCTGTTGCACCCAAAATTCCTACTCGTAATTTCTGATCCATTTTCTTCTCTACATCCTTTCTGTTATATACTGTACTTATTCAGCTATATTCCGCACTTATTCAGCGGCCAGATATTCTTCCTCCGCCTTGATCACTTTCTCCATCGCAGCTTTTCCCGGCGCTCCAATGGTATTTCGCATCTCCACGCAAGTCTTCATACTGATAGCGTCATAAATATCATCTTCAAATACCGGTGAAATTGCCTTAAACTCTTCCATGCTCATATTGTCCAGCGCAATCCCTTTATCGATACAATAGAGGACAAGACGTCCCACGATTCCATGTGCGTCGCGGAAAGGAACCCCGTGATTTACCAGATAATCTGCGGCGTCTGTCGCATTGGTGAATCCGTGCTTTGCACTCTCTTCCATACGGGCGGAATTGAATTTCATCGTCTTTAACATTCCCGTAAAGAGCGCCAGGCATCCCTTCGTCGTATCAATAGCATCAAAGACCAGTTCTTTATCCTCCTGCATATCCTTATTGTATGCCAGCGGAAGGCCTTTCATCGTGGTCAGCATGGACATCAGCGCACCGTACACTCTTCCGGTCTTGCCCCGTACCAGCTCGGCGATATCCGGATTCTTCTTCTGGGGCATGATACTGCTGCCTGTACTGTAAGCGTCGTCAATCTCCACGAATTTGTATTCATTGGTGTTCCAGATGATGACCTCCTCGGAAAATCTGCTCAGATGCATCATCACCGTGGACATTGCCGACAGGAGTTCGATCAGATAATCTCGGTCTGACACGGAATCCATACTGTTGAGTGTCGGTCCGTCAAAGTCCAAAAGCTCTGCTGTATATTCGCGGTCAAGCGGATATGTCGTTCCTGCCAGCGCACCGGAACCCAGCGGGCAGAGATTCATCCTTTTATAAATATCTTTCATACGGGAGCGGTCTCGTTTGAACATCTCGAAATATGCTCCCATATGGTGGGACAGCGTGATCGGCTGTGCTTTCTGCAGATGGGTAAACCCCGGCATATAGACTTCCAGATTCTCTTTCATCAGCTTTAAGAGCACTTCCAGCATCTCTTTTAAAAGGCTGTCCAGCTCAAGGATCTCGTCCCTTGTGTAGAGCTTCATATCCAGAGCCACCTGATCGTTTCTGCTTCGTCCGGTGTGGAGTTTCTTGCCTGCATCACCAATCCGGTCGATCAGGTTTGCCTCAACAAAGCTGTGGATATCCTCGTATTCCTCTGTGATCTTAAGAGTACCATTCTCTACATCTGTACGGATACTCTCCAGACCTTTTATGATCTGCTCTTTCTCTTCGTCTGTCAGGATTCCCTGCTTAGCCAGCATCGTCACATGTGCGATACTGCCCCGGATATCCTGCTCGTAAAACCGCTGGTCGAAAGAGATCGATGCATTAAAATCATATACCAGCTTGTCCGTCTCTTTTGTAAAACGGCCGCCCCATAACTGTGCCATTTCTCTTTCCTCTTTTCTGTTTCCTGTTTTTGATTGAAATCACCGGAAATGCCAAAAGGCATATTCCGGGATTGCATGCGGTCGCCAAGGTCCCGGGCAAGCCCGGACTTTGGCTCGTCGCCTTTGCAAATAAAATACAGTCCAGATCATTCAGTCTGTCCTGTATTTTCGACTTAGTTTACCACAGTAAAGTACGAATGTCTACTTAAAACTACATTTTTCTTTAAACAGTTCATCTTTGCGAATAGCACGGAATGAGCTGTTACAATACATCTGCACGCCTCATGGAAAATTCGCATCCACAGTAATCCTGCCGGTACAGTCCGTATTCTTTTGACAGTTCGATAGAACGCTTGTAACCGTTTTTCTTCTTAAAATCTGACACAAGATATTTCACGCCGTACTCCTCACCAACCCGAACGCCGATCTCATTGAGCTTCTGCGCATTTTTCATGGGACTGATACTGAGCGTTGTCGTAAAATAATCAAATTCTCCAGCCACAGCCTGCCTCGCTGTCTCAGCAAGCCGCAGTTCGTAACATTTCATGCAGCGGGCGCCTCCTTCTTTTAGGTCTTCCATGCCCGCCGCCATCTCGTAGAACTTTTCTTTATCATATTTCCCTGCGAGAAATGAAACAGGATACCGGAACTTCATATCCCGGATCAGTTTCTGCTGCTCCAGAATGCGCTTCGTGTACTCACTCTCAGGATAGATATTCGGATTATAGTAAAATATCGTTATCATAAAATACTCCGACAGATATTCGAGCACATAGCTGCTGCATGGTGCACAGCAGCTGTGGATCAGAAGAGATGGGACCCTCTGTTCCTCCCCGAGCTGTTTGAGCAGCTTTTCAAGTTCTTTCTGGTAATTTACTTTCTGTACGTTCATCTGCGAATCTCCTGTAAAATTTACTTTATAACAACCGTGCAGGCAGTGTCCCGTGTTTTGCCCCGCACAACATACCGGAACTGTGACGGGAAAATCTCTGATATCTGATCTCAGAATTCTTTTCCCGATGCAGTTCCGGTATGATCACACTACATAAGGCACGAAATATATTCAAACGCTGAATGCTTATGCATTATACATCATCGCCAGGATTTCGACAATACGGTCTATCCCGAGCATACTCACGTTAAAGAGCATCTGATGGGAATGAATGCTGCCCCAATCCTGTCCGGTATGTACTTCATAATAATATCTGCGTTCTTTGTCGGTCTTGCGGATACGGTCAGCTGCCTTTCTCTCGTTCAGGCCGTACAGCTCCATGATCCGTTTCTTCCGATCCGCCTTGTCCGCACAGATAAACACATTGATGCAGTTGTCACGGTCTCTTAAGACATAATCCGCGCATCGTCCCACGATCACACACGGCCCTTTTTCCGCAAGGCTCTTGATGATCTGCGTCTGTTTCCGGTAGACCTCCGTATCAAATGACGGAAGGTATGAAGCCGCATTGATAAACTCCGTATACATACCAGGTGTCACGGTATAGCCGGTTACAAATGTATTCAGGCTCGATTCATCTACGCGCTCGGCGTCCTCTGTTTTCACGCCCAGTTCTTCCGCCGCCATACTCACAAGCCTGTTGTCATAGAGCGGGATTCCCAGTCTGTCTGCGAGTTTCTGTCCGATCTCATGTCCGCCGCTTCCGAATTCGCGTCCGATCGTAATAATTTTATGTCCGGTCATATAGATTCCTCCTTTCCGGTTTTTCACGTCATCTGTTACCCATATTATACCCCTCTTCGTGCAGACAGACAACGGGATTTCACACTTTTCCCCGCACACAGGATTGCTTTTTTTCATACACTAACTATAGATATACAATATGGATGGAAGTGACCTTATGACTCCAATACTGGAATTAAAAAATATCGATTATTCCTATCATACATTGGACGGGGAGACAAAGGCCCTGTCCAATATTTCATTTTCTCTTACAAAGGGCGAGTTCACGGCCGTCGTCGGCCCGTCGGGCTGCGGAAAATCCACACTGCTCTCCCTGATCGACGGCCTGATGAAGGCGGAGAGCGGAGAACTGCTGATGAACGGAGCGCCGCTTACAGAAAACTCCTCAAAGATCGGGTATATGCTGCAGCACGATCATCTCTTTGAGTGGCGCACCGTGTACCGCAATATCCTGCTCGGCGCAGAGATCAGAGGAACACTCACTCCTGAGATAAAAAAGCGTGCCGAAGAGATGCTCGAACAGTACGGATTAAAACAGTTCGCCCGGTCAAAGCCCTCCGAATTATCCGGCGGAATGCGCCAGAGAGCGGCGCTGATACGGACCCTCCTTCTGGAACCGGAACTCCTGCTGCTTGATGAGCCATTCTCTGCCCTTGACTACCAGACGCGGCTGACTGTCAGTGATGACATCGGTCAGATCATCCGGAAATCCGGGAAGACCGCCCTCCTTGTCACTCACGATCTCTCGGAGGCGGTCAGTCTCTCTGACCGGGTGATCATCCTCACAAAACGCCCAGCGACTGTGGCGCGTATCGTACCGATATCATTTAATCTGGAGCATGACACACCGCTGATCCGCAGAAATGCGCCTGAATTCAAAACGTATTTTAATGAAATATGGGAGGAGTTGAACCATAATGGACAAATCACTGAAAAAGCGCTCTGACGGACAGGAACTCTTTTTATACAGACTGCACCGTCACCGTATGATTGTATGTGCTGCCCGGATTCTTATCCTGCTCCTGTTTCTGCTTCTGTGGGAGTTGTGCGCTGATCACGGCATTATCGACTCTTTTATCTTCAGCAGCCCCTCACGGATTGCCCTCTGCTTCTGGGAAATGGTACTGGACCGCTCGATCTTCCTGCACATCGGCATCACACTGTATGAGACAATCGTGAGTTTCCTGCTCGTAACCTTTTCCGGTATCCTGATCGCCGTCCTGCTCTGGTGTAGCCGGGGACTCTCCGAGATACTCGAGCCCTATCTGGTCGTGCAGAACAGCCTTCCCAAATCCGCACTGGCGCCGCTTCTCATCGTATGGCTGGGGGCTACTCCGACAACGATCATCGTGGCTGGTATGTCCGTCGCCGTGTTCGGGAGCATCATGAACCTGTACACCAGTTTTACCACAGTGGACAAAGAAAAGATAAAACTGATCTACACCCTTCACGGGAATCGCAGGCATGCACTGTTTAAGGTCGTACTGCCAAGCTCGGTCCCGGCGATCATCAGCAACATGAAAGTCAATATCGGGCTCTGCCTCGTGGGAGTGGTGATCGGGGAATTCCTGGCTGCAAGGAACGGACTGGGGTATCTCATTATCTATTCGAGCCAGGTGTTGACCTGACGGGACAAAAAGACACTTTGACTATCGTGTCTGAAATGATGCGAGGACACGCAAACGCATGCCCTCTGAATCTCGCTACAATAATTGTACCTATAGTATATCCGTTTTCGTCTCTAAAATCAACAAACTCCTTTACATAGCAAACGAGGGTGTCGCAAAATCATCAAATTGGATAATTGAGCGGTACCCTCGCTCTGTTTATAGAAAAATCAGGAGATTATCCTCTTATCTGTGGATATTCTCCTGATTTTTGACGTACTTTAATAAAACATCTTATTTTTCAGAACTCCAAAGGCTCCTTCCACCTGGATCGAACGGTTCATTCGATACTGGATCCCTTTTTCACTCAGGATATTTTCATAAGATTCATTTCTCATAAGTCTGGGGTTTGATATAAGGTTTTTGCTTCTGTCCTCGTAGGAAGCGTGCAATCGTGCTGTGGTCGGGTGCTTTTTGTCCGGCAAGCAACCACATAAAGTTGATGTAACGTCTACATGCTGTTTCAATTTTTCTGGATGAATAAATGTTCTGGAAATACGCATAGGTCAGGATCTTGAACATGGTCTTAGGATCCACTGCCGGATTTCTGCCTTTGGCAGAGTAAGCCTGATACAGCAAGCTGTAATCTAATTCCTCGTGGCTCAACAGTAGGACAGAATCATCAGGAACCAAACCTTCCAGATTTAATGGCAAAACCAGTTGATAAGGTTAGCCGAATTCGGTATAATTTTTATGGTATTTTTGGTTATTGGTTATATCTAATTATACTATGGATGACGGGTTCTTCGGAGCCCGTTTTCTGTTTTTTAGCATAAAAGTGGAGCTGTTGCTCCAGTAGAGTATTTATCTACTTTTGCAACAGCCCCTCTGCTGATCAAAAAAGAGGAATGCTGGAAATTGTACTTGCTTGAGCGAATATAACAAAGAGATTTGTTAAAATATAAAGTGCTCATCCAAGTCCAATGGCTATTTCTGCGATCCCATAACATCCGATTCCAACAGCGCAAAACCGGCCTAGTATAAATAGCGCCGTATACATCAGTAAACCTTCGGGGATACCAAGAAATACCGATTTTTTTGCAGTCAATGGTAATATCCGGCCATATCCCTACACAGATTATAAAGCCACCAAAAAACACATTAATGCCCTTGGGAATTGACATTATCAATCCCCTGTATCTTATGATATATATGGATCATGCTTCACTGGAGAGTACCTATTATTCCATTCAACTCATACCCGATTATTTCCCACAGTCTTCTGCCCTGGCAGCATCCACGGAAGACCTGATACCGGAGATTGCCGGAAAGTATAACCAGAAAAAATACGAATAAGCGGATTAGTCTTCAACAGTTTCCGTGCGCTTTGCGATGCTTTCAGCAGGGATGCCACGTCCTCCATGGAGAGATCTCCAATTTTAAATTTTATATTTTGCATTCAGGAAAAGCTTTTTTCCTGCGTCTTCTGCATTTGCAAAAGGACCCGGAAGGACATGAATACCTCTGTGATTTCCGAAATAATCAGTATCAAAGATAATGTCTGTTCCATCTGGATTTTCAAACCTTTCTTCCGGCTCAAAAGCATAACCCAGGACATTGCTGTTCACCATACTGTCTGCAAAATCTCCCAGAAAATCATAGAGGTTTGTGGACAGCACCGGATACTCATCCTCCATGTTCAGGTCAACGGTCACTTCATGCTCTGTATCCACCAGATTGTTGGTTTCCTTTTTATATGATTTGGCGCCGTTGAAATAAACATTTCCTTTTACCCATACAGGAAGTTTTGCATTGTGGGCCGGCTCAAGTTTACTCATATCCGGTGTGTCTGTATCCATATCGAACTTTTTGATCCACTCATCATAGGTAGGATATTCATCCAGTACATGAGTCCCTACTTCGCGGTTCTCCTCATCCGTTCCCTCAGAGCTATCCTTCAGAGTAATAAATGGCGCAGATGGCCATTTCTGCACGAAAATATTGTTATAGAAGCGGTCGTCGCCGTGAAGGATTGTCATAAAGCCCATAACTTCTGTCCGATGGGGAATGTGATATGGTGTGTACCGGGCACCTGTTCCCTCCCCTACACAGGTCAGAGCGCCGCAGATTAGGTTGTGTACCATGGCGACCCCTTCAGTAGCCATACGCAGGGTTACATCGGAAAGCAAGAGATTGTTATCAATAAGAGTAGGTCCATGTCCCACCTCTACGAAAATATCTTGGCTCATCATTCCGCCTTTCAACTGTCGGGCAAATCCAGGCTTCTGATTATCATGGAACAAGTTCTGGGTAATGCGGGTTCCCTGAGCTTCCCAGTCGCACCAGATTCCCATGGTACAGTGATGGATATGGTTCCGGCGGTAGATCACGTCAATTGCCGCATGCATTTTAATACCTGCAATTTCCGCTCCCCCCAGTTCCATCATATTGTTGATGTGGTGGATATGGTTGTCCTCGATAATAGAAAATACGCCGCCCATACGACCAATAATGCCGCCCTGTTCGCAGTTGTGGATATTACAGCGGCGTACAATATGGCTTCCTATTTTTTCTTTCAGCCAGCCGTGGTACTGCCCCCGGCAAACAGCGTCACGCTCCATTTGTGTAGGACTCTTCACATGTTTGCAGGTAAAGTAATGGTCGTTGTCAGGATCCAGATATTTGCCTAGAGAGATCCCCGCACATTTGCTGTTGCTGATCTCACAGTCTTCAATGATCCAGCCCCTGGACCAGTGAGGCCCGATCATACCGTCCTGATAAGCTGCCGGCGGTGCCCAGGTAGTTGCCGCTTTGTTAATGTTAAAGCCGCTGACAGTAATATAGCTGATGCCTGTTTTTGAAGGCATGAAACATTCCCGGCGGACATTGATCTCTACATTTTCCTCGTTGGGGTTTTCCCCCTGGAAGTTGGCATAGATCACCGTCTCATCCCCATCCTGTTCCGAATACCATTTATAGACAGAAGCTTCCGGTTCCCAAGAACATTCATAGATCTTTCCTTCTATACAAGCCTCCAGACTCTCCGCCTCATAAAGCATCTTATCATTCAGATATACAGCCCCTGTATGTTTACTTCGTCCGGCAAAATACCAATCACCATATACATATGTAGTATAAGGGTTATAACTTCCGAAGACAGAGTTGTTGATTCGGGTTACCCAGGTAGTATCCTGATAAAGTTTCCATTCCTTCACTTCCTCGGCCCCGGTGATCACAGCGCCTAAAGGCTCTGTGCTGCGATAGACGATCCGGGCTTCTTCTGTTCCGGCGTTTTCTGGATTCACATATTCACGGTAAATTCCGGGAGCTACCAGCACTTCATCGCCGGCCACCGCAATTTTTGCCGCGTCATTAATATGTTTGAATGGCATTCTCCTGCTGCCGTTTCCCTGACGGGAAGCATTTACGTCTACATAAATTTTCATATCTGTCCTATTCCTCCTAGAATGATATTTCTGATACCTCTATGTTTAATTACTCAAATTTTCAGCTTACATAAAGGCCTTCTTTATTGATTTTACCAGATTTTCAACGTCTTCTGCTTTAACCAGAAAATAGCTGTTTCCGTTTACTTCCACGAGATCACAGGTATCATCATAAGGATAATATACCACCTGGATTTCCGGAAATCCAGCGCTGTTTCTGTGGAAAGTAATTTCCAGCTCAGGAGCAGCATCTTTGCTGATTTTATCCTCCTGGGCCTCTCCTTCCAGCATAATTCCACAGATTTCCTGATAAAGAGTAGTAAACTCTGTTTTCTCCACGTTTTTGTTTTCAAATTAAAATTACAAAGGAAAGCGGTACTTACGATGCCACAAAGTTACACACATTTGCATATATCACCTATAATCATGTGCGCCCTCATAGTTTCAATGGGTGTCGAACTCCATATCAATATTCCTTTTCTAAAATATCCACGATTTCTTTTTGGCTTAACCGATGATCTTCATCCGTATACTGCTGCAGAATGTCCCCAAATCATTCTATAAATTATATATTTTCTTCAATTTCTCTACGCCATTTTCCAACGAAGCTTCATGTAAAGGGAAATATTTGTTATATAATTCCTTCGGCTTAATCTTATCTACGATATCCTCAGACTTCAAATTATATTTCCACTGCATATAAGTATATACATCTGCCATCCACTCTAAAATAAACTCATCATATTTCTCATTTATCCCGGCTTCAGAGTCTATTTTTATTCCAATACTTCCTAATATCTGTTTTGGCGTCTTATTCAAATACAGTGGATTTCCGAAATCCATAGCCTTACGGTAGTCGCTTTTCATATAATCTTTTATTACACAAAACGGCTCATCTGTATTCCGGGCAATCAGCTTGAATAAATATCTGTTTTTTTGAATCATGCTGTCAAAATAGCACATATCATAAGCCGTCTTATTCATAGTAATCATTCTCCTTATGATAGATCAGTTTTCTCTGAATTGCATACCGCGCTGTAATTCCCGGAACAGTATATCCCTCCATCAGAATTGCCTGCATACGCCCATGCATAAATTTATTTACTTCCCGTCTTGCTTTCAGATCATCATCTGCATATTTTTCTTCTGACACAGTCTCATATGATCCAAGCCATTTAATCTGGTTGAAAGCTTTCTCAGATTTCAAAAATATCTGATTTCCTAACGAACCTTTATAAAACATCCTCTCTACTTCTGCAATGTTAATCTGATTCAGCAGAAACGCTTCTATCACCTGTGTATAACTGTCATCTGCGCGATACCCTTTAATAATATCATATAATGAAGTATCCACCTTATACATTTCCACAAGCCTTTTCCCAAGTATTTCTGTTGCTTCCTGACTTGTCCCCCGGTTAGAGACGACTTCAGCAATCCATGCAAGCACTCCGAAATCTGCCAGATTGAGTACATTTAAACCATCCAGATCCAATTCATATTTATTTACGATAGAACGTGATGGATTACCGTTTAATGCAGCCCAGCTTTTTGCGCGGTCCTCATATTCAGTTGTGTAAAATCCATTTCCATAATCGTTATCATCCTTGCCGCCAAGGTAAATCGGAGTTTTAATTATATGATCCGATCCATGATATACCTGTATTTTGTTTCTATTATGCATTATTTATCTTCTCCAACAACTCTGCTTTGTCTTATACCGGAACTTGCTCAACTAACTATCCTGAATTATAATATATTTATATGATAATCTCCATATTTCCGTGGTACAATCTTTAAAATTAATTTTATTTTTGTCCTTTTACCTCTTCCCCTTCATTTGTCAGTATATTTGCTATTTTCCTAAAGCCGCAAGGGAACTGATTTCTGCAGTTTCGGTGTCGTGTTCAACGCAGACAATGCCATCCTGGTAAATCTTTCCGGCGTAGCCACTTCTGGCATTGCCTCCTTTATCTCCGGTTCCATTGCTTTTATCAGATCGGTAATTCTCATGAACTTCGTTATTTTTGTTTCGCCTTTTGTCGACTCTGCTTTCCGTGCCAGCTCTTTCTTTATTCTTCCTGATTGTGATGTCATTATAAATTCCTCCATAAAAAAAGACAGGAATATTCCTGTCCAATACTCATATGATTTCCTACTCTGTTGTTCCTTCAATACCAAATAATATTTTCATGTAATCCTGTTTTTCATTTAGAATACGGACTATCAGAATTCTATCCTTTTCCATCCGGTAAAAGATATTAATGTTATCTGACTAAGGGTCTTTACTGCCAATTTGTCATCATCCCAAACCTCCAGAATCCGATCTTTAATACGAAAAAGATCCTCCTTAGCTTTTGGCGAATAGTAAATCTCCATTTTACAGTCCTAATGTCTTTTCTACCTCATCAGCAGA
>ERZ1643250.3328-NODE-3328-length-11107-cov-4.340119_pt1 | contig 11107 bp, 6 predicted proteins | sample MGYA00579262_ERZ1643250 | MGnify/ENA primary metagenome ERZ1643250 (study PRJEB29033, sample SAMEA4952265) | chicken gut metagenome | biome: Broiler Chicken; feature: Gastrointestinal Tract; material: Caecum | place: Ireland | collected 2018 | study: Broiler...
CCTTGCCGTCCTCCGTGATCGTCACCCTGAACGACGGTTTGATATACGTGAAATACCCATCCGGCACGGTGGTCTCCTTGACCAGATATGTGCCCGCGCCCAAGCTGCGGAAATCGATCACACCGTCCGCGCCGGTCCTCAACTCCGTGGCCGCGTTTTCCGCATCCACGTACGACCATTGCTTCGTGCCGGCGTTCCAGTTCATCCACTTGTTCTGATGCAACGCGGACTGGTTTTGGATCTTGAACCCGGCGCCGGCGACCGTCTTGCTGGTGTTGCCTGCGGACACCTTGCGCAACCCGAAATCGTACGTGTTGAGCGTCGTCGTGTCCGTGGGCACCGTGGGTTTCGGCTGGCCCTCCAGGAACACACCGTCCTTCCAACCGGGGGTGACACCCACCTTGTTGACGGCCGGCTTGGACTTGTCCAATGTGGTCATCTGGGTGCTGTAGGTGACCGTCACCTGCTTGCCCTCATGGGCGGCGACGAACGTGTTCTTGGATGTGGCGGTGAACCCGTTGCTGGTTTTCGTGGGGGTGTTGAACTGGCCGGTCACATCCGCACCATCCACACTCGCGTGGAACGTGCCCGCCACATACTCCATGTTGGTCATCACGTCCCCGATGGTGACGGTCTGCACGGCGGCGGCGTTCGGCACGGTGAACCGCACACGGTACTCGCGGGTCTCCGAATTCGTGGCGGACGCCTCATCGACCCATTGGCCGGCGAGGTTCTTCACCTTCTTCTCCGGTTTGATGCCGTTGGACTTGACGGTCGTCCTGCCGATCGGTTTACGGTTCAAACTGTTCTTGCCCCGCACCGTCGAGGAGATGAGGATCGGCACACCATCCGTGTCCGTGACCAGGTAATAGCCGGCCGGCAACTGCATCGTCACGCTTTCCGTGGTGGACGCCGGCACCGTCCTCTTCTGCAAATCCTTGCCGTCCACGCTCGTGGCCAACCGGGCCGCCAGTTGGCGGACCGTGTTCGTATCATCAGTGACACGCAGCAGGGTGCTGGCCGCGTTGTCACCGGCTTTGACAGTCACATGCTGCGCATCCAATGCGGCCTTCACCCACTGTTCGGTCGCGTTGCTCACCGACCGGGCGGACAGGCTCGCCAGATCGTTGCCGTTCATCACCACATCCGGGTATTCGGCGATGCGGTACACGGTCAGGTTCTTGCCCGCCAACGTGGACCCCTGACCGGCGGTGATCGTCAACTGGTCGGTGCCGGCGGGGATGTCCGCCGCCATGGCGGGCGCCACACCCACGCCGATCGACGCGAACAGCGCCAGTCCGGTAAGCCCGGCCGCCAATTGCCATTTCCTGCTTGTCATCTGCGTATCCTTTCACGCATGTTGTAGGGACGCCGCATGTCTATGCGCCCACACGCCACACCCCTGTGCGCCACGTTCGCGCCAATACCGTTCACCATCAAGGACATCCCCGTGACCATTGATGTGGGCACGAACCATGCGCAAGCCGACGTGGGCAATGTGCTCAAGGAGTTGATGGGGACACACCCCAACCAAACACCTAGGACAACAGGTTGGCGACGATGGTGGCCATGTCACGGTGTTCGAGGTTGAGGTCCGCCAACACATTCATCATGTCCACCGCCTGCTGCCGGTGGGCCCGGTACCAGCCGGTCACCGCTTGCGGCGTCAACGCGTCCGGGGTGAACACCTGCGGGTACACATCCCGGAGCGTGCGCAGCATACGCACCGCGTACCGTTGCCCGTCCGCACCAACCGTCGCGTACGCGACCGCCGTGTAGGCGGACAGGACGGCGCTGCCATACTCGCATACGGGCACCAGGTCACGCGCCAAGGCGCACAACATCGCCAACGGGTAGCCGTCCGGCCATGCCACGTCCACCCATGCGGCCGCTGTCTGGCGGCACTGGTCGGCGTCCTCACTGCCCTCGCCGGTGGCGGCGGACAGTGCCATGGCCGCCAAACGGTCCGGGTCGGTGGGGATCGTGTCCATCAACCGGTAGGTGAGTTGCCCATGGTCGGTGACGTCCACCTGGTTGAGGATGGTGAGGGTGAGCATCATGCGCATGTGCCATGCGGCGTTGGTTTCCGTGCCGTAGCGCGCCCACACCTCTTGGGGCAGCCAGATCATCGGCAACCCCAAATACATGTTGGTGACCGTGTCCATGGTGGTCGCCCATGGTGTGGGGCACGGCATGGGCGACCACGGTTGGACGCTGACCGTCTGCCCGTCCGCTTGTCCGGCGCTTTCGGCGAACCAGGTGTGGTACAGGTCCTCCATGCCGTCGTGCAATGGCACGGGGTTCGTGCACCATAGTGCGCTGGTGTTGTCCAACACGTCCATACCCCATCATCCTTTCCTAAGATTCCTTGCCGGCCATGTTCTATGCGCCGTGCCCGGTTGGTGTGCCCACGGGCACGGACACGGGTTGGGGTGGCGCAGGCGGGGACGCCACGGGTTTGATGGGCGGGCGCGGTGCCGTTTGCGCCACCGGCACCGGTCGCACATCACCCGGTCCGGTTTGTTGACCCATGGGGGTGGCGGGAACGTCCATGCGCATGCGCGCCTGCTGTTCCACCGGCAGCATGCGTGGCGCCGCAACCGGCGTGGGGCCCGTTGGGGATGTCAACAGGGACATGAACCCCTTGGCGCGCCCGGCTGCGTCCCGCACCCGCATCTGCGTGTTCTGGATGGCCTGGCCTGCGTGCTGCGCACCCTTGGCCATACCCCGGCCGGCCACAGCCAATGCGACGGGTGTGGCCAATGGGGTGAACATCAACGCGCCCACACCCGCGACACCGGCCGCACGGGACAGGACGGGATGCTGTTCGTTGAAACGGTGGGCCTCACCGCGGGCGAACGCCATGGCCGCCCGCGTACGGTGCACGCCACCATCCCCGTCCGTGTGCAGTTCACGGGCCAATTGCAACCGGCCCGTCGCCGTTCGCATCAACTCACGTTCATGTTCCGCCTGCACACGCACCTGTTCACGTTGCCGATGTCCGGCCAGCACCCGTTGCTTCACCTCACTGATCTGCCTGTCGCGTTCCGTTTGACGGCCGGCCAAGCCTTGTTTGACCAGGGCGGCCACCTCCTCCTCGCTTGCCTGGGGGTGTTCGGCACGCACCTTGACCAGTTCCTCGTGCTCCATTTTGCGGGTGACAATGTTCCGGGCGGTTTTGTTGGCGGCAAGCTGCGCCATGTTGCCCGAGTCCGCCGCCAACCGGTCACGCGCCTCCCGGTCGATCCGCTCCTCGTCCCAATCGGGGTGTTCGACCATCAGGTTGTTCTTGATGCTGTCCAGATGATCACCCTGCTCCCGTTCCAATTGGCGTTCGAACGCATTGTCCACCACACCGGAAGCATTCCCGTCGGGTCCATTGGGGGAGCCGACCGCCCGGTCCGCTTCCGACTGTTGGTTCGATTGGGCCGCATGCCGGCCGCTCCCGGTGCCCTTGCCTGCACCGTGCTGGCCATGCTGTCCATGCTGGCCTTGCCGGTAGCCGTGCTGCAACGCGTCCGACACGGACCCGGCCCGGGCGCCGTTCATCGCGGCCATCGCGACCGCACCGCCGGTGGCGCCGGCGGCCAGGGCACCACCGGCGGCCATCGCCATACGGCCCGCCTTGCGCACCCCCTGGCCCACGGTGGCCCCGATGACGCCAAGCGCGCCGAAACTCAACGGGTCGCCCACATGCAGCACCCGGATGCACAACCACCGCAACCCAAACACGCTCGCCAACGGCAGCACCAGGCTGCACACACCCATCACCATGACCGTCGCCGCCGTGTTGCCGTTGCGGTCGACGATGCCCAACGCCATCATGATCGTGTTCATCAGGATGCACGCGACCGCCATGTACAAGCCCAACACGGTGGGGGTGGCGATCATGCCCAGCATGCTGGTCACCGTCTTCGACAGGGTTTTGCGCCCCCGGTCGGGGCTTACCGCCCACACGATCAACGCGAACCACAACCCGGTGGCGCACAGGCACGCCAACGCGACCGCCAACAGGCGAAGCAGGCCGAAGCCCACGCCCCAGATGAGCATGTTCACCAGACCGCTCAGGGCGAAGATGAACCCGCCGCCCACATCGGACCATTGCGCGCTGCCGTGCTGTTGGTTGACGGTGGCGATGGCCTTGATGGTGTTCTCCAACTGGCTGGCGTCCGTGTGCGTGCGGGCCGTCCACTGCCATGCGGTGTTCGAGTTCGACAAATCGAACTTCTTGACCACCGCACGCAACGCACCGTCATTGGGGTATGACACGTTGCCGATGCGGGTGCGGTTCGCATCGACATGATCGCCGGCGGACCCGTCCTCCCTCATGGTTTGCGCATCCCCGGCCAACCGGTGGTACGTGTCGTACGCCTCATGCAACCCTTTGACGGCGTCCGCTATCTTCCATTGGTTGAAGATGGCGGACAGGGTGAATGTGGAGATCAGCGTCTGGATCGCGCTGATGGGCTTGCCCGCGCTGATGGCCCCCATGATCTGCTGTTGTTCGGAAACAGAGAATCCCGCACCGGCCAACACGGATTGCGCGGCTTTCACCGCCGTATCGTTCAACTGGTGTTGCAGTTCCGCGCCTTTGGTGCTGTCCTCGACCACCCAGACACGCCAATCCGTGGTGTTGCCGCCGTCCAACGTGCCCTCGCCACTGATCGCCACCCTGCAATAGTTCGACAGTTTGTTGTTGTTGCCAAGGCCACGGTTGGGGCCGGTGACCGCGTCGACCCATTGCCAGCCGCCACGGGACACGTACCCGTTGTCACCTTCACCGTCCCTCCAGGTGCACACGTCCCACATGGTGACCATCCGGTCGAGCATTTTCGCGGATGCGGCGGGTTTGATGTCACTGGCCGTGCCCGTGGGCCCCTCCTCGTCGATGATCAGCAGGTCCGGGTTGAACGCCATCGCATACCCGCTGGCCTTCACCGGTGAATTGGACCCGTTGAGGGACCGGAGCCGTTGTTCCATGTTGCCGCCTTGGCCCGGTGGGGTGGCCATGGCGGCCGCGTTCGTCCGGTCCGCTTGGTCCAGCGGGTTGGCGCCCGCCCGGTACTCCAGCACACGGCAGAACACCTCCGTGCCGTTTTCCCCGGCGCCGTATTGGGCACGCGCCCACATGCGCAACCCCGTTTCCTCCCACATCGTGTTCATGCTGCGCAGGATCACATCATCCTGTCCCATGGATGCCTCCGCGCCCAACCGCGCCAGGTAGCGCCGGCAGGAGAGTTTGTTGGTGGTGGAGGTGGACGCGAGGAACGCGCCGGTGGATTTCATGCTCGCATCCAACGCTCCGGTGAGCTGATTGCCGGTTTTGCCGACGAGCTGGTCGGCGAACTGGTATGTCCACCATGGTGTGCCGGTGGCGGGGATGTCGGGGTGTTGGCTGCATTGCGCGCCGATGCCGAGGACGAACGCGAACCCTACGATCAGGGCGGTGAACCGTTGCAATAGCACGCGGCCGCCTTGGCCTTTGAACACCATGAAGATGGTGGTGCAGATGGTGGCGGCGACGATCAGCGCGGGGATCATCATCGTGCCCGTCAACGTGTCGTATATGGTTTTGACGACCCGGTTGCTGACCGGTCCCATCGCGTCCGCGATGGTTTGTTCGCTGCCGTTGGACATGCCCAGGAGTTTCGCGCCCGCGGTCCACAATCCGTTGCCCAAGCTCAGCATCACCCCTTCGACGCTTACGGGGATGGAACCGAACAGGCCGGTGATCTGGTCGATGACGTCATCGGTGCGGTTTTCCAGACCGCCCGCCACGTCGCCCCATCGCAGCAGGGGGAGGGTTTCCATGGCCAAAGTGGTGTAAGCGCTCATGGGGCGCGTCTATGCGCGCATAGGGGATGGGTGTATGTGACGTCCGGACCATGGGAGGTGTGGATAGGGTATGGATAGGGAGCAACGCAACCGGGAGCGTGACCGGTTCCTGTCGCAATCATCACGGGACAAGTGGGGGTTGTGGATAGGTGCCGTGTTCTGGCTCATCATGCCTGTTGCGGTGGTGTGCGCCGTGTTCGGGTGGTGTTGACCCATGTGGCATCCTATCCGGTTGGCGCGCAGGCTTATGGGCGCGCACCGGTGGGCGCGCCATGTTCTGTGGGCCGTGGCCGGTTCCGGCGGCATGGGGACCATGGGGTATGTGGGCGGTGTGTGCATCCGTGTGCATGACCGGTTGTTGGCGGAAACGGACAGTCCGGAGTATGCGGACGACATCAGCCTCAACCCGTTGTCGGGGTGGCACTGGCCCGTTTGGCGTATGCCGCATGTCCCGGCCGGTTGGCTGTGGACGGCCCTGATGGCCGCACTGGTGGTTGCACTGGTGGCCATAATGGTGTGTTGGCCCATGCGCAAACCGGACAACCCGTTCGACAGGGATCCACGCCGCCTGTTCTCGGACGCGGACCGGGAGTTCATCACACAATGCACCGGCAACCAGTGCGAGCACCGCATGTGCGGTCTGATCCGTTGTCCGCGCATGGGTGAGCAGATGGACCATCATTACCCGTGGAGCCGTGGGGGCGCCACCAGCCGGCGCAACCTGGTGTGGTTGTGCGCCAAGCACAACAGGCGCAAAAGCGACCGGGTGCCCAGCCGCCTGTCGACTTGGTTGTTGGTGCGGGCGCGTGAGTCGTATTGGCCGCGCGGCGAACGGGCGGTGATGATCCCGGACGGTTTGGCGGATATGGCGCATGGCCCCGATGATGGGGTGGGTGTCGGCGCATAGGTGGGGTGCGTACACCACAACAGTCATATGGAATCGTGAAAGGGTGATGGTCATGCCGGTCATGCGTAAACCGAAAGGGGCGCCCAATGGGGCGGGTGGACAGTTCGATGCGAACCCCATGAGGGATGTGGGCCGCCCACCCATGCCGCCCACCCCCTCCAACCAACCCGCGTCCGGCGTGTATCCGGCGCCGCCGGCGTGGGAGACGGCCGGGTGGGAGGCGAAGAACCGGATTGACCTGTTGGCGTCCCGGGGGGATGCGGCTGGCGCGGTGTCGTTGGCGCGCAGCATCGGCGCGTTCTGCCCCGGTGACAGGATCCCGTACGCGGAGGGGTATGTCGCCATTTTCGACGGGCGCACGTTGGAGTCGGCGTTCGTGCAGGGCCGGCGGGTGACGATGTGCGAGCAGTTCATGCCGGAAACGGTCCGTGTGCCCGGTCGGGACGCATAGTACGGGTTGCCTCCACCCCGGCAGTGGGCTGGGTGTTGGGTACGGCACACAGTAAGGAACATGCCATGTCTGATCTGATTCTTCCCGAACCGGCCATCGCCACGTTCGTCCACCTGTTCAAACCCAGCATGAACGACAAGTACGAGCTCACGCTGCTGATCGACAAGAAGCCGGGGACGGAAACCGTGGATGGTGTGGACAGGACCGTGGAAACGTCCGCGGATTACCGTGCGATCCAGCAGGCCGTCATGGCCGCCATCAAGCAGGGCTGCACCGAGGAGTGCGGGTATGATCCGAAGACGAAGGCGAAGTTCGTGCCGTTCGCCGGCAAGGATCCGAACAATCCCGCGTTCGTCAAGACCCTGCAGCTGCCGTTGAAGGACGGTGACACGGACCGGTTCACCCGTGGTGAGCACAATGGCGAACTGCGCAAGGATGTGTACCCGGAGTTCGCCGGCCGGTATTTCATCCGGTTGACCACGTCGAAGGATCTGGCGCATGCGCAGGATCCGGAGACGGGTGCGGAACGCAGCCTGCTGGTGGATTTCAACACCGGACGCCCGTTGACGATGCAGCAGCTGTACGCGGGCTGCTGGGTGCGTGCCAACATCTGGTTCTCACCGTATGTGGTCAATGGCAACATGGGCATCAAGGCGGTGGTGAACGCCGTGGTGAAGACGGGGGACGGCACCCCGCTGTTCACGATGGAGGACCGTGACCCGCTCAAGGGCTTCAACATGCCCGCCCCGACGGCCGACACTGGTGGTGCGGACACCATGGGCGACGCGTTCGCCGCGATGGGCGTCGGCACGGTCTGAACCACCCCGCTATTCATGCAATAAGCCGGGTGCGCCCCGTTCCCCTCCCACATATGGGTTGGGCAACCACGGGCGCACCCGGTTTATTGCATATGCGCCCGTGGTTGCCGCCGCCCCGTGCGTTCCGTGAATCGGAAGGCACGTGTGCGGCGCCGATTGCGGGCGTTTGCCGCCCGCCCACACTCCATGTACCGTGCATTGACGCCACTGCAGAAGCGAATCATCAGCACAATTCGGCATACTTGACGCCATACACCCGTATCCCATGCTTGCTATCATGCTGTTTTTGACTTTTTGTAGGTATAGCTATAGTCTTGTTCATCCATATATGCACGTTTTCACGTTATGAGGAGTTGTTGTATGGGGTACAAGACCATCCGGCAAACCGTTGCCATGGGCTCCGCGACCATTCCCCCAAAACAAGCCGCGCAACAGGAATACGATACACGGATCAACGGCTGGTCCACATACCGTTCAGGGCTTGTGCTGGACGGATACGAAATGTTCGCTATATTGTCCGCGCAACTCGGCCGCGATATGGATAAGGTACGCGACTTGGAAAATCAGGTGGAGGCGCTGTGGCGCAGCCTGCCGCCCATCGCGTGCCACGCATACCTCATGGACCTCATCGGCACCGAGGTGCAAAGCACCAACACCATCGAGGGCGTGCACACCACACGCAAGGAGATCAGCGAGGCGTTGCAGGCCGCCAGCACCAATGGCGGGCATACACGTTGGAGTGAATTCGCCAAGCTGTTCCTCGGCCTGTCCGACCCCGGTCCCGAACGGCTGGAACTGCCTTCCACCCTTGAGGGCATCCGCCGCATATACGATCAGGTCATGGACGGGGAACTGGAGGATAAGGACACCCCCGACGGGCAACTGTTCCGCAAGGACACCATCGCGGTCTGGGATGAGAGCACCGGACGCAAACTGCATGATGGGGCCTGGCCCGAATCCACCATCCAAGTGCAGTTGACGCAATGGCTGGCCTTGATGCGAGACCGGGACATCCCGCCATTGCTCAGGGCCGCCATGTGCCATTATGCCTTCGAGCACATCCACCCGTTCTACGACGGCAACGGCAGGACGGGACGGTTCCTGTTCGCACTGCAACTGAGCAAGCACCTATCCGCACCGACGGCGCTCAGCGTCAGCACCATCATCGCCGACCACAAGACACAGTATTACAAGGCATTCGATGACGCCCAGCATCCGTTGAACTGCTCGGACGTGACCATGTTCTGCCAACGCATGGTCCGGTTCGTGTCCGAAGCGCAGGAGGCCATCATCGCGCAATTGACGGAGAAACAAGCCCTGTTGTCGGCAGCGGAAACCGCGTTGACGTCATACCGCCAACACGAGGGGATGTCAGGACTGCAAGCGGGCATCCTGTTCTTCCTGATCCAGGAGGAGCTGTTCGACGGGATGCGCGTGCCCGTGACCCGCAGGCTCCTTCGGGAGGCGTTGGACATAGGCGAACGCAAGACCGTGAACGCGCTCGACGCGCTGACGGATGCCGGATTGCTGCAAACGCATGGCTCCAAACCCATACGGTACTCGCTGTCGGACATGGGGCGCGCACTGTTCCTGAACAGTTTCTAGTTGTGTGTCAGTTCATGACATCGTGAACTAGATCCGGCATTCTCCCCGTTGGTTGTGGCGGTTCGAATGTCGCATGGAGCGCCTGCAACGTCCATGACCGCTCCTTGTGCGGGCGTGTCCCATCGTTGACGGAATCGTTCGTCCAACATTCGGAGGGTGTTGCGCCGGCTTGCCGGCCCCGTGTCGTCGGGTTGCTGCCAAGAACGTCTTGACATGATGACACGGGCGGCGTTGACGTCGGCGTGTTGCTTCTTGTTGCAGAAGCGACAGGTGAATCGTGCCCGAGCGGGCCTGTTGTGCGGGCACACATAACCGCATCCCGAGCATTCCTGCGACGTGTATGGCGCGGGCACTGCGCACACGGCGATGCCATGCTTTTCGGTGAGCGCGGCGAGGCGTTGTTTGAACACGGCGCGCCCGATACGGGTGATGAGCCGGTTCATGCGCGGGCTCATGCCGCCGTAACGGAAATCCAATCGTTCCACGATCAGTTCGCGTACCTTCGCGGCGCCATGGCGTGCGGCGACGCGGTTGAGGATACGCCCTATCTCGTTGGCCACATAGGCGCGGATGCGATGCTGGAGCCTGCGGTATTCATGGTTGGTGGACGGTTTGATATGTCTGCGTTGCAGCCATGCGCCCAATTGTGTTAATCGCAGATCGTATCGTTTGAGCGTGGCGAGCATGGCGTGGCCCATGAGGTTGCCGTCGCTGTCGGCCATGAGCGCGTCCGCCATGCCGTAGTCGATGCCCAACGGTTTGCCGTCCATGCGCATGGGAGCGTCGGGACGGTCGAGCACGAGCGCGCACGACAGCGTGCCGTTGTCATGCCGGGTGAGTTGGATGACGCCGCACAGGCCGCCGCCGTGTTTGATGGCGTGCGCGTACTGTTGTTCGAAATACTCGTTGCGATCCACCGGGATGAGTACGGGTTTGCCTTTGGTGAGCGTGGCGACGCGAATCCACCAGCCGAACCGCGTGTCTGTGTGTGCGTGGGGTCGTTCTGGTTTGGCGATGATGGCGTCAAGCACGAGCGTGCGCACATGGGACAGATCGGGAATGGGCGTGCGGGTGATGGCGTGCTTGACGATACGCCGGGACAGTTTGAGCAGGTACGCCGGTACGGGCAGCAACAGCATGTTCCGGGTGTGCATCGTGCATGGTCTCAGCCCGCCGTCACCGTTCTCGACCCATGGCAGGCTCAGGTCGTTCGCCCACCATGCGTGCCGCGTGTTGACGCGGTGCAGCACCATGCGTTCCCGGTCGGTCAACGTCGAACCGTTGATGATGGCGCGCACCGCGCGTTCCAACAACGCCTGCCATGACAGCAGGGCGTTGCGCGTCATGTTGCCCACTGTCTTCATCTGCCGCGCGGACAGGCCCGCCACGCGCGCACCCTTGGGCAACTGCACGTACCGGGGCAGCGTCCCGCCCTGCTGCAAGTGCCGGACCTCGTGGGCGAGGACCGTTTTCAACGCGGTCCGGAACGCG
>ERZ1643250.3330-NODE-3330-length-11095-cov-5.185145_pt1 | contig 11095 bp, 5 predicted proteins | sample MGYA00579262_ERZ1643250 | MGnify/ENA primary metagenome ERZ1643250 (study PRJEB29033, sample SAMEA4952265) | chicken gut metagenome | biome: Broiler Chicken; feature: Gastrointestinal Tract; material: Caecum | place: Ireland | collected 2018 | study: Broiler...
ACCAAAGCAAAGGTTATAGAAATGTATAAAGCCAACCCAAACTATCCGGCGAAAGCGATGTACCGTCTGTCCGGTTTCCAGTTCTACAATACCAGTGAATTTGATCTTGCAGAGCTGGTCAACGACTCCGACCACTTGGCGGCCAACTTTAAGGCATACATCCAGGGCTTCTCTGCCAATATTCAGGATATTATCCGCAGCCTGGATTTTGACAAGCAGATCGACAAGATGGACAAGAACAACCGCCTGCTCTCGGTGGTCAAGGCGTTCTCCGAACTGGACTTAAATCCTCGCACCATCGACAACGTGAAGATGGGCTATATTTTTGAAGACCTGATCCGCAAGTTTTCTGAAAATGCCGAGGCTGGCGACCACTACACCGGCCGGGACATCATCAAGCTGATGGTCAATATTCTTTTGGCAGAGGGCTGCGACGACATCTTCGATGATGGCAAAGTCATCACCGTATTGGACCAGGCCTGCGGAACGGGCGGTATGCTCTCCACCAGCTACAATTTCATCAAACGCTATAACCCGTCTGCCGACGTGCGCCTGTTTGGTCAAGAGATCAACCCGGAATCTTATGCCATCTGCCTGGCCGAGATGATGATCAAGGGCCAGAACGCAGAGAACATTTGCTACCAAGACACCATGAAGGCAGACCGCTTCGAGAATACCAAGATGCGGTTTGTCATCGAGAATCCGCCTTTCGGCACCCCGTGGGGTGGCAAGGATGCAGCGGAGGGTGTGGAACAAGCCGTCCAAGAGGAATATAAAAAGGGCTTCGACGGTCGCTGGGGCGCAGGTCTGCCCGGCTCCGGCGATATGCAGATGCTGTTCCTCCAATCTGCCGTTGACAAGATGGATGATAACTTTGGCCGCGCCGCCATTATTGAAAACGGCAGCCCGCTGTTTTCTGGCGGTACCGCCTCCGGCGAGAGCCAGATCCGCCGCTGGATGCTGGAGAGCGACTTGATCGAGGCGATCATCGTACTGCCGGTCGATCTGTTTTACAACACCGGCATTGCCACTTATATCTGGGTGCTGTCCAAAAACAAACGCCCGGAACGCAGGGGCAAAATCCAGCTGATCGATGCCTCTAGCTTTTTCAAAAAGCTGCGCAAAGCCCTGGGCGATAAGAAAAATGAAATCTCGCCCGAAGACCGCACGGCCATCACCCGGCTGTATGCGGCTTTTAAAGAAAACGAATACTGCAAGATTTACCCCAATGAGGAGTTCATCTACCGGGAGTATACGGTGATGCAGCCCCTGCAGCGCAGCTATGCCATCACCGCCGAACGCATCGAGGCCATGCTGACCAAAGGTTCTTTGTCCGCTCTCTATGACCAGGCCAAGGTCGACGAGATCGAAAACATGGAAGAGCCCACCGGCAAAGACATAAAAAAACTGGAAGCCTATCAAAACAACCAGCCTGTCTATGAAGCCATTCTCGCCGCACTGAAAGAAGCGGTATCGGATGAAGTCTACCTCTCCCCGGCGGCGTTTATGCCGGTACTCACCAAGGCGCTGGCAAATGTGACCGCAGACAAAAAGCTGCTGGATAAGATCGCCGATGGTCTCTCTGTAATGGACAAGTCTGCTGAAATCCAGTGTGACCGCAAGGGCAATGTGCTCTATGACAAGGAGACCAAGGATACCGAAATCGTGAAGTGGGGAGAAAGCATTGAGGACTACATGGCCCGCGAGGTGTTGCCCCATATCCCGGATGCCGTGGCGTTCTTTGAGGAAAACCTGGGCGCCAAGAAGCCTGTTGTGAAAACCGGTGCGGAGATCCCCTTCACCCGCTATTTTTACAAATACCAGCAACCGGTGCCCAGCGAGGAACTGAAAGCCAAATTCGTGGAGCTGGAGCTTTCGGTGTCTGAACGTGTGGCAAAGTTGTTTGAGTGAGGCGGTGATGGTATGAGAGAAATGAAGGATAGCGGAATTGAGTGGGTTGGCATTATTCCATCTCACTGGATCATACATCCAGTTTATTACTACTTTAGCGAAAGAAAAAATAAGAACAGATTTGGACAAGAGGATAATTTGCTTTCGTTAAGTTACGGGAAAATCATTCGCAAAGATATAAATACAAGCGAAGGTTTGCTGCCGGAGAGTTTTAACACCTATAATATTGTCGAAAAGGGTGATATTGTTATTCGCCCTACTGACCTTCAGAATGATAAAAGGAGTTTGCGCACAGGCTTAGTCCCAGAACGTGGAATAATCACCTCTGCATACATTTGCTTAAAACCAATTAAAGATATCGATTCGCGATTCTTTAATTATCAGCTTCATTCCTACGATGTAATTAAGGTTTTCTATAATATGGGAAATGGTGTTCGGCAAGGACTCAACTTTTCGGAATTTTCACACTTGCTTGTTTTTGAACCGCCTCTCGACGAACAAAAGCGAATTGCCGGCTACCTCGATGCCAAATGCGCCGAAATTGACGCTCTCACTGCCGACATCCAAACCCAAATTGACACCCTGGAGCAGTATAAGCGTTCTGTCATCACCGAAGCGGTCACCAAGGGGCTAAACCCGGATGCCGAGATGAAGGATAGCGGATATGATTGGGTTGGTATGATGCCCTCCACATGGATTATGCGCAAAGGAAAGTATATGTTTGTACAGCGGAGTCTGCGTGGGAACAGTATTGAGTTGCAGCTTCTTTCTCCTACACAAAAGTTTGGTGTGATCCCTCAATCGTTGTATGAGGAATTGACAGGAATGAGTGCGGTCAAGCTGAATGAAAAGACAGACCTATCACTGTTGAAAACTATCCACAAAGGTGACTTCTGTATCAGCCTGCGTAGCTTTCAGGGCGGCTTTGAGTATTCCGAATACGAAGGCGTTGTATCTCCGGCCTATCAGGTTTTTTATCCCACGGTTGATATAGCCGATGGCTACTATCGTTACTTGTTCAAAGAAACTGGGTTCATTGACAAGATGAATTCTTATACAATGACTCTTCGGGATGGAAAAAACATTGCTTTTGCAGATTTCGGAAATACATATATTCCGTACCCACCTGTGGGGGAGCAATATAGAATTGCAGCCTTCTTAGACATAAAGGTTGCAGAAATTGATGCGATTATCGGACAAAAGAAAGATCAACTTTCCACTTTGGACGCCTACAAAAAATCCCTTATCTACGAATATGTCACTGGAAAGAAGGAGGTGCCCGCGCAATGACAAATATCCTATCAGAAAAAGATTATCAAAAGTTTCTCTTGGAGCGTCTGTCTCAGGACAACGGCTATGTCATCCGCAAGGCCGCCAACTTCGACCGCCTGTTCGCTGTTGACCGGGAGATGCTGTTCAAGTTTCTGCACGATACGCAGCCGGATACCATGACATACCTGCGGAAAATCTACAAGGACGCTCTGGAAGAAACCATCGTCAGCTTTATCAATGCGGAAACCACCAAAGCTCGCGGCAGCCTGATTGAAGTGCTGAAGCATGGCATTGAGATTTCCAACCAAAAGCTGGAACTGATGTATACCAAACCTGCCACTACCTTCAACCCAGACCTGACCAAAAAATTCAGTCAGAATATCTTCTCTGTCATGGAGGAGGTCTGGGCCAGCGACAAAGAGCGCATTGATGTGGTGCTCTTTTTGAACGGCCTTGCCATCATCTCTTTTGAGTTGAAATGCAACACTTCCGGTCAGTCTTATCAGGACGCCATTTACCAGTACCGTACCGAGCGCAACCCCAAGACCCGCCTGTTCCTGTTCAAGGCGGGCTGCCTTGTGAACTTTGCCATGGATCTGGAAGAGGTCTATATGACTACCAAATTGGCCGGAGACGCTACCTTTTTCCTACCCTTCAATATGGGCAACGGCGAGGGGGTGACAGCTGGTGCGGGCAATCCTGCCTTTGAGGACAAGTACAGCGTGTCCTATATGTGGGAAGACATCTTGAAAAAAGATACGGTTCTTGACCTGATCAGCAAGTTCATTTTTGTTGAGGTAAAAGAGAAAGTCGATGACCAAACCGGTAAAGTGAAGCGTTATGAGAATCTTATTTTCCCACGCTATCACCAGCTGGATGTCATCCGTAAACTTCTCGCTGATGTCCGTGTGAATCGCACTGCGCAGAACTACCTGATCCAACACAGCGCCGGTTCCGGCAAGACAAACTCCATCGCTTGGTTGGCGCACCGGCTGACTTCACTGCATGATGCGGACAATAAAATCATTTTCGATAATGTCATCATTGTGACTGACCGCGTGGTGGTGGATCGCCAGCTCCAGAAAGCCATCATGGGTATGGAGCACAAGGCCGGGTTGATCCGGGTCATGGATGACAAGTGCAACTCCGCCGACCTGGCGATTGCACTAAACGGCAACACGAAAATCATCGCTACCACCATTCAGAAGTTCCCCTATATTGTGGATAGTGTAAAAGGGCTGAAGGACAAGCGTTTTGCCGTTATCATCGACGAAGCCCATTCTTCCACCGCCGGTAAAGACATGGCTGCGGTGACGATGGCTCTGGGCGCTGGCGAGCCGGTCGAAAGCGATGTGGAGGACATGATCACCGATGAAATCCAGCGCAACGGCAAGCAGCCGAACGTCTCGATGTTTGCATTCACCGCTACGCCAAAGCCCACTACCATCCAACTCTTTGGCCGATTGAACACCAAAGGCCAGCGCGCGGCTTTCCACGTCTACTCCATGAAGCAGGCAATCGAGGAAGGTTTTATTCTGGATGTGTTGCAAAACTTCACAGAGTACAAAACCTTCTACCAAATCAACAAGGAGATTGAAGAAGACCCCCGCTGTAAGACCAATGCAGCCAAACGGCAGATCGCCCGTTTTGTAGAATTGCATGATGTCAACATCGGGCAGCACATCGAGGTTATTGTCGAGCACTTCCGCACCACCGTTATGAACGAGTTGGGCGGACAGGCCAAAGCAATGGTAATTACTGCGTCCCGGCAGGCCGCGGTGAAATACCGACAAGCGTTTGAGGATTACATTGCGAAAAAGGGTTATGAGGGCATCCATGCGCTGGTAGCCTTTTCTGGCAAAGTAAAGCTACCGGATGATGAAACGGAGTATACAGAGGCTTCCTTGAACGGCTTCCCGGAAGACCGGCTCACAAAGGAATTTGATACCAATGCTTATCAGGTGCTTTTGGTCGCCAACAAATATCAAACGGGATTCGACCAACCGAAGCTTTGTGCCATGTATGTGCTGAAAAAGCTGCGCAACGTGAATGCGGTTCAAACGCTGTCCCGGCTGAACCGTATTTGCCCGCCTTACGATAAAAAGACTTTTGTTTTGGACTTCGTAAATAGCTACGAGGACATGAAAGCCGCATTTGCGCCTTATTACACGACCACACTACTGTCCAACTCCGTGACGCCCAGCGCCATTTACGACCTGGAGGCCAAGATCGACGCTTACGCACTTTTTGATCCGGCGGATATTGAAAGCGCCAACGAAATCCTGTACTCCGAAAAGGTCACCGGCAAGCAGAAACAGCGTCTGACTTTCTTCTTGCAGAAAAGCAAAAAGTTGCTTGACCACTACGAATACGGGGAACAGCGCGAGGCGGTAGCGGCCATGCGCAGCTTTGTCCGCTACTATGAGTTCCTTTTGCAGGTGTCCTGTTTCGAGGATCACGACCTGCACAAGAAGTATAACTTCATCGCATACCTGCTGGCGTACATCAATATCAAACACCCCGGCCCTGGCTTTAACCTGGACGGGAAAATCCACGCATCCAACTTTGTGCAGAAAAAGGGCGAGGAGCACGTTTCCCCCAACTTGGTGGCAAAGCCGGTGGTGAAGCTGCCCACGGCAGAGCACTTCGGCCTGACAGAGGATAAGGAACAGCGGCTATCAGAAATCATTGATGAAATCAACAGCCGTACCGGGAAGTCCTATGATAACGATGTGGTGGTCAAGGCCATGCTTCAGATCCGGGATATTCTGATGAAATCAGAGAGACTTAAGACCAGCGCAAAGAATAATACACAGAAAGACTTCGAGTTCTCCTACTTTGATGACATTGACGACGCACTCATCGAAGGGCTGTCCCAGAACCAGGATTTCTTTTCCCTTCTGCTTTCTAATGAGGAGATGAAACGGCAGGTTTTGGGTATCTTCTCCGAAGAAATCTATAAGAGTTTGCGAGACGCATAGTGAGGTGATTGTATGTTTGAGCAGTTCCGTTTAGCAGAGGTACTGGTACAGTACAAACAGAATTTCGTTTCAAAGTTGTGGGGCGAAGAAAAATATAAATGGGAAGCTGTGAAGTGGTTCCAGGATAATTGGGATGTGAATGCTCCTGACTTTGCAGAAATGTTAAACCGCTCTCTGGACAAGACCTATAATCTGCTGGCATCTGCTAACAATTTCCCGAAAGGTATGATTGTTGGCTTTGCTAAATCTGCGCCTGAAGAAGTGCGCACCATGTTTTTATCGCTGTATGATGAAAGCAAAGATGTATACGAACGAATCAATGCGTTCAAAATGCAGTCGACTGTTCTGCTGGAGAAGTATGGAAACGGAGCTGCACAGCACTATCAGTACGAAAATGCCATCAGCACATACCTTTGGCTTCGTTTTCCAGATAAGTACTATATCTATAAATTTGGTGAGGTGAAGACAGTTGCCAGTGAACTGGAGTCGGATTATCGTTTCAAAAAGGGGGCTTATGCCGATAATATCCGCAATTTCCTAAAGCTGTATGACGAAATCAGCGCAGCACTGAAAGAAGATACAGAATTAGTGAACCTGTTTCAGTCTCAGCTTAGAGATACCTGCTATCCTGATCCAGAACTGAAAACACTGACCATTGATGTTGGTTTTTACATTAGCAGACAATATGCCCAGAGAGATACTGCCGCTGCTGTAAGCACTGATTGGTACGGCGCAGATTATGATCCGGGCCTTTCTGTTGAGGACTGGATGAAACTGCTAAAGGATGAATCTGTCTTTACTACTGGAGCCCTCGAAATCATGAAGCGCATGAAGGATTATGGTGGAATGGCCTCCTGCACGCAGCTCGCAGTGAAATATGGCGAGACAAAGAACTTCTATAATTCTGGCTCTGTTGCGTTGGCACGGAGAGTCTGTGAAACTACTAGCATCACTCCGAATAGCAGAGACGATGGTTCTACACAGTGGTGGACCATCCTCTACACGGGTCGTGACGCAGGAAAAGACGAGGACGGCAGTTTTGTCTGGAAACTGAGAGACGAGCTTTCAACTGCTCTCGACAAAGTAGACCTCAGTGGCATTGAGCTGTATGTCGCAGCGGCCCCCGGAGAGCAGGATCATGGTTACTGGTGGTTGAATGCCAATCCGAAGATCTGGAGCTTTTCCGACATTGCGGTTGGCGAGGTTCAGGCATACACACTTTATAATGAGAACGGAAATAAGCGTCGTATCTTCCAGAACTTCCTTGATGCGAAGGCTGGGGATATGATCATCGGATATGAATCGAATCCGGTGAAGCAGATCGTCGCCATCGGTCGCGTCAGCGCAGAGCAGGACGGCGAGAAGCTGTTCTTTGAAAAGGTCGAAGGCCTGACTTCACCGATTGATTATGCGACCTTGAGAGGATGCCCGGAACTGGAGCGTATGGAGTATTTTCAGAATCCGCAAGGTAGCCTGTTCAAGCTCACCAGAGGCGAATTTGACTTCATCTTCGATTTGATTCGTGAGGAAAATCCGGCAGCGCAGGAAGCCTCCATTGATGCTTACACAAAGAGCGATTTCCTCGATGAAGTGTACATGACCGAAAAACGCTACGAGAACCTTGTGGTTGTTCTCCGCAATAAGAAGAACATCATTCTGCAGGGTGCTCCCGGTGTTGGTAAGACTTTCGCCGCAAAACGTCTGGCGTGGTCCATGATGGGCGAAAAAGATGATAGCCGCATCGAGTTCGTACAGTTCCACCAGAACTATTCCTACGAAGACTTCATGATGGGCTATAAGCCGGTCGAGGACGGCTTTGAGTTGAAGTACGGTATTTTCTATCGTTTCTGCCAGAGGGCTGCCAACCAGCCGGACAAGGAGTTCTTCTTTATCATTGACGAAATCAACCGTGGCAACATGAGTAAAATCTTCGGTGAGTTGCTGATGCTGATCGAAAAGGACTACAGAGGCACAAAAGCGACTCTGGCCTATAATGGTCTCTCGTTCTCAGTGCCGAAGAATCTTTATATCATCGGCATGATGAACACGGCAGACCGTAGCCTTGCTATGATCGACTATGCGCTTCGTCGTCGTTTCAGCTTCTTTGAGGTGGAACCGGGCTTCGATTCCGAGGGATTCATTCATTATCAGAACGGTCTGAACAACGAGACGCTGAATGAACTTATTAACAAGGTGAAGGACCTGAACCGTGAGATCTCTCTTGACAAGTCGTTGGGTAAGGGCTTCTGCATCGGCCACAGCTATTTCTGCGGCAGGGATGTATGCACCGAGGAATGGCTGCACTCCATCGTTGACTATGACATTCTTCCGATGCTCAGCGAATACTGGTTCGACGACGCCAATAAACTCCAGCGTTGGGAGAACATTCTGCAAGGTGTGTTTCAATGATTAAAGATAAGAGCATCTTCATAAAAAATATATACTATATGCTTTCGTATGCCTTCACGACACTGAATCAAGGCGGCTATGAAGATATTGCCACTGAAGAGTTTGAGAACATGCACAACCTTTTTGCCGCAATTCTGGCGAAGGGCATCAGCAGACAGTTGAAACAGGGGCTGTATCGGGAGTACCTGAACAGGAAAGAGGATGTTGCTGATGTTCGTGGCAAAATCGATATACCGGGAACCATACAGAATCGCCTCGCCAGGAAACGGGTACTGACCTGCGAGTATGACGAGCTTTCCGAAAACAATCTTCTAAATCAGATACTCAAAACGACTGTTATGCTTCTACTCCGGCACACGCGGGTAGATCAAGAATACAAGAGTGATTTAAAGAAGGAAATGTTGTTCTTCTCGAATGTTGACACAATCGATCCAACCACAATCCGCTGGTCGGCTATTCGGTTCCAGAGGAACAACAATACCTACCGTATGCTCATCAGTCTGTGCCAGCTCATTTTGGAAGGAATGCTTCTGACGACTGAATCTGGAGAATACAAGCTGGCTTCCTTCGTAGATGAACAGCGCATGAACCGCCTGTACGAGAAGTTCATCCTCGAATACTATGCTAAAGAATGTCCGCAGGTGACAACAACGGCCTCACAAATCCCATGGGCTGTGGATGATGGTATTGGGACGATGCTGCCAGTGATGCAGAGCGACATCATGCTGACCAAGGATGATACGGTTCTCATCATTGACGCCAAATACTATACGCATACGACGCAGACGCAGTACGATGTCCACACACTGCACTCTGGCAATCTGTATCAGATTTTCACTTACGTCAAGAACAAGGATACAGGGTTTGGTGATAAACCGCATACGGTTTCTGGTATGCTCCTTTATGCCGCAACGGATGAGGCTATTCAGCCGGACAACAGCTACCAGATGAGTGGCAACAAAATTAGCGTGAAAACGCTCGATCTGAATAGAGATTTCTTGGAAATCGTCGCACAATTGAAAGCGATAGTAAATGAGAATTTTGGAGGTACAAGTGAGATATAGTCGACTACCATTACGGGAATTAATATCTTTTTTCCTTTCTCAAGGGAAAGAGGGAGAGTTTTGGGATTTCAAACAAGAATGGCATACGAATATCGAAGATTTGATAAAGGACATTATATGCTTTGCTAATACTGTTCATGATGAAAACTGCTACCTGATTTTTGGAGTGGCAGACAATTTAAAATTAACTGGCATGAGTAAGGTGCGTAGAAAACAAGCGGATGTGTTAGATGCGATTTCTAACCTAGTGTTTGCAGGAGATAATCTGCCCTCCATTTCTATTGAAACTGTGGAATATGAAGGGGTGGAATTGGATGTTCTAATAATTCATGACACCTATAAAACTCCGATATTTTTGAAAAAGACGTATGGGAAAATGAAGCAAGGATGCATTTACGCAAGAATCGGGGACAGGAATACACCCGATCTTGGAAATGCAGAGATCGGTGTAATAGAGAACTTGTGGCGGAAGCGACTTGGTCTTACAAAAGCGCCATTAGAATACATATTCGATGTCCTGGATAATAAGCTGGAATGGGTGGCCAGTGAATATGGGTATTACAATATCTATATGCCAGAATATACAATTGAGCGTACGAATAATGAATGTGATTCTAAAATGTGGCAAGGAGGAGATGAATTCTATTCCTATGCGCAAACAAACGAATCTACCTCCTACTATATGATGGAAGTCAAGGCCAGGGGAACTACGCTGGAAAGGTACCAAATTATGATTTTAGATAGTGGAAGGCTGAGTGTTCCCGTTCCGGAATGGGACTATATTCAACTCGATGAATATTATAGCGATGTTATTGGCTATAAGTATTACATTAGCGGGAGCCGCACGGAGCGGTTAATGCGGTTTATGTATGAACCACAAAACAGCGAGCAGAGATGGGCGTTTAGCAAATTAGAGAGAATAACACTTTTCTTTGTTTCGGAAGATGAGAAAAATTGTTTCGAGCAATATGTTGATTACAATAAATCTGAGTTAAAAAACCGTATTGAGGCCTCTAGTGAGTTTGACTACATAGTTGCAGAAAACGATGTAAAGACCAACGGGTATAAAAGAAGCTTGAGAACGGCTCTTGTACTAAAAGAGATGCTCGAGGAGTTCAGGTTATGCGGTAAAAACCTTGCCAACTAAACATTAAATAAATTGTTTCCGACATCTGCACTCAGACCGGTGTCGCTCAAAGCGAAAGGGAAATAGGCATTGGGGTATATAGCTGCTTTTTCGTGTTTTTATTCGGTGATTTTTCAATGGTTGCACATCTGAGCGGCAGAGTGGCTATATAAAAAAACGCCGAAACCCGCATGAATACTGGGTTTCGACATAAACAACGACGGTATGAACTTGGACATTTCAAAATGAATGTTCAAGTCCCATACCGTCGTTAATATGGCGGAGATGTGGGGATTTGAACCCCAGCGCCGGCGGAACCGACCTACCGGATT
>ERZ1643250.3331-NODE-3331-length-11094-cov-3.272217_pt1 | contig 11094 bp, 10 predicted proteins | sample MGYA00579262_ERZ1643250 | MGnify/ENA primary metagenome ERZ1643250 (study PRJEB29033, sample SAMEA4952265) | chicken gut metagenome | biome: Broiler Chicken; feature: Gastrointestinal Tract; material: Caecum | place: Ireland | collected 2018 | study: Broiler...
CTGCGCACGGCGTACAACGCCTTAGAGCTGGCGGTGCTCACCACGCCGCCGGGTGAAGACGGCGTCATCCGCGTCACCCTTGCCGACGCCGAGCAGTCCATCCAGCGCAAGACGCTCTCCTACAACGAGGACGTGTATTACGACCTCCTCTCCGCCTTCTGCAAGAGCCTGCGCGGCAGCGACGCGAACGCGGCGCTCTACTACGCCTTCCGCCTCATCGAGGGCGGGTGCGACCCGCTCGTCATCTTCCGCCGCCTCATCGTGCATTCGTGCGAAGACGTGGGCATGGCAGACCCGAACGCGCTGGTGGTGGCATCTTCCGCCCTGACCGCGTTTGAAAAGATCGGCGCCCCCGAAGGGCTCATCCCTTTGAGCAGCGCCATCATCTACGTCTGCGAGGCGGAAAAGTCCAATTCCGTCATCCTGGCGATGGACGCCGCCAAGCGTGCCGCCCGCGAAGTGCGCGACGACAATATCCCGCCCTATCTCAAAGACAATTCCTTCGGCGATCGAGACGCCAAGGCGCAGAGCAAGAATTACAAGTACCCGCACAACTACGGCGGCTGGGTGCGGCAGCAGTACCTGCCCGACTCCCTCAAAGACGAAGTCTTCTACCGCCCGCAGGGGAGAGGGTTTGAAAAGACGGTCGCCGAAGTGCGCCGCCGCAAGGGCATGCCCGACGATACCCGTGCCGATCCGCCCCAAGGCATCCCGCACCCGTAAGGGGCTCCCGCGCCCGCATTCGCAAAGAACTTTCTCGTTCCCGCACCCGCTCGCACCCGCAGTGTGCCGTTCACTCCCGCACCCGCAGGGCAGCCTCTCCATTCCATATATTGAAATAGAAAAAGAAACAAGCCCGGCGTTTGCCGGGCTTGCCGTATTGTGCGGGAGGCTCAGGCCTCCGTCTTTTCCTGCTTCATGCACGAAGCGACGATGGTGACGGCGATGCAGGCGATAAAGGCGATGACGGCGGCAAAGAAGATGCCGTCCAGGGCGAAGAATCCCTGCTGCGGGTCGACCAGTATGTCCATGCGGAATTCCACTTCCAGCACCAAAAAGTGATAGAAGGCGAACATATAGCAGGCATAGGAGAGGATATAGAGGAAGCGCAGGCGGAACAGGGCGGCCAGGGCGAACACGACGATGCCCGCGATCAGCCCGGCGACTACCCAGCCCGTAAAGTACATGCTGTTCATGGCAAGGTAGATGAACAGGGTGACGAGCGCCAGCAGCGCGCCCGCCGCGCCGACGTAAAAGCCGGAGCGCTTGTTTTGCATGATCTGTTTGTTATTCATTGTATTCACCTCGCTTTACGCTTGCGCGCCCTTGCGGTTTTTGATGCAGGCTATGATGAAGAGCACTGCGCCCGCCGCCGCGAGCACGCCTACCACGGCATCCGCCGCATATACGCAGATCTGCCATGCGGGAGTAATGGTGACGACGCGGTCGGAAGAGGAGATGCCGTTCACGGCCGTGCTGTTGACGTACGCATATAAGAAGTTATGGCAGGAATTGCGCAGGTTGGCCAGCAGCTTGTTGTCTTCCTGTGCCCATTCCTGAATGAGGGGGACCAGCCAGTCGCCGGAAGAGAGCCAGGTGTCGTTGCCCGCTTCCACGCCGATGGAGACGTCCATCCAGTTGCGGTTTGCCATCACGGCGTCCGTATGCACGACGCCGACAAAGCCCCATTCGTCGCGGAGCACGTTCTGCAGCAGCTCTCTGTGCGCGCCCGCCCAGCGGCAGCCGATGCGGTTGAAGGAAGTCATCACCGCCGTGGCGCCGCCGTCTTCCACCGCGTACTGGAAGCCCTTCAAGAAGATCTCGCGGATGGCCTGCTCGGTGGCGAAGGTGGCGACCGACTGGCGGTAGGTCTCAAAGTCGTTGAGGGCAAAGTGCTTGATGTAGCAGCACAGGCCCATGCTCTGGGCGGCGGCAACTTCTTTTGCTGCCATCACGCCGGAGAGGAAGCCGTCTTCCGAATAGTACTCGAAGTTACGGCCGCTGTAGGGGGTGCGGTGGATGTTCATGGCGGGGCCGTACCAGCCGCTGATGCGCGCGCCGTCGATGCGCAGCGCGTCTTCGCCCATGGAGATGCCGATGTCGTGCATGATCTGGGTGTTGAAGGTGGAAGCCATCACCGGTTCCGAGGTGTAGGCGACGGTGGCAGAACCTGCATAAGTGCCCTTGATGCCCTGCGGGCCGTCTGCCTGCACGGTGGCGGGCAGGCTGATGGAGTCGATGGCCTGGGTGCCGTAGCCGCCGTGGCCGACGATCTCCGCCATCTCTTCCAGGGTCAGCTGGTCGAGGATGTCTTCCCACAGCGGGTCGTCGTACTCTCTGCCGCGCATCATCACGATGCTGTATTGGGTGTCGGTGGAGCCCGTCGTCACTTTTTCGACGCTGTTGTCCTTTTCATAATTGAACTGCAGGTCTTGGATCATCTCGTCGGTGGCGGTCAGCTCGTCATAAGAGGTAGGGAAGGTGCCCTGCCAGTCGTTTCTGGTCAGCCAGGTCACCAGCCCGTCGCCGTAGTAGTTGAGGTCTGCCGAATCGAACTGATTGGTGATCTTCACACCCGTATTGGCTTCCGAATAGGCATAGCTCGTGTTGTCCGTGGCGTCGATGTCGAAGGAATATGCCTTGTCTTCGTCGCCGTCGTAGTCCATGCCGTCGGAAGTGTCGTATCCCTTGGCGGCGAGGATGTTGTTGAGTGCGTCGTGCGCGTCCGAACCGATGGCGAGGTAGTAGGTGCCTTGTTCGAGGATGTACGTCTTGTTGACGGCGGCGTCGAAGGCGGTGAGCTCTTTGCGCTCCACCGTCACTTCCACCGTCTCGCTCTGGTCGGGCTGCAGAATTTCCGTCTTGCCGAAGCCGACCAGCTGCACGGCGGATTTTTCGATGCCGTTTTCGCGGTCGAAGTCGGTATACGGCTGCTGGCCGTAGACCTGCACCACCTCTTTGCCCGCCACGTCGCCCGTGTTGGTCACCTGCACGCGCAGGGTATAGGTATCGGTGGCGCGGTCGTAGTCCACGTCCAAAAGTTCCTGGGTGAAGGTGGTGTACGAGAGGCCGTAGCCGAAGGTGTAGTTGACCTCTTCGCTGTAATTCCAGCTGTCGCCCGAAGACATATAGATGCCCGCGTCGCCGTCGGCGTTGCCCTGCCCGAGCACGGCGTCTTCGTACCTGGGCTCATAATATTTATAGCCGACGTAGATGCCTTCCTTTTCCACCATGTAGTGGATGGCGTAGCGCACGCGGGTCAGATCGCCGGGCGCGCCGTCGATGGTCACGCCGCCCACCGTGCCCGTCTCGGGGTCGGCGTTGGCGTAGGTGTAGGCGCCGAAGTTCTGCATGGCGGGGGAAGAGAGCGAGCTGGCGGCATAGGTGTCCACAAACTTGCCCGAGGGGTTGATGTCGCCGCAGAGGATCTTGGCGACGGAGTTCATGCCGTACTGGCCGGGGCCGCCGATCCACAGGCAGGCGTCGATGCCGTAGGCGGGGTCGTCGATCCAGTCGAGCGCCATGGCGTTGGAAGAGTTGATGAGCACCACCGTGGTATCGAAGTTGAGGCTTGCGACGTATTTTAAGAGCTCCTTCTCTTCTTCCTGCAATTCAAAATAGGCATAGCCGTCGCTGAACTCGCCGAAGGCGAGGTCGCTGCCTTCGCCGCCGCTGCGGCCGATGGTGACGATGGCCAGATCGTCGTAGCCGTCATACGAGATGCCGGAATTTCTCACGGTATCGGTGGGGATCTCGGCGATGCGCGTCAGGCCGGGCACCGCGTCGAACTCGGCGAACATGCCGGGCGTGGAGCGGTTCATGCCCGCGTCTTTCAGCTCCTGGATGCGCTCGTTGTACCAGTCGAGCATGGGCTGATTGACCTTGAACCCTGCGTCCGTCAGCGCCTTGCTCATGGTGGCGGCGTTGGCCGTATCCACCTGGCCCGAGCCCGTGCCGCCATAGATGATATCCGCAGACGAGCGGCCGAAGGTGGTCACGCCGATGCCCTTGGCAACGGGCAGGGCGCCGTTGTTCATGACCAGCACGCTGCCTTCGCCCTGGATCTGCTCGCACAGCTCTATCTGCCACTGCGTCAGCTCCTCGTCGCTGTCAAAATTGCTCTTGTAGTATTCCGTGTCTTCGTCTGTGTCTTCGTTCTTGATGACGACGCTGGTAGAAATGCCCAGCTCTTTGTTGATCATACTCGCGTATGAGTCGGCAAAGTGCGTGCCTACCAGCAGGATGCACAGCAGAAACGAAAATACGCCGGTCAAAATAGACCATAGTCTTGTGTTCCGGATGATCTTCATGATCCGTCCTCCCTTGCTTACTCAAGCGGAGTTTCCCGCTTGGCGCCGCCATTATAGCAAACGCGGAAGGCATCTGCGCAACTTTTGTGTGAATGGTCAAATATTTTGTGAGAATGGTCGTCCGTTTGTGCGAAAATAAAAAATGCGGACGGCTTTTCGCCGCCCGCATCGGGTACACTCGTCATTGTTTGGAAAGGGGAAGGGGCGCGGAGAGCTCCTTTTTCTGCGCCTTTTCTTCGGGCAGGGGGAGCAGGATGCTGAGGGTGAACATGCTCTCCTTCCAGTCGATGACCAGATTTCCGCGGTATTTTTCCACGATATAGCGGATGGAGCGCACGCCGAAGCCGTGCAGGGCGCTGTCTTTGGAAGAGACGGGCAGCCCGTCGCGCATCAGCGGCTTTTCGGCGCAGTAGTTTGAAAACACGATCTGTCCGAACCCGCCCTTCTTTTGTGCGGAGATGCTGATGATGCGCTTTTCTCTTTCCGCCTTTTCCGCGCTCTCGATGGCGTTGTCGAAGGCGTTGCCGAACAGCGAATAGATGTCGGAAGTGCTCATCTGCTCGATCGCCGCCGCGTCGATGATGTACGATACGGTGATGCCGTTCGCCTCGCAGTACAGCAGCTTTTCGGCGAACAGGGCGTTGAGGGCGCCGTTGCCGGTGTCGGGCGTGTTGTCGTAGATGCCGATGGACTTTGCCACCTCGGCAAAGAACTGGTCGTGCTTGTCGTCGGCGACGGACTTGCGGTATTCGTCCAAATGGTAGCGCAGGTCGTGGCACTTCATGTTGATGATGTCGATGTTTTCCTGCCGCATGGCGCGGCTCTTTTCTTCCGCCTGCAGCAGCTGCTCGATGATGTGCTTTTCTTCCGAAATGCGCCCCTGCCGCAGGGTGCTGAACTGGATGAACAGCACCAGCACCACGCTGAGCATATTGAAAAACACCAGCAGTTCGTAGTCTGTGAGCACGTGCAGCCCGTACACGAGGTTTTTGCTGAACACGGTGAGGATGGTGACGGCGGCGAGCAGCAGCATGGATACGTTGTTGATGTACAGGTCGCTGTTTTTATTGAACCGCTGCGCGATGAGCAGGTAGGCGAGCGCGTATACGAGGCTGAACAGCGACCCCGCGATCAGGTAAAAGGAGAGGGGGCCGCGGTCGATGCCGATGACGGAGGTGACGAAGTCGCCCAAATTGAAGGAGAGGTTTTGCAGGGCGTAGGATACGAGGCCGATGAACAGCACCCGCTTGAAGGGCACGTCCAGCAAAAACCACGCCAAAAGCATCGACCAGCCGAAGATGAACAGCACCCGCACCAGCGTGTTCCAGTAGTAGGGGTGGAACCACGCCAGGAGCAGGTAGAACAGCAGCCCGAAAACAAGGCGCAGGGCGAAGCGGCTGCGCTTGGGCTGCCCGCGGACGAACAGCATCTCCGCCAGTACGATCTGCACGGCAAAGAACATGTGGAAGGGCCAGATATCGTTGAGAAAGGTTTCGATGGCGGCCATATCGCTATATCCCTCCCAGATAGCGGTTCACGTCTTCCAAAAACGCCTTTCTGCGCCCGCGCGAGACGGGCAGCCGCTCGCTGCCGACCACGGCGTCGGCGTTTTCGAGGTGCGACAGGTAGCGCAGGTTGACGATGAAGGAATTGTTGCAGCGCGAAAAGGCGGCGCTCAGCTGCTTTTCCGCCTCTTTCAATGTCGAGTGCACCTTGTAGTTGCCGGATACGGTGTGGTAGATGACGTATTGGTTGTGACCTTCGATATAGAAGATGTCGTCCTCGCCGAGGAAGACCGTCTTGCCGTCCGCGCTGACGGCGATGCTGCTGCGGCGGGGAACTTTGCGCACGGCGCGCGCCAATTTGACGGAGAGGTTGAAGTAGCTGATCGGCTTGACCATGAAGTCGAGCGCGTCCACCTCGTAGCCCTGGATGGCGTACTGCGCCATGCGGGTGATGAAGATGATCACGGCGTGCTCGTCCACCTGCCTGATCTTTTTGGCGGCCTCGATGCCGTTCATGTGCGGCATATCGATATCTAAGAGGATGATGTCGAAGGGGGCGGCATAGTCGCTGGCAAAGTCCACCCCCGAAGAAAAGCAGACGACGTCGCACACTTTTCCCTGTTCTTCGAAATATTTTTTGACGTATTCCTCCAGCAGCGAACGCTGCTGCGCGTCATCGTCCACGATGGCAAGGCGCATAAAAATTCCCTCCCCGGTCTTCGCTATGGCTCTCATTATACCCCCTGTTTTTGCGTTTGTCAATAGGCAAAGGCAAAAAAGGCGCAAAAACCGCGCGCTCCCAAGGGAGCGCGCGGGGTATTCTATAACTATTCGCGCAGGCGCGCGAAAGCTTATTTTATGTAGATATTTCCGCCCTTGCAGTCGATGGCGACGATGCAGGGGAAGTCTTTCACAGTGAATCGGTACACCGCCTCGCTCAAAAGGTCGGGGAAGGCGACGAGCTCGCTGCTCGTGATGGCGTTGCCGTACAGGGCGCCCGCGCCGCCGATGGCGGCAAAGTACACGGCGTGCTCCCTTTGGATGGCGGCGCACACCTCTTCGCTGCGCTCGCCCTTGCCGATCATCCCCTTCAGGCCCAGCCCCAAAAGGCGGGGCGCGAACGAGTCCATGCGGGCGCTGGTGGTGGGGCCGCAGCTGCCGCACGCCTTGCCCGCGGGCGCGGGACAGGGGCCGGCATAGTAGATCGTCTCGCCCGCAAGCAAAAAGGGGAGCGCCTCTTTGCGGTCTAAAAATTCGCAGATGCGCTTGTGGGCGCAGTCGCGCCCGGTGAGGATCTCGCCCGTAAGCAAGACGCTCTCGCCCGCGCGCAGATCTTCGATAATATCGTCTGTCAGCGGTAATGTGATGCGTTTCATCGTTCAAACCTCAAAATCGGTACGTTTGCATAGTACTATGCGCGGCATAGATCGGTCAAAACAAGCAGTGCTCGCCCTGACGCTCGTTGTTTTGACTTGGCAAGGATGGCTAAATTTCCGCCTTTTCGCAGCGCATGCAGTGGCACTGGATGTTGACGGCGACGGGCAGACCCGCGATGTGTGTGGGCAACACTTCGCAGAGGACGCCGAGGGCGGTCACTTTGCCGCCGAAGCCCTGCGCGCCGATGCCGAGGGCGTTGATCTTTTCCAGCGCCTCCTGCTCGATGGAGGCGACGTCCGCGCGGGGGTGATGCGAGCCGAGCTCGCGCGTGAGCGCCTTTTTGGCGAGGTATGCGCAGGTATCGAAGGTGCCGCCGATGCCTACGCCGCACACCACGGGCGGGCAGGGTTTGCTCCCGGCGAGACGCACCGTCTCGACGATGGCGTCCACGATGCCCGCCCTGCCCATGGCGGGCGTGAGCATATACAGGCGAGACATGTTCTCGCTGCCGAAGCCCTTGGGCAGGAAGCAAAGGCGCACCTTGTCGCCGGGCACGATCTCGGTGTGCAGAGAGGCGGGCGTGTTGTCGGCGGTGTTGACGCGCGTGAGGGGGTCGCAGATGCTCTTGCGGAAGCAGCAGTCGGCGTAGGCGCGCCGCACCCCTTCGTCCACCGCCCCGGCGAGCGGCTCTCCCTCGATGTGCACGTCCTGCCCGATCTCCGCCAGCACCACGGCGTAGCCCGTGTCCTGGCAAACGGCCATCTTCTCGCGCGCGGCGGTGTCGGCGTTGGCGAGCACCGTCTCTAAGGCGAATTTGGCGGCGCCGCTCTCTTCCTCCGCCGCCTGCGTCAGGGCGGCGCGGCAGGAAGGGGTCAGCCGCAGGCAGGCGCGCTCTGCCAGGGTGTAAACGGCGTCTTCGATCTGTTTGGAAAAAATAGTTCTCATATGCTCTTTGCTCCGCGGCGGCAGCCTTACATATCGCGCTTGAATAGTGCGCTTGAATATTGCGCTTGCACCGCCTGTCTGTTTGCGGCGGCTTTCCGATCGTTGGATGAAGGGTGCCGCCTTCGATATTGCGGCTTGAACCGCCTGTTTATCTGCGGCGGCTGCCTCCGATTCGGTGGCTTGTTCCGCCTGTTTTGTCCGCGGCGGCGCTGCCGCCGTCCGTGCCCGCAGCGGAGAAGCCCGCCTGCCGGCTGCGGCGGCCTTTGCCGCCTTTCATGCTTGCGGCGTGGGCACGCCTTTTGGCGGCGGGGGCCGCGCTTGCGTCTGTGTCTGTATCCATTATAACAAAACTTTTATAATGATAGGCATGGATACGAACAAGGGCGCCCCTGCGGGCGCACAGAATAAAGGACAAAACCATTCCCTCTTCGAACAGCCGCGAAAAGCCGCCTCCGGCATCGTCTATTCGGGCGCCGTGGCGGCGATGCTGATCTTTTCGCTCGTCTATGCGGTGACGCTCGCCCTCGTGGCGCAGGCGCTCGGCATGACGACGGCGCAGCTGCAGCAGATCGATGTCTGCCGCTACATCTCATACCTTGTCAGCGACGCGGCCTTTTTGGCAGTCATCGCCGCCTTCGTGAAAATATATAAAGAAGGCCCCAAACAGTTCGGCTTCTGCGCCTTCCGCCCGCGCTACGCGGTGTTGGCGCTGCTGCTCGCCTTCGGCACCCTGTTCAGCCTCAACTGGGTGAACACGGGGCTGGCGGCGCTGTTGGAGCGCTTCGGCTATACCGTCCCCGCCGCCGACCTTCCTTCCCTGGAAGGGGCGGGCTTTTTCGGCGTATTGTTCGTCGTGGCGCTGCTTCCCGCCTTTTTTGAAGAGACGCTGCTGCGCGGCATCGTGCTTTCCGGCATCAAAGACTGCGGCACCGTCGCCGTCTGCCTGCTCAGCGGCCTTCTGTTTGCCGTCTTGCACATGAACCCCGTGCAGACGGTGTACCAGTTCATCTGCGGCTGCCTGTTCGCCCTCATCGCCGTCCGCTCCGGCTCGGTCATCCCCTCGATGATCGCTCACTTCGCCAACAACGCCGTCATCCTCCTGGACGCGAAGTTCCTCTTCTTCACAAACCTTTCCGGCGCGCCGCTGTACATCCTCTGCGCCCTCTCGGCGGCGGCGCTTTTGGCGGTGCTGGCCTGGCTCGCCTTCTTCGATAAGTCCAACGCCCGCAAAAAGGAAGGCGCGGTCAAGCCCTTCCTCGTTCCCGCCGCCGTGGGCCTTGCCGTGGGCGCGCTGGTATGGGCCGTCAACCTCGCTTCCGGCTTCGGCGGCTGAACGGGGGCGGTATGTACAAGATCAAGATCGTCTGCGTCGGCAAGCTCAAAGAAAAGTTCTATGCCGATGCCGTGGCGGAATACTGCAAGCGCCTGACCCGCTTTGCCGAGGTGAAGATCGCGGAACTGCCCGAAAAGCGCACCCTGGAAGAGGAGGGCGCGCTCATCCTCAAAGAGCTGCGCGGGTATGTGATCGCCCTGGCGGTGGAGGGGCAAAAATTTTCCAGCGAAGCGCTGGCGGCAAAACTCAAGCAGCTGTGCGATGCGGGGAAGGAGATCTCCTTCGTCATCGGCTCTTCCTGCGGGCTGTGCGGCGCCGTCAAGCGGCGGGCGGATCTTTTGCTCTCCTTTTCGGATATGACCTTCCCGCACCAGCTGATGCGCGTCATCTTGTGCGAACAGCTCTATCGCGCCTTCATGATCAACGCCGGCAGCGAATATCATAAATAAGAAAAAGGAAAAACGGCGGGCCGTTCCGCTGCGTTCTGCCTGTAATAAGAAGAAGGAAAAACGGCGGGCCGCTCCGTCGCGTCCTGCCCGTGCGGGGAGCGCAAATTGCAGGCCGGTATCTGCCGGCGGCAAGGCAGACCGCCCCCCCCTTGCGGAGCGGCAAAAGGGTATGAGGCAGACCGCCCCTTGCGGAGCGGCAATAGGGCATCGGGTAACGGATATGGAAGAAAAGATCAGATTCATGAAAGAGGCGCTGCGCCGCGCCAAAAAGGGGCTGGCGCAGGGCGAAGTGCCCGTCGGCGCGGTGGTCGTGTGCGAGGGCAAGATCGTCGGCTCCGGCTACAACCGCCGCACCAAGACGCAGATGGCCTCTTCGCACGCGGAGATGTACGCCATCGACCGCGCCTGCAAAAAACTGAAGAGCTGGCGGCTGCCCGAGTGCGACCTGTACGTCACCTTGGAGCCCTGCCCCATGTGCATGGGCGCCGCGCTCAACGCGCGCATCCGCAAGGTGTACTTCGGCGCCTACGAGCAGAAGGGCCGCTCGATGACGGCGGAACTGGCGGCGAGCAACCTTTTGAACCACACGCTGGAGGTGGAAGGGGGCGTGCTCGAAGAGGAGTGCTCCGCCATTTTATCCGGATTTTTCCGCGCCATGCGCGAGCGGAACAAGTAGAGGTGCCCCGCGGCAGGCAGCGTCCCGCAGCAGCCGTAGCAGTGCCCGATGCCGGCATGAGGCAACCCCTTTCAAAAGAGGAGACAAAAAGAGAACGTTTCCATCCCGCCAAAATAAATCGGGCGGAACGGGGCAAAACATTTGACTAATTGGGGGAAAATCTTTACAATACTGTAAGGGAAGGGGAATTTGCCCTTCCGCAAAGTCCGCAGCAGCGGGGGAAACCGTGCGGCGGCAGGCGCGGCGCGCGCTTTAGCGCCGTGTCAGGGGGATCGGAACAAAAAAGTTTCATCCGGCTTATACCAACTGAAAAAGCCGTTGTTTGAACGATGTTTTTGACTTTTGATCTGTACGATATGGTAAAAATACCGTTTTTTGTATTGTGTTAAAGCGGAGGTACACATGATAACACACGGCAACGAGATCAAATTGTTCGCGGGCAACTCCAACCGCCCGCTGGCGGAGGCGATCGCCAAAAAGCTCAATACCGAGCTGGGCG
>ERZ1643250.3340-NODE-3340-length-11074-cov-7.979762_pt1 | contig 11074 bp, 5 predicted proteins | sample MGYA00579262_ERZ1643250 | MGnify/ENA primary metagenome ERZ1643250 (study PRJEB29033, sample SAMEA4952265) | chicken gut metagenome | biome: Broiler Chicken; feature: Gastrointestinal Tract; material: Caecum | place: Ireland | collected 2018 | study: Broiler...
CCCGATGCCGGCGGCAGCGGCTCTGCGTTTGGGCAGAATGCAGTAACCGTAACGCTCAGCAATATTTCTTTCACCGAAGTCCAGGCATAACTTAAAGATCAAACCGCAATTTGCGGCAAATGAACAGGTTCCGCCGCCCCTGCGGCGGCGGGGCCTGAAATTCATGTAAGGAAAAAATTATTTTTTATAATAATTTTAATTTTACAAGGAGGACAATAAAGTTGTCAAAATCAACCATCGTAAGGATTATCTGCAGCGTTGTTGCGGTCATAATCATTGCCGCTTTGATAGCCGGCAATATCGTGCTCAATAACACGGCATATATAATCCACCAGTTCTTCTCGGGCGATACGACCGACTACAGCGACGCCGAAGACGAACTTGTTCAGGGCGACGAAGTCGTTCAGCGCCTCGGCGAAGAGAGCGTAGTGCTCCTCAAAAACGAGGATAACTTCCTGCCCCTCTCCGAAGAGCAGGTATCCAAGGGCGTGAACCTGTTCGGCTGGGCAGCCACCGACCAGGGCTTCATAGTAGTGGGCGGCGGCTCCGGCGGTACGGTAATTGCCGAAGAAAACAAAGTCACCCTCACCAAGGCGTTTACGGAAGAGAAGCTCCCCTATAACGAGGCGCTGCTTGAAAGCTACAGCGCGATAAGCTCTGTCGACGCCGACAGGAACAGCAACAGCCCCGTCTCTACCGACGCGCTCACCAACCCCGATGCCGACTGGTACAAGGCGGACAAGATGAATCAGGCCAAGACCTTCTCGAACACCGCTGTGGTTGTGCTCAGCCGTTTCTCTGGCGAAAACGCCAGCCAGACCGAACTTGTGAATGTGGGCGGCTACAATAACGGCACCTATCTTGAACTCACAAAGAACGAAAAGGCCATGCTCGACGCGCTCGAAGAGTACAACTTCGACGTGGTAGTGCTCTTCAACACCACCAACTATATCGAGATGGGCTTTCTGGAGGAGTACGACAACATAAAGGCTGCCCTTCAGATAGGCATTCTCGGACAGTCGGGCGCGCTTGCCGTTCCCCGTATCTTAAAGGGCGATATAAATCCTTCGGGCAGGCTTGCCGATACGCTCGCTTACGACTATCAGACTCACAATCCCTCCTATGTGAACAACATGTACGAAAAAGACAGCATGGTATATCAGGAGGGCATATACTTCGGCTATAAGTGGTACGAGACTGCCGACGACGCCGGCTACTTCACCGCTCAGGGCACGACCTACGACGAAGTGGTTCAGTTCCCCTTCGGTTACGGCCTCTCCTATACCGATTTCAGCTGGGAGATAATCGAAAGTTCGTTCGATGACGGCACGGATATGAGCAAGGACACCGAATACACCATAACCGTACGAGTTACCAACAACGGTGACGTTGCCGGCAAGGATGTAGTCCAGCTGTATTCCACCCCCGAATATACCCCCGGCGGCATCGAAAAGGCTTCGATGAACCTCATCGCATTTGTCAAGACGCCCGAAGTTGAACCCAACGGCGGTTATCAGGACGTAACTCTCACCTTCGATGCCTACGACCTCGCTTCGTGGGACGAGCGCGAAGACGGCTGGTGGGTAGCCGAAGAGGGCGAATATGTGCTCAGCGTAATGGCCAACGCACACGACGCCCCCGTCATGACGGCGGGTTCCAACCAGCTCACTCTGTATGCCGCAGAGGATATAGTCTGGAACACCGATCCCGATACGGGTAACCCCGTTGAAAACCGCTTCACGGGCGACAACGCCTATTCCGGTCAGGACATCAACGGCTCCGACAACATAGCCGGCGGCGTTGAATATCTTTCGCGCGCCGATGCTTTTGCAAATTATCCCAAGGCCCGCGCGGCAGCTGCCGCCAATGTAGATAACTACACCAGCGATATGTACGATGATGCGGATGCTTCCGACATAAAGTACGGCGAAGACTCCGAAATGTATCTCGTAATGGTCGATACAGGCGAAGAGGCTCCTCTTGAAGAGGGTGAAGAACTTGAAGAGGGCGAAGAGGCTCCTCATATACTCGTAAAAGCTACGCTCGCGCAGCTCAACGGTACCGAGGAAGCAGATCTCGTGCTCAACGAAGAGCTTGCCGACCTGCTCATCAACTACGACGACGAGGAAACATGGAACGCCTTCCTCAACCAGCTTTCGCAGCAGGACGTTAAGGATCTCATCGGTAAGGGCGGGTTCCAGACCGAGGCCATCGAGAGCGTGGGCAAGCCCCGCGTGGTTGACCGCGACGGCCCTGCGGGCTTCAATATGGGCGTGAGCAACCCCGATACCAATACCATGTGGACAGGTTTCCCCACCGAAAGCACGATAGCCTGCTGCTGGAACACCGAACTGATGTACGATATGGGCGCTGCTCAGGGTCAGGTGGCTCAGGCGACCGGCCTCGGCGGCTGGTATGCCCCCGGCGTAAACCTGCACCGCAGCAACTACAATACCCGCAATTACGAATACTTCTCTGAAGACGCAACTCTTACCGCAGACCTTGCAGCTCAGATAGTAAAGGGCGCAAAGGATAACAACCTTTACTGCTATGTTAAGCACTTTGCCCTCAGCGAAGCGGGCGCCAACCCCAACAACAAGATGACGTGGTGCACCGAGCAGGCGCTGCGCGAAGTTTACTTTAAGCCTTTCGAAGCATGCGTTAAGGATGGCGGCGCAAACGGCATGATGAGCGCGTTCAACCGCGTGGGCGCCGTATGGGCGGGCGCAAACTCTGCGATGTGCGTAGACGTGCTCCGCGACGAATGGGGCTTCAAAGGTACCGTGATCACCGACTGGCAGCAGGGCTACATGGATTATACATGGGGCCTCAAGGGCGGCAACGACCTCTGGCTTGCGGGTACCGGCAATGCGTCGGCCAACATCAACCTCGATGACCCTGCAACCGCAGTAGCGGCGCGCCGTGCTGTAAAGAGCATCCTTTATACCTACGTAGCGACGGTAAACGAAGTTACGCCTGTAACGCCGGCTCCTCACTCGGCACTGTTCTCGGCTCTGTGGGTAATACTCAACGTAGTGCTCGCGCTCGGCCTTGCAGTCTGCATCTGGTTCATAATCTTCCCCGACGTGCACAACACGCCGTTCAACAAGCTGAAGAAAAAGAACTGAATAATTCCGTGATATATCGGGCAATGTTGCCCGTATAACGGGAAAGGCGGGGCGCCGCGGAAGCCAAGCTCATTCTGCACCTCGCTTCCGAGATAGGCGACATAACGTTGGACAGCAAGTCGTTCAGCGTCATCGTGAACGGCGAAGAACTTGAATATTCCGGTATGTATATTGCCAACGGCGACATCAACGTTGCAAAATTCTATGATAAGGCCGTGGCCGAGGGCTTTACGCTTAAACAGGGCTCCAATACCATTCAGCTGCGCGTTAACGCCAACACCATAAGGGCGGCAATTCCCGGGGCGGGCCTCTTATCGACAGCATCAAGGTATCTACCGACGCAAGCCTTACCTGGACCCCCAAAACGGAAAACGTCAGCGGCTTCCTTGCATAAACGTATATGGCCATAACCGATATCCGCACGGCGGTCTGCCGTGCGGATATTTTGCGTTTCTGGCGGCGGGCAAAAATTGGCACTTGACAATTTGCCTCCGATGACTTAGTATTTAATGTGCAATAAAACGGCGCTGCGGCGCAAAAGGGGGCTTACAGGGGAATATGGGAATAGTGGTGAACGTTATCATTGTGGAAGATAATCCCGCCGACGCGTCGGTTCTGAGCAACATGCTGGCAAGGTATTCCGCGGAGAACGGCGTGCAGTTCAGGACGGCCGTCTACGGCGATGCGTATGCCTTTCTGGAAAGTTACCGCGCCGACGCCGACGTCATCTTTATGGACATAGAGCTGCCCGGCATGAACGGCATGGAGGCGGCAAAAAGGCTGCGCGAAACCGATACCTCGGTGTCGCTGATGTTCGTCACCAATATGGCGCAGTTTGCCGTGAACGGCTACGAGGTGGACGCGCTCGATTTCATAGTAAAGCCTATAATCTGGGAACAGTTCAGACTGAAGCTCGGCCGTGCGCTCAGCCGCACGGGGCTTGCGGGGGACGTGGTGCTGCCGGTAAAGACGGCCGACGGTTTTGTTTCGGTGCCCGCTTCCCGGCTTAAATACGTGGAGGTGATGGGCCACAGGCTGGTCTATCACACCACGGACGGCAACGTGGAATCTTCCGGCAGCCTGTATAAGATAGAGCAGATGCTTTCCAAGGCCAGATTCGTGCGCTGCAACAGCTGTTACCTGGTGAATCCGCGCTATGTTCAGTCAATAAACAAGCTCACCACCGTCGTGGGCGGCGACGAGCTTAAAATTTCTTACGCGCGGCGCAAGGAATACCGCATGGCGGTGGCGGAATACCTCGGGGGGCTTATCTGATATGTATGAGTTTACGGCGCTGTACCTGTATAAGGCCGTATTCATGGCGGAGCTGCTCGTCGCCGAATTTCTGATGTGCATCGGAATGAAGCGCCGCCCGCTGTTCGCGCTGCGCTTTGCGCTGTGCTGCGTGCTGTGCATAGGCATTGCCTTTGCCCTGCCCGTGCTTGCCTATAACGCGCTGTACTGTTCGGCGGCGTTTTTGGTGATGTTTGCCGCTACCCTGCCCGCCATAAAGTGGTGCTATGCCGACAACATGACCTCGGTAGTATTCCGCGCAATGGCGGCATACACCGTGCAGCACATAGCCTACCAGGCGTTTGCGTTTATAATGTTCTTTGTGGGGCTGATGTTCGGCGGCAACAACTTTGCGGGCGGCGTATACGGCGACGGCAGCGCTTCCGAACTGTTCCCCATAATCGTATACGGCGTCAGCGGCGACATTCTTTCTTCCTCGCCTATGATGTATGCCTTTCTTTCGCTGTTCGCGTATTCTGCCTATTTCATCGTCTACATAATCACTTATACGCTTAGTTACAGGTTTGTTTCGCCCCTGCTTAAAAACAGCGACAAATTCGAGCTCAGGAATTCATCGCTGCTCATATTCGTGGGCTGCTTTGTGTTATTCAACGTGGTGATCTCTTCGGTGGTGACCTATTACAGCGAGGGGCATAACGATATCCTGTATGTTTCGCTGCTTTCGCTGTATAACATCGCCTGCTGCATTTTTACCATGTTCCTCATGTTCGAGGTGATCTTCCGCAAGCAGTACGAGCGCGATTACGTCACCGCCGCCCGTATGCTTAAACAGTCTGAGGAGCGATACGCCCTCACCAAGGAAAACATCGAGCTTATCAACATGAAGTGCCACGACCTTAAGCATCAGATCCGCCTGATCCGCTCTTCCCCCGCGGCGGACAGCGCGGCGCTCGGCGAAATCGAAGATCTCATTCAGGTGTACGACTCCGCCATACGCACAGGCAACGAGGCGCTGGATATCATCCTTGCCGAAAAAAGCCTTTATTGTAACAGGCACGGCATAAGGCTCTATTGCATAGCCGACGGCGCGCTGCTCTCGTTCATCGCCGATTCCGACCTGTACGCGCTGTTCGGCAACCTGCTCGATAACGCCATAGAGGCCGTGGAGGAACTCGAAGGCGACCGCCGCTTTATAAACCTTTCCATAAAAAAGATAAACGGCTTTGCCACGCTTAGCATGAGCAACTGTCACAGCCGCCCGCTGGATTTCCGCGACGGCCTGCCTGCCACAACCAAGCAGGATAAGTCGGTGCACGGCTACGGCATGAAGAGCGTGCGGCTCATCTGCAAAAAATACGACGCCGAGCTTATCCTGAACGACGACAACGGTGTGTTCACCGTAAAAATAGTGTTCATGCAGTAACACGGCATCCCGGCGCCGCCTGAGCGGCGCCTTTTTTCCCGCCATGCTCAGCCGCGGGCAAGCGCAAAAAAGCACGCAATATTTTGCATGTCCCGGGGCGGGCTATCGAGTTATGCGCTCAAACGATAGGTTTATTAAAAATTTTAACACTTTTTGAAATGTTGTGTCATAATGATACGCGCAGGGGAAGCCTTATTGTCGCCTTGCAGAATATAACAGGGAGGTAAACGATGAACAAAGTAGCAAAACTAATCGTCAATTTCGTGCTCATAGTCATCATCGTGGTGGGCGTTGCCGTGGGCAACAGCATCGCGTTCCGCTATGAGGGCGAAATAAACACGCTGCTCGCACCGCCTATAGTCGACGAAGAGGCCGTGCAGCTGTCGAGCAGCGCGGGACAGGAGATGTCGGCGCGCATCATGGAGGAGGGAGCCGTTCTGTTGCAGAACAAGGATAATACGCTTCCTCTCGATTACAATACCGTCAAAAAGGTGAACGTGTTCGGCTGGCGCTCGGTGGACTGGATCTACGGCAGCGAGGGGCAGAACGCTTCCGGCGGCGTTGCGCCCGAGGACGACGACTTCGAAAAGAACGTGGACATATACAAGGCGCTCAATAAATACGGCATTGAATATAACCAGCAGCTTTACGATATGTATTACAGGTACGTAAAGCCCGACCACCAGAGCGCAAACCTTAAAGCGGTGCATATATCCACGCTGATATCGCTGCGCGAACCCAAAATAACCGACAGGGCATACTACACCGACGACCTGCTTACATATACCGAAAACTTTTCGGATACGGCGATCGTCGTGATAGGAAGAATGGCGGGCGAGGGCATGAACGCCAACACCACCACGCAGCAGAAGGAGGGCGCGGGCGTCACCGACGACAATACCCGCCACTATCTTGAAATTTCCACCGAGGAGGAGGCTCTGCTCAGATATTGCGGCGAAACGTTCGAAAACGTCATCGTGCTGCTCAACGTGGCAAACGCCTTCGAATGCGGCTTCCTCGAAACGATACCCGGCATAGATTCCTGCCTTTACATAGGCTTTACGGGTACGCGCGCGGCTTCCGCCATACCCAAGCTGCTCTACGGCGAAGTTTCGCCCTCGGGCAGAACTGTGGATACGTTTGCGTACGACCTGTTCACCAACCCCGCGAATGTGTTCCTCGGCGGGCTGAACTATACCGATTATAACCGCTCGTATTCCGACAACGTCGAAAATATCTACATAGGCTACAAGTGGTACGAAACGGCGGATACGGAGGGCATCTGGGCCGATGTGAAAAACGACTTCGGCACCGGCTATGAAGGCGTAGTGCAGTTCCCCTTCGGGTACGGCGAATCTTACAACACATACAGCTGGAATGTGGACGAGATCTCGGTGGAGCCCGGCTCGTCGATAGACGACAATACCAAGATAACTTTCACCGTTTCGGTGACCAACAACGGCGAATATCCCGGCCGCGACGTGGTTGAAATCTACTACACCGCGCCCTACACCAAGGGCGGGATAGAAAAGTCCTCGGTAGTGCTTGCGGCATTCAACAAGACCAACATTATAGACCCGGGCACTACGCAGCAGGTGACTATAGAGGTGGACGCGGACGATTTCGCCTCTTACGACTGCTACGACAGGAACAAAAACGACAACTGCGGCTACGAGCTTGAAGCGGGCGAATATTCCATAAAGCTGCAGACCGACAGCCACACCGTAAAGGAAGTTACTTACGGCGGCGAAACGATGCCCGGCGAGTTCAAATACAATGTAGACGAGACAATACTCATCAAGACGGACAAGGTTACGGGCAAGGAAGTGGGCAATCTGTTCACGGGCGACGACGCCGTAGACATAACCCCGATAGACGCCAACGACGGCGACTTTGTTGCGGATATCCCTTGGTTCACTCGCGAAAACTTCATGAAGCCCGAGGACTTTGCGGCAAACTATAAGCCGCGTGCGGCTACCCCTTCCGCCAAGGTGGACGACCGCGCTACCGCCGAAAGGCTGCTTGCGTGGGACAACGCCACGACGGACGCGTTCGGCAACCCCGTAGACACCACACCCGTAACGTGGGGCGCTTCGGGCAACCTTAAAATTGCCGAAAACGGCGTTATAACCGACCTCGGTAAAAAGCTGGGCGCCGACTACGACGCGCCCGAATGGGAGCAGCTGCTCAATCAGGTAACCGTCTCCGAATTTGTTAGCGTAAACGGTTACTACGGCAGCGCCGCAATGAATTCCGTCGGCAAACCCTACCTTGCAGACTTCGACGGGCCTTCGCAGATAAAGGGTTTCAACTATGCGCCGCGCGGCACGGGCTTCCCCACAATGGTAGTCATAGCCGCAACGTGGAACCCCAACCTTGCATATGAATTCGGCAAGGCGTACGGCGACGACATGAAGGCTCTGGGCGTATTCGGCGTATGGGGCTGGGCGATAGACACGCACAGGACGGCGTTCTTCGGCCGCAATCACGAATCTCCTTCCGAGGATGCAACGCTTGCATCGGTAATAGTCACCAACGCGGTCAAGGGCCTCAACACAAGGGGCAGGTATTGCTTCCTTAAACACTTTGCGCTCTACGGCTACGGCGGCGACAACATCTGGACTACCGAGCAGGCCCTGCGCGAAAATTATCTGCGCCCCTTCCACGACGCGGTGGTAGACGGCGGTGCGCTCGGCATGATGACTACCTATCAGGGCGTGGGAGCTGAACATTCCGAAACGACCGAGGCGTTGCTTGTAGGCGTACTGCGCGGAGAATGGGACTTCAAGGGAGCAATAACTACGGACTATATCGGAACCAACTCATACGGCGACAGCCTGCTGCGCTGCGGCGGCAACTTCAGCATGGGCGCGCGCATAAACAATGTTGCGGGCGTAACTTACAGCGAAAGCTCGCCTATAAGGTTGCAGCACAGAATGCGCGACGCGGTGCATCAGATACTGTATATGTACCTGCGTGCCGACTATAACGAACAGCAGTATCTTGCCAACCCCGACAGCGATAACGAAACGTTTATATCCTCCAACTCCATAACTTCGTGGATATGGTGGAAGCCGATGCTCTATACCATCGACGCGGTGGTGGGCATAGGCTGCGCGCTCTGGGTGATTCTGCTGCTCATCAGCGTAGGCATGCATACGCCGCCTAAAAAGAAGGCGGAAAACGCAGCCGCCGTTGAACGCGACGGTGAAGGAGGAGGCGAACAATGAGAACGAGAAAATTCAAACGCGGCGTAATGTGGGCGTGCACGGGCGTTGCCGTTCTGGTGGCCGCGGTAACGGCGATCGACATAATGATCCCCTCTTATTATGATTGGAAAGACTACTACGACGCGGCCATTGCCGAACGTGAAGAACAGAAGTACCTGAACAGCCTGCCCTTTGAATTTTTGGGCATATCCGCCACGCTTGCCGACGGCGTTGAATATTACAAGAACGGCAAGGCTGCGCCCGAAAATGAGGATCTGCGCGTAATAGCGCACTTCACCGAAAAGGGCAAGGATTTCGACGAGGTGTTGCGTTCCGGCGACTTCGAAATAAGCTATCCCGACAGCTTTGCGCAGAGCGGCGGCAACATAACGGTATCCTACAGCTATACGCCCGAAGCGGAGGGCGATGAGGAACCTCAGCCCATAGTAAAGACGGCCGAGGTTGCCGTCACTCTTTCGGACGTGCTGCCCGTAAGCCTCAGCATAACCGAACTGCCCTACCGCGTGGCATACGCCGCGGGCGCCACTTTCGATATGAGCGGTATTTCGGGTGAGGTCGGCTATAACGACGGCTCCGTGCTGGCGGTAACGGCAAAAGACCTCACCACTACGGTCACCACCCTTGCGGAGGGAGTGAACAGCGTGGACGTGACCTGGCAAAACGGCGGCGAAGAGCTGACCGCGGCGGTGCCGGTAAGCGTTTCGGCGGACTATACCGACGGCAAGGTGGTGTCGCTCGCGCAGGACGGCCCCTTCTACCTTGAACAGGGCGAGCTGCTTGCCGAAGCGCAGCCTAAAATACGCGCCGTATATGAAAACGGCAACAGGCTGCCCATTTCTGCCGAAGATTACACCGTTAAGGGCAATGTCGAAAGGGCTTCTTTCAATAAGAACTGCATACTCACGGTAACGGCAAACAGCAATCCGCTTGCATGGTGCAGGTTCGCCGCAAGGGTGAGCAGCGGAATGGAGGCGGAGTCGCTCGAAGGCTTTGCCGGCTCTGCAACCGAGGTCGACAGCATTTCCGAACAGGACGGCGAATGGGTGAGCACTGGCAAGGTGAGCGGCGTGGCGCTGAATGCGGGCGACGTGCTCGACTTCACCGTTTCAAGCGAAACTGTCTCCAAACCCGAATTCATGCTCAATCTCTCCAACAGGGCACTTGTGACTGAGGGCGAAAATGCCGTTGCACAGGATATAAAACTTGCCGACATCTTCTCGCTTGAAGTAAACGGTCGCGCCGTTGATATACCCGAAAGCGCGGTGCTGCACGGCTACTCTATGCCTGCTGCGGAAAGCGCGGGGTATCAGTTCGAACAGTGCGCGCTTCCGTCGGTAGTGCTCAACAAAACCGCACCAAACAGCGTAAAGCTCACCGTGCGCGACGGCGCGACCGGCGTGTTCATCGACAGGATCAGTCTCGAGACGGGCTACACCGGCAAGTTCTACTCTTCTGTTGACGACTTGCTTGCGGAAAATGCCGCGGCGGGCACCACTCCCGCACTCAACTCCGTGTCCCTGCGCAACTGGGGCGTGGTGACCTCGCTTGAAGACGGCAAAACTACCCTTGGTGCCTACGGCCACGGAATGTGCACGGACGGTACTTACATTTATATGGTAAGCACCAGCTACAGCGACAGCCTTCGCCGCGCCGTCGTGGCTAAGATAGACCCCGCAACGGGCGAAATCCTTGCCACCTCGCAGCGCACGCCCGTGGGCATGACGACGGAAGATTACGCCGGCATAACGTATTACGACGGCAACATCATAATCTTCGACGACGCCGGCGGCGCCTATTTTACCGCAGCTTCGAATTTTGTGGACGGCACTTCTTCGGCGGCATTCTGGACGTATAAGGATTTTGACTTTGAGGATCTCGGAGGCGTGCCGCTCAAGGACGTAGGCTACAGCGCGGAAAACACTATGTTTGCGGTTCTTACCGGCTCTAACGTAAAGCTGTTCGAGGCCGAAAAGAATTTTGTGAACGATATATCCATAGCTACGGACGAAGGCAAGGTAAAGAGGATGACTGCCACCGAC
>ERZ1643250.3341-NODE-3341-length-11072-cov-9.968594_pt1 | contig 11072 bp, 11 predicted proteins | sample MGYA00579262_ERZ1643250 | MGnify/ENA primary metagenome ERZ1643250 (study PRJEB29033, sample SAMEA4952265) | chicken gut metagenome | biome: Broiler Chicken; feature: Gastrointestinal Tract; material: Caecum | place: Ireland | collected 2018 | study: Broiler...
GAATTTATGATGGGGGTGAAGCAGAAATGAAAAAATTCTTTGTAAAAATTCTCGGGAACGAGAAGACCCAGAATATTGCCATCCCGCTTTTTTCTATTCTTTTGAGCCTGATCGTAGGAATGATCGTGATCGGATCTCTGGGTAAATATCCGCTGACAGCCTATGCCAATCTGCTCCAGGGAAGCGGACTTCTTCCGAAACCCCAGTACTCTGCCTATCAGGGTATGCTTACGGACTTTACCAGCTTTCTTAATATGATGACTCCCATGCTGTTCGCAGCTCTGGCAGTAGCTGTTGCTCTCAAAGCCGGCCTGTTCAACATCGGCGTGTCCGGCCAGATGCTGGCAGCCGGATTTGTCGCTACTATCACGGTCGGCTACTCCTCGCTGGCCGCTCCGGTCGCAAAGCCGCTCGTTCTGTTGATCGGCATCGCAGCAGGCATGGCGGTGGGCGGCCTGATCGGTTTTTTGAAATATAAATTTAATATCAACGAAGTTGTATCTTCTATTATGATAAATTACATTGTCCAGTACCTGACAAGCTTTTTCATTAATACAAGATACATAGACGAGATATCCCGCCAGTCCCGGGCCGTCAGCGATGAATCCCGCCTGACGCTTATGAAAGTGCCGATCGGCAATCTGAAAGTGGACATACCTCTCTGTATCATTCTTGCGGTTCTGGCTGCTGTTGTAATGAAATTTCTTCTGGATCGGACACGGCTGGGCTTTGAGATCAAAGCTGTTGGAGCCAGCCGGAATGCAGCCCGCTACGCGGGAATCAGCGTAGGGAAGACCATGGTTCTTTCCATGATGATCTCAGGCGCTCTGGCAGGGCTTGCAGGCGTAACCTATTACATGGGCTATCTTCAGTCCATCCAGCCAAAAGTGCTGGCGTCCACCGGATTTGACGCAATCGCCGTGGCCCTCCTGGGAAACAGCAACCCAATCGGCATCATCTTTTCTTCCTTCCTTATCACCGGGGTGACCAAAGGAAGCAGCTATATGAGCTCTGCCTCAGGGATTGAAACAGAGATCGGCTCCGTGATCGTCGGCCTTATTCTTCTGTTCAGCGCCTGCGGCGCATTTATCCGCTACGAAGTCAAAAAGTGGAAATCTGAGCTGGAAGAAAAACAGGAAAAGAAATCTGACAACGCCGGAAAGGAGGTGCGCTGATGAATACGATTATCATTGACGGTCTGTCGTTTGCCCTGCCGCTCTTTGTCATGGCTATCGGAGGCATCTACAGTGAGAGAAGCGGCGTCACCAACCTGGCGATCGAGGGTCTCCAGGGATTCGGCGCTTTTGTGGGCGCCCTGTTCGTCGTGCTCGTGGCAGGAACACAGGGAACAGATTCTCAGACAGTATTTTACCTGTCCTTCCTCTTCGCCACCCTGGGCGGTATGGCCTACGCGCTGCTGCACGCCCTGCTTTGTGTAAAGTTCAAGGCAAATCAGGTGATCAGCGGCGTTGTCGTAAATATCCTGGCAATGGCTCTGACTGCATTTTTAACGAAACAGATCAATAAAAGCGTTTTCGGCGCTCCGTCCGACAAATTTCAGCTCGGAGTGTCAACCCGTTTTTCTGTTCCGGTACTGTCAGACATCCCGGTTCTGGGTGCATTTTTCACTAATCTGTACCCGTTCGAGATCATCATTATCGTAGTCGCAGTAGTCATGTGGTTCCTGCTGTACAAAACCCGCTTCGGACTCCATCTGCGCGCCTGTGGTGACAATCCCCACGCCGTGGATGCGGCGGGACGCAATGTAGGGCAGATCCGCACTGTGGCAGTTATGATCTCTGGAGCCCTCTCGGGAATCGGCGGCATGTGTTTTGCCTACTCGATCTCAGCCAAATTTTCCGAGAGCATCTACGTGGGCTACGGCTACCTGGCGATCGCGGCTCTGATCTTCGGGAACTGGAAGATCCTGCCTACTCTGGGTGCCTGCCTGCTCTTTGGATTTGCCCGCTCCGCCGGCTATCAGCTGGTTCAGATCCTGGAAAAGCCAAGCAGTTACTCCGATCTGGTAATGATCCTTCCTTATCTGCTCACGCTGCTCCTTCTGATTTTCTTCTCCAAGTACAACCGCTCGCCGCGGGCTCTGGGCGAAATCTATGATAAGGGGAAACGGTGATATGGAAAAGATATATAACCCGGACACAGCGGCAGAGATGTTGTCCGCCGAAGATGTCATACAGGCTCTGGGACTGACTCCTCTCGCCGGGGAAGGCGGCATGGTGGCAGAAACGTATTCCAGCGAAGAGCTGTACGAGAACCGCCGCTGCGGATCCGCTATTTATTATATGCTGACAGGAGATGCGTTTTCCCATCTCCATATGCTCTCTGCTGACGAGATCTGGCATTTCTACTACGGGGATCCGGTGGAACTGATCCAGATCCGGGACTGCGACGGACAGAAGACCGTTTCTGTTCTGGGTACAAATCTGACGAAGGGGGAGAGACCGCAGATCCTTGTTGAAAAGAATTCCTGGCAGGGGGCCCGGCTGCTCCCGGGAGGGAAACACGGCTTTGCCCTGCTGGGTACGACCATGTCTCCTTCCTATCTGGAAGGGGATTTTATAAAAGCGGACAGAGAAAAACTGCTCCGCCGGTTCCCGCAGCACCGGGCGGACATCGAAAAAGTAACCGGAAACCTTATTTACCGCTGACAGCGCAGCCGGGCAGGATTGCCCGGCTGCTGCATTCATCAGTTATATTTTCAATTATAAAAATCAGGAGGTAATCCATGCGAAAAAATTTAACCCGGGGCGCGGCCATACTTGGCGCCGGCTTTATCTCCCACTCCCACGCTGAGGCTCTCAGATACTGCGGCGTCAGAATATGCGCCGTAGTAGACCGCACAGAAGATGCCGCACGGGCCTTTGCAGAAAAATGGGGGATTGAAACATACGGCACATCGGAAGAACTCCTCTTTTCAGATGAAGTTTCCTCCGTTCATGTGTGTACACCGCCCCACACTCACTATCGAATCGTAAAGGAACTTTTAAATGCAGGAAAGCATGTCCTGTGTGAAAAACCGCTATGCCTGGTTCCGGAGGAGGCGGAGGAACTCTCCGCCCTGGCTGATTCCCTGGGGCTTACGTGCGGCATCAACTTAAATGTTCGCTTTCACCAGATGTCCGACAGGATGAAAGAACTTGTCCGCGGCAGGGATTTCGGCTCCGTCCGTCTCGTCCACGGACAGTACCTCCAGCAGTTCCACCTGCTGCCCTGTCCTTACGGCTGGCGGTATATCCCCGAGGCCGCAGGTCCCATGCGGGCAGTAACCGAGATTGGAACGCACTGGTTTGATATTATCCAGTATATCACTGGTCAAAGGATCACAGCGGTGTCCGCACTGTTCGGGAACTTTCACCCTCAGCGCGTCGTCCGGGACGGGGTTATGTATTCCCCGGCTATCAAAGATGGAGAAAAGACTAAAGCCCTCAAAAAGGGAAACAACGGCGCCCTGGTTGATTCCTGTGACAACAAGATTTGCAGAGAGGCAGAAGAGACGGTCACCGTAACTTCAGAAGACGCGGCGCTGATCACATTCCGGCTTTCGGGCGGCGCCATAGGCTCTGTAACGCTTTCCGAGGTGTCTCACGGATATTCCAATTATCTTTCCTACGAGATCACCGGAGACCATATGACTGCCGGTTGGAATTCTCAGGAAAATAACTCTGTGTATTTCAGTTCCGGGTCCGGGCAGAAGACAGTGGAAAGCGACGGATTTGGGAACGGATTTAACGATTCTTTCCGGCGCCTGATACAAAGCTTCTACTTTGGTTCCGCAGATACTGGTCTGCCGTCCTGTCCCACTTTTCAGGAAGGTGCGGAAATTGTCCGTATATGCAGCGCTGTATATGAAAGCGCGGTAAAAAGCGGAGGATGGGTGCAGGTGTGATGCACCTATCCTCCCCCTTTTGCAACGCACCTCGATTCCCCGATTTCCCGTCCCCTGAATGCAGAAAATTCAAATGAATTTTCTCTTCGCATTCAGTTTTCCAGGACGGGAAAACGGGTTTTCGGGTCTTTCTCATCCACCGTGCCAGCCAAAAAAACAAACTACACAAAACCAGTATGGTAATCAGGTGGTAGCCATCTCTTAAAAAGAGCGGTATTGCGCTATTTTCCAATCTTTTCAGATGTTCAAAATCCTCATTTTCGCGCCAAACTATAACTCTTTACTCGTTTTAGACCATTCTGAACAGTCTTTCATCCATCAGATTAGTACTATTCATTTGATACTCCTTTTCCCTATTAGAAATTTTCGTATTTCATTATCCTTGCCTGCAGTTTATCGTCCATAGAAAGCTGGTTGCGTACCATTGCCCAGTTAGAAACAGGGCGACCATTCCACTTCTTATAAAGCTCCGTAATTCGCAAATAAAGTGCTTTTCTGACAGTCTCTTCACTAGGAAACGAGCCCTTTTTAGTCACCTTGCGAAAGCTGGAATTGACGGATTCTATGTCGTTGGTTGTGTACATGACTTTCCTTACGGCACTTTCATAGTTAAACAGCTGCTCCACATATTTCCAGTTTCGTATCCATACATCAACTGCTCCTGGATACTGGCCCCATGCTTGTTTAAAACGTTCGAATTCTGCTTCAGCAGCTTTCAGACTGGATGCCCCATAAACCTTTCTCAACTGTGCCGTATAGGGCTTATAGTCCTTGGATGGGATGTATTTAACAGAGTTCCTGATGAGATGGACAATGCACCTTTGGACAATAACATCCTTAAAAATGGAACGTGCTCCTTCTTCCAGACCGGACACGCCATCCATGCTGATAAATAATACATCTTCTACACCACGAGCCTTGATTTCATCAAATATCTGCATCCAATAATGCTTTCCCTCTGCCTCCCCAATCCAGAGACCTAAGATGTCTTTGATCCCATTTACATCATAGCCCAGAATAACATAAACCGCACAGCTTTTCGTTTCTATTTCCTTGCGGATAGAAACATAAAGGCAGTCCACAAACAGAAAAGTATAAAATTTCTTAAGCGGACGGTTCTGCCATTCCTATCAATGTATACATTTATCTACCTATTGTTTTCTCTACTTTGTAAGCGCTTCAATCTTTGCATTTTTCTCTTCGTTTGTGATAATTCCCATCTCACACTGCTGTTCGATTCTTCTGATTTCCTCAAAGTTGTCTACTTTCTTTCTGGCAACGCTAATCTTGTAATTATATTCATCCTGAGAGATGACATCCATTGCCAACGCCCTGTCGAGTTTCGTCTTTTCTTCCTGGAACTCTTCTTCAGCTTTTGCCTTATCTCTGAGAACAGCATTCTGTTTCATACGTTTCTCAAGTTCAATCAACTGTGCTTCCAGTTCTTGTTTTCTTGTAAGTTTAGGATCCATCATGGTAAGCAGGTCTGTGACATCCAGTCCTCCCATATCCCCTGTCTCACTGACATAATCCACATATTTCTTTCCAATCTGCGCATATGCGGCATTAAGTTCCTGCTCAATTACATTAATCTGCATTTTTATCGCACTTAATTCTGCGTTATCCTGCGCCGCTACTCCTACAGACGATCCCGCCTTTACTGCAGAAGTCGAAATACTATCTCCTATGTTTTGTGCTGTTTTTAAAGCTTTGTCAAAAAATCCCATCTCTTTCGCTTTCCTTTCGTAATTTAAAATTTAGCTCCACATACCTTACATTTCCATCTTTTTCCAAGATCATCTGCACCAAGTATTCCAAATGCACCTATCTTTGCATATTTGCCTACAGTTGAAATCTTCTGTACGCTGTGACTGCCGCAGACTGGGCAGGTCAGATGAAACTTCTCCTGTTCCATCTTCTGGTTCATTTCCTGAATTCGCTGTTGCTTCTCTTCCTCAATCTCACGTTTTACTTCTTCCTTCTTTCCGCCAATCTCAGGATCATATGTATCAGATGACTGAATTGCAGAAATGAAGTTTTGACGCGCATCCTGAGACTTGAAGAAATTACCATTTGGCATCAGGTACTCTGCCGGAACAGGCTGCATAGGCGTTCCACATACTTCACAGCTTACGCCTTCATTGCCTTTTAAAGTTACTTTTTTGATGTTTCCACATTTAGCACAATAATAGAACATCCTCTCTCACCTCTTTTCTTCTTCATCATTCTGTTTTTTTCTTTTTATATGAGCATATATCTAACCATGTGATAACTATACCATACAACTATCAACCTTACAAGCAGATGAATGATTAATTATAATTAACTCACGGAGGTAGGTACTATGCCTAAAAAAGAAAATCCTTTGCGTCAGCTCCCAGTAAATATGGACGACTGCGGCAAAATTCGTATTCGCTTAAAAGATATTCTTGAACAACGCAATATTTCTTTAAATCAACTTTCTTTCCGTGCTGAAATGCAGAGAACTCAGCTCCGGAATTATCGTGATAACAAAATTCAACGTTTGGATATTGATATATTGAGACGCCTTTGCTATGTACTGGAATGTGACCTTACAGATTTAATTGAATATATACCGCCAGAAAAACAAGAATAAATCAGGGGGAAGAGCTTACCACTCTTCCCCCGGTATTTATACTGCATTATCTCCATAGAATTTTCTGATTTTTTTGTACAGTTCCTCTTCCATACGTCGCTCTTCTTCTGCCGTCATCTTTGGAAAAGTTGCACGTGAAATTTCGTTCTCTATCTCTTTCTTATATCTCTCAGCATATTCAGGATATGTGTCATGTAATTTAAAAAAACTGGCATCCGCTCCTATCTCTATCAAATGCCCGGACAGTCTTTTAAACATTTTATAGTCAACCGATTTCATTCCTAATAATGCATCAAACTCTTCGCCCGTTGCATATACGCAGATTTTTACAAAATCATTAAAATATAACTCTTCTTACTGTTGAAAAACTATGCAGGATTTTAGACTGTACGCCAAATGAAATCGTCAACTTCACAGAAGACTCTTAAGGAAGCCGGATTATCTCCACTTCCTTTTTTATTTTCCGTAAATCCTCTCCACAGTCATGGAGTAAATCGCATATATCCAACTCTTTTCTCCTTTGATTTTTAACGTATCCATGTACCACTCCTTTCCTTTTGTCAGCCATGTATTCGTTTCTTCGACAGGAACATCTGTCACATCCTCGCCATCCTTAAGGAGTCGTGGATAACAATTCAGAACATCCTCAATCCCTGTCATGTCGTTCTCCACAGGATCAAGCAGAACTGCCACAAAGCCATGCTCTCCTAAGTCCTTTACCATGAGGATTGCCTCGACTCTGTTCAGTATTTCCTGCGGTAGTCTGTACTTCTTACGGAACAGACCGTTTACACTCCTAAGAAGCACCAACTGACTTTTTGTATATATTTTGATGTACATTCTTCTTCACCTCCTTCTGCTACATCAAAAACATAATATACGTTTTAAAAATCTACAAAAAAATAACAGCAGGTATCTTTCCAGACACATCTGCTGTCAACTCTGCAATTAATTTTCACTATCAACTTGGACTATTTATTTTGCTCGCGACGAACTCGCGACGGATTTCGCGCCACATTTTTGTTTCCCTTCCAATTTTTCTTTTCGCCTTGCTCTGACTTGTTCTTTTTCTGTCGCAAGCATGGAAACCGCGCAAATCCGCCATTTGTGGCAGAAAAAAACCGCCGTCCCCGCGGCTCGCAATGTCCGCAAAAACAGCGATTTTCAAATGCGCGATCAGGGGTTCGAACCCTGGACACCCTGATTAAGAGACATTTCATCCATTATGCCAGTCCGTGCTCTTCCAGCCATACCATCCAGGTGTTCTTCCCTTCCTGCATTTTCCGTGCCCGCACAGTGAACTCCAGGATCGTAAGTCCTGTAAATACGAGGAACAGGATCAGCAGGAAAATGAGGCAGCCCCGGATACTTCCCCCGCCGCTTATGGCGCTGCGGAACGCTTTCACCGTATAGGTAAACGGTACCCAGCCGTGAAGATACGGCACAAATGATCCTGACAGTTCATAAGGGTATGTCCCCACGGAACCTGCCAGCTGGATCACCATGAAGATCAGCATCAGGAAGCTTCCAACGCGCCCCAGCAGGCTGGTGAAGAAGTACATCACCGACATGAATGCAAGGGACGCCGCGCACGCTGTCAGGACTGTCTTTCCCATTTCCACAGGTATAAAACCATCGAATATATGCAGTGCGCCGATCATAACTACTGCCTGGAGCACTGCCGTCAGATAGAGCACGGACGCCTTGCTGATCCACCAGCGGAAACCGGATTTCATCTGCCCGGCACAACTGGTCAGCGGATACATCAGACTGAACGCGATACAGCCGACCCACAAGCCTACGGACATCATATACGGCGCCATAGCATGGCCGTTGTCGGCCACCTCCGTAATCTGTGTCTCTTCCGCATCTATCGGTGCGGCAAACATATCCGCCGCCTGATCCGATGTGTTCGTCTCCAGGATCTGCTCCGCTCCGCTTCCCAGTTCCTTTGACAGCGTCTCCGCGCCTTCCGAAACCTGCCTGATCCCATCGCCTAGTTCTCCGCTGCCGTCAGCGAGTTGTCCCGCACCGCTGCTGATCTGGCCGGCTCCATCTGTTAGTTTCGCCGCGCCTTCCGTCAACGATTTGCTGTTCGAGGTAAGCTGCCCGGTTCCGGAGACAAGCGTATCCGTTCCATCTTTCAGCTTCGCGCTTCCCTGTGCCAGCTCTCCCAGACCGCTGTCCAGATCCGCAGCTCCTTTCCGGAGCGCCGATGTTCCCTGCTTCTGAAGCTGATCCGCCCCTGATGCAGCATTGGAAATTCCACCCGCCAGCGCCGGCGCCTGTTCCGCCAATGCGGAAGTGCCGGTCTGAAGCCGCCCTATCCCGTTCTTAAGGGAATCTGCACCACTCTGTACCGCGGAAATGCCGTTCTGAAGATCCGGGATCTCCGCTGCAATCTGCGCGCTCCCGTCCGCCGCTTCATCGACACCATATGTGTAGGCGGAAACACTTGCAGAAAATGTGTCCGCCTGCTGCTGAACTGCCGCGATCTGTGCCCGCACTTCCTCCGGCACGCCTTCCTCTCCGGCGAGTGCCGAAAGCGCCTGACTGATCCCGGCCGCCCCGTCGCGCAGCGACTGGGAACTGGAAGCAGCAGACTGCAGGCCGGAACTAAGCGCATCAGCACCGGTCTTCAGGCCGGCCGCCCCTTCAGACAGAGATGCAATCCCGTCCGAGAGCTGCTGCGCGCTGTCACCTAATGAAGCCGCGCCGTCATTCAGCGCATCCGCCGCATCGGGAAGGGCCGCCGCCTCCGCATTCAGTTCGGACAGTCCGGCATTGAGCATAGTCATGTTATCATCTACATCCGCCGCGCCAGCTGCCAGATCAGCACCTCCTTTCTGCGCACCATTTACACCACTGTCCAGTGCATTTGCACCGCTTTGCAGCTCTTCTGCCCCTGCTGCAACCGCACTGGCTCCGTCTGTATACCGGCCAATCCCCACTTCCAGCTCCCGGCTTCCGTCCACAAATACTAAGGCACTGTCTGAAAGGGCCTGCAGATTGTCGGTAATCGTCTGATTTCCGTCGGCCAGCTGATCCGTTCCGGTTTTCAGTTCACCCGAACCATCCGCCGCTTCCTGCATTCCGTCACCCAATTCCGCAAGCCTGCCGAACAGAACTTCTGTATACGTTTTTGTAACCTCTTCCCGTACCGAGCTCTCCAGTTCTTTCATCGCCGTCTCGCTCATCTTGGACGCAATGTAGTTCGTTCCCGGATTCGTTTCATAAGCCAGCGTCATCTTCTCCGGATGCGCGTCTGTCAGCGTTGAGGCATGGGCCGAAAAGTCCTCCGGTATGGTGATAACCATATAGTACGTGCCGTCCTCAAGGCCCTTCCGCGCCTCCGTCTCTGACGGAAACTGAAAGTCCAGAGAATCGTTCTTTTTCAGTTCCTCCATCAACGTTCCGCCAATGTCCAGCTTCTGATCTTCATAGGTGACCGGCACGTCATGGTTGATGACCGCCACCGGAAGTTTATCGATATTCCCGTATGGATCCCACATGGATCCAAGGAAAAGTGTGGTATAGATTGTCGGGATCGCGATGACCGCTACTGTAACAATCAGTAAAATCTTATTTTTGAACAGCCTGTGCCATTCCTGTCTCAGCATTGTCTACTGTCCCCTTTCTTTTTGCAACATTAATTCTATTAATAGATATCGTGTTGATTTTTTAAGCATCCTGAATTATAGTAAAATCATAAAAAAGATACAACCATTAATCTAACACTGCTCTGTCTGTTAATGGATAATCAGACAATGTGGTGTCTATTATTTTTAAAGGAGGGAATGTTTCATGTCAAAAAATATGGACCGGCGGGTTCGCAAGACAAGAGCCCAGCTCCGTCAGGGACTGGCCGAACTTCTGAAAGAAAAGAGTTTAAAAGAGATCACGGTCAAAGAACTCGTAGAAAAAGTGGACATCAACCGTTCCACTTTCTATCTGCACTATGCGGATATCTATGACATGATGGAAAAGATTGAAAACGAACTGACCGGAGACATCGAAGATCTGATCCATACCCATCCGGTAAGTCCGTTCAACGAAGACAGCTTTCCGTTCATCGAGGATATTTTTTCCATCCTCGCGGAAAACCGGGATATCTGCGCCGCTCTCCTGGGTCCCAACGGTGATATCTCTTTTCTGCACCGGATTGAGAATATCCTCTCCGAGCACAGCCTGAACGCCCTGAAAGAAACATTTCCGGAGAAAATGGATGATCTGACATACTACTACGCCTTCTGTCTCTCCGGCTGTATCGGCCTGGTCAAGGCCTGGCTGTCAGATGGATCTTCCGTAAGTCCCCAGCATATGGCCGAACTTACATTTAAGCTCATCATGAACGCACTGAGGGGGTTCTATCCAGACTTTTCCGTAAGACATTCCTGATATTTACGGGGAAAATCTTCTCTGCGCTCTTTCTCTGCTTCCATTCGCAGCGCGCACTTCGATTCCGCGCTCCGCGCTGCTCATTGCTTCACGCAAAAAAACCGCCGTCCCCGCGGCTCGCAATGTCCGCAAAAACAGCGATTTCTAAGT
>ERZ1643250.3344-NODE-3344-length-11067-cov-7.895296_pt1 | contig 11067 bp, 10 predicted proteins | sample MGYA00579262_ERZ1643250 | MGnify/ENA primary metagenome ERZ1643250 (study PRJEB29033, sample SAMEA4952265) | chicken gut metagenome | biome: Broiler Chicken; feature: Gastrointestinal Tract; material: Caecum | place: Ireland | collected 2018 | study: Broiler...
AAATAGCTACATTTTTATGTACCAGATCAAGACGGGTCTCATTTGGCTGCTGGTTGGCACCGGCAGTCACGATCACAATGCCGGCGTCGGCAATATCTTTATAATCACCGGCATAAATCTTCATCTGTCCTGCAAAAGGAATGCCGTGAGCGATATCTTGCGCTTCCCCGTCAGCCTTATCATAGTTGGCGTCAATGAGAACGATTTCAGAAAATAAACGGCTCTGCATGAGAGTAAACGCTGTGGCGGAGCCCACAAAACCACAGCCGATAATCGCAGCTTTTCTTGGATTCATTGTAAACACCTCTTTCCTTGAATTTAAGATAACGGATGCATTATACCATAAAAAGGGAAAAAATCGGTGGTTATAACAACAAAACCGGAGAAAAAATGTAAAATTAATGGGGATTTTTTCTCAAAAAGAGAAATTTTCTGTTTTTTCTATTTTTTTGAAAAAATTCCTTGCAAATCATCCGAAAATATAGTATTATAAATGCTGGAAGTTTTCTTCCATGGACCAGTAGCTCAGTTGGATAGAGCAACGGTTTCCGGAACCGTGTGTCGGGGGTTCGAGTCCCTTCTGGTTCGTTTTTTTATGTCCATATCAGACTGTCAGAGCAGAGTTCCTGAGATAGGAGCTCTTTTTCTTTTTGTAAATGTATTTTACGGTTGTGCTTTTTCCGGAAAAGATAGTATAATAAGAGGGCAGAAAAGGATAAACTAGAATGAAGGAGTATCAAATGGAAAAATCAAAAGTATATTACACAGATTTCAGAACGAAACTGGGAGAAGGTCTCCCGACCAAATTAAAAAGACTCATCAAAAAGGCTGGTATCGGCGACATTGATATGGATCAGAAGTTCGTGGCCATCAAGATGCACTTCGGCGAGCTGGGCAATCTGGGCTTCCTTCGTCCGAATTACGCCAAGGCGGTTGCTGATGTGGTAAAGGAAATGGGCGGACTGCCATTCCTCACCGACTGCAATACCTTATATCCGGGCAGCCGGAAAAACGCTCTGGAACATCTGCAGTGTGCCTGGGAAAATGGTTTTACACCGCTTACGGTTGGATGTCCGGTGATCATCGGAGACGGTCTGAAAGGCACCGATGATATCGATGTGCCTGTGGAAGGCGGCGAATACATAAAGAGCGCCAAAATCGGACGTGCTGTGATGGATGCCGACATCTTTATCAGTCTGACTCATTTTAAAGGTCATGAGATGACCGGTTTCGGCGGAGCCATCAAAAACATCGGTATGGGCTGCGGTTCCCGCGCCGGCAAGAAAGAGCAGCACTCCAACGGAAAGCCTAGCATTGATCCGGAAGCATGCCGGGGATGCCGCCGCTGCCAGAAAGAGTGTGCCAACAATGGACTGGAATTCAATGAAGAGACAAAGAAGATGACGGTCAATACCGACAACTGCGTGGGATGCGGAAGATGTCTTGGCGCATGTACCTTTGACGCCATTGAATTTATCAACGATGCGGCCACCAAGGAACTGAACTGCCGGATGGCAGAATACACCAAGGCTGTCGTGGACGGACGTCCGAATTTCCACATTTCTCTGATTGTGGATGTATCTCCGAACTGCGACTGTCATGCGGAAAACGATGCGCCGATCTTGCCGAATATCGGTATGTTTGCATCCTTTGACCCGCTGGCGCTTGACCAGGCCTGCGTGGACGCCTGTCTGAAATGTGATCCGCTGCCAAACAGCCAGCTGTCTGACCGGATGCACAGTGATGGATTCTGCGATCATCACGATCATTTTGAAAACACCACGCCGGATTCCGAGTACAAGACATGTCTCGATCATGCGGCAAAAATCGGTCTTGGAAACCGTGATTACGAGCTGATTTTCATGAAATAAAGCAAAATAAGATAACGTAAAAGCGTACATAAAAATGCAGGGAAGATCTGTGCAAAAGCCGGATATTCCCTGCAAATCTTATATAAAGAGTGAAAACAATGAAATACGAGATTTACATTTTTGAGGAGGTCAAAACCGCCTCTTTTTATAAAAAAGCCATCGCGGAATATGAAAAGCGTCTGAGCCGCTATTGTAAAATTGCCTGCCGCTTTGTCAAAAAAGAAAGAGAGTGGGAAAAACTTCTCGCGGAAGCCGCCGATGCCGGCAATGTCTGTCTGGTCCAGCCGGGACCGGACTCCATAACTTCCGAATCGTTCAGCCAGACCATCGGACAGTGGGAAATGTCCGGGCAGGGAAAGAAACAGTTCTTTATCCCGGCTGCTCACTTCGCCGGGATGGAAGGCGGCAGCACCCCAAAATATCATAAAGATGATACAGATGATATAGATGATACAGAAGACAGCGGAGATAAAGATAAAACAGAAAACACAGAAATTCTGAATCTCTCAGATTTCACCATGAACACGGCCATGACCGCCATGATTCTTTATGAGCAGATCTACCGGGGGTATCGGATATTGAATCATCATCCGTATCACAAGTAAATGATATGTTTGTAAATCTATATGCGGTCTACGTGCATAGGGATTTACAAAATCGTAAGTCCCTTTTTTAACCTCCGGTTAACTTTTCTTCCCGCAAAGTAATAACAATTCAATTGTCTGTGTCGCTGCTGTTTTATATAATAAAGTAAATATAAAGCAGGAGGGCGGAAACGATGAAGATAAATGAAATTATCCGGGAGAAGAGGATAGCCAGGGGAATGACACAGGAGCAGATGGCGGCATATCTGGGAGTCTCTGCCCCGGCGGTCAATAAGTGGGAAAAGGCTGTGTCTTATCCGGATATTACGCTGCTGCCGGCGCTGGCAAGGCTGCTGGAGACGGATTTGAATACGCTGTTGTCGTTTAAAGAAGATCTGACCGATGAGGAGATCGGAGCGTTTACCGGTGAGATATGTATGGTCGCCATGGAGGAAGGCAGGGGGATTGCCGATGCATTTGCTCTGGCAGAAGAGAAGATAAGGGAGTATCCTTCCTGCGACAAACTGGTGCTAAATGCAGCGCTGGCCCTGGAAGGGGTTGTGCTGCTGACAGCCAGGGCCGGGATGCAGGAGCAGTACTTGCCGAAGATTGAGGAAATGTACAAAAGAGCCGCAAACAGCAAGGATGCGGCGGTAAAATATCATGCCAAGTCCATGCTGGTTTCCAAACATAAGGAGAGAGGGGAATATGAGGAGGCGGAACGGCTTCTTGAGGAACTGCCTGATGAAACGCTGTATGATAAGAAGATGATCCAGTCCGGTCTGTATCTGGCGGAGGGCAGGACGGAAGAGGCGGCGCAGATTATCGAGAGAAAGATGATGAGTGATATCAGCGGTGTGGTCAGCGGCCTGCTTACTCTGATGGAGATTGCGATGAAAGAAGACAGGAAAGAGGATGTGGAAATGCTGGCGCAGACAGCAAAGCAGACCATTCGCCTGTATGATTTGTGGGAGTACGAGGAATATGCCGTTGATTTCCAGGTGGCCATGGCGAAAGAGGACGCATCGCAGTGTCTTGTCAGCCTGGAGAGCATGTTTGCCGCCATGCAAAAGATGGAGGATGTCTCAGCGCCTGATTCCGCACTGTACCGCCATTTGCCGGTAAAAAACAGCGCCGGGAAACAAGCGGAGAGATCCGGAGATCAGGTTGTGAGAAGGGCCGGAGTGCAGGACAGAGAAGGTGTCGGAGCGCAGAGCAGAAAAGGTGCCGGCACCATGGGAGAGATGCTCATGAGCAATTTGATTCAGGAAATGAAAAATGCAGAAAACCAAGAGTATGATTTTCTGCGCAGGAGTGATGAATTCTGTGCGTTTCTTTCCCGATGGGAAAAGGAAACAGTCATAAAAAAAGAATATATGTCTGATTGAAAATGCGTCGCGCTCCGCAAAAATTTTCAGCGGAAAAGAGCTGTATCTGTAAGATCAAGTGCGGACGCCGCAGCCAGCTCCGAGAGGCTATTGGTTCTGCGCGGTTTCCTCCTCCTCTTCCTCCTGCGGCAGCTGAATGCCGCGGGGCGGTACAGCGGTGGAGAAGACGATCTGCGTCTGGGTGTTGCCGTACTGCTGCAGGTGGCCGATGAAGGTGTCAAGCTCCATGGTGCTTGGGAAAGCAACTTTCAGCATGATGGAGTACACTCCGGTGACGCAGTTGCATTCAAGGACATTTGGACAGTCGGTGACAAAAGGATAGAATTCATCCTTCTGTTTCGGGTCCAGTGTCAGATTGATGAATGCGGTGATGTGGTAGCCAAGCGCTACCGGATCAACGGTTGCGTGGTAGCCTGTGATAATACCGCTTTTTTCCAGCCGTTCAATACGGGTGGAGACGGCAGGAGAAGATAAGAAGACCTTCTGAGCCAGATACTTTAAAGGGTATCTGGCATTTTCCTGCAATAGTGAAATTATTTTTTTATCAATTTTATCCATAAAAATCAACCTCCGGTAGAAAAACAGCAATAATGCATTTTAAGCAGTAAAATATGTATGATATATCTATGCAGTTTATCTCCAGGTAAACCACAAAAACAAAAAAGGAGCATCCCCAATGGGACACTCCTTTGCGTCGGTGCTATTATATAGTACCTTGCCGAATTTGGCAAGTATTTTTTTGAAATACAAAATGTATGCAGTGATTAGCAGACACCCTGTGCAAGCATAGCGTTTAAGACTTTTTCGAAACCGGCAAGGTTTGCACCGGATACGTAGTCGCCTTCTACATTGTAACGTTTTGCTGCGTCAGAAATGTTGTGGTAGATGTTAGCCATGATGCCCTGTAATCTTCCGTCAACATCTTCGAAAGTCCAGCTTAATCTCTCGCTGTTCTGGGACATTTCCAGAGCGGATACAGCTACGCCGCCGGCGTTGGAAGCTTTTCCAGGGATGAAGTATACGCCGTGATCCTGCAGGTATTTGGTTGCTTCCATGGTAGTAGGCATGTTAGCGCCCTCTGCAACTGCGATACATCCGTTGGCTACCAGCTGTTCTGCGTCCTCTGTGAATAATTCGTTCTGAGTAGCGCAAGGTAAAGCAACGTCACATTTAATCTGCCATACGCCGCGACCTTCATGGTACTCGCTGTTTGGACGATATTTTTTGTATTCTGTCAGACGGGCACGGTTCACTTCTTTGATCTCTTTTAATGCGTCAACGTCGATACCTTCCGGATCGTATACCCAGCCTGTGGAATCAGAACAGGTAACAACTTTTGCGCCTAACTGATGTGCTTTTTCGATGGCGTAGATAGCAACGTTTCCGGCACCGGATACGCAGACTGTCTTGCCTTTTAAGTCTGAACCGTGGTCTTTTAATAATTCTTCAACAATGTATACAACACCGTAACCTGTAGCTTCGGTTCTTGCAAGAGATCCGCCGTAGGTAAGGCCTTTACCTGTCAGCACGCCTTCGTAGCGTGTGGTCAGTCTCTTGTACTGTCCGAATAAGTAACCGATCTCTCTTCCGCCTACACCGATATCACCGGCTGGTACGTCGCAGTTAGGTCCGATGTGTTTGTAAAGCTCTGTCATAAAGCTCTGGCAGAATGCCATAACTTCACGGTCGGATTTGCCCTTCGGGTCGAAATCAGAACCACCTTTGCCGCCGCCGATTGGAAGACCGGTCAGGGAGTTCTTGAAGATCTGCTCAAAGCCCAGGAACTTGATGATACCCTGGTTTACGGAAGGGTGGAAACGTAAACCTCCCTTGTAAGGTCCGATGGCGCTGTTGAACTGAACGCGGATACCCATGTTCACCTGTACATTTCCTTTATCGTCAACCCAAGGAACGCGGAACTTGATCATTCTTTCCGGTTCTGTCAGTCTTTCAAGAATGGCTTCTTTTTTGTATAATTCTTCGTTGGCTTCGATCATCGGACGGATGGATTCGAAAACCTCTGTGACAGCCTGATGAAACTCCGGCTCACTTGGATTCTTCTCGATTACTTTTGCGAGTACGTCATCAACGTAAGACATAATTAATCCTCCTTAAATGCATAATTGCTTGTTCTGTTTTCTTCAACGTCCCTTATTATACTATATTGTTTTCGACTTATCAATAAAAAACCATGGGAAAAACAACATTTTTTTTAATAAAACCTTCATAAATGGGTGAAAAACCTCATTTTTTTAAGGAAAAGGCACATAAAATGACTTTTCGGGAAGTAAAAACTTCATAATTGAAAATAATGCCCGGAAAAACAGTTTCTTAACGAAAAGAGCGGATCGAGTTAATTTTATAAAAATAATTGAAGAAAAAATTAATATTATTAAGAGAGAAGAAAGGAAATCGTGAAAAAAATGTGAACAGTGCACAATGTTCACAGAATTATCTTAAATATTGCATAGTATGTACGAAGCAATATACCGCGGCTTTGCTGCCGCGAAAAAATAATGGAGGCAGATTATGATTGAAGTAACAAATCTGGTGAAAGATTACGGGAATCACCATGCTGTAAAGGGAATCAGCTTTACAGTGGGAGAAGGACAGATTGTCGGGCTTCTCGGGCCCAACGGCGCGGGTAAATCCACGACCATGAATATCATGACCGGATATATTTCCGCCACGTCCGGAAACGTAAAAATTGGAGAATATGATATGCTGGAGCAGCCCCTTAAGGCCAAAAAGCTCATCGGGTATCTGCCGGAGATGCCGCCGCTTTATGAGGAGATGACGGTCAGCGAATATCTGGACTTTGTATGCAGTCTGAAAGGAATCCGGAAAAAGAAGGAAAGAAAAGAAGCAGTTGCCGAGGTGGAAGAGGCAGTCAGAATCACCGATGTGAAAGGGCGTCTCATTAAAAATCTGTCCAAAGGATATAAACAGCGGGTGGGACTTGCCCAGGCACTGATCGGCAATCCTCCGCTTTTGATTCTTGACGAGCCGACGGTGGGACTTGATCCCAATCAGATCATCGAGATTCGTTCGCTGATCAAAAAACTCGGGGAAAAACATACCATCATTCTGAGCTCTCATATTTTGTCAGAGGTAAACGCCATCTGCGATTACGTGCTGATCATCGATCAGGGACATCTGGTTGCGGAAGATACGCCGGAGCATCTGGCGGAACATTTCGCAGATAAGAACCGGATTCTCCTCTCTGTCAAAGGAGAGAAAGATCGGATCGAGGAAGCGCTGGAAGAATCCGAATACATCGCTTCTTATGAAGTGACCGGAGAAAATGAAGGAGTGCTTGATGTGACGGCGGAGACCACCGGAAAAGAAGATATCCGGGACGCTCTGTTTTTTGAATTTGCAGATAAGAAGCTGCCGATCGTAAAAATGGAGATGGAGACGTTAAGCCTGGAAGATGTATTCCTGAAATTGACCGGCAAGGAAGGAGAGGAAGAATAATCATGAGAGCAATATATATAAAAGAAATGAAATCCTATTTTCATTCATTATCCGCCTACCTGTTTCTGGCGCTGTTTCTCGCCATTTCCGGCGTATATTTTTCTGTAATCTGTATGTCGTACGGGTATACGGATTACGCGGCTAATATCTATTCAAGTATCACTATAATCTTTATTATTATCGTGCCGATCCTCACCATGCGACTCATGGCGGAGGAGAGGAAACAGAAGACAGATCAGCTCCTGCTCACCTCGCCGGTGCGGGTGACGGGGATTGTTGTCGGAAAATATCTGGCAGTTCTCACCCTGCTGCTTGGCGCGGTGATCATTACATTTATACAGGCAGGAATACTGAGCATGTACGGAGATGTCAACTGGAAGACGGTGCTGACCGGCGGCCTTGGATATTTTCTGGTGGGAGCCTGTCTTCTCGCCATCGGTCTGTTCATCTCGTCCATCACGGAAAGCCAGATGATCGCGGCGGGTATTTCTTTTGGTGTGGTGCTTCTTTGCATGCTGCTCCCGAATCTTTCGGATATTGTGCCGGGAAGAGCCAGATATACTTATATTGTCTGCGCGGCAGCGATCATTCTTTTGGCGTGGTTCTTTTTCGAGCAGACGAAAAGCTGGAAGGCAGGGGTGATCACAGCGGTGATCGGCGCTGCGGTACTGGGACTTTTTGCCTGGCTGCGTCCGGGCCTGTTCGACAATGGTCTGTCCAAGATCATCGACTGGTTTTCTGTCATGGACCGGTTCAATGATTTTTGCTCCGGTATTTTAAATGCCTCTTCAGTCATTTATTACCTGTCCTTTATCGCAGTGTTCATCTTCCTGTCGATACAGACCATTGAGAAACGCAGATGGAATTAGGAGGAGCAGTCATGAGTAAAAAATTTTGGAAAAGAAATAAAGATTTAGAAAATAGTATCTCGGAAGATACCATCCGGGAAGAGGGAAAGATCTCCGGGGAGGAAAAGGCCAGTGAGGAAAATGCCCATGGAGCTGAGGAAGAAGCCGCCGGAGGAACGTCCGGGGATGACGGGAAAAAATCCGGACGCCGGCAGTTCTTTAAAAACCGGCATTTTAAGAAAGGTCTGTTTTCCGCAGTGGCCGTGGTGCTGGTGCTCATCATCGCCGTGGCTGCCAACGCTCTGATCACCTGGAAAGATTTCAGTGTGGATGTGACGTCCAATCAGCTTTATACCCTGTCAGACCAGACAAAAAGTATCGTAAAGGCGCTTGATCAGGAGGTCACCTTCTATGTCATTAATTCCGAATCCGATGTAAACGGCGCTTATGAACAGATTTTTAATGAATATAAAAAGCTGTCGTCCAATATCAAGATAGAATACCGGGATCCGGATCTGTATCCGAATTTTACAGAAGAGTACGTGGATGATCCGGAAAGTGTCAGCGCGGACAGTGTGATCGTGGTGTGCGGGGATAAGAGCCGGTACATTTCATCGGATGATTTTATCTCCTACAGCTACAGCAGCGGATATTCCTATTCTGCGGATTCTCTGCAGGTGGAACAGCTGTTGACGGAAGCGATCAATTATGTGACCTCTGACGAAACTCCGGTGGTTTATACTTTGAGCGGCCACTCAGAAAAAGATCTGTCTTCCGATGTGATCAGCAGTTTTGAGGGAGACAATTATGCCGTGGAGACGCTGAGTCTCTTGTCCGCGGGAGCTGTGCCGGATGACTGCGATATTCTCCTGATCAACGGGGCTCAGACAGACATCACCGAAGATGAGAAAGCGCAGATTGAAACCTACATGGCAAACGGCGGTAAAATGTATGTATTCCTGGATGCCAGCGTGGATGATCTTCCACAGCTGTATTCTCTGCTGGAAGAGTACGATGTCGGCGTGGAACCAGGCGTTGTGGTGGAGACAGACAGCACCATGTACACCCAGTATCCGATCTATCTGCTTCCGGAAATCGAGAGTTCTGACGTGACCCAGGCGCAGTATGACAGTAATGTTTATATTCTTGCGCCAAGTGCCAAAGGACTGGTTGACCTGAGCGCCGGGGAGACTGACGAAGATACCACGGCGGCTGAAGAAAGTACAGACGGTTCCGAAGATACGGACGGAGAAGAAAACACGTATACAGTGACTTCCCTCCTTTCCACCAGTGACGGCGCGTACTCCAAGGTGGATACCGACAGTTCCACCATTGAAAAGGAAGACGGCGATATCGACGGCCCGTTCTCCATTGCCATGGCGGTTTCTGATGATAAGGGTGGCAGACTGATCGTTGCGGGCTGCAGCAATATGCTGGAAAGTTCCATTGATTATGCGGTCGGCGGTGCCAACACAGACTTTGTGTTAAACGGCATTAATTATCTGAGCCAGCAGGAGAGCAAGATTTCCATCCGTGCCAAAGATTTATCCGCCGACACAGCCATTGTTCCGGCGTTCAGCCAGAAAGTAACGCTGATCGGCTGTGTATTTGTACTGCCGGTACTGCTGCTGGCAGCGGGCATCGTAATGGTTGTGCGCAGACGCAGACTGTAAATAAATATTGGAAATGAGCACAGGCGGTCCTTGATCCGGAATGGCATGTGTTCCCAAACCCCGGTATCGGAAAAACGATGCCGGGGTTTTGCCGGTGTGATCGTGGTGATCGCACACATGTGCCGGAAGGGTTAGTCTATCGGGATCAGTTCCGGTTTCTGATCTCTGTAAAGGGCGTAATATTGAAAGCCGGCTTCTGCCAGAATATCCGGCAGGCGGTCGAAGGCGTAGGCCATATCCTCCGGGCGGTGGGCGTCGCTGCCGATGGTGATCAGTTCGCCGCCAAGGGCGCGGTAGCGTTTCAGAATGTCCATATGAGGATTTGGCCACGAAAGTCCCTTTTTCAGACCGGCGGTGTTGACCTCCAGAGCTTTGCCGCTGCTGATGAGAAGTTTGAGAATCTCATCGAGAATATCGGCGTATTCTTCGTAGTGAAATTCCGGGCGCGGTTCAGGGATATAGCGGCAGATATAATCCAGATGACCGGCTGTCTGAAAATACGGATATACTTTCAGGTTGTCCAGAATGCTCTCGAAATACCGGCGGACGCCTTCTTCCGGCGTGTGGGTTTCGAAAAATATTTTTTCATATGGATCCACGCCGTCCACCAGGTGGCAGGAATTGATGATGAAATCATAGCGTCCTCCGATTTTGCTGTAAAAATTGATGAGGGCAGGACCGGAGTGTTTTTGTACGCCCAGTTCGATGCCGTGGAGCAGTTCGATCTGCGATGCATATTTTTCTTTCATTTGGAGAAACATGTTGTGGTAGGCATCGAAATCCAGCTGAAAATCCAGCCCGTCGTCCGTCACAGGAAAGTCATGATCGTAGTGTTCTGTAAAACAGAGGGTGCGGAGACCGAGGGAAATTCCCTGTAAAATCATATCTTCCATAGAGGCCTCGGAATCCGATGAGAAAAAACTGTGCAAATGTGTGTCGCTAATCAGCATTGGGATGCTCCTTTCATGGATATTATTTATGAATAATTTGTGTTTTACCAGTTGCTATATAATAATAGCATAAAATCGGGGATAATATTTTTCTTTTTTTTATGCAAAATTCTACTTGAAAAATCACCATAAATTAGGTAAAATAGTTAAAGGTTTGACATAGTGAGCCAAATCTTTTATGGGATGTGGACAAGAGGTTCATGTACCCGAAGCTTTAACAATTCTAAAAACTTAGGAGGAATTATCATGGCAGTAAAAGTAGCAATTAACGGTTTT
>ERZ1643250.3348-NODE-3348-length-11060-cov-6.737301_pt1 | contig 11060 bp, 13 predicted proteins | sample MGYA00579262_ERZ1643250 | MGnify/ENA primary metagenome ERZ1643250 (study PRJEB29033, sample SAMEA4952265) | chicken gut metagenome | biome: Broiler Chicken; feature: Gastrointestinal Tract; material: Caecum | place: Ireland | collected 2018 | study: Broiler...
AGGAATAATTAAATTGTTTCATATTTATGATTTTTTAAAATTATATCATCATTAATTATTTTATTATTAGATTCTCCACGATCAGATATATACCATGGACTATTTTCTCTATGAGTTAAATTCACTAATTCACTTGCAGTTAGATCTCCATATTTTTTTAAAGTATTTTCTATTACTGTTAGCTTTTCTAAACCATTCCTAGATGCAATAATCCTACTTTTTATGGCCGCTCTTTTTTCAGCATCATCATATAGCTTTTTGTCATCTTCTACCAAGTCAAAAGCTTTTCTACGATATTTTTTATAAACTGATTCTACTACTGGGCCTAAGCGATATGCATAAATATTATCATTAAATAGTTTTTTCTTAGTCTCGCATAAATACTCTGCATAACAAATATAAGTTAGTTTTTCTAATTTTAAATGAGTGCAAGGTATTTTAGCAATGATATATCTGGCTACATCTAAACCATCTAAATCACGATCGCATAATATTAAATTTGAAAATTCTTCAACATCAGAAAGTAGTTTTACATCTAAAAAGTACTTATCATAATCCACTACTGACTTCCAAGTATCTTTATCTGTCATTAGATAGTGAGTTGAAATAGAAATATCACTTCCACATTTATTTGTAATATAATCTATTTTTTCTTTCATTTCTTCACTAGTTAAATTTACATAATGTAGTGCTATACGACTTCTTATAGAATAAGCACTACCTAGTATTATACAATGATTATACATATAAAACACCTCCTATTTCTCTTTCTCCCATTTTATATAATCTTGTTTATATTTATGATGAGAAAGTAGATTGTTACTTGCGTCTTTTTCTAACCATATTTGCAGCTCCCAACGGAATAAATAATTATTCCCCTTTCCGAAATATACATGAACTGCTTTATAATCCTTTTTACTTGAATTTATTACTTTTAATTCAGGAAATTCTTTTTTTAAATAGCCAATTATATTTTCTAATGTCATTTCTTCTTTTAATATGATTCTAATTCCCATTATATCATTTAGACATTTATTGATTGGTATTTTTCCATTTTGATGATTTTTGTAATAATCTTCTATTTTAAACTGAATTGAGTTTACATTTTTAAGTCTACTCGATATATCACTTTCAAAGCTTTGGTCTGAGAACATTATTGACGGATTATCAACCGTTTTTAATATCAAATCTCGATAATCAAATGCAATAGATAGTAGCATAGGATTATTATAAAGATCAGAAACCAATTTTTTATCCATATTTAACGGTTTATAATTTTTGCTTTGCTTCCAAGCATCATTTATTTCTTTATTTTCTTTTAAAATACGTAAAATTAATGTTTTTAACTCTTCCATGTACATTAGTATACTAAACATACAACAGTTTGTCAACTTTTTCTTATTTTATAATAGATTCTAATCCTAATTTTATCATATTATTTAGTTTTGTTTGTCTTTCTTCAGGAGTTAAGACAGTGTTAGAGAATTTAGAGTCTGCAACAGTCATAAGTGTTGTTGCTTCAATACCCATTGTATTAGCAATATGACATACACCATAAGCTTCCATTTCTTCACCAAGTATTTCATAAGAAGATGGTATACGATTTAATACTCTTTCATAATCAATATATGGTCCATATACATCCATTGTTGTAGTCATTCCATAATGAACTGGTATATCAAGTTCTCTTGAAGTATTGATAATTGTTTTATTTAAAGTTTCGCTTGCTTCTACTACATTTCCTACATAATCATTATAAGTATAAGCAAAATTTGATTCAGAATAGATGCTTTTTGTAAGGATTACATCCCCTACTTTAGCAGACTCACTTACTGCTCCACATGTACCTATACGAATAATTTTTTTGGCGTGAAAGAAATGAATTAACTCAAAAACATAAATACTAGCACTAGGCATTCCCATACCATGAGCCATTACTGTTACTTTTACGCCTTTATATGTTCCCGTATAACCAGACATATTTCTGATATTGGTAACTAATTTGGCATTCTCTAAAAAGTTTTCAGCTATATATTTTGCCCTTAAGGGATCTCCTGGCATTAAAATAAGTTCACTTATATCTGCATTACTTTCAATATGAATAGGATTTTCTCCAATAAACATTTTCATCACCTATTATAATATTATCATACTTTAACAGGATATTTAAACTATAATTTTTTTATTTGACACTTCTTTGTAAGATTAGTTTATCTTCTTTGGTATTTTCACGATATAAAGAGCTATTCATAGCTTCTATACAATCACTAAAATATGCTCCTTCCCCGTTAGACATTAAAGTATACAAATTTCTTTTAATTTCTTTAGGTATTTTTAGTTTAGATAAAACTATTCCTAACTCATTTTGATCTAAACTTAATAAATCAATTTCATATAAATAACTTAAATAGATTAAATAACTAGTTAATTTTAAATGATTTTCTTCTATAGGAATAATTTCTGCTATACATACTATTTGCATGCTGTTTGTTAACCAAATGTTTTCTAGATTTAAATTGTTGAGAGTTAAGCCTTCTTGGTTTAAATTTTTGATATCTTTATCTAGTAATTCTATTTGCATTAATTTAAACTTTGTTTTCAGTAACCTTCTTTCTTTAATAAATTCTTTTAGTGTTACTCCTAAAACTTTTTTATTTCTTACTACATTTAATGGTTCCATATAAAAACCTCTCTTTCTTATAAGAGAAGTTTATGTTTACTTTTTTTATTTATGCGTTAAATCACTTTCTATTTTCATTAAACGGTTGTATTTTGCTATACGTTCGCCTCTAGACATAGAACCAGTTTTAATAAAAGGAATAGATAGACCAACTGCAAAATCAGCGATAAACGTATCTTCTGTTTCTCCACTTCGATGAGAGATAATCATTTTAAAATTATTTTTACGAGCTAAAATAATGGTTTTGATCATTTCCGTTACTGTTCCTATTTGATTGGCTTTTAATAAAATGGCATTTCCTGCTTTCATCTTGATTCCTTTTTCTAAATATTTAGCATTTGTTACAAAATAATCATCACCAACTAACATGATTTTATCGCCAATAAATTTAGATAAGACTGCTAAAGATTCAAAATCATTTTCTTCAAATGGATCTTCAATGCTAATAATAGGATATTTATTTACTAAGGCAATATAATATTTAATTAGTTCATCACTACTTAAGTTTCTTCCATCGATTTTATAAGTATTCGTACTTTTATCAAATAGTTCACTAGCAGCGACATCTAGAGCAATAAAAACATCTACACCTGGAGTGTATCCACTTTTTTCTATAGCTTCCATGATTAAATCTAAGGCTAAATTGTTGTATTCAAGGTTTGGCGCAAACCCTCCTTCATCTCCTACTGAGGTAGCTAGACCTTGACTCTTTAAAATACTTTTTAAGGTATGAAATATTTCACTCGCTGCTCGTACTCGCTCACTCATTTTCTTTACGGTTGGAACAATCATAAACTCTTGAATATCTAAATTATTATCAGCATGAACTCCTCCATTAATAATATTTACCATGGGTAGTGGCATACTAACTCTACCACTCGATAGGTAAGAATAAAGTTCCTTTCCCTCTAACATTGCAGATGCTTTAATACTTGCTAGAGATACTGCTAATGTGGCATTAGCACCTAATTTGCTTTTGTTTTCTGTACCATCTAAAGTAATTAATAGTCTATCAATCGTAACTTGTTCTAATTCTCTTCCAATTAAATTGTCTTTAATAATGGTATTAATATTTTCTACTGCTTTTAATACTCCTTTACCATGATATCTTTTGGGATCATTATCTCTTAGTTCTAATGCTTCTTTTGAACCAGTTGATGCTCCTGAGGGAACCTCTGCTGTAGCACTAATTCCATTATCTAAATAAATTGTTGCTTCTACTGTTGGATTTCCTCTACTATCTAAAATTTCTCTTCCTATTAAATTTGTAATTTTTGCCATTTATATCACCTGCTTCACTATAAGTATACCAAAAATCAAGGCTATTTATCATATTTTTTGCTTATTTTGGTTTGCAATTTACATTTCTTTTCATTTTTACTATTTTTCTTTTTAAATTTTGTATTTTATCTTAGCATAAGATAAAATTGTTGTCAATTTTTTTCATAATTATGGACTTAGAACGTTTATTTTGTTACAATTTAGATATGGTGAATAATATGAAGAAAATAAATTATATTAAAATTAATACACAAAATATATTAGATAATTTAAAATATATGAAAAGTAATTATCCATATCCTAATTATATAGCAAATGTAAGTAATCATGCTTTTTCGCATGGAATGTATTTGATTAAAATGTTAAGTGAATATATTGATTATTTGTATGTAAATCATTTTGATGACCTTTTGATGATTAGAAAATATAACCAAAATATTCCTGTAATTTATGATGGGGAAATACATGAAGATAATATTTATGATTTGATTATTAATAATGCTATTTTAGTAATTCATGATTTTGGTGTTTTACAAAATATTAGAAATTTAAATATTAAAGACAATTTATCTTTCATTTTTTATGTTGATCCTGCAGGATATGTTGGTATTTGTAATAAGCAAGATATTTTAGACTTTTTAGAATGGGATAATCAACATTTAGAATGTTTAGGAGTTATGGCTCATTTAAATGAAAAAAATTATGATGATTTTAAATATATTATTAGACCAATTGCTAATTCTAAGCTCATGATTTTAAATTTTGAGGAAGATAAAAGAAAAATTCATAGTTCTAATGCTATTTTACTTGATCAATCTATTTATGGAATTAATCAAATAAAGAAGAAATTGTTTCAAAAAAGTGATACTCCTTTAAAACAAGCTTTTAGTTTGTATTCTAAAGTAATTTGTGTTAAAGAAGAAGTTCATAATAAAAAGAATAAATATATTGCTGTAATTCCCTTTGGATATCATCATGGAATGAATGATGCAATTAAGAATGTTTATATAAAGGATAAGCTTTATCCTGTTGTAGAAATATTTAATGAATTTGCTTATATTTTAGTTGATGAAAGAATAAATAAAGATATGGAAGTAGAAATTACTTCAGAGAATAATCCATTAGAAAATTACTTTAGTAATCAAGCTCTTAACTACTTTAGTTTATTTAATTCTAATATTGTGATTGTTTATGATGATTATATTTTAGAAAAAATGTTAATTTATTAAAAAAAGATGCCAAAAGTTATTGACATCTTTCTTTATTAATGTTATATTAAATTACGTCAATGAGATGGGCGCTTAGCTCAGTTGGTTAGAGCACCTGCCTTACAAGCAGGGGGTCATAGGTTCGAGTCCTATAGCGCCCACCATTTTATTTTTATTTTTTGCCGACATAGCGTAACTGGCAGCGCAACTGACTTGTGGGATAGAAGCTAAAGCTTTTTGAACTATCTTGCACCTATAGTTAGAAATAGCTATAGTGGACGTCGCTAATTCGGGGAAAGCTAAATGAATTATTAGGGGGATTATGAATTGTAGATATTGTGGAAATCCATTAAAAAGAGGTATTAATTATTGTAGTAACTCTTGCCAAAAAAATTATGAATATGAAAAATATATTCACGATTGGAAGAATGGCATTGTTAGTGGAATGAAAGGAAAATATCAAATTTCTAACTACGTTAGACGTTATTTATATCAAAAATATGAAGGTAAATGTGCTAAATGTGGTTGGAATGAAATTAATCCTTTTAGCAATATCGTTCCTTTAGAAATTGAACATATTGATGGTAATTATTTAAACAATTCTGAATCCAATTTAACTCTTTTATGTCCTAATTGTCATTCTTTAACGGCTACTTATAAAGGAGCTAATAAAGGTAATGGGAGAAAAGAAAGAAAAAAATATAGTTTATATGCCAATCCCGAGCTAAAGGTTAAGCCTTGAGTGTAGAGACTTTATACGACGGACCTAAGTCATTAGATATGGTTAAGAGAAAGTCCAGACTACAAACACGTAAGTGGTAGTGAAAACTATAGTAGTATGAATCAGTAGGTTGGGGGTTCGACTCCCTCTGTCGGCACCATTTAAATATGGGGAGATAGCGAAGTGGCCAAACGCGGCAGACTGTGATCTTTAAGATTTCAAATCTAAATTGCACCTATAGTTAGAAATAGCTATAGTGGACGTCGCTAATTCGGGGAAAGCTAAGTATTGATATATGCCAATCCCGAGCTAAAGGTTAAACCTTGAGTGTAGAGACTTTATACGACGGACCTAAGTCATTAGATATGGTTAAGAGAAAGTCCAGACTACAAACACGTAAGTGGTAGTGAAAACTATAGTAGTAAAGAAATCTGTTCCTTCGGGTTCCATGGTTCGAATCCATGTCTCCCCACCACTTTGAGATTGCCTCGTAGCCAAGTGGTAAGGCATCAGACTTTGACTCTGACATTCCGCTGGTTCGAACCCAGCCGAGGCAGCCATACTTGGTTCGCTAGCTCAGTAGGTAGAGCATTTGACTTTTAATCAAAGGGTCGAGGGTTCGAATCCCTCGCGAGCCACCATTTTATGTTAATTACTCAAGTTTGCTTGAGTTTTTATTTGTATTGTTTTTCGAACTATAGTATGATATAATAATGCTAGGAGGATTTCATGGCTTTTAATACTAATAAAAATATAGGCAATTCTAGTTTAGGTATTGCTATCGCATATTTTACTAATAATAATTACATAGTTTCTATCCCTCTTAATGATACTCAAGATTATGATTTGATTGCTGAAAAGGACAACAAACTTTTTAAAGTTCAAGTAAAAGGTACTTCTTTTAAAACAAAATATGATATTTTTCAAGTTGCTTTAAAAAGTGCAGGCGGTTCTAAAGGCAAGTTTTATAAAACTGTAATTGATACTAATATAGATTATCTTTTTGTAGTGACTAAAAATTTGGATATGTATTTAATTCCTAAAAACGCACTATTAAATAAATATACATTAAACTTAGGAAATAATTTTAAACAATATTTAGTTAAATTGTGATATACTATAAGTATGAAAAAAAATTTTGTATTAGTAATTATTGCTTTATTTTATATTGCTATACCTATTTTAATAATGTTTTCAAAAGATTTATTTTCATACAAGTTTTATCTATTAATAATTTTAAGTCTACTTCTATTTATTATTGCTAAAATTTTTAAAATTAAAAATAAACATTTAGGTATTACAAAAAGCAACTTGAAAATTAGTATTCTTAAAATTTTTCCGATTACTCTTCTTTGCTTATGTCTATCATTTCTTCTCCCAGTCCTACATGTATTCTTTCGAATAAATTCTATTCAAACCTTTTTCAAGGCGTTAGTGCAAGAAGAAAATTTACACCCTAACCTATTCTTACTAATATTATGACTTTTTTTCATAATATTACACAAAAATGAGAGCAATATTAAAAACACTTCTTTTTTTGTATGTTTACTATAATATAATTTTCACTCATTTTCAATAAAAAAGTTGGGTTCATTAAGTTTAAATTTATTTAATTTTTTCTACAAAAAAGTATGCTAGCAATAAACTAACATACCTTTTTTAGTTAATAATTAGTACTTGTCCTGGCTTAATTAAATTAGGATCATCACCAATTATATTTTTATTATTTTCATATATTTTTTGCCATGTAGTATGGTACTTTTTAGCAATACTAGTTAAGTTATCTCCTTTTTTTACTGTATAAGTTATATTATCATTAGCAAGAATAATACTATCTTCATTCATCCAACCTAAATCGCCAGTTGTGTTATATGGGTGTTTAGTCTCTTTAGCAATTCTTGTAATATAAGTTACTTTGTTAGTTACATTCCCAGTTGCTTTTTCAGCATTTGAACTAACATATAATGGTCCATTTATCAGTACTTTATCTCCTATTTTAAATTTATATTCGTGAATATCTGGTTCTACATAATTGGGTGGTACTATACAGCCGCGATATTGATAGGAATCGGCTTGTCCCCAATTTCCTATTCCTCTTTTTCGTAGGGTATTCCAGTATACTTTAGAATTATAACCACTATCCCCTGTTTTTACTGTATCTTTATCTACTACTTCCCAAACAAAAGCTACATGTCCTGCTCCGTCATCGCCTCTTAATGTGCCTTTTTTCCATACCATAAGTCCACCTAGCACTGGTTCTTTTACTACAGAAAGTCCTAAAGATATTGCTCTTTCAATAAAGTTTTCGGCATTGCAATTTAAATTATATACTTCTTTGTTTTTATTTAATTCTTCATTAAAAGCACCATTGGCATAACCAACACAATTTGCTAATACATTACATCCTGCATCAGTTGGCTTACCTATAATACAAGTCGAGTATCCTCCTACGCTTCTTGTATTGTAATATTTATTTCCTGATTCAGGTTTACTACTTCTCAAATTACTTCAGCCCCCTCTCCTAATAAATCTTCTATTTCATCAGTATTAAATTCATCTTGAAGAGTAAGTTCTTCATTGCTTTCTTTTTGAGCTTCTATATCTTTTTTTACTAACTCTTGATCATATTCTACTTCTATAATTTGCTTATTTTCTTTCATCAAAATTCATCTCCTTATTTCTATTATAGTTTATGTTTTATTTGTTTTAGGGTAGCGGCAAATAACTAGAAATAAGCAAATTATAAAATAAAAACAGAAATTTTAGTTTTCTGTTAACATTTCTTTTATTGTGTTAATAATGGCTATTTTACCATAACTATAAGTAACTCCACCTTGCTCATAAGCAATAAATGGTTCTCTTAATGGGCCATCACAAGATAGCTCAATACTTGAGCCTTGGGTAAAAGAACCACTTGCCATAATTATATCATCATCATATCCAGGCATAGGTGCAGCAATAGGTAAAGTATTCGAATCAATTGGTGAATATTTTTGAATTCCCTCTACATATTTAACTAATAAATCTTTATTTCTAAACGTTATTGCTTCAACTATATCAGATCGATGTTCATTATATTTTGGCGATACAGTATACCCCAATTTTTCTAATAAATAAGATGCTAATACTGCAGTTTTTAGACTTGATGCGACAACACTTGGAGCAAAATATAAACCTTGTAATATACTTTTATTAGCTCCTAAACTTGGGCCGACATCTAGTCCTTCTCCTGGTAAGTTTAATCTTTCACTACAAAGTTCAATCAATTTTTTATCTCCACAAATATAAGCACCATTACTAGCTAAGGAACCACCTAAATTTTTAATTAGGGAACCAACAATAATATTTGCACCAACTTCTAAAGGAGAAGTTTTTTCTACCATTTCACAATAACAGTTATCGATCATGATAATCACATCTTTATCTACTTGTCTTATTTCTTTTATTATTCCTTCTATATCTTTAACAGAAATACTTTTTCTCGTTGAATAACCTCTACTTCTTTGAATTTCAATTACCTTAATCTTCTTTTCTTTTAGTTTTTTAATAATATTTTCAGTATCAAACTCATTATTTATTAAATCTATTTGTTCATAATGAATGCCAAAGCTTTTTAGAGAACTTGGATTATCTTTTATTCCGATTACTTCATGCAATGTATCATAAGGAAGTCCTGTTATAGAAAGAAGAGTATCATTAGGCCTAAGCAAACCAAAAAAAGCTATAGTTAGGGCATGAGAACCACTAATAAATTGATTTCTTACTAGTGATGCTTCTCCTTTTAACACTCTTGCAAAAACTCTTTCTATTGCTTCTCTTCCTGTATCATTGTATCCATAGCCAGTTGTCATATTAAAGTGATTTTCATTTATGTTTTCACTTCTAAAGGCATCTAATACTAACTTACTAAAATATTCTTCATTTTCATCAATTTCTTTAAATATTTCCCTGCAGTTTTCTTCTGCTTCTTTTACTAAATCATCAATCATTTTAACCCTCCATCTACTCTAATTATAGAACCATTTATGTAGCTAGCATCATCACTGGCTAAAAAGAATACTACTTTTGCTATTTCTTCTGGTTCAGCAAATCTATTTAATAAAATACTTTCACATTCTTCTTTTATATATTCTTCGTCTAATTCTTTGTTCATATCCGTGTTTATCCAACCAGGTGCTACAGCATTTACTCTGATATTTGGTGCATATTCACGTGCTAAGTTGTGAGTAAGAGAAATGAGACCTGCTTTAGAAGCATCATAATCTAAGCTGTAAGGATAATATGTGTCAATACCATTAGTAGAAGATATATTTATGATACAGCCTTTATCCATAATTTTTCTTCCATATAAAAAAACAAAAAAAGGACCAATTAAGTTGGTTTTTAATATCTCATTAAAACTTTCTAAAGTTTTATCTTCAACTAAAGAATCTTTAGCAATACCAGCATTATTCACAATTATATCAAGTCTTCCTTGTTTTCCTTTTATTTTCTCTATCATTTCTTTTATTTCTAATTCATTTGATACATCACATTTAATTGGAATAGCATCATTATACTTATTACATAGATTTAGTGCTTCTTCTTTACTATGGTTATAGTTAACATAAACAATATCACCATTTTCTAAAAAGATATCCGCTATACTTGCTCCTAATCCACGGGATGCTCCTGTTACTAAAACTATTCTTTTCAACATTATCACCTGCTAAGTTCATTATTATATATTAAAGTGTTATTAATTTCCATAGTTTTTTCTACACCATTTACATAATATTTTAAAGTTATAGATCCCCTATCTGATAAATCTAAATAACTAAATACGTTTTCTAGATATTCAGCATCACCATGAGTTTTTTCTTTATCTTCATAATATCTATTAATTATATCTCTGGCTTTAATTGCATTTTCTTCGCCCAGATAATCTTCTATATCTACACCATAATGATTGCAAGCTATTCTTAAAGCTGAATCTCCTTGATTATAGGCAAATAATCCCATGATTAAACTATCAAATTTATCAATACAGTATCGGGTATAAGCTAAGCCAACTTTTATATTTCCATCTTTAGAATTTAGCATTTCTTCGGTTACTTCAAATGTATCATAGTTTCCAGTAAATCCTGATTCATCATAAACAGGAACAGTCATGGTCTCTCCTATAAAATAT
>ERZ1643250.3349-NODE-3349-length-11054-cov-4.779434_pt1 | contig 11054 bp, 11 predicted proteins | sample MGYA00579262_ERZ1643250 | MGnify/ENA primary metagenome ERZ1643250 (study PRJEB29033, sample SAMEA4952265) | chicken gut metagenome | biome: Broiler Chicken; feature: Gastrointestinal Tract; material: Caecum | place: Ireland | collected 2018 | study: Broiler...
TTGCTCCACCTTCCACAGCCGCGATGGCCGGAATCTCCATGTTGGTGATATTCGGCGTCATTTTCGCGATAACCGGGAGATGGGTGTTTGCCGTCACTATCTCACAGTAATGTTTTACAAGCTCCGGTCTTGTTCCCACGTCGGAACCCATGGTTGAGGAGGTCATCTGCGGGCAGGAAAAGTTACATTCGATCAGATCAATTCCTGTCTCCGTCACTGCCTTTGCCAGATATGCCCACTCTTCATCATTACTTCCCATAATACTTGCCACAATGACTTTATCCGGATAGTCCTCTTTCAGACGTCTCATATAATCAAGATTGACTTCAATCGGTTTATCGGAGGTCTGCTCCATATTTTTAAAACCCATCCACGGAGTATCCTCTTTTGTAACGATATCAAAACGTGGAGAACATTCATCCGGAATATACACGCTGATGGATTTATAATATATACCGCCCCATCCGGCTTCCAGAGCCTTCGCGCACATTTCATAGTTGCTTCCCACCGGCGAGGAAGAGAGAAAAAATGGATTCTCGCATTTCACTCCCAAAAAGTCTATTGATAAATCTTTCTTTAATGCCATAATTTCGTTCCCCCTATTTTAAATATTCCGCAATGTCAGCTGCTGCCTGCTTGCCGTCTGCCACCGCTTCCACCACGGTGCGTCCTCTTCCGTACAGCATATCTCCGCCGGTAAATACGCCCGCTTCTTTCTCCAGACCGGCAAATTCATCTGTCTGTTCCTGTCCGATGGCGAAAACGATCTGGTCTGCTTTTAATATCAGGGAGGAGTATCCATCTCTTCCCGCTGCTTTTAAACCAGTTACCTTTCCATTTTCTCCAAGGATTTCTTCAGGGGCAAATTGTGTAAAAATAGGAATTCCCATTTTCTGTACAGCTGCCACTTCTTCCATATTAGCCGGTGCCTCCTCGATGGTACGGCGATAGACGATCACTGCATTGGCACCCAGCTGCTTCGCTGTGGATACGCAGTCCATGGCCACATCACCGCCGCCGATGACGATCACATTTTCTCCCACCTTGAAATCCTGATCCTGATTTCTGGCTGCTTTGAGATAAGACAGGGCATTTTCCACACCGGAAAGCTCCGCTCCCGGGATAGTAACGTCTTTCGCCTTCCACAGTCCCACACCCACATAGACAGCGTCATATTCTTTTTTCAGCCGTTCCAGTTCATCCCTGTCTACTTTGTGATTGAATTCAAACTGAACGCCGGCCTGACGGATAGTTTCAATATCAAAATCCACCACTTTCTGTGGAAGTCTGGATGGAAGGATTCCGTAGGTGAGCATGCCGCCGGCCTTCTCATTGGCCTCAAAGATTGTTACCGCATATCCGTTCCGGGCCAGTTCTCTGGCACATGCCAGGGAAGAAGGGCCTGCTCCGATACAGGCAATCCTTTTGCCATTCGGCTCGCCTGGTTTCATGAAGTTCATGTTTTCTTCTTTTTCCTGTTCCACAAGGAATTTCTGAAGTTTTCCAATATGGATCGGCCTGTCAATGCCGCTTCTGCTGCAGGCTTTCTCACACATATTGTCATACGGACAGACATCCGCACAGCAGCCGGCCAGAGGATTATTTTCCCGAATAGTCTCCGCCGCTCCCCATACATTTTTAAAGCGCAGAGAACGGATAAATTTTGCCGGGTCTGTTCCTGCCGGACATCCCTCACTGCACGGTGCGTCATAGCAGAGAAGACAACGGGATGCTTCCTCCATTGCTCTTCTGAAATCATACCCTTTTTCCGCTTCCTGGGCATACGGTGTCATGATTGTTTTACTCATAATGTAAAAACCGCCTTTCTCCTTTTTCCTTCTGTTTCCACTTTTCCGCTTCCACATTATCAAATTTTTAACAAGCAACTTTTGATAATCTTATTCTAATTCATACAGTTTTGGGTAAGTAAAGTACTTTTTTTATTTTTTTCGCCATGAGTTTATGCATTTTTTATAAAACTCTCCACCTATGGACGGTTTATACTCAGCAATTCTTACGCTTATTTTTATTAAATAATTAACATATTTTTAATATGATTTTCAAATAAAAAAGAAAGAAAGTCAATTTTATTAAATAGATTTTTTTCTTTTTAATAAAACCGTCTTTCTTTCCTTTTATTTTTTCTTCCCGGTAGTTTTGACCGGAACGATAATTTTTGTAACGTGCTCATTCATGTTAGCGGTATCCAGCGGAGAAATCAGAAATTCTTCCGTAACTTTCCCGCATATTTCATATCCATTTTCATCAATCCAACGTTTCAGAGCAATATATTTCTTGAAAATATCCTCATATTGCCCCCGGTAGATGGTTGTCGCCGCTGTAAATCCTCCAAACTTCCGTATCTCCGCATTATCTGCAGGTGATTCCGCTACCTGTATGGCAAACTCTATATCACAGTCCTTGGAGATAAACTGACCGAACATCTCTGTATAAAAGGTCACATAGATGGGACCCGTTATCTCCAGCCGGCTATTCTCCGCTTTCTCCATTACTGAAATCCACCGCTCCAGATTAACCTCCTCGTTATGATAGGATTTGATGATGGAACGGGATGTCAGCAAATGAATCTCTGGAATATTCTCAATGAGATACTCCTCCGGTCCATCCGGGGCAGCCGCATATTGTTTTCCTTCCGCAAACCGGGTCAGCATACAGAGATTTTCTCTGCGTTTTTTCTGCAGGCAGGCAATCTCTTCGTCAATCTCCCGGATTCTCCCATGAATGCTGTCCATATAACTGTCCATGCTGTCCTTCTTAATGATCTCCTTAATGTCTTTCAGATTAAATCCCAGAGAACGAAGCTGGCGTATGATCACAGCGGTAATCAGCTGATCCTTACTGTAATACCGGTAATTACTGGTTTCCTTTCGGATTTTGGGTACCAGCAGCTCTATTTCATCGTAATAACGCAGCGTCTTGATGGGAATTTTGCATATATTTGATACCTGTCCAATTGAATAATACTTTTTTTCTTCCATTTAACTCACTCCATTGTCAAATTATTGCTCTATAGAACACTCTGATGTGTAGACAATTTATACTCACGATAAAATGTATTATAGCAAAATATATTGGCAATGACAAGTTACAGGAGATTTTCCTCATTATTTCAGTTCAAATGCTTTTTTCCTTTTGATCTCTTCGATCATGGCCGGAATGACCTTGTGAAGATCACCAACAATTCCATAATCGCACACCTCAAATATCGGCGCTTTCGGATCCTTATTGACAGCAACAATATATTTGGACTCACTCATTCCTGCCAGATGCTGAATCGCCCCGGAGATACCGCAGGCAATATAGAGATCCGGACGCACAGTGGTTCCTGTCTGTCCCACCTGATGGCCGGCGTCGATCCATCCTGCTTCCACGCAGGCTCTGGAAGAACCGACTACGCCTCCCACAGCATCCGCCAGTTCCTGTACCAGTGCAAAGCCGTCCGCCGTTTTTAAGCCGCGGCCGCCGGATACCACTATTTTTGCATCCGTAAGATTCACAGTTTTCTTCTCGTCCGGAATGATCGTTTCCAGATGAGTACGGATATCTTCTTCTGTCAATGCGGGATTGATTTTTTCCACCTCACCGGTGATTTCTTCCCGATATGCCGCTTTTTCCATGACGCCCGGACGGACAGTGGACATCTGCGGACGGTTTTTCGGACACACAATGGTGGCCATCAGATTACCGCCGAAAGCCGGACGTGTCATCAACAGCTTGGAATCCGCTTCATCACTCTCCAGTTTTGTACAATCGGCCGTCAGTCCTGTTCCAAGTCTTGCAGCCAGTCTCGGTCCGATATCCCGCCCCAGAGAAGTGGCTCCCACCAGAACGATCTCCGGTTTTCTCTCCCGGATCAGATCTGCAAACACTTTCACATAGCCGTCGGTGGAAAAGTGTTTCAGCAGCGGGCTGTCTGCATAGAGCACACGGTCCGCACCATAGTGAAGCAGTTTTTCTGTCTCCTGTTCCATCTGATATCCGTTTACCACAGCGACAAGAGCTCTGCCGAGGCGATCCGCCAGCTTTCTGCCCTCTCCAAGCAGTTCTATAGTCACAGGGGCGATTTCTCCCTCCCGCTGCTCTGCCAGAACCCAGACGTCTTTATAATCCTGCAGGGAAATATCCTGATTTACCTTTGCTCGCACTCTGCTTCACCTCCTAAAATAATTTCAGCGCTATCAGCTTTTCTGTGAGAACTGCGGCCTTCTCTTTCTCACTGATTCCTTCAATGAGCTCTGTTTTCTTTTCCTTCACAGGCACAAAAGAGCGCAGTACGTTGGTCGGCGATCCTTTCAGCCCGATCTGCGTCGGATCCACTGTGATATCATCAAAAGTCAGCACGTGAATCGGATCTTCTTCTCCATCATAGACGGCAAAAATCCGTGACACTGTCGGAAATCTCGGTTCATTGAGTTCTTTGATGGCTGTGAGCAGACATGGCGTCTGTACCGTCATCACATAATCTGCGTTTTCTGTTAGCCGGGTTACCCGGAGTTTTTCCCCTTCCACAACAATCTCTTTAGCATACGTAATCTGCGGAATTCCCAGAAATTCTGCAATTTCCGGTCCTACCTGAGCTGTATCCCCGTCAATGGCCTGTCTGCCGCACATAATCAGATCATAATTTCCGATTTTTTCGATGGCCGCCGCCAGAATGGTAGCAGTCGCCCAGGTATCGGAACCGCCGAAGGCTCTGTCAGAGAGAAGCCACGCCTCATCGGCTCCCATGGCAAGTCCTTCTTTCAGTGCCGCTTTCGCCTGCGGAGGGCCCATAGAAAGAAGAACCACGTTGCCTCCGGTCTGTTGTTTCAGACAAAGCGCTGCCTCCAGCGCATTCTTATCATCAGGGTTTATGATGCTCTCCACTCCCTCACGAATCAGTGTGCCTGTTTCCTGATTGATCTTTACTTCGTTGGTATCCGGCACCTGCTTGATACATACAATAATATTCATCTTATTTCCTCCCGGTATTTTTGATGGTGCGGCTGCCTTTTTATCTCAGGGCAGCCCTGGCGATGACCACCTTATGTATTTCCGATGTGCCTTCATATATTTCAGTTATCTTCGCATCACGGTACATTCTCTCCAGAGGATAGTCCTTCATATATCCGTATCCTCCGTGAATCTGCAGCGCCAGGTTCGTCACGAAGGTGGCTGTCTCCGACGCATTCAGCTTGGCAATGGCTGCTTCCTTGGTGTACGGCTGTCCGCTGATTTTCAGCCAGGCCGCACGGAAGATCATCCATCTGGCGCACTCGATCTTCACGGTCATGTCAGAAATGTACCACTGCAGTCCCTGCAGCGCCGCGATCGGCTTTCCAAACTGTACCCGTTCTTTCATATATTTCACGCTCTCCTGAAAAGCCCGCTCCGCGATGCCTAAAGCCTGGGCAGCCACGCCGATTCTGGCGCCGTCCAGAGCTGTCATAGCGATTTTAAATCCCTGTCCTTCCTTTCCAATAAGGTTCTCTTTCGGAACCCGGCAGTCCTCAAAAATCAATTCGGCCGTCTCAGAACCGTGGATTCCCATTTTCTCCTCGATCTTTCCCACAGAAAATCCCGGCGTTCCTTTTTCCACCAGAATGCAGGACAATCCTTTCGTTCCTCTGGACGGATCCGTCAGGGCAAAGATCAGAAGATTTTTTGCCTGGCTTCCGCCGGAGATAAAGCATTTTGTTCCGTTTATGACATACTCTCCCGTCTGTTCATCAAGAATCGCCGTGGTCTTTGCATTGCCGGCGTCAGATCCCGCATTGGGCTCTGTCAGGGCAAATGCGCCCAGCGCCCCTCCGTTTGTTGTTTCCGGAAGATACTTCTGTTTCTGTTCTTCTGTTCCAAATTGATTCAGCACCGATGCGAAAATCGTGTGTATGGAAAGAATCGCCGCACAGGACGCGTCTTTTTTGGCGATTTCTGTCACAGCCAGTACTTTGTCAATGTCTGTCCCGCCGCTTCCGCCGTATTTTTCCGGCGTTCCGATTCCGGCAAATCCCACCTGACACATTTTCTCAAAAATATCCCTTGGAAACTCTCCGGTGCGGTCTATCTCTTCTGCCCGCGGCTCCACATACTTTTCTGCGAATTCCGCCGCTGTTTTCTGCAGCATTTTCTGCCCTTCTGTCAAAGTAAAATCCATAACGCACCTCCCGCTGTTATAAAACGCCTTCTTCTTTTAGTTTCTCACAGGCTTCCTCATCCAGATGGAAGACTTCCTGATTATGCTGCCCCAGCAGAGGCGCAGGAGTATCGATGCTCGGCGGCGTTGCACTGAGTTTCACCGGGCAGCCTTGAAAATACATATCCCCGATGGCCGGATGCTCCATATGCACCATCATCTCCCGCGCCTGAATCTGCGGATGCTCGATAGCTTCCTTCATATTAAGCACCGGCCCGCACGGGATGCCTGCCTCGTCAAAAATCTCCTCCAGCTCCGCTTTGGTATATTGCTTCGTCCAGTCCGCAATGATCTGCTGCAGGCCCTTCTCATAATTCTGGCAGCGCAGGTCGTTGGTCAGATACAGCGGATCCTCCACCAAATCCGGCCGTCCGATCACATCACAGAATTTCTGAAACAGCCTGTCATTGCCGACTCCCAGAGCCACATATCCGTCTGACGTCTCATAGATATCAAATGGCGCGATGGACGGATCAATATTGCCCTGACGCTGCGGTATGATTCCCTGCATGGTTGTTTTTACGATGGAATTTTCCAGCAGTGTAAAAATGGTATCCATCATGGATACATCCACCTGCTGCCCTTCGCCGGTCTTCTCCCGGTGATAGAGGGCGAGTAGAAACCCCACGCACAGATAGATACCCGCCACGTGATCAGCGATGGAAGGCCCCACCTTTACCGGCGGCGTATCCTTAAATCCGGTCAGATTTACCATACCTCCCATGGACTGTGCCACCACATCGTAGCACGCCCGGTGAGCAATCGGACCATACTGGCCAAACCCTGAACCGGAAGCATAGATGATCCGAGGGTTGATCTTTTTTAATGTCTCATAGTCCACGCCCAGCTTTTTGGTCACACCCGGACGATAATTCTCCACCACAGCATCGGCGTCTTTTACCAGTTCATAAAACATTTCCCGGGCTTTTTCATTTTTAAGATTCAGTGTACATCCTTTTTTATTTCTGTTCAGGAAAGCATAAAAACCGCTTTCCCCGCTTTTTTCATCAATCGGTCCCCAGGTTCTGCACTGATCGCCCGCCGGCGGCTCAAATTTGATCACTTCCGCTCCGTGGTCGGCAAGCATTGTGGTACAGAACGGTCCGTTTAACGCACTGGTCAGATCCAGCACTTTAAGCCCTTCCAAAGCCTTCATATTATTCCTCTCCTTCTGCCGCATTTCCCCATCCTTCCGGAATCTCATATTCAAAGATTCCAACTGTGGATAACGGCGGGTCAGTCATCATGTCAATGGAACTTGGAAACGGCGGATTTTCCGGCAGTTCGCACACCTTAAAGGAGCGAACTTCAATTACCGCTTTTCCGTCTTTTTCCTCGTTGAGTCTGGCCTTAAATTCCATGTAGTCTCCGGCGTGGCACGGCACAAAAAGACGAATTTTCTTCACCTTGCTGCATCTTCCCACATTTCCGTATAACTTTGCCATCAGTCTCTCTGCCACATCGCCCATATAAGTGATGGAGCGGGCGCCATTCACCACTCCGCCTCCATAAAAAACATCTCTGTCCGACATTCTGTACCGCATTGTCACTTCTCTTACCATCGTTTCTCTTCCTTTCCGTTGTTTTTTCTTCTTTAACACAGCATCTGCTTTCTCATTTTTAAAGATCCAATTTTCTCCACGGATCAATAACCGCACCGTCCGGCTGTTCCCCCCTCTGCAGTTCTTTTTTCACAACAAGCACCACTGTACCTTCCGAGATCAGCTTCGGTTCCTCAAAATAATGCATATCGCCTGGTTTCGCATCCTTTTTTCCCATCCGTGACGCCGGTGTCGCTACCTTATATGTGGCAATCCGACAGGTTCTTGAAGTATTTCCTATCTTTACCATCTCCGCCACAAAATCAAGCTGATCGCCGATATAGGCATCCTCATAAAGTTCCACATCCGTATAGCCAAGACAAAGGGATTCGTCTCCATCATTTAAGATCATCAGCTCTGTTTCCACATCCCCGATAAAATCAAACTGGCGCCCAAAAGGAATTCTTCCTTCCGGGTCGTTGGCGTCCGCCGTCGTCATCTTGTAACTTAATACTGCTTTTCTTCTTGTACTCACTGTCATACCTCCTGTAGCTTTTTGTTTTTATTTTTTACGCACACTTGATGTGTTACCAAGGATTCTAATTCATACCGTAAATGCACAGTCAACCACTTCAAAAAAATTTTTTCCCTAAAATCTGTCTCTTTTTTTCAAAACCCTCCCATCTCTGATACTTTCTCCAGCAGTATGGCAAAAACAGGCAGGGTGATAAAACAAAAGAATGTAGACAACAACACTGTCCGCACCGCAAATGTACTGTCTGTCCTGTACTGCCGGCTGAATATGGCGGCAACAGAACCCACCGGCATGGCAAAACTGAGTACAACAACTTTTTCCATCAGGGAGAGACATCCCTCCCCGGATGGCAGCAAAATATCAATCCCCATCACCACCGCCAGACAAAGGGCCGGCACAAGAATCAGCTTGAACAGACTCACAATGCAGGTCTGCCACTCTGCCATAATCTCACTTACACGCAGACCTCCCAGCTGGAAGCCGATCATAAACATGGTCAGCGGTGTTGTGGCATTTCCCATCATCTCCACTGCCCTTCCCAGAGTCTCCGGGAGGGTGATGCGGCAGAGGAACAAAACCAGGCCAATGAGAACTCCAAGCATCCCCGGACTACACATTTTCCTCCATTCCGCCTTTACATTTGCCCCTGCTGAAAGCTGAATCAAAAAGATGCCCACAGTAAAAATTAAAATATCGTTAATCATCTCAATGACCGCCATAAAAAACACAGCAGTTTCTCCATACAAAACGCGAATCACCGGAATACCAATGAACCCTGTATTGCCAAACAAAAGCATAAAAGTCATAAGGTACTGCCTTCTTTCAGAAAACTTAAGCCATCTGGCAAGAAGAAAGCTCAAAAGGAACAAGCAGCCAAAGACAATCACGCAGATTAAGAAAATGTAGCTGCTTTCTCTGAGAATCTTCGCAGAAAACTCCATCTGCATGGCGTCGATCACCAGACAGGGCCATGTGAGATTAACGATTATGCTGTTTACTGCATCTCCCTGTTCCTCTGTTATCATCCTCCTCTTTCGGAATATCACTCCCGGAATCACCATGAGAAAAATCATCAGCAGAGACGACAATATTGACTGTATCACCATAACGCTCTCCTCCTTTTCTTTTCATATGACATCAGGCGTTTTATAATAAAAGAAAAGAGCTGCAAATTCCTGATCTTATATCATGAATTTACAGCTCTTTTCTTTTGCCGCTCTTATGGCATTTTCTTTTGTGTTTACGTTCTTTTACATTTTAGATTCAGTTTTCTGTTTCTTCTTTTGCATTTCCGGATACCACCCGGTACAGCCATGCGCCGCTGGTATCGCAGGTCCATCCCAGGAAAGCTCCTATTATAATAGAAGGAACCAGCAATTTCCAGTCACCGCTTGCTGCAAAAGTCACAAAGCAGCCAAGAAAAGTTCCTGGTGTAAAGTTAAACCATTTAAACTTTGTGATAATACAGATGACAAAGGAAATGATTCCACTCCAGATTCCAAGATTCCCCCAGACAGGAAAGAAATTCCCCAGAGTGATAATTGACATGCCGCAGATCACTCCTGCCAGATTGGGAATAATGGCATTTTTCAATCCTGCCACGCCATGCTTTCCCGTGGCAAAATAGGTTGTACATCCTGCGAAGCCTGCCCAGCCAAGCAGTCCCACTGCCCCGGAAAGCCAGGTCCATATGCCGCAGAAAATTCCTGTTGTAATACTCAGTGCCAGCAAAGAACTTATTTTCTTCATCCTGTCTCCTCCATGATTATTGATGTCTGTATCTTAACATGGAGGAAATATTTCAACAAGGACATCTGTCCCGCTTTCAACAGATCTTCTAATCCTCATCCAGCTTCAGCACGCTCATGAACGCCTTCTGTGGAATCTCCACATTGCCGATCTGGCGCATACGTTTCTTTCCCTCTTTCTGTTTCTCCAGAAGCTTCTTCTTCCGGCTGATATCGCCGCCGTAACATTTGGCAAGAACGTCCTTGCGGACAGCTTTCACGGTCTCTCTGGCGATGATCTTGCTTCCGATGGCCGCCTGAATCGGAATCTCAAACAGATGTCTTGGAATCTCCTCTTTGAGCTTCTCGCACATCTTTCTGCCGCGCTCATAGGCAGAGGAAGCATGGACAATGAAGGAAAGGGCGTCCACATTTTCTCTGTTAATGAGTATGTCAAGCTTCACAAGATCTGACTGAACATAGCCTTTCATCTCATAATCGAAAGAAGCATAACCTCTGGAACGTGATTTCAAAGCGTCAAAGAAATCGTAGATGATCTCGTTGAGCGGCAGCTCATATTTTAAGAGGGCTCTTGTCTCTTCCATGTACTCCATGGAGACGTAGACGCCGCGCCGTTCCTGGCAAAGCTTCATGATGGAACCCACATACTCCTTGGTCACCATGATCTCCGCGGAAACGATTGGCTCCTACATATAATCAATGGTGGACGGATCCGGCAGGTTGGTCGGGTTAGTCAGATCAAATACCGTGCCATCGGTCAGGTGTACCTTGTAGATAACACTCGGCGCAGTTGTCACAAGATCAAGATTATATTCTCTTTCCAAACGCTCCTGAACGATCTCCAGATGGAGAAGTCCCAGGAAACCGCAGCGGAAGCCGAAGCCCAGCGCCACGGAGGTCTCCGGCTCGTACTGAAGCGCCGCATCGTTAAGCTGCAGCTTCTCCAGAGCGTCCCGCAGATCCGGATACTTGGCGCCGTCGGCCGGATAAACGCCGCAGAACACCATCGGATTTACTTTTTTATAACCAGGCAG
>ERZ1643250.3352-NODE-3352-length-11045-cov-9.788626_pt1 | contig 11045 bp, 10 predicted proteins | sample MGYA00579262_ERZ1643250 | MGnify/ENA primary metagenome ERZ1643250 (study PRJEB29033, sample SAMEA4952265) | chicken gut metagenome | biome: Broiler Chicken; feature: Gastrointestinal Tract; material: Caecum | place: Ireland | collected 2018 | study: Broiler...
TTCACCCACCTATGAGCAAGCTCATGTGGGTTTAGACCTTTTGACCCTGGCATCAATACATTCGAATTTAGCAGGAATGGGAAAGGATAAAAGAATGGATAAAATAAAGATCAAGGATCTGGAAGTATTTGCAAATCATGGCGTCTTCCCCGAGGAGAACACGCTGGGGCAGAAATTTATCGTGTCTGCTGATCTGTACACGGATACGAGAAAAGCGGGAAAGACAGACGATCTGACCGTTTCCATCCATTATGGAGAAGTCAGTGCATTCATTGAAGTGTGGTTGAAAAAGCACACATACAAGCTTCTGGAAAGCGCGGCGGAGAATCTGGCGGAAGAGCTCCTTCTGAAATATCCGGGAATGAGAGCAATCCGGCTGGAGATCAAGAAACCGTGGGCGCCCATCCGGCTTCCGCTCAAGACTGTGAGCGTGGAGATCGAGCGGGCAAAACATACCGTATATATTGCCATGGGCTCTAATATGGGCGACCGGGAGAAGTATATCAAAGACGCAGTGAAGATGCTGGATTCTGTCAGAGGTTGTACAGTCAAGACAGTATCGGATCTGATCGAGACACCGCCCTACGGCGTGACGGATCAGGATGATTTCCTCAACGGATGCCTGGAGCTTGAGACGCTCCTGACGCCCCGGGAACTTTTAGGTGAGCTGAACCGGATCGAGGCGGAGGCGGGCCGTGAGCGCATTGTTCACTGGGGACCGCGGACACTGGATCTGGATATCATTTTCTATGACGATATCACCGTTCAGGAAAAAGACTTGTGCATCCCCCATGTGGAGATGCACAAGAGAAAATTTGTATTAGAGCCTCTTTCACAGATCGCTCCGTACAAACGGCATCCGGTGTACGGAAAGACCGTGACAGAGATGCTGGGCGAACTGGAATAGTTTTTATTCCGTTACTTTTACATAAAGCTCCGGAGTATCCGGCGCTGCCATCCCATCGCTGAAATACTGCATATACGCGCTGTCCAGACAGTCGTTGTCCGCAACATAGACGGAGATACATTCAATCTCTTCTCCGGGGTTGATGGTGGTGAAGAGTTCGTTTGTCCAGTCTTTATCCGGGATGCTCTGATAGAACGGCATGCCGTCGGTAGTAAGCCTTTTCCAGCTTTCCTGCGCCGGAGACGATTTGTCCCGGGGCTGGGAAAGCCTGTAAGTCCCGTCGCCGTTTTCATCAAGATGCCGCAGGAAAGGAGAGAGATCGGCGTTCTGTGCCGTGTCTCCTGTATTGCGGATCTTTGTCGTTACGATGATGAAAGAAGCTTCCGTGCTTTCTGTCTCCCGGCTGTCTGCGCTCATAAAACGTTCGTGGGGCTTTAATGTGCCGTCCGCATCCACATATTGCGCCAGTGAAGGATAGGTGTCCCGTATAAAATTCTCTTCCGGGAATTCATCCGGGGGCAGGGTATCCGTGACCCGGATGTCAACAGCCTGATACTCGATCCCCTGATAAAATACGGATTCGTCATCCTCAATCTTCATCACTTCATCCAGTCCGCGGATGGAATCATCGGTGATGCCGGTGGATGCTTTTTTGATTTCCTCCTCGATCCGCTGGTTCTCCTCGTTTATCGCAGCAATCTCTTCGTCTGTCGGATAGGGAACCGTGGTGTCGAGGACTTCGATGTCCAGCCCCTCCGCCACCTTTAGTGCCACGCTGTCTGACAGCTCGGGATCATCCATCCATATATGCACGGCATATCCCCATTCCTCATTGAATACAAAGATGTTCTGTATATTTTCCTCACTGTCGATATAGTATCCGTCATCGGAAAAAATATCTACGTTCATCCCCCGGATGTCGACTGATTCAATAAAGCTGTCTTCGCTAAATACCGGGAGCGGATCTTCCTGTGTCAGGGACATCTCGTAGAGTTCGGATGCATTGTACGGGATGACCGATATGGTGCCTTTTGATTCTTCATTGTACCAGTTACTCTCATACGTGTTGTTTTCCTGACGGACATACCCTTCCGGAATATAACCCGGCGTAACCCGGATCTCATGCGCCTCTTTTTCTGAAGAGTCAATATTGAGAGAATAGGTGAGTTTATCATCTTTCTGCGTAAGCTGGGCATGGAAGAACTGTCCCGCCGCGTAGACTGTGACTCCGAGTCCTGCGATCAGGGCGGCTGCCGCTGCAATCGTCACCCATGCCTTTTTCTTATGCCTGTGAACTCTGCGGGAATTTTTCTCGTCTGTAAGCCCGAGATTCCGATAGGCGTCATTGATCTTCTGCTCGACAGGACCGGGAATTTCCACATTGCTCTTTAAGATCCGTTCCATTTCTTCCTGTGAATAGATCCGTTTCATGATCCGTCCTCCTTTCTGCTTCTAATGAAAGGCTTCCTGTGAGGTCCAGATTTCCCTGAATTTGCTGCGTCCTCTGGAAAGCCGTGTCTTTACTGTGTTTTCCTCCATGTCGAGGAGTTGGGCGATCTCGCTGATCTTAAACCCTTCTCCGTAATACAGCAGGAGTATCGTCCGGTATTTCTCATCGAGGGAATTCATAAGCTCATTGAATTCCGAATTGTCCAGCTCACGGCTTACTTCTCCGTATTCCGGGAAGTCGCTGACCGGATGCTCCCGTTTGTTCTTCCGGATGATATCGATGCATTTGTTGATCAGGATACGGGTCATCCACGTGCGGAAATATTCAGCCTCTGCCAGATGACCGATCGACCTGTAGCAGGTTTCGATTGTATCCTGGATGGCGTCCGCGATATCCTCATCGCTGGTGAAATAGGACCGGGCGATTTTGTACATGCTCTGTTTATGCATGTCTATCAGCCTGACAAATGCCTGGGCATCACCCTGCTGTGCTTTTTTGACAAGATATTTCAGAGAGATCCCCTCCTTTCTTTCTGCCGGGTGCATAGAAGATGATTCCTCCTCTCCGGTATCGGTTGTAAAACTGTGGCACCGCATTTGTTATCTGTAACTGTTACATACATTAGACGAAATAAGGGTTTAAAAAGTTTCATGCCAAACTGTTACATTTTAGCATATTTATAAGTGAATTGTGTGGATATTCAAGTACTCCTCTGGTAAAATATTGACAATAGAGAAAAATGCTCAATTATGAGAGATGTGTACGGAAAAAGAAAATGACAGGAGGGTAACAGAATGCAGGTCATTGATTTTAAAGACGCCAGATGCCGTCACTGCTACAAATGTGTCCGCCACTGTGCAGTGAAAGCCATATCGGTCCGGGACGAGCAGGCACGTATCATGGTGGATCACTGTATCAACTGTGGGCGTTGTCTTGAAGTCTGTCCCCAGAATGCAAAGACATTTGCAAGTGATATGGAGCGGGTGAAAGGATATCTGGAACAGGGCGACAAGACGATCATATCTATTGCCCCGTCCTATGCTGGTGTGCTGGATTTTGACCGGCCCGGCCAGATCGTAGACGCGCTGCAGAAGCTTGGATTTTATGAGGTGCGGGAGACGGCGGAGGGGGCCGCTCTTGTAACCAGCGAATATAAGAAACTCGTCCGGGAGCAGAAGATGCTAAATATCATTACCACCTGCTGTCCCAGCGTAAATGATCTGATCGAGAAATACTATCCGGAATGTGCGAAGCTGATGGCGCCGGTGGTCTCACCTATGATCGCACACGGACGCTACATTAAAAAGCTGTACGGTCCGGATGTGAAAGTCGTCTTTCTCGGGCCCTGCATCGCGAAGAAGCAGGAAGCAATCGGAGACGAGAGAGTGAGGGGGGCGATCGATGCGATCCTGACCTTTGAGGAGCTGGCACTGTGGCTGAAGGAGTCGGGAATTGACCTTCATTCCTGCGAGGATAAGCCGATGGGCAATCCGGATCCGAACATCAACCGCCTGTATCCGGTGAGCGGCGGCGTGATCCAGTCCGTGATCACCGGGGAGGATGCGGACGGATATCACAAAGTATTTGTGGACGGGCTGGAAAACTGTATGGAGATGCTGGAGTGCCTGAGGAAAGGGGAACTGGACCACTGCTTTATCGAGGCAAACGTGTGTGAGGGCGGATGTGCGAAAGGCCCTGCATCCGCGCACTGGAATACATCCTATGTGAAGACAAAAGTAAAGATTGAAAATGTAGTCTCCTATAAGGCAGCACGGGATCTGCCGGATATGAGCACAGAAGAGATGTACAAGAAGTTCGGTGACCGCAGTATTTCCGATCTGCAGCCGTCAGAGGAGCAGATCACAAGGATCCTGCGCTCCACCGGAAAATATACGCCGGAAGATGAACTAAACTGCGGTGCCTGCGGATATTCCACCTGCCGGGAGAAAGCTGTGGCTGTATTTCAGGGGAAGGCGGAGCTGTCTATGTGTATGCCTTATGCACTGGCACAGGCAGAGTCCATGTCAAATGTGGTTATGGATGTGACGCCGAACATGATCTTTGTCATCGGAAATGACATGAAGATCCTGGACTGTAACGGGAAGGGGCAGGAACTGCTCGGCGTGGGACATGAGGAAGCCGTCCAGAGATATATTTTTGAATTTATCGAGACAGAGGATATAGAAAATGTCCTGCTGACAAGAGAGCCCGTTCTGCGCAAAAAGGTGAAACTGAACAGAGGGACCATTGTTGCAGAAGAGACGATCGTATACATAGAGAAACCGGACGCGGTCCTTGTCATGTTCCGGGATGTTACGCGGGAGGAAAAAGTGAAAGAGCAGCGTTACAACCTGAAAGTCGAGACTGTGGAGATGGCACAGAAGGTCATCGAGAAGCAGATGATGGTGGCCCAGGAGATTGCGGGGCTTCTGGGAGAGACGACCGCGGAGACAAAAGTGACTCTTACAAAGCTGAGAGATTCGATCCTGAATGATGAGGAATAGCGCCGCAGGGATACAGCAGATGGAGCGGGCGGCGTAACGTGGAAGGGAGGTGGAAGTATATGGCAGGCGTGAGCATTGACGTAGCGTGGAAGAGCCTGAATAAGTATGAGGAAGAATTGTGCGGGGACAAGGTGGAGATCCTGAAGACCGAGGATTCGGATATCCTGATCCTGGCCGACGGCATGGGGAGTGGTGTGAAGGCAAATATACTGGCGACATTGACCTCCAGGATCCTCGGAACTATGCTGCATGAAGGTGCGCAGATCGAATCCTGCGTGGAGACGATCGCAAAGACACTTCCTGTCTGTAAGGTGAGAAAAGTGGCATATGCGACTTTCTCTATCCTGCAGATCTTCCATAACGGGAACGCCTATCTCGCAGAATTTGACAATCCGTCCTGCGTATTCATCCGCGACGGGAAGATTGTGAAATACCCGTATGAGATACGTGAGATCGGCGGGAAAAAAATCCATGAATACAGATTCGCAGTGAAGAAGAATGACTGCTTTGTGCTGATGAGCGACGGCGTGATCTATGCCGGCGCGGGTTCAATCCTGAACCTGCAGGGCTGGACGTGGGACGCCATGGCAGAGTATACGCTTAAATGTACGAAAAAGACACTCTCTGCATCGAGACTGGCGGTGATGCTGAGCCAGGCCTGCGAGGAGTTGTATGAGGAGAAACCGGGAGATGATACGACGGTAGCAGTGGCGAGAGTGATCGAGCGCCGGGTGGTCAATATATTTACCGGGCCGCCCCAAAATAAAGCGGACGATGAACGCCTGATGCATGACTTCATGCATTCGGAAGGAAAGAAAGTAGTGGCAGGCGGGACAAGTGCAAATATCGCTGCGCGGGTGCTCGGCAGAGAGATCACGACAAAAGTCGACAGCCGGAATCCTGATGTGCCGCCCATGGCAGTGATCGAAGGGATCGACCTTGTGACAGAAGGAGTACTGACTCTGGGGAAGAGCCTGAAACTCCTCAAAAAATATGCAAGAGATGAATTTGACGAAGAATTTTTCGACGAACTGGATGCAGATAACGGCGCGTCACGGCTGGCGAAACTTCTCATCGAAGAGTGCACAGAGCTGAACCTCTTCGTCGGAACTGCCATAAATGAAGCTCACAAAGAATCTGAGCTGAACTTCGACCTGAGCATGAGACAGAATCTGGTGGATCAGCTTATACGCACGGCAGAAGAACTGGGGAAACACGTAAAAGTGAGGTATTATTGAAAGCACTGGACGTAGTCGCTTATTCGGTGTAGAATTATAGCATATTAAAGAAAGGAGATAACATTATGCGATCGATTACTTATGTTATCACCGACAGGGTGGGGATCCATGCAAGACCTGCCGGAATCGTCGTGAAAACGGCGCAGAAATACCAGTCGGAGATCCTTGTTTACAAAGGGGAAAAACAGGCTGATGCAAAGAAACTGATGCAGCTCATGTCGCTGGGCGTTAAGGGCGGCGAGGAGATCAGTGTGACGGCAGTGGGACCGGACGAAGAGGAGGCCTGTGCTGCGATGGAAAAAGTGTTAAAAGAGAATCTGTAAGGCATTACAGAAAATTCAGGAGGATGTTATGGGAAATATTTGGCATGATATCAGTGAGGATCGTATTTTCCCGACAGATTTTATCTCTGTGATCGAGATTTCTAAGGGAAGCAAGAAGAAATATGAGCTGGATAAGGAGACGGGTCTCATTATTCTGGACAGAGTTCTGTATACATCGACACATTATCCGATGAATTACGGCTTTATTCCGAGGACGCTGGGGGATGACGGTGATCCGCTGGATGTGCTGGTCATGTGTTCGGAGCCGCTGGAACCAATGACTCTGGTCAGATGCTATCCGATCGGTGTCATGAAGATGACAGACGGCGGAGCAGGAGATGAAAAAGTTATCGCGATCCCGTGGGCAGACCCGACTTATGAGGCGTATACGGATATCTCAGAACTGCCGAAACATATTTTTGACGAGATCCGGCATTTCTTCAGTGTATATAAAGATCTGGAAGGAAAAAAGACTGCAGTGAACGAGTTCGAGGGCGCGCTTGGAGCTGTGCAGGTCATTGAAGAATGTATAGACAGATATAAAGAGAAATACGGTAAGCCTGATGCAGCGACAGAGGAGAAAAACGAAGAAAAATAGTCAGCTGCAGCGGCATCAGCGGACATCGGACATTACATAGGAAATAAAAAGGAGAGACAGCATTATGGAAAAATTCAGCGACAATATCAAAAAGGTAATACTTGCAGGAATCGGGGCTGTGGCTGTCACGGCGGAAAAGTCGAAGGATCTGTTAGACGAGATGGTAGAGAAGGGCGAGCTGACAGTCGAGCAGGGCAAAGTACTCAATGAGGAACTGAAGCACAATATCAAGCAGAAGGTACAGGAGGCAACAGCGAAAAAAGAAGAGGATAAGTCTGTATCTGACAGTGATATCTCAGATCTGCTCAGCAGGATGACGCCGGAGCAGATCGCGGCGCTCAAAGAACAGCTTGCGGATAAAGAAACAGCAGAGGAAGATAAAGACGAATGAGTACGATAGAGCCGATCGAATACAATTCGAGACTGCGCGAGATCACTGCTGTGTTGAGAAAACATAATATTACACGGGGAGTCACTCCGAAGAAACTGCGGGCAATCCTTGAGGATCTGGGACCGACGTTTATCAAACTTGGGCAGATCATGTCCATGCATTCGGACATCCTGCCGAAACGGTACTGTGATGAATTGATGCTGCTGCGTTCGGAAGTGACTCCGATGCCGTTTGAGGAAGTGATCTCTGTGATCGAAGGGTCCTATGGCCGCTCATGGAAGAGGGTATTTTCTTCCATAGAAGAGAAGCCACAGGGCTCTGCTTCTATTGCACAGGTGCACAGGGCAGTCCTTAAAAGCGGAGAAGATGTAGTCGTAAAGGTCCAGCGCAAAGGGATTTACGAGAAGATGGCAAGAGATATCGACCTTCTTCACAAGGCTGTAAAGCTGATGCCGCCGATCAGTATCAAGGGAATGGCGGATCTGGACCTTGTGCTGGATGAAATGTGGTCTGTGACAAGGGATGAGATGAATTTCCTTACAGAAGCGGCAAATATGGAAGAATTTGCCCGCAGGAATAAGGAGGTCAGCTTTGTGGGCACTCCAATCCTCTACCAGCAGTATACAACGGTCAATGTGCTTGTCATGGAGTACATCGACGGATTCGGGATCGATGACAAAGATGCACTGATCGAGCACGGATACGACCTGAAAGAGATCGGAAGCAAACTGGTCGATAACTATATCAAGCAGGTCATGGATGACGGGTTCTTTCATGCGGACCCCCATTCCGGCAATGTAAAGATCCGGGAAGGCAAGATCATCTGGATCGACATGGGGATGATGGGTCGTCTGACAGAGCATGACCGTGAGATGATCGGAAAAGCAATACAGGGTGTGGCTTTGAGCGATGTCGGACTGATCGAGCAGGCAGTGCTTGCCATCGGAGAGTTTAAAGAACGTCCGGATCAGAGAAAACTCTACGAGGATATTGAGAGTCTTCTCATGAAATACGGGAATACGGAGATGGGGCAGATCAATGTGGCGGCGGTCATGACGGATCTGATGGACGTCATGAAGAATAACAAGATCAAGATGCCCCATGGTCTCACAATGCTTGCGCGGGGATTGACACATATGGAGGGCGTGCTGGCGGACATTGCGCCTGACATCAACATGGTGGAAATCGCGACCGCTCATATGTCGGGAGAATTTTTCCGTAACTTCGATTTAAAAAAAGAGTTGAAAAGCAGCGGAAAGAGTGTGCTCAGATCTTTCAGAAAAGCATTGGATATCCCGTCCATGGTTTCGGATATGATGAGCGGATATCTGAAAGGACAGGCTAAAGTGAATCTGGATCTCCAGGTGACAGATGAGCTGGCGCAGCTTCTGCGCCGCCTGGTGAGAAATATCGTTATGGGGCTGTGGGTGATGGCGCTCCTTATCAGCTCCAGTATCATCTGCACGACAGATATGACACCAAAGATCCTGGGGATTCCGGCGCTGGGTGCATTCGGATATATGATGGCATTCGTCATCATGATGTATGTATTTATCAGGCACGTACTGACGCGCAAGAAATAAAAAGGAAATGAAAGAAGCTATGAAGAAAAGAAAAAATCCCATTACGGAGAGCTTCAGATATGCATTTGAAGGAATATGGACAGGGATATGCAATGAACGGAATATGAAGATACACTGTCTCGCCATCATTTTTGTCACACTGGCAGGGACATTATTTCAGATCACCGCCACACAGTGGTGCATCTGCCTTTTGCTGTTCGCTCTGGTTGCTGCTCTGGAACTGGTGAATACTGCGATAGAAGCAGTGGTGGACCTTGTGACAGAAGAGAAAAAGCCATTGGCGAAGATCGCAAAAGATACAGCAGCAGGGGCAGTGCTGTTTGCAGCGATCATATCAGTGATCATTGGCTGTATCATATTTCTGCCATATGTATTGGAACTGCTGGGTAAGATATGATACAATAACTGAGCGGGTGTGTCGTCCGGCGCATATCCGGGTTACTGACAGAAAAGCGTTATATCATATATGGATATAAATGCGGCACAGAGAAAGGAAAGACAGAAAATGAGCGATAACAGTACAACAGTCACAAAGCAGGAGACACTTGCGGCTCTCAGAAATCCGGGAGAACTTTACGTTGTCATGTCGGCAGTGACAAAGCTCCCCTTTGTGAAATGTGACGATGAGACATATGACGATGAAATATTCCTGTATTACAGAGTAGAAGATGCGAAGGAGAAGGCGCAGGAGCTTTTGAAAGAAAGATATCTGACAGCAGTTGCAAAACTGGAAGATAAACAGCTTCTCCCGTTCTATACAAGTCTGTACACGATCGGGGTAAACTGCCTTGCCGTAAATCATGGTACAGATACTCAGATCAGCATCCAGCTTTCAGATCTGGTCGTGAGAAAGAATCCGGAAGAGCTTCCCGATGGAAAGAAACTTCTGGAAAACCCGGCACTGCAGCTTACAGCCATCTACTTTATGCAGGAGATGCGCCGTCAGGAGAAGCCTCAGCCGACGGAAGAGTTAAAAGAGCTTCAGGAAGAGCTGCTTGCCCATTACAGCAAAGCCTCCTTCATCATTGCGGTTCAGGAAGACAAGCAGATTCCGGTCCTGAAACAGAAAAATGGCGATATCTATCAGCCGGTCTTTACAGATCTGCTGGAACTCCAGAAATTTACCAAAGGTAAAAAGATGCGTACAGCGGTCATTCCGGCAGCAAAAATTCCGGACATACTGGTCGGAGCATCAAAAGGCGTAGTCATCAATCCTCTGGGCGTCAACGTCCAGCTCCAGGTAGCAAAGAAGAAAAAAACTCAGGCTGAACCGGTTAAACCGGAAGCTGACGCTTAGACAGATGTCCTAAAGCAGATAATGCACACAGAGAGGCCCCGTATGCGGCCTCTTCTTCATTTTGTACGATCGTAAGAGGTATGTTGAAGCGTTCTTCAAGTATCTGCTGAAACACTTTGTTCTGTCGGACAGCATTGCCGGAGGCTGTAAGTTTTGCCATATGCCTGCCTGTTCCGGTCTCGATCAGCTCATAAAGTTCATACAGCTCTTCAGCCATTCCATTCAGGACGCCGCGGATCATGGCGGCGGGATGGAAGTTATCAGTCCGGATACCGGTAATGATGCCGGAATCTTCCGGGTTACTGCGTGTTCCTGAAAAAGTTGTCCGTATCTGCCATGCATCATCCTTTTCAGCCTGCAATTCCAGCAGTTTTTTCATGATATCATACTGAGAGATATCGGGTGCCCCGGCAGCAACGGCATATGTACGGAAGAATTTTTCTAATGATGCAAATGCAGCGCCTCCGCAGACTGCCGCACCTACAAGCAGGTATGTTGAATCAGTCAGCGGACGTGTCTCGATTCCCGGGATTTCTATATACTGCCGGGACATTACGGAGACCTGTGAGCCGGTCCCTACGTTGACGAGAACAGTATCAGTTCCGTCTGTGACAGAGCCGAGAAAACTTGCCTGGTTGTCACCAATGGAGACACAGACCGGGATGCCTTTGAAAGTACCGGATACTGAAAAGTTCTTTGTTGCTTCCGGGAGAAACGCCGGATCCGCTCCGGCATCTGCTATCTTTTCATACAT